>Ga0209061_1002432_pt1 | contig 23712 bp, 22 predicted proteins | sample Coa_R1_10_FD_187157 | JGI IMG/M metagenome (GOLD analysis project Ga0209061, IMG submission 187157) | Surface soil microbial communities from Centralia Pennsylvania, which are recovering from an underground coalmine fire - Coalmine... | ecosystem: Environmental > Terrestrial > Soil >...
AGGTCGCTTGCCTCGGTAAGCAGGTCGAGGCTGAAGTTCGTCCCCACCGCCGCCGCCAGGCGGGCCACCTCCTGGGCTGCCGGAGTCGCCTGATCGAGGCGCTTGCGCAGCACGGCCGTGATATCGCCGGCCGGCGGCGGCGCGCCGCGGAGGGCGGCGATGTCGCGTACCGCTTCGATGATGTACAGCGGGAAGCCCCCGGTTGTCGCCTGCAGCAGGTCCGCGTCGGCCCTGCTGAGAGGCTGGCCGGAGACCGCCTCGGCGAGGCGTGCCGTGTCGGCCGCCTCCAGCGGGCCGAGGGGAAGCTCGGTGAGCAGCCCGGTGGCCCGCATGCGGACCGTCCAGGCCGTCAGTTCCGGGTCTTCGCCCAGATCGTCGTCGCGCAGCGTGGCGGCCACGAGGAGCGGCGTGCCGGCGGCCAGTCGCAGGCAGAACGTGACGAAGGCCAGCGTCTCCTGGTCGCACCAATGGGCGTTGTCGAGCACCAGCAGCAGCGGGCGCCTGACGGCGATCAGCGCTCGCGCCAGGCCCTCGAAGAAGCGGTGCCGTTGCCAGGCATCCGCCATCGCCCCCGGCCCGGCCGCCTCGCCTCCGCCGCGGTGCCCCTCCGGCACGAGCCTGCCGACCTCGGAGCGCCAGGCGGGGTCGAGGGTCGCCGCCGCCGACTGAACCGCGGGATTACGCAGCCAGTCCGCCACCGGAGCCAGCGCCAGCCGTCCCGGCGTCCCGTAGCACTGGGTGGCCGCCACCACCGCCCCCTGCTGCCTGGCCATCCTGGCCACCTCGGTCACCAGGCGGGTCTTGCCGACACCGGCGCCACCGCGGACCAGCACGAGACCGCACTGGCCTGCCGCGGCGGCCTGCCACGTGCCCTGGAGCAGGCTCAGCTCGGCGGACCGGCCGACGAGCCGGGCGGCCGCCGGCCCCGGACGCCCGGCGGCCGGCTCCGGCGCCGCCGACGGCCCCTTCGCGGGGCGTGCGTGCGCCATCAAGCGCTGGAACGCCTCGCGTGTGGGCTCACCCGGGGCCACGCCGAGCTCACGCTCGAGCACCGAGGCGCAGTGGTGGTAGGTGCTGACGGCGCCCGCGCGGTCTCCCAGGCGGGCTTGCAGCTCCATCAGCGAGCGATAGCCGACTTCCTCCAGCGGCTGCAACTGGACCCGGCGCCGGGCGACGGCCACCGCGCCCGCCAGGTCGCCCGCCCGCGCCCGCGCGGCGCGGACCAGATCGCACAGGTCCACGCACTGACGCTCAAGCTGCGACCTGGCGTCGAGCAGCCAGTCGTCGTATACGCCGGGCAGGAGGTCGCCCCGGTACTGGTCGATAGCCGCGGCACCGTGCACCAGCACCCCGTCGTCATCGCCGGCGGCGGCCGCCGCCAGGGCGGCCTTCCGCTCGGTATCGAAGACGCGCACGTCAACGCGGCACGTCCGGGTGTCGCGCCAGCACAGATCCCTGGACGTCACCACGAGAGAACGCTCCTCGCCCAGGATCCGGCGCAGGTGGTGCAGCTCGCGGCGCAGGTTGGTCAGCGCCTGCCCATCGGCGGACTCGGGCCAGAACAGGCCGGCGATCCGCTGCCGGGGCTGGGGCGACCCGGCGTGCACGGCCAGGTAGGCGACAAGGACAAGCGATCGCGACGACCGGACGCGGACATCGGCGCCCTGGCCGTCGGTGATCGCCTGCCCCCCCAAGAGCGACACGCACAACACGCCGCCATATTCTCCTGACGGGCAGGCTGGAATCTAGTCGTGGATTCCTCATGGAGTGCATGTGGAGAGCGTGTGGAGGCATTCGCGCCTTGGCGGCGCGCCGCCGCCGCGCCGTTCCCCGCCGCGCCGTTCGCCGCCGCGGATCAGTGCCGCCGCCGCGGATCAGTGCCCGCTGCCGCCGGGCAGCGCTCCCAGCTCGCTCAGCCCCAGCAGGAACAGCTGCACTCCGACGGCGGCGAGCAGGATGCCGAGCAGCCGGGACAGTACCTCAAGGAGGGTCTCGTGCATGTTCCGCAGCAGCGGCGTCAGCACCCAGGCGCAGACCAGGTTGACCGCCGTGACGCCCACGTAGGCGCCCGCCACGACCCACCGCCCGGCCCACCCGTGCGCGGTCAGCGATTCCAGCAGGTCGGCGGCCACGGCGAGCGGGCTGACCACGAAGGGCAGCAGCATCTCGCGGAACCCGCTGCGCAGCGGGTGCTTGGTGTCGGCTTCGTCCGCGTCCGGCACCGCCAGGGACTCGAAATGCAGGCCGAGCACCAGGCCCACCGAGTAGATGAAGAAGGTCAGCCCGGCGGCCAGACCCAGGGACGCGCTGCTGATGTGGAAGAACGACGTCAGCCATGGCGCGATCAGCGCGGACACCACGCCGACGCACGCGGCCGCCAGCGAGCAGGCCCACGCGACCAGGCGCATGCTCCGTATGTCCAGCGCGGGTGCCAGGCGCGCGAACGACAGCAGGACCTTCTGCGGGCCCATCAGCGCCAGGAACGTGACGAACGTGTCGGCGAGGTTGAGGCTCTCCATGGGCACGATCATGTCCCGGCCAGCCGCAGGCAACGCAGGCGACACGCACGCCGCGCGCCGGGCGCGGCGTGTATTATCGACCGCGTGTCACGGTGGTATTGGCGCTTTACGTCGGCTCCGGGTGGAGCCGCGCGTAGCCGCGTGCGCTGACCACCGCCCGGAGCCAGCCGAAGACGGGCACCGCCGTCCCGTCACTAACATGGGCGTAGCTGGCTCCCGGACACACGGGCCCGGCTCGCCCGGGAGGAGAAACCCCGATGTCACGCGTCAGGGACACCCGGATCGTCCGTTACGAGCCGCTGCTGTCGCCGGCCGCGCTGCTGGACGAGCTTCCGCTCGGTGACGCTGAGGCGCAAACCGTTGAGCGCACCAGGGCTGAGGTCCGCGCCGTCCTGGACGGTGCGGACGACCGGCTGCTCGTGGTCACCGGTCCGTGCTCGGTCCACGACCCGAAGGCGGCGCTGGAGTACGCCGCGCGCCTGGCCGGGCTCCGGGAGCGGTATGGCAGCGACCTGCTGATCGTGATGCGCGTGTACTTCGAGAAGCCGCGCACGGTCACCGGCTGGAAGGGCCTGATCAACGACCCGGGCATGGACGGGAGCTTCGACGTGCACCGGGGCCTGCGCACCGCGCGCCGCCTGCTCCTCGACATCCTCGCCCAGGGCATGCCAGTGGGCTGCGAGTGGCTCGACCCGATCACGCCGCAGTACATCGCCGACGCGGTGACCTGGGGGGCGATCGGCGCCCGCACGACGGAGAGCCAGGTGCACCGCCAGCTGGCCTCGGGCCTGTCGATGCCGGTGGGGTTCAAGAACGGCACCGACGGCGACGTCCAGGTGGCGGTGGACGCCTGCCGCGCCTCGGCGGCGGCCCACACGTTCTTCGGCGTCACCGCGGCGGGCGCCGCCGCGGTGGTGACGACCTCGGGCAACGCCGACACGCACGTGATCTTGCGCGGGGGGCGCAGCGGCCCCAACTACTCGGCCTCGCACGTGACGAAGGCGCTGGACCTGATCACGGCGGCCGGGCTGCCGCGCCGGCTGATGGTGGACGCGAGCCACGGCAACAGCGGCAAGGACTACCGCCGCCAGCCCGCCGTCGCGCAGGCGCTGGCGGAGCAGATCGCCGCCGGAGAGCGCGGCATCACCGGCGTGATGCTGGAGAGCTTCCTGGTGGCCGGCCGCCAGGAACCGGGTGCCCCGGCGACGCTGACCTACGGGCAGAGCGTGACCGACGCGTGCATGGACATGGAGATGACGACCGCCACGCTGGAAACGCTCGCCTCCTCCATAGCCTGCCGCCGCTAATTATCCCGAACGCAATTATCCCGAACGTACGCGGCTGACTCCGTAGGCGCATAGCGTCCCTGGAAACCGCCGGGTCGCCGGGGCGTGTGGTGTTCCGCCGCGTTCAGCCGGCGCCTGAACCGAGCGCCGAGCAACGCGGCGCCACACCACCGCGCCCCGCTCCTCCCGCGGGCAGAGGGCCTCCCCGGTGGCCCCTCCCCGGCCTCGGTTCTCACCCATGCCTCGTTTCCGGCCCGCTTCCCGCCCGCCCCGGATCAGGGCTGTGGCCCGCGGCCCCAGATCTAGTGGGGTGGTGAGCCACACCCCTAAACGCGCCGCGCCGGCAGGCGTGCGCCGTCACCTGCCGGGCCCGCCTGCCGGACCGCGGTGCTAGGCGCCGGGGACGGCAGGCAGGCTGGCGAGTGCGGCGTCGATCCGGTCCTGCGGCAGGTCGAAGTCGGTCATCTCGCCGGACAGGTACCGGTCATAGGCCACCATGTCGAAGTGCCCGTGGCCGCACAAGGCGGTGAGGATCACCTTCTCCTCGCCGGACTCGGCGCACCGCCTGGCTTCCTCTACCACGGCCGCGATCGCGTGCGACGGTTCGGGCGCGGGCAGGATGCCCTCGGCGCGGGCGAACGTGACCGCAGCGGCGAAGCATTCCCGCTGCGGCTTGGCGACCGCCTCGAACAGCCCGAGTTCGTAGACGTGCGACAGCAGCGGCGACATGCCGTGATAGCGCAGGCCGCCGGCGTGCACCGGGTCGGGGATGAAGCCGTGGCCGAGCGTGTGCATCTTCATCAGCGGCGTGAGCCCGGCCGTGTCGCCGAAGTCGTACGCGTACTTCCCGCGGGTGAAGGACGGGCACGCGGACGGCTCGACGGCGCGGATCACCGGGTTGGCGCGCCCGGCCAGTTTCTCGCGCAGGAACGGCAGGAACAGCCCGGCGAAGTTGGAGCCGCCGCCGGTGCAGCCGACGATCAGGTCCGGGATCGACTCGCCGGCCAGGGCGAACTGCTTCAGGGCCTCCTCGCCGATCACCGTCTGGTGCATGAGGACGTGGTTGAGCACGCTGCCGAGCGCGTACCTGGTCTCCGCGCTGCCCGCCGCCGCCTCGACCGCCTCGCTGATCGCGATGCCGAGGCTGCCCGGCGAGTCGGGGTCGTCGGCGAGCGCCTTCAGGCCCGCGTTGGTCGCGCGGGACGGGCTCGGGTGCACCGTCGCGCCGTATGTCTGCATCAGCGTGCGGCGGTGCGGCTTCTGGTCGTAGGACGCCCGCACCATCCATACCTCGCAGTCCAGCCCGAACTGTGCACAGGCGAACGCCAGTGAGCTGCCCCACTGGCCCGCGCCGGTTTCGGTGGTGAGCCGCTTGGTCCCTTCCCGCGCGTTGTAGAAGGCCTGCGGCACCGCGGTGTTCGGCTTGTGCGACCCGGCCGGGGACACGCCTTCGTACTTGTAGTAGATCCGGGCCGGCGTGTGCAGCGCCTTCTCCAGCCGTCGCGCGCGGAACAGCGGCGTGGGCCGCCACAGCCGGTAGACGTCGAGGACCTCGCCGGGAATGTCGACATAGCTGTCGCCAGTGACCTCCTGGCGGATCAGCTCCATCGGGAACAGCGGTGCCAGGTCGTCAGGCCCCACCGGCTGGAGCGTGCCGGGGTGCAGCGGCGGTGGCGGCGGCGCGGGCAGGTCCGGGATGACGTTGTACCACTGCGCCGGGATCTGCGACTCATCCAGAATGATCTTGGTCCGCTCGGTCACGAGGGCCTCCGTCCTGTCTTATCCAGGCTGTACCGCTTGTCCAGGCGCTGTACCGCTTGTTCAGGCCATGCCGCGAGTGCGCGCCTTTCCGCACCCTACGCCGCCGCCCGCGGCCCGGGAAGGTGAGGCCGTGCCGGAAGGTGAGGCCGCGGCGGAAGGTGAGGCCGCGGCGGGAGGGTGAGGCGGCGCCGGGCGGATGTGGCACCCGGCCGGTCAGGGGTGGTTCGGTGTCGCCGTCATCCCGTGATCGCGGGCCCGGCGGCGGCGGATAGGGTCGGCTTATGCCAGCCGTGCCCGAGCTGTCCGGGCCGGTCCGTGCGGCGCTCGCCGCCGGGCGGCCCGTGGTGGCGCTTGAGTCGACGATCATCTCCCATGGCCTGCCCCGCCCGGCCAACCTGGCGGCGGCCAGGTCGTTCGAGGAAATGCTCACCGCGGCCGGGGTGACGCCCGCGACGATCGCGGTCGTCGACGGCGTGCCGAAGGCCGGGCTCGACGACGCCGACCTGGAGCGGATCGCGCTCGACGAGTCGGTGATCAAGGTCAGCAGCCGCGACCTCGGACTGGCGATGGCCGGGAAGCGGACCGCGGGCACCACGGTGGCCGCCACCTCCGTACTGGCGGCGAGGGCCGGCATCCGGGTGTTCGCCACCGGAGGGCTTGGCGGCGTGCACCGCGGCTTCGCCGGGTCGCTCGATGAGTCGGCGGACCTGACCGCGCTGTCCCGGATACCGGTCACCGTGGTGTCGGCCGGCGTGAAGTCGATCCTGGACATCCCGGCCACGCTGGAGCGGCTTGAGACGCTGGGGGTGGCGGTCGTGGGCTACCGCACGAACCGGTTCCCCGCCTTTTACCTGACGGATTCCGGCCATGACCTGGACTGGCGGCTGGACAGCCCGGCGGAGATCGCCGCCGTGATGGCGGCCAGGGACCTGCTCGGCGACGAATCGGCCCTGATCGTCGGCAACCCGTTGCCGCCCGACAGGCAGCTTGACCCCGGACTGCACGACCGGGTGCTGGCCGAGGCGCTGGCCGCGGCGGACGCCGCCGGGGTCCGCGGCAAGGCGGTGACGCCGTTCCTGCTCGATTACATGCAGCGCGCCACCGGCGGCGCGAGCGTGGCGGTCAACCTGGACGTCGCGCGCGGCAACGTCGCTCTCGCGGGCCAGATCGCCATCGCCTGGTCGGAGCGCTCGGGCACCCGGGGATGACCAGGCCGCGGGTCCTGGTGTGCGGCGACGTGATCAACGACGTCATGGCCGAGATATCGGTGCCCCTGGTGGACGGGCAGGACAATCCGGCGGCGATCAGCGCGCGCCCGGGGGGTTCGGCGGCCAACCAGGCCGCCTGGATGGCCAGGCTCGGCCTGGACGTGGTGTTCGCCGGGCGGGCGGGCGCGCGCGATGCCGGCTTCCAGCGCCAGGAGCTTGCCCGGTTCGGGGTGCGGGCGCTGCTGGCCCCTGACGAGTCCGCCCCGACCGGCTCGATCGTCGTCCTGGTGGGACCGGACGGTGAGCGGACGATGATCACGGACCGCGGCGCGAACCTGCGGCTCCAGCCGGCCGACGTGCCCGCCGCGCTGCTCGACGGCGCGGCGCTGCTGCACCTGACCGGATACTCGTTTTTCGACCCGGCGCCGCGTGAGGTCGCGCTCGGCCTGATCGCCGGGGCGCGGCGCCGGGGCGTGCCGTTCACGATCGACCCTGGCTCCGCGGCGTTCCTCGCACCTCTCGCGCCCGGCGCGTTCCTGGACTGGACAAAAGGCGCTGCCGTCTGCTTCCCGAACCTGGATGAGGCAGCCGTGCTCGCCGGCGCGGCCGGTACCCCCCAGGCCGATCCGGCGGCGATGGCGGCGTTTCTCACCCGCTATTACCGCGCCGTAGTGATCAAGTGCGGTGCGGACGGGGCACTGGCCGCCGTGGCGGGCAGCCAGCCGGCGCGGGTCGCGGCGCGATCGGCCGTCGTGCGCGATACGACAGGCGCCGGCGACGCGTTCTGCGCGGGGTTCCTCGCCTCGTGGCTGACCGGAGGCGACCTAGCCGCGGCGGCGGCCTCCGCCGTCCGGGCCGCCGCGCTCGCCGTGGCCGTCCTGGGCGGCCGTCCGCCGGACCCGGAATAACGCGCCGTCCGGGGCGGGGTTACCGGGGATGCATGCCTCCGTCGAGGGAGATCACCTGGCTGGTCAGGTACGCGTTGCCGAGGATGGCGATCGCCAGGTCCGCGACCTCGGCCGGGCGGCCGAGCCTGCCGGCCGGCACCTGCTCGCGCAACTGCCCCGGATCGCCGGGGAGCATGCCCGTCCCGGCGACCGGGGCCGGTGCCCGCAGGTTGACCGCGAGCATCTCGTCGAAGTCGTCGCTGCTGATCTCCTCCAGCGACTGGCGGCGTCCCAGGCCCGCGTTGCTCACCAGCAGGTCCACCGGACCGAGTGCTTCCTCGACGGCCCGCACGAGTTCCCCGGGCGCCCGCGGCCCGCGCAGGTCCGCCCGCACGGCGACGGCCTTGCCGCCCCCGTCGGCGATGTTCGCGGCGAGCGCCTCGGCCTGTGCGGCGCGCGTGCCGTAGGCGAGGGCCAGCAGCGCGCCTTCAGCCGCCAGACGCCGCGCGATCGCCTGCCCGATCCCGCCGCTGGCCCCGGTGACGAGCGCCACCCGGCCGGCCAGCCCGCTGCCCGCCGTCATCGGCCGCTCGCCGCCTCAGCGCGCCGCCGCGCCGCCGTTTCCCGCGCCATCATGGCATCCCCTTTCCGCCTGCTCCTTTCCGCCCGCAGCCGCCGGAAAACGTGCCACCTCGGGACCGCCGTTACGGATGTGGTTCCGCCCCGGACCGCGGCCCGTCGGCCGTGCAGCGGCCGCACCGGCCTGCCGCGCCACTCACCGGATACCGCGCGCTGGTCGCGGCTCCTGTCAGCGGCTGGTCGCGGCTCCTGTGAGCGTATGCCCGGCAGGTTTGGATTCAACCCGCGTTTCTCGCGATTTCTGAGACACATGTGCGGCATGATCTCAAAGCTCATCGGCGCGACGTCGAAATATATTTCACTATGAAGGAAAAATCGGCTATAGCGATAAGAATCATTCATGATCATGAAGGGCCGCGCCGATGTTCCACCGAGCAGGGGAAGCGGGCGTACGAGCGTGGCGGGAATGCGTGACCGCTGCCGTGGTTGAGCACCAGCACCACGGAAGGTGCCTGCGAGGCCTGGGGGAGGGGCCGGGCCGCCGGGCCGCTCGCGGCGGGGTGCCCGTTGCAGGTGGGGATGTCCACGGTGATACGGCCCGCGCCGGGGCGTCGGTAAGCGCCGCCAGCGGTTCGCTGCCGGTGCCCCGTATCTCGCTGCGGGCGTTCGGGGAGCTGATCGTCGCGGCAAAGCCGCGGTAAATCCGCGCGCCGTCGGCTTCCCGGCACCGCAGGCGTGCCGGATGGGGCTCTTGGCGATCGCGTCGTGGGGGTCCCGGAGCAGGCCGTGTGCACCAGTGCTCCCCCGTACGGATGGCGGGGCGTGCCCGGCGGTGGCCTGCGGGAGTTCCGTGATCATGCCGGAGACGCCCGCCGGCGCAGGCCGGCCGTGCTTTCCCGCCGACGCAGGCCGGCCGTGCTTTCCCGCTGGCACAGGCCGGCCGTTCGGGATGAGTGCCGTGGATCGCTCAGCCTACGAGGGTCTTGACCGCGGCAGTCATCTCCGCGACGGCCTTCTTGGCGTCGGCGAAATACATGCTCGTCTTCGGGTTGGTGTACAACTCGTTGTCGATGCCGGCGTACCCGTGGCCCATGGAGCGCTTGACGACGATGATCGACTTGGCCTGGTCCACGTCGAGGATCGGCATGCCGGAGATCGCGGTGCCCGGGCGGCGGGCGGCCGGGTTCGTCACGTCGTTCGCTCCGATCACGAGCGCCACGTCGGCCCGGCTGAACTCCGGGTTGATCTCCTCCATCTCCTTGAGCTGCGGGTACGGCACATTGGCCTCCGCCAGCAGCACGTTCATGTGGCCCGGCATCCGGCCGGCGACCGGGTGGATCGCATAGCTGACCTCGATGCCGCGGGACTCCAGCAGCGCGGCGAGTTCGGCGACCCCGTGCTGGGCCTGGGCCGCCGCCAGGCCGTAGCCGGGGACGATGATCACCTTGGACGCGTAGGCGAGCTGGATCGCTGCGTCGTCGGCGGCGATCGAGCGGATCTGCGCGTCCCCGGACACGGCCGCGGCTACGACCGCGTCACCGGTGCCGAAGCCGCCCAGCATGATGTTGCCGAGCGACCGGTTCATCGCGTCGGCCATCAGCTTGGTGAGGATGCCGCCGGACGCGCCGACCAGCGCCCCGGCGACGATCAGCGCCCAGTTGTTGATGACGAACCCGGCCATCGCGACCGCCGTGCCGGTGAAGGCGTTCAGCAGCGAGATCACCACCGGCATGTCCGCGCCGCCGATCGGCAGCACCATGAGCACGCCGAACGCCAGCGAGGCGAGCACCACGATCAGCAACGCCGGCAGGCTCGCCGTGGTCAGCATGAACGCCGCCGAGCCCAGCGCGACCACGATGAGCGCCAGGTTGATCGCGCGGCCGCCCTTGATCATCACCGGCGAGCCGGTGATGAGGCCCTGGAGCTTGCCGGCCGCGATGATCGAGCCGGTGAACGTGACCGAGCCGATGAGCACGTCAAGCAGCGTGAAGACCGTGGTGGTGCCGAGCACGCCGCTGCGCGCGGACTCCATCTCGATGTAGTCGTTCACGGCCACCAGCGCGGCGGCGCCGCCGCCGACCGCGTTGAACATGGACACAAGCTGCGGCATCGCGGTCATCTGGACGGTCCGCGCCGACCATAGGCCGACCGCGGAGCCCAGCAGGGCGCCGACGATCAGCACGGTCCAGCCGGCCGCGGTGACCGTGCCCTGGTGGATCAGCAGGACCAGTGTCGCGATCATCGCGATGATCATGCCGGCCGTGGACACCTGGTTGCCCCGGCGCGCGGTGGCCGGGCTGTTCATCAGGTGCAGGCCCACGACGAAGCAGGCGGCCGCGAGCACGTAGGCAAGCTGGATGTCGGTGGTGAAGGTGTTCATGGCCGCGCCTCCTAGGACCGGTGCTCCGAGCCGGCCTGGACCGGGACGCCTCGTTCGGCCGCCTGCACCGGGGCCTTGCGCCGGAACATCTTCAGCATCCGGCCGGTGACCACATAGCCGCCGACCACGTTGGCGGCGGCGAAGAACGCGGCGACGAAGGCCAGGATGTAGCCCACGACGGTGTGCGCGGTGACGCCGATCAGCAGCGCGCCCACCAGCACGATCCCGTGGATGGAGTTGGCCGCCGACATCAGCGGGGTGTGCAAGGTGGCGGGCACCTTGCCGATGACTTCGATGCCGACCAGCAACGCCAGCACGAAGATGGTCAGGTCAGTTACCAGGGCGGTCGACATCGGCGTCTCCCTCGGTTCGCTTGCCCGTGCCGGCGCCTTGCGCCTCCAGAAGCTTCGCCACGGCCGGGTGCACGACCTGGCCGTCGTGGGCGATGACGACCCCGGCCTGGATCTCGTCGCTGGTGTCGATCTTCAGCCCGCCTTCGGACACCATGTGCAGCAGCAGTGCCGAGATGTTCCGTGAGTAGGCGTTCGAGGCGGCGGTCGGCACGGTCGAGGGCAGGTTCTGCGCGCCGATGACCGTGACGCCGTTCTCGGTGACCACGGTCTCACCCGGTACCGAGCCGGCGACGTTGCCGCCGAGCGGGCTGGCGCCCATGTCGACGATCACCGAGCCGGCGGCCATCGCCTTCAGCGCGCCGGAGGTGATGAGCAGGGGCGGCCTGCGGCCCGGCACCTGCGCGGTCGTGATCACCACGTCGTGCCGCGCGATGTGGGCGGCCAGCTCGGCCTGCTGGGCCTGGCGCTCCTCGGCGGTGAGCTCGCGGGCGTAACCGCCCTCGCCCGCCGCGTTGCCTACCGACGTCAGCTCGATGAACGTGGCGCCGAGCGATTCCACCTCCTGCTTGGAGGCGGGCCGCACGTCGTAGCCGCTCACCTGGGCACCGAGCCGCCGGGCGGTGCCGATCGCCTGCAGCCCGGCCACGCCGGCGCCGAGCACGAGCAGCCTCGCCGGGCGCGCGGTGCCGGCCGCGGTGATCAGCAGCGGGAAGAACCTGCCGTACGCGGCCGCCGCGACCAGCACCGCCTTGTAGCCGGCCACGTTGGCTTGCGACGTCAGCGCGTCCATCGACTGGGCGCGGGACAGCGTGCGCGGCAGGCCGTCGAGGGAGACCGCCGTCACGCCCTTCCGCGCGAGCTCGGCGGCCAGCCCCGGGTCGGTCAGCGGGGACAGCATGCCGACCACCGCCTGCCCGCTGCGCAGCTTCGCCACTCCGGCCTCGCCCGGGCGGGTCACCGTGAGGATGATGTCCGCCGTCGCGTACAGGTCATCGGTCTTGACTACGGTCGCCCCGGCCTCGCTGTAGGAGCTGTCGGGAAACCAGGCGCCGTTTCCGGCGCCCTGCTCGATCAGCACCTCAAGACCGGCCTGGATCAGCCGCGGGACGGTCTCCGGGACCAGGGCGACGCGCCGTTCGCCCGGCGCGTTCTCCTTAACGACAGCCACCTTCATCGGCGGGACCTTGTCATCTGGGCACCCCTATTCGCTGCGCTATGGCGATTAGCCTGTTTTCGACACTAAACCGGGAGGTACGGCCAGCGGTAGGACTAAAGACTGTGCGCTCAGTGCGAAAGATCCCCGCCACAAGCCGGCGCATGCATCGTTGTCGCCGGCTCACGCCGGTTCCTGGCACCCCGCGAGGGTCCCGCGGCTGTCATGCGTGCTGGCCGGTCTCGGCGCGGAGCAGGTCGCTGATCTTCTCGCCGGCCGCGGCGACGGCCGCGCCGTACAGCCGGCCGGGCGAGCGGGTCAGCCGCTCGATCGGGCCGGATACCGAGATGGCGGCGAGCACCTTGCCGCCCGCGCCGCGCACGGGGGCCGACACGGAGGCGACGCCGGGCTCGCGTTCGGCGGCGCTGGCGGCCCAGCCCCGCCTGCGCACGCTGGCAAGCGTGGCGGCGGTGAACTTGGCGCCGCGCAGGCCACGGTGCATCCGCTCGCCCTCTTCCCAGGCGAGCAGCACCTGGGCGGCCGACCCCGCGGTCATCGGCAGCGCGGCGCCCACCGGCACCGTGTCCCGCAGCCCGCTGGCCCGTTCGGCGGCGGCGACGCAGACCCGGACGTCACCTTGCCTGCGGTACAGCTGGGCGCTCTCGCCGGTCTGGTCCCTAAGCTGGATCAGCACGGGCTGGGCGACGGCCAGCAGCCGGTCCTCCCCGGCGGCCGAAGCGAGTTCGGCGATCCGCGGTCCGAGCACGAACCTGCCCTGGACATCCCTGGCGAGCAGGCGATGATGCTCGAGGGCGACGGCGATCCGGTGTGTCGTCGGCCTGGCCAGGCCGGTCGCATTGACCAGCTGGGCGAGGGTGGCCGGGCCGCTCTCCACGGCGGAGAGAACGCAAACGGCTTTGTCCAGTACGCCGACACCACTACCATTGCTCATGTACTGATACTGACGTCTCGAATTGTGAGATGCAACTCAAAGCGACCAAAGGAGATGGACCACATGAGCAGTGCGCCACGCACGCTCGCGGAGAAGATCTGGGACACCCATGTGGTGCGCAGCGCTCCCGGCGAGCCCGACCTGCTCTACATCGACCTGCACCTGGTCCACGAGGTCACCAGCCCCCAGGCCTTCGACGGCCTGCGGGCAGCGGGACGTAAGGTCCGCCGGCCCGACCTGACGATCGCCACCGAGGACCACAACGTCCCGACAACCGGGATCACCGGTCCCGGCGTGCCGCTCTCCGGCCCGGGCAGCCCGGTGAGCGACCCGGTTTCGCGGGCGCAGGTGGAGGCGCTGCGCAAGAACGCCGCCGAGTTCGGCATCCGGCTGCATCCGATGGGCGATGCCGGGCAGGGGATCGTGCACGTCATCGGCCCGCAGCTGGGGCTGACGCAGCCGGGCATGACGATCGTCTGCGGTGACTCGCACACCTCGACGCACGGGGCGGTGGGGGCGCTCGCGTTCGGCATCGGCACCAGCGAGGTGGAGCACGTGCTCGCGACCCAGACGCTGCCGCAGATCAAGCCGAAGACGATGGCGGTCAACGTGGACGGCGCGCTGCCGCCGGGCGTGACGGCCAAGGACCTGATCCTGGCGATCATCGCGCAGATCGGCACCGGCGGCGGCCAGGGCCACGTCATCGAGTACCGCGGTGAGGCCATCAGGTCGCTGCCCATGGAAGGCCGCCTCACCGTCTGCAACATGTCCATCGAGGCCGGGGCCCGGGCCGGGCTGATCGCGCCCGATGAGATCACCTTCAGCTACCTTGAGAGCCGCCCGCACGCCCCGTCCGGCGCCGCCTGGGAGACGGCACTCGACTACTGGCGCAGCCTGCCCACCGACGAGGGCGCCGTGTTCGACCACTCGGTCACGGTGGACGCCGCCGCCCTGACCCCTTACGTCACCTGGGGCACCAACCCGGGGCAGGCGCTGCCGCTGGCCGCCTCGGTGCCGGACCCGGCGTCGACGGCCGATCCGGCCGCCGCCGCCCGCGCCCTTGAGTACATGGGCCTGGAGCCGGGCACGCCGCTGCGCGACATCGCCGTGAACACGGTGTTCGTGGGCTCGTGCACCAATGGGCGGATCTCGGACCTGCGGGCCGCCGCCGAGGTGCTGCGCGGCCGGAAGGTGGCCCCCGGCGTCCGGATGCTGGTGGTGCCGGGCTCCATGCAGGTCCGCGCGCAGGCCGAGGCCGAGGGACTGCACGAGGTCTTCACGGCGGCCGGCGCGGAATGGCGGTCGGCCGGCTGCTCGATGTGCCTGGGCATGAACCCCGACACGCTCGCCCCCGGCGAGCGCAGCGCGTCCACCTCGAACCGGAACTTCGAGGGCCGTCAGGGCAAGGGCGGGCGCACCCACCTGGTCTCGCCGGCCGTCGCCGCCGCCACCGCTGTCACGGGCCGGCTGGCCGCGCCGGCCGACCTGTGACGCCGGCCGCCGCCGGGTAACGCGTAACGCGAGGTAAGGAGAGGCTTGCACATGGAACCATTCGTCACCCACACCGGGCGCGCGGTGCCGCTGCGGCGCAGCAACGTGGACACAGACCAGATCATCCCCGCCGTGTACCTCAAGCGGGTGACCCGGCAGGGGTTCGGTGACGGGCTGTTCGCGGCCTGGCGCGAGGATCCGTCGTTCGTGCTGAACCAGCCGCGGTACGCCGGCGCCACCATCTTGGTGGCCGACACGGACTTCGGCATCGGCTCCTCCCGCGAGCACGCGGTCTGGGCGCTGCTGGACTACGGCTTCCGGGCGGTGATCGCGCCGCGCTTCGGTGACATCTTCCGGACCAACGCCACCAAGGCGGGGCTGCTCCCGGTGGTGCTGCCGGAGAAGACGGTGGCGCTCTTGCAGGACGCGGCGGAAGCCGAGCCGCCGGCTTCGGTGACCGTCGACCTGGCGGGGCGCGAGGTGCGCGCCGCGGGCGGCGGGCTCGCCGGCCCGCTGGCCGCGCCGTTCGAGATCGACGACTACACGCGGTGGCGCCTTATGGAAGGGCTGGACGACATCGGCCTGACGCTGCGGCACGAGGATGCGATCGCCGCGTTCGAGGCGGCGCGCCCCGCCTGGCTGCCGGCCACCCTGTAGGCAGAACCGCCCGGAACCGCCTCGCCGCCCCGGAACCGCCCGGGACGGGCGGTTCCGGGGCGGCGAGGCCGTCCGGCGCGGGCGCAAATCGTCCGCGCCGGCCGTTTCGCATTGCCGGCGCGCGCGATTGCGGCGGGAAACTCCGCTGAGCGGATTTTCCCCATATGGGTTACTTTCCGGCCCGCGAAAGCCCTGACCAGGGCCGACACGCCGGGCAATATTTGCTGAGGTTATTGTGTTGCGGAGCCTGATCGCCTAATTTCGGGCTGGTCAGGGGTCGCGCTCCAGGCGAGCAGCCTGCGCGGCCTCCCGTGGGGGAACGCAGGAGTGGATAATGAACAAGCGTGATCTGATCGACGCGCTCTCGAGTCGCCTAGGCGACAAGAAGCACGCGGCCGAGGCGTTGAACGCGGTCCTGGAGACCATCCAGACGGCAGTGGCGAGCGGCGACAAAGTCGCGATCACGGGGTTCGGCGTCTTCGAAAAGAGCGAGCGCCCGGCCCGGACCGCGCGTAATCCCGCTACCGGAGCGCCGATCGAGGTAGCCGCGTCCTCGGTGCCGAAGTTCCGGGCCGGCGCGGACTTCAAGGCTCTCGTCAACGGCGAGAAGCAGATTCCGGAGAAGGCGCCGGCGAAGTCGGGCGGCAGGTCCGCCAGGAAGAAGTAATCAACCAGGGGGGCGCGCACGTCGACCGCGGCGGCACGGGGACGTTGTCCCGGTTGCCGCCGCCCGTCGTTGGCACCGCCGTGCCGATGGCGGCGGATTCCGCGATCGGGGCCGCGATCAGGCGCAGTGCAGCCGGCGGTGCACCCAGCGGTGCAACCAGACGGGGGGCAAAGCAGTCTCCAACTGATGTCACTAACTTCCCGAGACGGTGAGGGACATCATGATATCGGGACGCATCGCCACCGGAGCCATCGCAGCGCTCGCTCTCCCCGGACTGGGTCTTGGCCTGGGCCTGGCCGGCTCGGCCGGAGCCGCCACCACGCACAGCCCGCGGTACGTCGTGCTCGACTGCGGGCTCAAGCCGCAGACGAAGCCGGGGACCATCGTGCTGACCTGCGCGGACGCGGGCATAGGCCTTCAGGGCTTGCACTGGACGAGCTGGACGAGCGAGCTCGCCAGCGGCTACGGCACTGAATGGGAGAACGACTGCAAGCCCTATTGCGCGGCAGGGCACATCCACCACTACCCGGTGCTGGCCATGCTGTGGGGGAGCGCCAGCGTGCAGGGACACCCGGCCGAGCGGCGTTACACGCGGGTCACGCTCGTCTACCCGGGGGCGCGCCCGCCGCTCTACACGACCGTCAACGGCAAGGTGGTGGCCACGTACCCGGTCTCCCAGACCCTGCCCGTCTGACCGGCCCTGCCCGTCTGACCCCAGACCCGGGCCCCAGACCCGGGCCCCAGACCCGGGCCCCGGATCCGGCGCCGCGGCCCGGCGCGCCGCCGGGGAGCCAGCCGGGACCAGGACGGCCCGCGGTCACCGCGGGCCGTCCTGTTTGGCCAGGGCCGTCTGGATGATGCGGTCGATCAGCGCCGGCAGCGGCAGCCCGCTGGCCGCCCACATCATCGGGAAACCAGACGCCGGCGTCATGCCCGGCATGGTGTTGATCTCGTTGACGAGGATTTCCCCGGCACGGGTGTAGAAGAAGTCCACCCGGGCCAGCCCCTCGCAGGAGATCGCGTCGAACGCCGCGCACGCGAGCTGGCGGATTCGTTCCGCGTCCGCGGCCGGGATCGGCGCGGGTATCTCCATCCGGCTCTCGCTGCCGAGGTACTTGGCCTCGAAGTCATAGAACTCCGAACGCGGGTCGACGATTATCTGCCCCGGCACGCTCGCCTCCGGCGCCCCGCCGTCCGCCCCCTCCAGCACGGCGCATTCCACCTCGGCGCCGTCGATGGCCGCCTCCACGAGCACCTTGCGGTCATACCGGCGGGCGTCTTCGATTGCCGCCTCAAGGCCGCCCGGGCCGGTCACGCGCGAGGTGCCGATGCTCGACCCGCCGCGGGCGGGCTTGACGAACACGGGCCAGCCGAGTTCGGCGATCTCGTCGAGCAGGCGCTTGCGCTCCGCGGCCGGCGCCGCCGGCCCCCAGTCGCGGTCCCTGACCACCACGTACGGCCCGACCGGCAGGCCGCGCGCCGCGAACAGCAGCTTCATGTACTCCTTGTCCATGCCCGCCGCGCTGGCCAGCACCCCCGCGCCGGCGTACCGGATGCCGGCCATCTCGAGCAGGCCCTGGATGGTGCCGTCCTCGCCATAGGTGCCGTGCAGCAGCGGCAGCACGACATCGACCTCGCCCAGGTCGGCGGGGACTTCGGCCGGGCCGGTGACGACGAGCGAGCAGGCGCCGGGCCCGGTCCGCGGCGTGATCGACACGCCGGGCGTGGCGACGGCCTCGACGGACGGCGGCTCACCGGGGCCGAGCGCGAGCCGTGCCGGATCGCCCGAGGTCAGCACCCACCGGCCGTCGCGCGCGATGCCGATCGGCACGACCTCGTAGCGGTCGCGGTCAATGGCCCCGAGCACCAGGCCGGCGCTGGCGCACGACACGGCGTGCTCCGCGCTGCGGCCCCCGAACACGACGGCGACCCTGATCTTGCGCTGCTCGCTCATCCGCCCACCTCCCTGCACAGTCAACCCCCAGATGGTAGTGCCTGGCCAGCGGCCCGCAGGTCGCCGCGCCGTTTCGCCCGCGAATACCGGCTGGCCGTCGCCGCGCGGTACAGGTCCGCTCCGCTCCCGTCTTCATCTCTCCCGAACGGACGGTGCCGGCTCACCCGCCGCGACCGCGGCTCCGGACGCGACGTGGGCCATGCCGATGGCGGCTGCCGGGCCCGCCGCAACCTGTCCCCCTCGTCACATCAGTTGACCTGTTTTCAGTTCGCACACTCTGCGACCACTTCGGCGCCCGGAATATCCGGAATGTCCATACGAAAAGTGTGCTAAGCAAAATGGAGACCGCCGGTGAGGGCCGTGATGTCGCGCCGGGGAGGCGCCGGAAGGCGCGGGGGGGGCGCGCCGGGAGGCGCGCGGGGCGCGCTGGAGTCACACGGGGCGCGCTGGAATCACACGGGGCGCGCCGGGAGGCGCCGCGGGGGCGCTAGCGGCTCAGTGCCTCCAGGGCCACGTAGGCGTCGGAGACCAGGTCCTCGGCGTCTTCCAGGCCGATGGAGAACCGGACCGCTCCGGGGTCGATCCCGGCGGCGCCCAGCGCCCGGTCGTCGAGCTGGCGGTGCGTCGTCGAGGCGACGTGGGAGACCTTGGTGTGCGTGCCGCCGAGGGAGGTCGCCGGGGCCGCGAGCCGCAGCTTGCTCACGAACGCGAGCCCGGCCTCCCGGCCGCCGTACGGGGTGACCGTCACGATCGCCCCGAACCGCACGCCCTCCGGGCCGGCGTCGAACATCTGCCTGGCCAGGTCGTGCCCGGGGTGCGTGGGCAGCCCGGGGTAGTCGACGTAGGCCACGGCTGGATGCCTGGCCAGCGTCGCGGCGAACACCGACGCGGTGGCGCACGCGCGGCGGACCCGGACCGGCAGCGTCTCCAGGCCGCGGCGGAGCAGGAACGCGTCGTCGGGCGAGAGCGACCCGCCGGTGTCGATGCGGGTCGCGCGGACCTGGCTGATCAGCTCGATCTGCCCGGTGACGACGCCGCCGGTGACGTCGGAATGACCGCCGATGTACTTGGTCGCCGAGTGCACCACGAGGTCGGCGCCGTGTTCGAGCGGGCGGCATATCACGGGCGGTGCCAGCGTCGAGTCGACGACGAGCAGCGCTCCGCTGTCGTGCGCGATGTCGGCCAGCCGCCGCAGGTCGGCGACCGCCGTCGTCGGGTTGGCGATCGTCTCCGCGTAGAGGATGCGGGTCGAGGGGCGCATCGCGGCGCGGACCGCGTCGAGGTCCGATATGTCGACGAAATCCGTCTCGACGCCGAACCGGGACAGCACGTTGCGCAGCAGGCTGTACGTCCCCCCGTACAGCGCGGCGGACGCCACCACGTGCGCGCCTGCCCGCGCGAACGTCCAGAACACCCCGGAGATGGCCGCCATACCCGACGCGAACGCCTGGGCGGCGGGCCAGCGCGGCAGGTTCGCCCCCTCAAGCGCCGCGACCGCGCGCGCGAACGCGTCCACGGTCGGGTTGTCGATCCGGCTGTAGCTGTACCCGGGGACCTGGTCGTTCAGCACCGTCGCGTATTCCTCGGCGGTGGCGAAGGCGAACGCCGCGGTCCGGTACACGGGCGTGCCGAGCGGCCGCTGGGCGGCCTCCGGCGGCGGCGGCAGGTGCACCGCCCTGGTGTTCTCGCCGAGTTGCCTCCTGGCTATCTCCACCTGGCTATCTCCACGGCTCAGGCTCCATCAAGCTCCATACCATTCTGGTTTGGCCGAACGCGACGCTAGCACCGTCGCGGCCTCGCCGACCGGGAGGTCGCCGGCGATCACCGCCGCCACCACCTCCGTGATGGGCATCTCCACCCCGTGCTTGCGGGCCATTTCGAGCACCGGGGCGTAGGACGTGACGCCCTCGGCGGTCTGGCGGGTGACCGCCCGCGCCTGCGCGGCGGTCATGCCCTGCCCCAGGTGCTGGCCGAACGTCCGGTTCCGCGACAACGGCGAGCTGCACGTGGCCACCAGGTCGCCCATCCCCGCCAGGCCGGCGAACGTCCGCGGATCGGCGCCCATCGCCTCGCCCAGCCGGGCTATTTCGGCCAGCCCGCGGGTGATCAGCGTCGCCTGGGTGTTGTCGCCCATGCCGAGGGCGACCGCGATCCCGACCGCGAGCGCGATGATGTTCTTCACCGCCCCGGCGAGCTCGCACCCGGTCACGTCGGTGTTCCAGTACGGCCGGAAGTACCCGGTGTGGCAGGCTCGCTGGAGCAGCCGCGCGCCCGACTCGTCGGAGCAGGCCACCACGCTCGCCGCGAACTGGCGCTCGGCGATCTCCCGCGCCAGGTTGGGACCGGAGACGACCGCCACCCGCGACGCCGGGACGCCGAGCACCTCGATGATGACCTCGCTCATCCGCTTGCAGGTGCCGTGCTCGATGCCCTTCAGCAGGCTGACCAGCAAGGCGCCCGGCGGGATCAGCGGCGCCCATGACGCGAGGCACGAGCGCAGCGTCTGCGCGGGCACGGCGAACACCACCAGGTCCGCGCCGGCCAGTGCCGCCGCCGGGTCGGTCGTCGCGGTCAGCGTGGAGGGCAGCGCGATCCCGGACAGGTACTTGGGGTTCTGGTGGCCGGCCGTGATCGAGGCCGCGACCGACGGGTCGCGCGCCCACAGCACCGCGGGCATGCCCGCGTCGCAGAGCACCTGCGCGAACGTGGTGCCCCACGAGCCGGCGCCCAGCACCGCCGCCTTCACGTCGGATTCTCCGCGCTCGCCTCCGGGCCGGCCATCTCAGCGGGCGGCGGCTGAGGGGATGTGGCGGCGCCACCGATCGTTCGGGATGACCGGGACGGGTCGTAGGGGACGGCGGGCGGCTCCTCGCCGCGCAACTGCGCCACCAGGGACGTCACCTCGGCCATGATCGCGGCGGTGGCGGCGCGCAGCGACTTCCCCGACGTCTGCTGGCCGGCCCACTGTGACAGGTCGACCGGCTTGCCGGCTACCGTACGCACGGTCTTGCGCGGGAACAGCCGGACCTTCTTGCTGCCGTAAGGGAGAATGTCTTGGGTGCCCCAGTGCGCGACAGGGATGACCGGCGCGCCCGTGGCCAGGGCGAGCCTGGCGACGCCGGTCTTGGCCACCATCGGCCACAGGTCCGGGTCCCTGGTCGCGGTCGACTCCGGGTAGATGACCACGGCGGCGCCCGCGGCGAGCGCCTGCTCCGCGTCCCTGAGCACCAGGGCGGCGTCCGCCCGGCCGCGGTGCACCGGGAGCTGGCCCGCCTTGCGGAGGAACGGGCCGATGACCTTCACCGTGAAGGCCGAGTCCTTGATCAGGAACGTCGGGTAACGCCCGGAAGCGTAGAAGAACAGCGCGTCCGTCCCCCAGTCCGCGTAGGACAGATGGTTCGGCGCGAAGATCACGGGCCCGGTCTTGGGAATGTTCTCCTGGCCCGACCACTTGTGCCTGACCAGGATGCGCAGCAAGGGGGCGAGCACGATGACCGAGATCAGCCGCCACGTGGGCGAGTACGAGTAAGAATTGCTCATCGGGGAGGCCTTCCCATGGTCCGGTTCCGCACGTCGCGCTCCCAAGTCTGCCGGTGGTCACCTGCATGACCGAGTCTGCCCTGTTCACCTGGACGGTGGTGATGCCTGTCAAGGTACTAGCCCGCGCCAAGTCCAGGCTCGCCGTCCTGGCCGGCCAGCGGCGCTGCGAGCTGGCGCTCGCCCTGGCGTCGGACACCGTTTCCGCCGCCCGCGCCTGCCCGGAGGTCGCCCGGGTGCTCGTGGTCACCTCCGATCCGGTGGCGGGGCGGCGGCTGGCGGCGCTCGGCGCTCACGTCACCGGCGTTGAGCCGGCGGGCGGCCTCAACGCCGCGCTGCGCTACGGCGCGTCGGAAGCGTCGCTCCGCTGGCCGGGAAGCGGGGTCGCGGCGCTGGCCGCGGACCTGCCGGCGCTCCGGCCGGCCGAGCTCAGCCGGGCACTGCGCGCGGCGTCCCGCACTGGCGCCGCCGCCTTCGTGCCGGACGCCGCGGGCGTGGGCACGACCATGTACGCGGTCGTGCCCGGCGGGTCGTTCCGGCCCATGTTCGAGGGCGCATCGCGGGCCCGGCACGCCTCGTCCGGTGCTGTCGAGCTGTCGCTGGACGGCGTGCCGGGCCTGCGGCGGGACGTGGACACGCCGGAGGATCTGCGCGCGGCGGTCCTGCTCGGGGCCGGCTCCCATACCGCGGCGGTCGCGGCGGAGCTGCTCGCCGACGCGTGAGCCGTGCCCCTTCAGATGTGCACGACCGGGCAGGTCAGCGTCCGGGTGATCCCTTCCACAGCCTGGATCTGGGCCGCGACCAGCTTGCCGAGCTCGTCCACGTTCTCGGCGCGGGCGCGCACGATGACGTCGTAGGGGCCGGTCACATCCTCCGCCTGCGTGACTCCGGCGATCTCCGCTATCTGCCGTGCCACGTCGGCGGCCTTGCCGACCTCGGTCTGGACGAGGATGTATGCCTGCACCATGGCGTCCTCCCGGAGGCAGCGTAGGCGAGCTGCCCCTGATGTGTCACGGTACCGTAGTGGTCCAGACCGGTATCGGGCTGGTGGGGCTGTTTTAGCCTCGATTGCGTGGTGGTGCAGCATTGGAGGACGTGATAGCTGAGTCCAGCGGGTCTGGTGCCGGGTCCAGCGGGTCCGTTGCCGGCCTGGGGGAGTGGGGCGTCATAGGGGCGCTCGCCGCCCGGATGCCGGCCGGGCCGCTGACGTCGGTCGGCATCGGCGACGACGCCGCGGTCGTCGGCGCCCCCTCGGGCAGCGTCGTGGCAGCGGTCGACCTGCTCCTCGAGGGGCGGCACTTCCTGCCTGCCTGGTCGTCGGCGCGCGACATCGGCGTCAAGGCGGCCGCGCGCAGCCTGGCGGACATCGCGGCCATGGGGGCGGTGCCGACGGCGCTGCTCGTGGCGCTCGCCATGCCCGGCTCGCTGCCCGCGCAGTGGGCGCTTGACCTGGCCGAGGGGCTGGCCTCCGAGGCCCGCCGGGCGGGGGCGGGCGTCGTCGGCGGCGACACCGCGCGCGCCGATTCGGTGCTGCTTTCGGTCACCGCGCTCGGCGACCTGGCCGGCCGGCCGCCGGTGCGGCGGGCAGGCGCGTCGCCCGGGGACATCGTGGCCGTCGCCGGGCCGCTGGGCCATTCGGCCGCCGGCTACGCGCTGCTGACCGCGGGCGTGACGGCCTATCCGGGCCTGGTGGCGGCGCACCTGCGCCCCGCGCCCGCTTACGACGCCGGCCCGGAGGCGGCGCTGCTCGGCGCCACGGCGATGATCGACATCAGCGACGGCCTGGTCGCCGACCTCGGGCACGTGGCCGCGGCCAGCGGCGTCTGGATCGACATCGATAGCTCGGCGCTCGCGCCCGGTGGCCCGCTCGCGGCCGCCGCGGCCGCCGTCGCCGCCGCCGCTCCCCGTCCATCCCGAACGGAAGCGGCTGACTCCCCCGCGCCCCCGGTGTCCCCGGCGTCCCTTGCCCGGGAGTGGGCGCTCACCGGCGGCGAGGATCACTCGCTGGCCGCCACGTTCCCGCCCTCGGCGGCGCTGCCCGCGCGGTGGCGCGTGATCGGCACCGTCCGCCCGGCCGCGGACGCGCCGGCACCCGGTGCCTCCGCGCCGGCGCCCGGTGCCCCGGCGCCGGCCGGGGACGCGGCGCCGGCCGGGGGCGCCTCCTGCGTCACCGTCGACGGCGCGCCCTACCGCGGCCGCCGCGGCTGGGAACACTTCCGCTGACGCTCCCCCGCGGCCGCGGACCCGCCCGGCCCGGTCGCAGTTCATGATCCGGTGTCGCAGTTCATGATCCGGTAAGGTTTTTACATCTATAGCCGATTTTTCCTT
>Ga0209061_1002433_pt1 | contig 23708 bp, 16 predicted proteins | sample Coa_R1_10_FD_187157 | JGI IMG/M metagenome (GOLD analysis project Ga0209061, IMG submission 187157) | Surface soil microbial communities from Centralia Pennsylvania, which are recovering from an underground coalmine fire - Coalmine... | ecosystem: Environmental > Terrestrial > Soil >...
CTGCAAAAACAGAGGTCCAACACGAACGTTTTCTAAATGGAGTGCAATTGGAGTGCAGCGGCGCCGCAACGGCGAATATTGCTCCGTGCTGACTGCTCCCAACTGACATTCCAACGTTCGTGTCATCCGACCTGAACGAGCTGCACAATCTCCCTTGCACCCCGTGGCCAAAAACAACGATGGCCTGCGCGGCAACGCAGGCCATGAACCCATAGGGGTGAATCTTGAATTCGTTCAATGGCAGTATACACCGGAACAGCCCTGAAATAAAAGACGAAATTGCGCCCGCCGACGCCCGATTTGTTGGGTCGGTGTTTGCCGGCTCCGGACTGACCCTGGCCGATTACGCCGCGCTCGAGGCGCGGTGGATCGACCGCGAGTTGGCCGATCGCGCCGGGCTGCGCAGAGTCGACTCCTTAACCGGTGGCGAGATCGTCGGGCGCAAGAGCGGCAACTACGCCGGCATCATCATCCCGTATTTCCGTCCTGGTGCGAATGGCATTCGCGAGTACCGTCTGCGGCGCGATCACCCGGACATGGAATATGACTCCGCCGGCAATCTAAAGCCTCGGCAGAAGTACCTAAGCCCGCCAGGCCGGTCCAACATGCTGTATCTCGTGCCCGGCGCCCCGGAGGAGATGTTCCCAGATGTCTCATTGCCCGTTGTGATCACCGAAGGGGAGTTCAAGACGCTCGCCTTATGGCGCCTTGCGAATCATCGTGCAGCCGGTCAGCCTCGCTTCCTCCCGATCGGCGTATCCGGCGTCTACAACTGGCGCGGCACGATCGGCAAGACCACAGGGCCTGATGGCAGCCGTCTGGATGTAAAGGGTCCGATTCCGGATCTGGAGTGGATTGCGTGGAATGGTCGCCGCGTTGTGATCGCGTACGACGCAGACGCCGTCACGAAAGAGATGGTGCGCATGGCTCGCTCCGAGCTCGCCGCACACCTGCGCAGTCGTGGGGCCATCGTTGGATTTCTGGAATGGGACGCGAATAGGGGCAAAGGCATTGACGACCATCTGGCCATCGTCGGCCCCGAGATGGTGCTCGAGGAAATCGCGCACGTAGACTTCACCGGCTCTTCCTGGAAGAAGGATCTCCTGCGCTCAAAACCGCCTACGAACCATTGTGAAGGCCGCATCTTACCGGTATTGGCGAATGCTATCGCTGCCTTTCGGCACGCACCGGAGTGGGGCGGCGTGCTCGCGTTCAATGAATTCTCGCTGGGTACTGTCGCCTTGAAGGCGACGCCATGGGGCGTGGTTCCGAAGGGCGAGTGGACCGATCACGAGGACCGCCGCGCCGCGGAGTGGCTCCAAAAGCAGGGAATCCTGGTGTCGGTAGAAGTGGCCGGCCAGGCCGTGCAGACTGCCGCCCGCGATCACCCATTTCATCCCGTCAGAGCGTATCTGGATTGTCTCACCTGGGATGGAGTCGAACGGCTGGATCGCTGGCTATCGACTTATCTTGGAGTGGCGGATACGGAGTATGCGCGCGCTGTCGGGTCGCGCTGGATGATCTCGGCGGTGGCGCGCATTTTCCGCCCCGGGGTGAAGGCGGATTGTTGCCTCATCTTGGAAGGCCCGCAGGGCATTCGCAAATCAACGGCCCTGCGCACTCTTGCCGGCGAGTATTTCACGGACGAACTCGCCGATCTTGGGACTAAGGACGCCGCGATGCAAACGCGCGGGGTCTGGATCATCGAGCTTTCGGAATTGGACAGCTTGAGCAACTCCGAAGTCGCGCGCATCAAGGCGTTCATGAGCCGGACGACGGATCGTTTCCGGCCGCCGTACGGAATGCGGTTGGTGGAATCGCCCCGGCAGTGCGTGTTTGCTGGCACGGTCAACCACAGCACCTATCTGCGCGACGAAACCGGCGGGCGGCGGTTCTGGCCGGTCACGTGTGGCCGCATCGATATCGAGGCGCTTGCCCGAGACCGCGACCAGCTTTGGGCGGAGGCGAAGGGGCGGTTCGATGAGGGCGCGGCATGGTGGTTGGAATCGGCCGAGTTAGTTCAGCTGGCGTCGGATGAACAACTCCAGCGCTATGAGGGCGACCCGTGGGAGGAAATCATCGGCCCGTGGCTGGAGGCGCGCTCCAGCGTTTCTGTCAGCGAAGTGCTGCAAAAGTGTCTGGAGAAGCCGCAGGCCATGTGGACGCAGAGCGACAAGAACCGCGCCGCGCGATGCCTTCGAGCGCTCGGTTGGGAGCGGTACCGCGAGCGGCAAGGCTCACGGCTGGAGTGGCGGTATCGGAAGGGAGAATGAGCAAGTGTTCCCAGTATTGTTCCCGCACTGTTCCCAGTTAGCTGGACCGGGAACACATGGAAACACTCGCTGTTCCCGGTGTTCCCGGGCCGATGCCGGCCAGACGTGTCGTAACCGTTTGCTATTATTCAGCACAACCACAAGGAACAGTGGGAACAATGGGAACGGCGAAGGATGAAACGGCCTATTGTCGGACTCCAGTAGGAACGTTCACGGAACAGGCTACGGTGTATCCACGATGCTGATCTTATCCTTCAAGCCCAGGTCCTCGAGGATTTGCCGGATCTCAAAGATAAGACTATCAACGGACGTTCGGTCAAACGTCACCAGGAAATCGATTCCGATCTTCAAATCAATTCCCGTTCTCAGCTTCGGTAGAATTTTGGTGCCGAAACGGTTCCAAATCTCGGGCGACATCGCCCCTGTCAAACGGATTGTCCTCGTCTGAGCTTGAGGCGTAGGACTGGGCTCGGGACTCGGGCTCGGCAGGGGGAGCGGCGATGGCTCCACGACGGGCGAGACGACATCCGGACCGGCAGCAGGCGCCGTCACCCCGGCTCTGAGTGCCTGGGCTTTAGCCTTCGTCAGCAGGAATACTCCGGCCTCGAAAGCGACCTCTTCCGGCGCGACGGGTTCGCAGAACCACATGCGCTCATAGCTCCCATCTGACTGCCGGCCAGAAGCCAGGCCGAATTCCCCCCGGTTCACAAAGTCGACAATCTTGCTGCGCAGCGTTGCATCCGGGTCGATCAGCCGGGTAAGCGCGCCATTCAAGAAACTCTGCCGCAGACTCGCCAAAGGCCACGCCCCGCTTTCCTTCAAAGCGGGCGGCCAATTACGGTCAATGTAGCCCGCCCCCACTGATTCATTGAGCAGGGCCTCCGATTTCAGTGCGGACACGACTCGCCCGCAGAGCGTTTCTCCGCTGCTCGAATGTCCTGCGCCAAGATCGATCGTTTTCAGGCCGTCCGCATCCTGGCTGTCGGCGATCACAGCGAACCGGTAGCCAGCCCATACCTCATCCTTCGCCGCTTCCTCCGCGGCCACAACCTTTGACTGGATTTCCGCCCGATCGGCCCGGTCAAATTCCCCCCCGAGCGTTCCTTCTGCTATCTCCCGGGCCACGCGCTTCCACGCGAGCCAGAGTTCGACCTTTTCCCGAAGGTCGCGGCCAGGCTTCTTGATGCACCACACCAACGCCCCCGGGTACAGTCGCGGCGACTTCCCCCGCTGCCTGGTCCACTCTGCAATTTGATCCCGCAGTGAACCCGAAGAGGCCCACTCCGCATCCGGGTCCATGACCACCAGCGTCAATCTCGGGGTGTCTTGTATCTCGGAACCGTCGCTCGGGAACGCAACCAGCGGCAGACTGGCGCCCCGCCGGAACTCGTCCTCCACGATCTTGCGGAGGGCCGGCTTGATCTCGGTCTCTTCATCCAGCGAGGCCCGGCGGTCGCTGACCACCTTCTTCATCGTGGGTTGATGCGTGATTCTGAACCCGTCCGATCCGACCTTTCGGATGAAGTAGGACTTGTCTTCCAGAGCAAACGCGGCGTTGTCAATCGACGTCGTATCCAAGCCGGGTTCGCCGAGTGCGAATCGCAACTCGGGCAAATGCGCTACCTTGTCCGCCTGCCCGCCTGAGGACTCGAAAAGGATCGCCGTGCCGACACGGCGATGGATATCCCGCAACGGCCCCCGGGTATCGACGTCGAGCGCTTTAGCGTGGGAGTGCTCGCCGGCGATGTCTGCGTCGATCGCAGCCACCAAACGTGATTCGCCGAGTTGTCCCAGAACGATGCTTCGGAAACCTGGTTCAAACAGCGGAGCGGAACCGAGCGTGAGCAGCGGCTCTGTGCGAGCCTTTCGAAAGCTCTCCCGTGAAGCAATCGATACCCACTGCGCCAGCATCGCCAGCGTGCCGCGTGTCTGCTGGTACTGCGCCAGCGCCTGCCACTTGCGCTGGAACACTGATAAAGTCGCCGGATGAAACGGGTAGCAAGACTCAAAACGGCTCCGGAGGAACTCCCGAGCCTTGGCTTCCGTCGCGGCCGTGTCCACTGCCGTCCATTCCGGAGGCAACTGGGCTCTTCGCTCAAAGCACCAATCGGCAAAGGCGGTAGCCGTGTTCTTCCGGGCGCGTTCGCTGCCAAGGTCCTCGAATAGCCGCCGCCGGACCACCTCGCCGATCTCCGTTTCATCGTTGGCAATCAGATCCTTGGCAACGCGCCGCACGACTTTAGAGATCTTCTCCTGCCACTGAAGATCCCAGTCGGTCATCTCGACCTGGCTGCGCGGCAGGCTGATGACCGCAGCTCCATGAGTGGTGCCTGTCGTCGCCACCGTCAGATTCTGGATAAACGAGTGAAACTGGTCAGCCATCGCCCGGTGGCGGTTAAGGAAGTTCAGGACTTCGTCGAACAGCAGCAGGACAGGCGCCCCGGCGGCCTGAAACACGCGCGCGATCGCCTCGGTGCCCGGAGGAATCGTCCGTGCGGATGGGCCCAGCGCCCGTACTCCCTGGTCGCCAGCAAGCTGCCGGGCAATGTCGATCCAGGGAGTTTCCCTGCCCTCCTGCGGATCCCAGGCGTTGCCCACGAACACAGCCACGCGAGCCTCCGGCACCGAGGACAGCCCGGCGCTCCGCAATAGATCCCGCACCCCAGTGAAACAGGCAGCCTTCTCGCCGTTCGAAGCCAAATGATAAAGCGTAGTCAGAGTGTGTGTTTTGCCGCCGCCGAATTGGGTAATGAGCGTAAGGACCGGGGCGGTGTTATCGGTTCGGCCGGAGAGCCGGCGAAGCACCATCCCCGCGTGTTCCCGCAAGGCTCGTGTGAAGACTGTGCGCGAGAAGAACTGTACGGGATTGCGATAGTCCTCAGGCGCCGTCTTCGCAACCACCTGCTCCAGCGCGATCGCGAACTCATCTGGATTGAAAGACCGCCCTTCTCGAACTTCCTCGCGCGGCGTGGCGACTTTGTACCAAGGCTCCATCAATGCGTCCTCCGGCGCAGAATTCCTTTCGGCAATAGCGGGCGAACGTGCTTGCGCACGCGCCGGCCAAGCGCTACGGCTTGGCGTGCCTCGCGCAACGGCACATCCCTCCAGCCCGGGTAGCGTGGCCCAACCGCGTACTCCGTCAGGAGCGCTTGCTCTTCCACAGTCAGACTCGGCTGAGCGTTACTCGGCAGTCGCGCGACCAAGTCTTCGATGTCATGCGTTTTGGGAAATGGCGTGCCCCGATAGACAAGGTACGCCTTCAGATATTTCTCGGCGCATTGCTGCGCATGAAAGCAGACCGTCGCGGTCGGGCAGGAGCTGCCCAGCTTCAGGAGGTGGGCAGCGGTCTTGAGGTCCTCCTCGGCTTTCGCTACCCATTCAGCGGCGACCCGATCTGTGCCATCAGCTTCGGGCATAAAGGACCTTTCCCTCCCGGACCGCGGGATACTCGATGGTGCCTACAACGTCTTTGCGCCAGGCGAAATCCTCGGGTGTGGTCACGATGATGTCCTTGGGAATTCTGATATCGTGCAAAGCGACCCGGATTTCCACCTGCTTCTTGTGCTTCAGCCCCTTAACCGGCATCACGACCAACAGATCCACGTCGCTGTCGGGCCCGGCCTCCCCGCGGGCGTGCGACCCAAATAAGATCACGCGCTCGGGATGGAACTCCCGCACAATCCGCCGTACGATCCTCTGAATCTCCCGAGCAATACTTGGGTTTGTCCTGGGCATCGTCTTCACCTCGGCATGGCCAGCAGCATGGCGTCGAGCAGCCGCTTTTCTTCGCTGCCCTTGGGATACAGCGCCGAAAGCGCGTTGGCAAGACGCAGGAAGTAGGGGCCACGCTCCTGTTCGGCTTTGAGCAGCGCGCGCAAGGCGTTGGTCCGGCCCCCAGCCTGCAAGAGCATCGCCGCGTGGACACGGTCGAGTGTCGTTGCCTCCGCCTGCGCCGCGGGAGCGTCGCCGGCCATATCCACAGCGATCCGCCGTCGGCGGCCAGTAGCCCTTGCCGCCGGTTTGACGTCCTGATCGGGGAACAGAGCCAGTTGGCGCGTGGCAGCCAGTGGGTCCGTTTCGAGCAGATCAGCGACCGCTTCTCTGCCGTCCTGCCCGAACAGGAGCTTGGCGCGCTCGCTCACCGCGAGCAGCCGGACGACGCCTTTCCTGGTTTCGATAATGCGGTTTTCCCATTTGGGCAAGTTGATCCCGAGCGGCTGGGCGAACCTCCGGACCACGTCGAAAACCAGGGTGTAGCCCTTGCCGGCTTTGGGTGCCGCGCCCTCCTCATCTTCATCTTCCGCCGCTTCGTCTTCTTCGGACTCTTCGCTTGCGGCGAAGTCGCCGTTGGTGCTTTGCAGGGTCCACAGAAAGAGCGCCGTCAGCCGGGCGTCTTCTTCGACTGCGCCTGCGGCGCCGTTGCGGGCCCGAGCCTCCGCGGTGCCGAGCACCTGCTCGAGCGCCGTGCGTCCGACCACCTCCCACACCTTTTCGAGGTATTCGGCGAGGCTGACCTCGCGTCCGTCGGCCGTCTCGACCCGCCTGTAACGGCTGAAGATCTCGAGCGCGGGCCCGACACAGGCGAAGACCAGGTCTGCGCCGCGCACGCCTTCCGATTCGAGGCGCTCCATCCAGTCGCCGACGCGTTTGGGGAGTTCGCGAAGTACTTTAGCCCAGTCGCCGGTGGGCGCGTTCTCGGGACGTGGACGGCAGACGAGGTGGACGCTCGTGGCAAGGGAGGCTGTGTCTCGTGCATTTAGCCGAGTCCCAAGTTCGGTGGCGATGGGCCACGAAGCGGTGATGCACCATTGCGCGGCGACGATCCCGGAAAGCAGGGCCTCCCACCCTTCTGTTGTTTTGTGGGCGAACACGACGCAGCCACATCCGGAAGGGGATGTAATGTGCCGGCCAACACGCGCTGCGTCCATTATTCTTGCCTCGAAATAGCGCGCATCCTTTTTGGAGGTACTCAGCTTATGCGGGCGATCCACAACGCATTCGCCGTCCTTGGGGCTCAACGCGCCACGGAACATCGACGAACCAATTACTGGAGGCAACGCTCGCTTAAGCCACACGTAGAAGCAGTCGGACAAGTGCGCATAGGGAATCGCATCGTAGTACGGAGGGTCTGTGAACCAAATCTGGCAAGATTCGTGCGGCAAGTAGTCAGAGGTAGCGTCTCGCTGTTCAATTTGTCCGGCTCTCAACGTCGCGCCGGCGCAGGTCTCTACAAATGCCTCATAGCGCTTGAGCCATGCCCCAAACACATTCCTCTGTTGGAAACCTGGAGTAGACTCTGCAAAAGTCCAAGTCATCCCTATTGCATGTTGTCCAAACATGTCGATGAGCGACTCGCCCGTTGCTTTCCATCGACAGTGTGCGCTGAGAACCATGACGAGTCGATCCAAAGCCAGTCCGCACAACCGTGACGAGGCTTCATTGGAGTCAACGGATCGGATCAGACGACTGTACGTACTGAGCGCAAGCTTTTGACGTGCGGTGAATATGTCCCCCCACGTCGTTGCCCCGTACAACGGGACCGAAATCCTGCGAACTTCGTTCAAGGAAATGGTTTCGTCCGGAACAAGACTCGCACCCGTTTCAGTACCAGCGCTCTGAAGCAGCGAGACCTGTCGTTGCGCAAGGAAAACAGCCTGGTAGTCGGAATCCTTTGCCAGACGATACCCCCGCCCCAGCTGATCAGACCGTAGAGTGACAACAGCCATAAGGCGAGCACCGCCAACGCGACAGCCTTTCTTGTCAAAGATTACATCGGCACCGCCGCGCTGTGCGGCAAGCTGTGCCCGCACACGTTCAGGCGGCAACACGGCACCGCACGCCAAACAAGTGGCCTTCGCCCGTGCGACTGTGGCGCAGGGAACGTCCTTGTCAAGCTCGGGTTCGAAGATTTCGATCTCCAGTTGCGGTGGCCGATGCTCGTCACGCGCGACCTTGCAACGTAATGCCCGCTTGCGGTTGGCCTTGTTGCACAACCAGAAGGAGCTGACAAGAGGAATCTCGCAGCCGCAGTTCGGAGATTCGCACTGCACCGTCCGCGCCCAAAGATAGGCTATAGGAACCGAGCCGTCGGGATCTGTGGGATAGAAGGGAGCCAGCTCGGTCTCGGCCTGTGTGATAACTTGGCCGCCAACCCGGCGTAGATTTTCACGAAGTCTCAGCCCGTGGCGGGGAATGTCCTCCAGCAGCACTTTGAGTATCAGGCACGCCACCGGGTTCAGATCGCTAGCAAAGACTTCACACCCCAAACGCAGGGCTTCCAAAGGTATCGATCCACTCCCAGCGAACGGATCCACGACCAGCGGGGCCTCCGGGCCTTGAGCGATGTCCACGAGCGTACGGCTTACCTCCAGATACTTAGGACTATCGGCCAGGTTGCCGTTAGCAAAGTCGCCGATGAACTTGAGCAAGGCCTTCCGGAGGTCGTGGTCAGAAGGTCCGATCATTCCCTGGACAGACGGTAGAAGCTGCCGCGCCTTCCGCTTGAACTCCCCTGGGCAATGCGGATCGCACGGGTCGGGCCAGAGCAGCGCTAGCAGCATTGCTCGACAAGCCGCTAATGGCTTCGTAGCCCACCAAAGATGAAGCGTAGAGGGGCGCCGGTAGCCCATCGACTTCTCGCGCGCCGCATGCCGCGAGACTTCGGCGATGGGGAAATCCACTTCGGCGAGCCGCTTGCACTCCTTGGGGATCATTGCGCGCCTCCCGCGAGCGTCCAGATTCCGTCTTCCCCGATCGCCCAGTCGGCAACGCGCCCGTCGCGCACTCGTGAACCCGGTGTCCACAACGGCGTTCCCGAGACCTTGCGAAATGGATCGGCTTTCGTTCGATCCCACCCTGCAAGAAGTTCCTTGCTCCCGACAATCTCTGGAACTTGATCGGCGGGCCGGGCATGTGCGAGCAGATGGCCGCTCTGAACCAGCGGCGCGTCCTGATTCAACGACACTCCGGCGCCGAAAACCTCGGAAGCCGGCGTCATCTCAAGCCGACGCAGCCGGCCGAGCCCGTATCGCGTGTCGCCACCCAGAAAGAGAGTAATGAGGTCGCGCAGTCCCGGCGAGTCCTGCTTCAGGAATACGTAGCCCACAAAGGCGACTGGAGATTCGTTGCTACGCCACTGGGGTAACACGCATTCTGTTTCCCGGAGACTTCCCTCCTCGGCGCAATCGGAATCGGGATCAATTGCGGTTCCCGGACGGGCATCCAACAGCCGCAGGCGCATCTGACGGTTGGTGAGGTCGTGCTTGCCGTCCGGCCGGTCCTCACGCCGCCAGACCAACCCATCGCGCTCTTCATACCGCGGCAGCCAGGCCCGCCAATATTTCCCCTCGCATTCCGCCGGGAACAGATAAGTGAAGCGGGCGTTCTCGTGGAGCGTTGTGCCCTCCGTTTCGTAACTGGGGAAGCCATTCTCCCGGCGTCGCGCTAGCTCAGCCGTGAGGGCGCCCCACAAAGCACGAGAGGGCACGTAGAGCCGGGAACGATTCAAGCTCCCTGCGGGTGGTGCGCCCACAAACAGGGAAGACTCCAGCCGCCACGCCCAGCGATAGAGCGTCCAGTTCACTGCGCCTTTGCCTCCCTGGCCTTGGCGTGATAGCGGCCATAGACGAGCGCCTGGCGGAGCAGGTCCCGCGCGAAGAGCAACTTGTCGAGATCCCCGGCGAGCGCTTGAAGGGCGGTGAACAAGTCGCCATTTCCGAGCAGGGGCGACTCCTTGGGAACCTTTTGAAGAAACTTAGCAAGCTCGCCACTGACCTTCCGGCCACCCGGCCCGCCTTGGGCGTTCAAAAAGAGAAAACAGGCGTAGACGCCTTGCTCTTCCAACACGCTCAACGCGCTGGTCAGCGTCTTGTCATCGACTTTATCGAGTTGAGCCAGCGCCCGTCCGAGATTCGCGCATTCGACGTCCAAGTTCTGCATCAGGCGCCTCCTGTCGGCTTGGGAGCGGCGGGCTGCTGTGGAGTAGCTTTGGGCGACAACACGCGGAGACGTCCCATCCCGCGCGTGCCCATTCCGCCGATCCCGAGGCATTCCAAATAGGGATGTGCTGCGGCCACCACGTTGAAAACCTCATCTGTGTCCTTCACTGCGTCAACGGCGGCGTTGCCTACCTTGAAGTGTGCCGGGCTCTTCGAGATCACCTCCCACAGGAGCACCGTAGAGCGCGGGAGCGCTTCGTAGGTAAATAACGCCTTTCCCTCGGCTGCTCCGGTTTCCGGATTGATGGATACGGAAGTCCGCACTTCCAGGTTGCTGTTGACGATGTGGGAGAAGAGCTTGTCGGAGACGGCTGCCAGGCGTTGACGGATATACTCCGGAATCTTCAAGTTATTCAGCGCTGGACCAGGATCTTGGCGATTGCCGTACTGCTTCACCTGGAGCAACAGCCATCCAAGGTTGAGTGCAGATCCCGCTTGGGACCGAAGAATGGCGTTATCCTCCACATCGGGGTAGTTTTCACAAACGAGCCGCATGGCCGCTGGACACGTGATCCAGACGGGCCCTTCGCGCGTCGCTACAGGGAAGAGCAGCACCTGCGCGTCGCTAAAAGCGGCAAGGCCGGCGAATCCGCCGCCCGCGCTCCGAGCGAAACCGAACACGGTACAGATGGGGCACTCGGGCTTGCCGCAATGGCCTCCCTTGCCTTGCTTGTTCGGCTGTCCCTGGCCCGCGCAGTCGGGGTAGTACGGTTTGGGACTCCCATCGACCGTGCGGCTAGGGGCTGATGATTGTTGATGCATCGCGCAGTAAGCGCGATAAACACCCGCCAGGCTCGATCCGGGAATCTTTGGCACGCGCGTCACCGGATCCCGGACGATCGACTGATCCACGCGGCCGAGCCGTCCGCCGCCGGTGCCGACGTGAATCGGATCGACTGCCATCCCTGTGATGCGATGTGGCGTGAAGCTCTCTCCCATACTCAGTCCTCCATTCCCTGTTTCAGCCAGCCCAGATGCCATTCGATGGCCCATTCCAGAATGCCGTCGCGAGCGGCTTCCGTCAGGTGCTCCAGCGCTGCGCCCGAAACGCCGAGCCGGTTGCGCAGAACTGCATGCGCAAGGGCAATCCACTCTTCTTCTCCGCCGGCTAACCACGCTCCACCGGGTCCGCGCCAGGCGATTCGCCGTTCTTCGAGTTCTGCCCATGCGCCGCGCAAGGCGGTCAGGCTCGGTGCGGTCCGCGCCAGCAAGTCCCACGTGTCCCGCATGCGGCCGAAATCGGAAAGGTACCAACTTTTCGCCTTCTCAAATCGGCGGCCGGTCGCGTCCAGGAAGACCGCGGTCACGCGGCTCGGGTGGACCACGACGCCATCTCCGCGATGGAGAGCCGCGGCATGCCGGTACAACGTTCCGCTCGGATGTTGGAAGTCGCGGACATCTCGGAGCTCGCGATCTTCCACACGGACGTACGGATAGAAAACGTCTTCGCGGCCGTCGGGCAATCCGGTGGGCACGAGTACCGCTTCATAGGCGCCATCGGAACGAACGATCGTCAAGGCCGTCACTCCGTCCTTTGTGCGGCGGTCATGCACGCGCCACCCTTCGCGTTTCGTTTCCGCCAGATCCGCTTCCAAGTTGCGGGTGCTCTCGATCACCGCCTGAAATGGCGTCATCCTGGGGAATGCAACGATACCCGCGCGGAGCGGCATCCGGTCCCAGACACGTCCAAATTCTTCCTGCCACTTTTCCAAAGCAGTTTCGATGCACGCTGGGGCGCATTCGAGAGGCACAAGCACGCGGAACCGTTGTGGACTGCGTTCGAGAGGAATCACTGGCGCGTAGGCCGCAATCTTGTCGGGGTCGTGCACACGTTTAATGGTGAGAGTGCGCGTTCGGCCGTCATCGCCCTTCATTTGCACGGATTGACCTTGTAGGCTTCGCTCTGGCTCATTTGCGCCGAGACAACGAGCCAAATTGCAGATGGTCACGAAGCGGCCTAAGTCGTCGGCCCGGTACAGCACCTCAAACGGAGCGTTTGCAAGCCGTCCGGCATACGTCTCCCCGTCCTCCCAGCCCGCGCCCTGCACATCTGGTTCGAGCAGCAACCGCCGGACCCTCCACCGATTGGGATCAGCGGCTGCTATCTCACGAAAGCGAAAGAGCAGCTCATCGAAGAACGTTTCGGCGCTGCGCCAGAAGCGGTAGATGCGGCCAGGAGACGGTAACTTGCGGAAGCTCTGAAAGACAAACCACTTCGCATTTTGATTGTGGTCGTTGGTCCAAACAACTTGCTTCGCACGGTCCTCAACCAGTCGTTGAAAGATGCGCTGGAAAGTCACATGGGGTGCCTGTTCATTTGAGGTGCTCCCAGACTTATCGACAGCGAACTCTTCCTCTAACCCAGGGACGATTTGCCTTAGCACTCCATCTGTTTCGACCTGTCTTGGCGGCGTGGCGAGGCGCTTTGCAAAGTATCTTTCAAGCGCCGGTTGTAGACATGGCTCGGCCCAGTGCTGCACCTGATTCTTGACGGACCTCATCACTTTAGGATTGTGCTCTTTCCATTCCTGAACTGCCTGGGCTCGTAGTGAGTCCAGATGCCTGCCTTCGAGCCATGGTTCGAGGTCAAGACTCAGCGTAAGCAGCGCCACTCGGTCATTACCGTCTGCGACTTCGGAGATCCAGATCGTGTCCCCCTCGCCATTGAGCCAGGCATCGAGCCGGCCTTTGCGCCGATCCGAGCACACTGCGCAGACGCGCTGCTTGCGGGCATTGTCGGTTCGGTCGTTCGTGTGGGGTCGATTGAACCGCACCTGACAGACAGGACATACGTGGCCTCCCGCCGGGCCGGGCTCCGGGACCTCCCATGTCCGGTGCAGGGGAATGGCGAGAATCTCGCGTGCTTTGCGGAGTTGCTCCACCATGCCGATGAACGATCGTGTGGAGTCAGATAGCACTACGACCGGCGGCGTCTCAAACTTGTTGCACTTCGCGTATTCGTCAACCTGCTTTTCAATCGCCTCGCTCAGGATCTTCGCCGATGCATCATCCAGGCTGCCGTGTGAATCCTGACTGGTCGCGTCGGAGCGCAGGCCAGGGAAGGTGAAGGCCAGCGTCTCGTCATCCCGGTAGATCAGCGAACCTATCGCGAGGTCCACTTCGATCAAGCGCCGGACTTGGTCAAAGAAACCGTCGATGTCACGTCTTGCGCCAGTCCAGTCACCGATCTTTACAGCCCGGGCTTCGTAGTGGCGGCTGCCGAAACCGATCGTCAGTACACGCCAGCGCGTTTTCGACTTCAGATCTTCCCATTTGTTGCATTGTGTTAGCAGTGCGCCAGCCGCGGCCGACTTGAACAGAGCTGCTGCTACATAGGATTGGTCCCACAGAGTTACGTCGTTGTTCGGCAGTCGTGTTTCGGCGAGGGTAGAGAGGAACGCCTCGCGCAGCCAGCCGTCAGGACCTATAGCCGCCTCGCGCCATTGCCACCACGGATGCACGTCTGTGCCTGCTGTCTCAGCGAGCTTGTGTAAATCGTCAAGCAGTTTTCCGACGCGCTCCAGCAGGCTTTCGAAGGCGCCCGGCGCCAGAATGGGCGGCGCATCGGAAAGGAGATTCCTCACCGGATGCCCGAACGGCGAAGCCAGCCACATGTGCGTGATGTCCTGGCCGAGGTACGCTGAGGTGGAGGAGGGTAGGTTCTTTTCGATACCCGAGGCCATCGCGTGGGCAGCCTGGAGGAAGCCGACCAGGTTACTCTCTGATTTCCCCGCGTCGTACTTTTCCAGAAACTCGGCCAGGCTGCCAGGCAGAGACACCTTACTCTTGGGCAACCTGAGCCACGCGAGCCGATCGCTCCAAGCGGGCATGAGAGTCTTGTGCCAGTTCTTAGGCTCGTAGCTCACGCCAGCGCCGCCGTGATGCCGAAGGAAATCGGGGTGTGCCTTCCCGGCCATGTGAAGCCAGCCGATGGCTTCGCAGGCCAGCAGGAGGGACCGGCTCTCCCGGAGTTTGGTGATCATCATTTCCTGGGCCGGAACGCTCATCTCTGATCGACCTCTGATGAAAGCAGAGTGGCAAGCTCGTCCTTCAACCCTTGGAGGGGATTCTCTTGTTTCCACTCCCCGCCATTAGCTCGGGCTTTTGTCACTTCTGCGATACCCCAGCCAACGGTACGCTTGGCGGAAAATCCGTAGACTGTGAGGAGTTGCTCGGCCGCATCAAGCAGCTTTTGGAGCGCATCGATGCGGCCGGCAGATCCAAGGCCATCGTCGCCTGGGAGAGGCGCATAGAGCAGGCGCAGCACGCCTTCGGTGTCCGGCGGAACGACTTCGTAGAGAATGGGCTGCGTGCCTGCGCGCGTCTTCCGGCTGTGCGGATTGATCACCTCGAAACTGACTCTGTCGAACCAAGTCGGATAGAAGGCCAGCGACCCTCGCTGAAAATCCTCCTGCTCCCCCTTCTCATTGCCGAAAAGATGAATGACCCAATCCGGATCGGACCAGTCGTTCATCTTGCCGCCGTGCCGCTGAAGGCACTCCTGCAAGCCAGCCTGCATTAGGCAGGCCCAGCGAAGAAGCCCTTTCCAGCTTGCTGCGGACATGTAAGGAACACCAAACACCCGATCCTTTCGCACCGGGTTGTCCAAAACGTGGAATGGGCGGTCGTCCTTCGAGTACCAGGGCGAAAGCAGCTTGAACTTGATTTCGATGGCAAGCCCGGGTGCTTGGGGTGGCGACGTGGGATAGTTATCGAGACCCAGTTCGACTGGAGTGCAAAGCTTTCCCCAAAGTTGTAGGGCTCTCTCCTTGTAACAGTCCCTGGCGTCGGCCTTCGCCCTTTCATACTTCCTTTTCTCGTCCTCGAGCTGCTTTCTCTTCGGTCCACTGGTCTGGCGCTTCAATGCAACTTCAATCTCAGATCGTTTATGCTCATTCCACGCGAACCAATAGGTACAACCGTCCACGAACCCAGACGCCAGTCCGCTCGGCGTCGATGTGGTGGGGCATGCCTGGAGAGATGCCAACTCAGCGTACAGATCGAACCTCATCGAACACCTCCCATAGCCTCCACCAACAGACGATCGAGAATGGTTGGACCTCTGAGGAACTCCTCGTTTTCCAAATCCTGCCAAACGTATTTCAACCGCTGACGCATGTCTTCCAGCTTCAGAAGATCAGGTTTCAAGAAACCAAACGTACGCGCTGGGTCTTTGAAGCTGAACACCTTCTTGCTCTTTGCTTGCCTGCCGGCTAACCAGCTCTCGGCTTCGTTTGCTCCCGGTCGAAGCTGCTGTCCCTGCTGTTTTGGCTCCTTCCGCCCGACGACTTGATTGAAAGCGCTATTTGCGGCGCTTTGTCGCCCTAGAAGCCTTTCACGAACACACCAGAAATTCTCCAGCGACGCCCAGGCGAACTGTCGGTGGTCAACCAGCCGCCACACTGAATCGCGCAGGTATTTCCGCAGTGCGTTTTCTGAGGCGCAGGCATCAGGAGGAGCTTGCTCGATTTGCACAATTCCGTAGTCCCTGTGGTGCGGCAGATCTTGTCGGCTGGCCTCTTCGGATGGCTTGAGCACAGTCTTACCGCCTATAGCGCCATAATCGGCGATCAGACGCAGCGTGAGGTCGAGCAATGCCCACTCCTCCTCACGCATCGGACGCAGGGGGGTGAAACGAAATCGGAAGGTTTCATCCTTCTTAATCTGATCTCGTTTGATCTTGCCGCTTTCATCCAACACGTCGAACCGGAACTTCCGCGCCCAGTCGGTGCAGCCGAACAGTTCGCAAACTGCGCAGTGATGCCCTTTTTCGCCAGGTTTCTTCCCTTCGACCGGACACGGACGAGGTTTGTTATCTGGATGGTTGACTGGATCACAAGCGCAGCCACCAAGCCCGCGCACTACTACCTCGAACCACCAGCGGAGCGAGCCAAGCAAACCCGTCGGAATCGTGTGCTCCCCCTTCCGGTCTGCATCCCCTGTCCAGACGGGAGTCTGGGCTTTCAGTACCCACTCGCGCAATGTCGGACTCAGTGCAGTCATGTCTGTATCTCCAGAGGTGGTTGAGCCGTCAGCGTATTCACCGGCAGATAATAGTGCGCCACCTTCGTCACCTCGTTCCAGTCAAACCTGGCCGGGTCCTTGATCGGCGGCTGAAGCGTGGGGTTCGTGTCGCAGTGGGTCACCACATAGAGCCAGTAGCAATCCCGGCGGTCCTCCGCGACGCGCCGTTCGTTGGGGGTCAGCACCACTGTCCCGGTTGGCGCGCCGATGCCTTTCACTTCAATCACGCGCAGCTCGCCCGAATTCAGATCCAGGCTGGTGATGTCGTAGCCAAGGTTCTTTTCGTGGACGTCATACACCTGCCGCCCCTGAGAGCGTTCGTACTCCATAACAACGCGCATTGCGGTGGCTTCCGTCTCAAAGTCGGGTTGAAGCCGCCGCACCTCTGGCGCTTCGCGGTCGGGATGCGGCAAGACGAGAACACTGGCGAACCTTTCCACAGCCTGTAGGGACAACGAGCGTTGCTGCTCCAGTTCCTTTCTTCGGCGCTCGCGCCGCACCATGAGCTCGGCATGGCGCGCTTCGGCCTGGGCCAGACGGCCCTCAGCGCCGGTCACCTTCTGTTCGACTTCCGTCGCGGCCCGGCCGATCTCTTCGTCCGCTCGCTGTAATAACTCGGTGAGAGACAACTCCACGTGAGCCGCGATGCGCTCGATTTCGGCGATGCGCTCGTTTCGGGTGTCCTCCAGGAACCTGACGAGTTCTTGTTCGTTCAACCAGGCGGCGGCTTCGGGCAAAGTTGCAACCGGCGGCAGGGCTTCCGGTGGCTCGGCTGGTGTGAAGTCGCCCAGGATGCTGGGTTCCCGAAGGCGAGGCGGGCAATCTTCAGAGAGCTCCACGGCAAACAGGCGTTCGTGGATCACTTGGCCGAGTCCGTCCACTACCCGCGCCCGGTAGAAATCGATGCGCGCGGGCCTGTCGTGTTGGAGCGAATAGAATGCCGCTCCCTTTCCGAATGTCTCAAGCGCCTTGGAATGGATGTGCCGGCGGATAGCCTCAAACAGCGGATGACCCGGTGTGACCCACTCCAGGTTGTTTGCTTCCGCAGTCTCGCGGTCCGTCGAGCAACGCGGGTACCGGGACGCCAGCGAGGGGAGCCGCCAGTCCGGGTCCTTTTCGTGATCCTTCAATACGGCTGGCGTTCTTCCGGGCTCGAACGTGTGTGGCAGGTTTGGCAAGACTTTCAGGGTTAGCGGCACAAACTCGGCTGACTCGCGCAGGAAGCGCGCGATCGTCTCCGGCACGACGCGCCGCTCCTGTGCGCGGGCCCGCCGCTCGATCAGCATTTCCAGGTTGAGTTTCTTTGAGGCGAGGCCTTCGAGAGCGTTCTGACAGATGGCTCGAAACTGGTGCTCGTCCACATTCTTGAGCAGGCGTTCTTCCAGATCAGCATCGCCGAGGCGGCCGGCGTAATAGTCCCGGAGAACGCGCTCCACGTGGGCGGCGGGAAGGACTTCGCCAACAACGTTGAAGACCGCGTCATCGTCCAGGGCGTCGCGAATCTCCTGAAGTTTTTCCAGCAAGCGCTGAAGCACTCGCCCCTCGATGGTGTTCGTCGCGACGAAGTTGAAGATCAGGCAGTTCTTGCGCTGCCCGTACCGGTGAATGCGGCCCATGCGCTGTTCGAGCCGGTTCGGGTTCCACGGAATGTCATAGTTGAAAAGAATGTTGCAGACCTGGAGATTGATGCCTTCTCCGGCCGCCTCCGTGGCGACAAGAATCTGAATCTCTCCTTCCCGGAACTGCTGTTCGGTAAACAGGCGAGTGCCTGGTTCGTCGCGAGAGCCGGACTTCATCCCGCCATGGATGCAGCCCACACGGAAGCCCCACGACTTTAGCCGGTCCTGAAGGTAGTCGAGGGTATCTTTGAACTCCGTGAAGATCAGCAGCCGCTTGTCGGGATGGTCGAAGAATCCTTCTTGGTGAAGCAGTTCCGTGAGCTTGGAGAGTTTGGCTTCCGCGCCAGAGGCCTCGACCGCTTGCGCGCGCGATGCCAGCGCCCGAAGTTCTTCGATTTCCTGCCGCACCTGCTGCGCGTTGCCGGCCAGTGTGATGGCTTCCAGCGTTTCCTCAAGCCGCTCGCGCTCGCTCTCCTCCATCTCTTCCAGTTCTTCGGGATCGGGCAGTTCAGGAGGCGCGAGCAGGGCCAGATCCTGGGCGCGCTTGAGAGCGCCCTCCAGGCGCCGGGCGCGGCTTTCCAGGGAATGCCGCATCGCATAGGTGCTGGACGCCAGGCGGCGCTGGTACAGGGACATCAGAAACCCAACGGCGCGGGCACGGGGGTCCTCGCCCTGCGCGGCCGCCCTTGCGCTCTCCTGCTTCACGAAGCGCGTGATGTCCCGATAGAGGTCGAACTCCGCTCCGTCAATCTGGAAGTCCACGGTATGCGGAATCCGCTTGGTGAAGATCTTCTCCGCCGCCCACGTTCCATCTGGACGGCGTTCTGGGAAGTAGACCATCGCCTCCTTGGTACGCCGCAGGTAGAACGGCGCTCGCCGGCGGTCCATGGCTTCCCGGATCGACTTCACGTCGGCGTAAGCGTCGGCATCCAGAAGTTGCAGGAAGAGGCTGAAGTTCAGTGGGTCTCCCTTGTGCGGCGTGGCCGTCAAAAGGAGAATGTGATCGGAGGTGTCGCGCAGCAGCTCGCCCAATTTGTAGCGGAGGCTCTTGTGGGTTTCGTCGGCAGCGGACATGCGGTGCGCTTCATCCACGATCACCAAGTCCCAATGCACCTGGCGCAAGCCAGGGAGGATGTCCTTGCGCTTGGCGAGATCGAGCGAAGTGATGATGCGGTGCTGATCCAGCCACTGATTCACACCGAACTGATCCCGGATGTCGTGGCCGCGGAAGACCAGGAATTTCTCCTCGAACTTCTCCTTCAGCTCCCGTTGCCACTGAAACGCGAGGTTGGCGGGACAGACGATCAGAATGCGCTCTGCGAGACCACGCAGTTCTAACTCTCGGATCAGCAGACCGGCCATGATGGTCTTGCCCGCGCCCGCGTCGTCGGCCAGAAGGAACCGCACTCTGGCAAGCTTCAGGAGGTAATCGTAGACGGCCTCGAGTTGATGGGGGAGCGGGTCCACCCGCGAGATGGACAGGCCAAAATAGGGATCGAACTCGTAAGCGATGCCAAGGGAGTAGGCCTGGATTCCCAAACGGAGGAGGCGTCCGTCACCGTCGAAACCGTATGTCGTGTCCAGGATGACGAGCTTTTCAAGGTCTTGAGAAGTCAGCGTGACCTTGCGGTAGCGCTCCGACTGGGCCCCTACGAGCCCGGCAATCCAGGTGTCCGGACCGTTCGAGCGAACCGTCTCCACGCGCATCGGCTCGTTGAACAGGGGTCCGGTGAGAATCTGGCCTTCACGAAGGGGTGGTGGGACGTTCATCCGGACTTCTCCTTCGTGGACTTCTTGCCGAGCGCGTCCAACTCGCTTTTCATCTCATGCAGGCGCCGGAGAAGAAATGGCTGGGGAACGCGTTTGCCATTTTCCCAGTGGTTGACCGTGCTATAGGTAACTCCTACCTTCTGGGCGAACTGCTCCTGAGTGAGGTCGAAACGCCGGCGGAGATCTTTCACGAGGACAGACACGTTCTCTCGCCTCATTGGGGCGCCCTTGACACGCATCATATGTAATAGGCAATGCTAATCTACATAAAACTATCTGGTCAATGGGCCTGAGGCAACAGACCGAAAAAAGATCAAGACCAGTTCCTATAACTGAGGGCCGTCGTCAGCGATTCATTGCTGAAACGCAGGGCATACCGAACAGCCGGGCCCAGGCCGCGACGGCAGCGGCCTGCCAGCGGGGAATCGGCGTTCGCATTACCCAATGATCATTGGCGATTGCGATGATGGCGGTGGGGTGCTCTGTCATCGATTCGAGCACGGGCCAGACGAGGAGCTGCTCGTAACAGATCAGAATGGCGGCGCGCTCGCCGGCGATTTCGGCGATGCCGGAGCCAAAGAGGCGCAACGGAACCCCGCCACGGCCCAGCGGGCGCCACATGCCGAGAGGTACAGGAATCCGCTGCAGGAATGTGCCGGTTTGGGTACCCAAGATGAGCGCGGCATTCCAGTAGGATGGAACATCATTCTGAGCCGCGGCGTGGGGTGCGATGGGTGGTTCGTCCCGAAGCGCCGCCAGCTCTGCGGAGAAGTCGATGCGAGGAGGCGCCGAACTGGTTGGAATGCCAGCGCCGATCAGCATCGCTTTCCCGCTCGCGCGCAGCTCGGCGAGCGTTTGTTGCCAGAAGAGCTCCGTGGCGTCGGTCCACATCGGAAGCACTGTCTCTGGAAACACGATGACTCGCGCTCGCGATTCACGAGCACGCTCCTGGAGCCAGTGCATGCTCGCGAACTGCGCTGCAGGCATCCGCCCACCGTGAGATATTCCGCCGAAATTTGTGTTAACCGCCTCCCAGCCGCGTGGTGGAGCTGGCGGTTGCCAGGTGGCGTTCAAGGCCGCCGTTAGCATCAATGTGAGCAAAATCGTCGCCCTCGGAGCTATCAGACAGATGGCTGGCAGTATCGCCGTCACGATCAAGCCCAACCAACCCGTGCCGGGGAATAACAGTCCGGCGGAGCAGAGCGGCGACGCCCAGCCGATGATGCCCAACGGAGGCACGGCGCTGATAGCCAAGCCCAACGGGACTCGCCAAAGAAGCTGGGGCCGCTTTGTCGTCCAAGCGGCCGCCCAAGGCGCGGCGAGCAGCGAGGAAGCTCCAATCCACATCGGTACGGCATACTCTATCGGCGGATCGGGACCAAAGAAGTTCCGCGCGGCCGGAATAACTGGCCATGTCGCGCCCGCGTAGTAACTGGCAGTCACAAAAACGGCATCGCGCCGCTTTGTTTGCGCCATGGTGAGAACAGGCATGAGGCACATCAGGGCCATACCGGCGGTGTGTCCCGATGAAGCGAGGATGCCCAGGGCCGCGGCGCTGATGACACCCGCCCGGACTCCGCGAAGGGGCGGGCTCATCGAAGCACAAGGAGCGGCTCAAGATGATTGCGGATGGCCGTCAACGGCACCGGTCCAAAATAGCGGCTGTCGAAACTGCGCGGGTGATTGGTCGACGCCACCCACACCGTCCCGGGCTGCACGACGTATTTCCCAACGGGCCAAGACGTGAGCTTTCTCCCGGCGCTGTCGAGCAGTCGTGGTGCGGTATTCGGAAGCAGTCTGCCGTTGACGGCGATTCCCTGCGCAGACAGTTCGACGGTATCGCCAGGGCGAGCAACAATGGCCTTCAGCAGCGGCGCGGCTCCATCCGGACAACCGCCGCGCGCCCGATAACCGCGTCGCCGGGACAGGAGCGCGAAAGGTTCCGGTGGGCAGAATTCCACCAATGGCGCCGTAGCTTCGGAAGTACACAAGTAGAGCCCGACAGGCTCGGACATTGTCGTGTTCACCCGGATTCCGAAGGCGGTTGACGCAGCGAATGCCAAGCCGACTGTTATGAGCACGACAACGCCAATTCGTCGCAGCGTCGCAACGTTCGTGGATGCGAAGCTTTCAAACAGGCCACAGGTCGCCATCGCCTTCTACCTCCGGTCCGGAGAGTGCGCGGACACCGTTCTCGCCATCTGCTGCTACTTCGACAGCCTCCTGTGGCTGAGTCGCAATTCGGTGGCAACTGTTGACAACCACCTCGCAGACGGTCCTGGTGACGCCGTCCTTCGGTGTAAACCGGCGCTGCTGAAGCGTTCCCTCTATAAAGAGGTTGTCCCCCTTGTCATAACCAGCCGCGATATCCGCCAGCTCGGCGTAGAACGTCAGGTTGTGCCAGTTGGTTTGGGAGTGGATCTGTTTGTCGGCGCCGGCATACCTGTACGTCTCGCCCAGCCGCGCATTGGCGACCTTCGCGCCTGAGGGCAATCGCCGGATTTCGGGCTTCGCCGTGAGGTAGCCGGCAATCTCGATTCTGTTCTTCTGCATGGTTGTTAACTCCAATTGCTGTGCTGCATTTTCATAAACTCTTCCTCAAAAGCGCGCTCCATGGGAGAATCGCTGGACTGTTCAATAGAACGTGTGGCCGTTTGAATTTGGTACGGCGGTGGTAATTCGGCGCGGGCCGCGAGCTCCGGGTCGGCGAAATACAGGATCTGCGTGCCGAGTATCGGGAAGTGGCCGGATACGAAGATCAACATGTGGCCGGGCGCAACGATCCGCTCCGAGTCGCCGTCGCCTGCCTTCATCGGCGGTTTGATGCGCAGAATCTCATCCGGCGTCATGAGCGGCCGCTCGATGTAATCGACGGCCGCATTGACGTGTCCCATGACCGGCGAGAACCGTGAGCCCGAAAAGTTGTAGCTTGCTTTGGGCACGGTCTTCGTCCCCGTCATCTTCGAGAGCAGCTCGGCGGTCTCATATTGATTCGGCGCAAAGGCAATCCGGACGTGGCAGTTCGACACGATGCTCTCGTTCTGGCCATAGGCGTCCACGATCTGGCGGATGTCCTGCGTGATGAGATAGGCCTTGATTCCGTAACCGGCCATGTAGGACAGCGCGTCGGCGAACACCTCCATCCGGTTCAGGCTCGGAAATTCGTCGATCAGAAGCAGCAGACGGTGACGGTTTTTCTTCTGCTCGGCGCCGTCGAACGCCATCCTCTCCGTCAGCCGGTTCACGACCATGGTGAAAATGAGCCGGATCAATGGCCGCAGTCGAATCTTGTCTGACGGGGGCACGACAAGATACAGCGAAACGGGCCTGTCGTTGTTCACAAGATCATCGATTGTGAAATCGCTTGTGGAGGTGTTGCGCGAAACCAGGGGATCGCTGTATAGAGTGAGCGCGGTCTTTGCCGTGGAGAGGACGCCCGAAAAGTCCTTATCTTCTTTATCGAGCATTTCCTGAACTTTCTCCCGCACCACCGGATGTGTGGCGGTTGGCTCTCCCGTTGGTGTGCGCCAGCCGTTAGTGAATTCAGGATCGTGCTCGTAATTCAAGATCTCCGCCAGCGTCTCCTGAAAGGTGAAGCCCGGCCGCGTGAAGACGCCGGCGAGGTCGGAAAGGCAAGCAACGCGCCCCTCGGCTGCAGCAGCGTAGCAGACATGCAGAATCATGCCGGTGGTGATCGAGGCCGCTGCATCCTGCCAATACCGCTCCTGAGGGCTGTCTTCGCCGGTCCGCACGATCATGTTGGCGATGTTCTGGCAGTCAGAAACGTCGCGTGGCGTGTGCAGCCGGACTTCAGCCAATGGATTGAATCGCGAGGAAGCGCTCTCTTCTACGGGAGAGAACTTGAAGCAGATATGTCCCTGGCGGCTGCGGAAGCCAGCGGTTTTAGCCCAGTTCTCTCCCTTGATGTCATAGACTACGGCGCTCTCATCCCACGCCAGTAGCGTCGGGATTACTAATCCGACGCCTTTGCCGGAGCGCGTAGGTGCGAATGCCAGAATGTGTTC
>Ga0209061_1002435_pt1 | contig 23637 bp, 21 predicted proteins | sample Coa_R1_10_FD_187157 | JGI IMG/M metagenome (GOLD analysis project Ga0209061, IMG submission 187157) | Surface soil microbial communities from Centralia Pennsylvania, which are recovering from an underground coalmine fire - Coalmine... | ecosystem: Environmental > Terrestrial > Soil >...
TCCCCTGGCGGGTGATGCGAGCGTGGCGGGCGGACGCATAGGGGTCGTCCAGGTGAATCTCCACGTCGCCTCGCCCGAGCGTCACACCGTCCATCAGGTCGTAGGCGACTCCCGGCTGGTGCCCGGGCGCGCGCTCGACCAAAAGCCGCGGCTCGAAGTCTCGGTCGCTCGCCGGCAGCTGGGAGGCGTCGTACATGCCCGTGTCCGCCGCGCTCGGTGGGGCGACCGGCATCTCGCGGCCGGCGCGTCCGCGGCGCAGGTCCCGGGTCGCGCTCCAGACGACCCACACGAGGAACAGGTAGAGGACGGCCAAAAAGCCGAACTTGAGCGCGACCGAGACTGGCTGCAGCACCACGGCCCGGCTACTCCAGCTCGAACACAAGCCGCGTGGCGCCGAGCTGCATCTCGTCGCCACGCCGCAGCACCTCCGGGCCGTCGACGCGCCGCCCGTTCAGCCGCGTGCCGTTGGTGGACCCCAGGTCGCGGAGCACCCACGAGCCCCCGCGCGGGCGGATCTCAGCGTGCGAGCGCGACACGTTGGGATCGTCGAGCACGACGTCGCACTGGCGGCTTCGGCCGATGAGCACCCCGGCGGGGCCGATCGCGATCCGCCGGCCGCCGATCAAAAGCAGCGCGCCCGGACCCCGCGCGCCGGCGGCCTCACGCGATGCGGGCACCGTGCGCTCCGCCGCCCCGTGCACGATCGTGCGCCCCGCAACTGCCTGCTCCCAGCGCGGCAGCGGAGCGGGCACCGCCCGGGGCAGCGGCGCACCGCCCAGGTCAGGCTCGGGCTCGCCCCAGCCGGGCTCGTACTCCTCCCCGCCCGGTGCGGGCTGAGGCTCCCCGCCCCATGCGGGCTCCCGCTCGCCGCCCCATGCGGGCTCCCGCTCCCCGCCCCATGCGGGCTCCAGCGGCTCCCGGCGCCGGCCCGGCTGGCGGGCGGCGTCGCGCCAGCCGGGGTCGTCGTAGCCGGCGTCGCGCGCCCGGTCGTACGCCGCGTCGGGACCGCCGACGGGATCCGGCTCGCGGTTGACGCGCGTCTCGATCCCGAACTCCCCCAGCCCCAGCCGATCGTCGGTCTCGAACTGCACAACCGGCGTGGCCGCGAGGACCAGCCGCTCGCTGCGCGCGTGCTCCAGCAGGTAGCCCACCAGCTCGGAGATCAGCTCCTCCTCGTAGTCGGCGAAGCGCTCCCTGTCACGAGGGGAGAGGTACACGCGGTACTCGTTGGGAACGTAGGTGGCCCGCAGCGCCACGGTGCGATGCTCGTCCATCTCGCGGGCGAGCTTGCGCGCGATCTCGACCGGCCTGACCTCCGAGCGAAACGCGCGGCTGAACGTGCCCTCGACCAGGCCCGCGATCTTTCGCTCTATGCTCCGCAGCACGCTCATGCAACGCCCCTGCGCGGGGCGACTTCATGCTACGGGAGTCCGGGAGGCGCCCCCGACGAGCTCAGCGCCGATCTCCAGCGCCGCACGGCGACCGGTGCGATCGCGATCGCACCCGCGGCCGCCGCGCCCACCGCGGCGCCAGGCGGCGCGCCCGCCGGCGACCCCAGGTGCGAGAAGGCGATCGAGGCGGCTACCGCGACGGGGGTGATCGCCGCCCACGCCAGGACCCGGATCACGTCAAGCGCGGGCCAGCGGCCGCGCACGAGGTAGGGCGCGCACACGGAGGCCGCGGCCCACACGAGCGCCGGCGCAAGCGCGCCCGAGCGCACGAGCGCCGCACCGAGGCCCGCCGCCACCGCAGAGGGCGAGCTCGCCAGAGTCACCGGACCGGGCACGCCGGGCGTCCCTGCCAGATACAGCGTCCGCCCCGTCATCGCGCCCGCAAGCGCAAGCCACACCCACCCGGTCGCGCCGAGCACGACGCGCCGCCAGGGGCCGGGCGCGCGGGCCGCCAGCGCCGGCCACGCGCCCGCAAGCCCCGGGATGCCGAGCAGCCCCAGCGCCGGGGCCGCCGCCGCCAGCGGCCAGATCGCCGGCGCAGCAGGAGCGAGCAGCACCGGAAAGAGCAGCGCCGGCGCGATCACCAGCGCCGCTCCGGGCCTGCCGTCGGCCAGCGCCAGGGCGCACAGCGCCGCGCACAGCAGGCCCCACCCCAGGCGCGGGGCCGCCAGCAGGGCGAGCGCCGCCGCCAGCGCGGCGATCGCCCCGGGGGCGGCGCCCCCGAGGCCCATGGAGCAGACCCATGCGGCGATCCCCGCTGCCGCGGCCGCCCCGATGCAACGCGCCAGCCACGGCGGACCGACAGCGGCGGCCGCTTGCGAGCCGCCGCCCGGGGCGCGAGCCGGCACGCTTGCGGCCGAGCGCGGCTGGCCGCCCGCGTCCCAATCTGCGCCGGACCGCGGCTGGCCGCCAGCGTCCCAATCTGCGCCGAACTGCGGCCAGCCCCCGGCGTCCCAGGGCCCGGGGCTCGCCGGCGGCCGCTCGCGCTCCAGCAAGGCCGCGGCCGACAGGTGCGGCCGGCGTGGCCGCGGCTCACGGGGCTCGTCGTCCAGCCTCGGCAGGCAGCGCTCCAGCGTGACGCGAAGGTCGGCCAAGGTGCCGCGCTGCTCGGGCCGCGGGCGCAGCGCGCGATCGACCGCAGCGGCCAGCTCGGCCGGCAGGTCCCGGCGATGTCGGCGCAGCGGCGTCAGTCGCATGCCCAGCCGCCTGGCGCGGGCGGCGCCCGGCTCGCGCAGCGGGTTGAGCTCGGCGAACGCCTCGTAGACGACCACCGCCAGCGCATACAGGTCGGCGGCGGGCCCCGCCTCAAGGCCCGCTGCCTGCTCGGGCGCCATGTACGCGAGGGTTCCGACCACGTCGCCGGTTGCGGTCAGGCCGTCGTCGCCGGCGGCGCTCGAGACGCCGAAGTCGGTCAGCTTCGCGGCCGCGGAGCCGGCGCCAACCTGCGGGACCAGGATGTTGGAGGGCTTGACATCCCGGTGCACCACCCCGCGCTCGTGGGCGTGCTCCAGGGCGTCGCAGAGGGCGATCGCCACCTCGGCGATGTCGGCATCCGACAGGGCCCCGGCGTCCAGCAGCCGGTCAAGCGTCGCGCCGCGCACGAGCTCGGAGACCAGGTAGGCGCCCTGGTCGTCGATCGCGGCCTCGTAGAGGCAGACGATCGCGGGGTGCGACAGCCGCGCCGCCACGCGCGCCTCGCGCTCGAAGCGCCGGCCGACGCGCGAGCGGTCCACGATCTTCACGGCCACGTCGCGCTGCAGTCGCTGGTCGCGCGCAAGCCACACGCTCCCGAACGCTCCGCCCCCGAGCCGTCGCAGCAGGCGATAGCGGTCGAGCACCAGCGGGCCCTTGCGGGGGCCGCGCGGCGGAGCGCTGCCCGCGGTCGCGGCCATGGCGGCCGCCGTCGGCGCCGTCTCACCCGCCATCGCGGCCGTGGCTGCCCCCGTCCACGCCGTCTCACGCGCCGTCGCGGCCATGGCGCCCCCGGTGCCCGCCGTACCTGCGGTGGCGGCCATCGCGCCCACGCTCGCCGCCTGGGCAGCCTCGGTCGCCGCCTCGCCGGCAGCGGTTCGTGCCGTGGTGTCCCCGGCAGCTGACCCGCCCCGCCATCGCCCCGCGGCGCTCGGATCCCCGGTCCTGTGTCGGTCGCTGCGGCGGCGTTGGGTCATCGCTTCGTCACGGGTCTCGGCGCCGGCTCACCAGCCGCCTTTCGGCGCGCGACGGCCGGTCTCCTGCGCGCCTGCGCACGCGGTTGTGCCGCTTGCGCCGTCTCGCAGGTCATACTGGGCGCTCCACTGGACCCCAGGGAGCGCTGACAGCTCCACCGGACCCAAGGAGCGATCCGCTTGTCGTTCTTCGACGAGGTCGACGAACCGCCTGGCCGCGAGGCGCGCCCGAGGGTCCAAACGCGCCGGCACCCGCCGCGGGGACGCGGCGGCCGGCGCCCGCCGAGGCGGCCGCCGGTTGATCGCCAGGCGGTGCAGCTGCGCAGGGCGGTCGCGCTGGGCGTCCTGCTCGTGGTGATCGTGCTGATCGCGCTGGGCGTGCACAGCTGCCAGGTGAGCGCCGACAACAGCGCGATGCAGACCTACGCCAACCAGGCCGCCAACCTGATCCAGGAGTCAAACGCCAACGGGCAGGCGCTCTTCCGGGCGCTTGACGCGGCAGCCGGCGCCGGCCCCACGGCCACCCAGAACGCGGTGAACGCCGCCGGCGCGCAGGCTCGCTCCCTCTACCACCAGGCGCAGCAGCTCGGAGCGCCCGGTCAGCTGGCCAGCGCCCAGTCCAAGCTCGCGCTGACGCTGCGCATGCGGGCCGACGGGATCGACGCGATCGCCGCGCAGATCCAGCCCGCGCTCAGCGGAAACCAGAGCGCCCTGGACACGGTCATCCTGCAGATGGCCCGCTTCTACGCCTCCGATGTGCTGTACAAGGACTACGCGGCGCCAGAGGTGTATGCGGCGATGAGCGCCGCCGGGGTGCGCTTCGCCGGGCTGCCCGCCGGCCAGTTCCTGCCCTCGCTGGACTGGCTTTTGCCGGCCGACGTCGCCAGGGCGCTGCACGTGAGGATCGCGGGCTCGCGCTCCAAGGCGATCGCGCCCGGGCTTCACGGCCACCAGCTGAACTCCGTCAGCGTCGGCGCGACGACGCTCACCCCAGGCGGAGCGACGAACACGGTCGCATCCGCCACGCCGACCTTCACGCTGCACTTTGCCAACACCGGCACCAATCCGGAGACCGGCGTCGTCTGCCGGGTGACGGTCAACGGCACCGGCGTGTCGGGCACCGCAACGGTGCCGCAGACCGAGCCCGGGCACAGCTACACCTGCAACGTGACGCTCGACGCCGCCGTGCCGGCAGGCACGCAGACGGTGGTGGCCCAGATCGAGAAGGTCCCGGGGGAGACGAACCTGGCCAACAACTCGCTCAGCTACACGGTCACCTTCCCCTAGCGCCACGGTCCGCCGCAGCACGGCGTCGCTGCCTATCCTTCCTGCGGTGCACGACCTCGAGAGCACCGCGGGAATAGCCGCGCTCGCGGCCGGTGCGGTGGCCCTCGTGGCGATCGCGATCGGCGTCTGGCTCGCCGTGCGCCTCTCCCGCGTGCGCTCGGACCAGATCGCGGTGCTCGGCGAGCGCCGGCGTGACCTTGTGGCCCATGCGGCTGAGCTCCAGGCGCAGTTTGAGGCGCTAAACGCCTACGTCGCGGACGTCGCCGCGCAGCTTGAGGCTCGGATGGCCCATGCGGAGCGACGGCTGGATGGGGCCATCTCGCACAGCGCCCTGGTCCGATACGACGCCTACGGCGAGATGTCCGGCCGCCAGTCGATCTCGCTTGCGCTCCTGGACTCGCGGCGCACGGGCGTGGTGCTGAGCGCGATCCACCACCGCGACCAGGCTCGGCTGTACGCCAAGCGCCTGCGCGACGGCCGGCCGGAGCTGGAGCTCTCGCCGGAGGAGGATGAGGCGGTCCGCACCGCGATGGGCGACGGCGGGCCCGCTCAGCCCGCCCGATGAGGGTCGCCTACCTGGGGCCCGAGGGGACCCACACCCACGAGGCGCTGCTCGCCGCCAGCGCTGAGCGCGCTCTGGAGGCGGTGTCTGTGCCCACGATCCATGACGCGATCGTGGCCGTCCGAGAGGGCGAGGTCGAGCGCGCGCTCGTGCCGATCGAGAACTCTCTGGAGGGCTCGGTCAACGCGACGCTGGACACGCTCGTGTTCGAGGGCGAGGACGTGGCGATCGTCGGCGAGACCGTGCAGGCGATCCACCACTGCCTGATCGCCGCGGACAGGCTGGGGCTCGAGGCGATCGAGGCGGTGGTCTCGCACCCGCAGGCGATCGCTCAGTGCGCGCGGTTTCTGCGGTCGCGGCTGCCCGCCGCGCGCGTCCTGGCGGCCAGCTCCACCGCCGAGGCGGTGCGGATGGTCGCAGAGGCCCACCAACAGTGGGCGGCGATCGGGACGCGGCTGGCCGCCGAGCTCTACGGAGCGGCCGTGCTGCTGGGCGGCATCGAGGACAGCGCGGGCAACGAGACGCGCTTTGTCTGGATCGCGCGCGCCGACGCGGACCCGGACGTCAACGCGCGGGGCCCGTTCAAGACCGCAATCGTCTTCTGGGGGGTTGGGGCAGAGGCGCCCGGCTGGCTGGTGGGGTGCCTGGGCGAGTTCTCCAGACGCGACGTGAACCTGACGCGGATCGAGTCGCGCCCGCGCCGCCAGGGGCTCGGCCGCTACATGTTCTTCGCCGACCTCGAGGGCCGCGTGGACGATCCGCCGGTGGCAGATGGCCTGGGGGCTCTGCGCGACCGGGTCGAGCACGTGCGCGTGCTCGGCAGCTTCCCCGCGGCCTGAGCCGCGCCTGACGCGGGGGCCCGGGGGCGCTGGCCCGGGGCGCGGATACCGGCAGACGGGGCCCGGGGCGCGGGCCGGGAGCGCACAGATACCGGCAGGCGGGCGCGGGCCGAGGGCGCGCGGATACCGGCGGGCGAGGGCCACGGGGCGCGTGACGGGAGGGCGCAGGCCCGCGGCGCGCCTGCTCGTGACCGCCAGACGGACCGGTAAACTGGCCCTCGGCCAGCCCGATGCCCCAGACCACGCCGATCGACCCAGCGGGGCCCACGCCGCCGGACGAGCACCAGCGGCGCGGGCGAGAGGGTGGACGGGTGCTCGTGCTCAACGCGACCTACGAGCCGATCAATGTCTGCACGGTTCGCAGGGCGATCGTTCTGCTGCTCAAGGAGAAGGCCGAGATGGTCGAGCGGGCGGAGTGGCGCCTGCACTCGGCGTCCACCTCGATCGCGCGCCCGCTGGTGATCCGCCTTGTGTCCTACGTGCGCGTGCCGCGGGACACGTCGCGCCGCAAGATCACCCGCCGGGCCGTGTTCGCCCGCGACGACTGGACCTGCCAGTACTGCGGCGCGCGCTCGAACCTGACGGTCGACCACGTGGTGCCCCGCTCCAAGGGCGGCGAATCCACCTGGGAGAACATCGTCGCCTCGTGTGCGCCCTGCAACCGCCGCAAGGGGGACATGCTCCCCAGGCAGGTCGGGATGCATCCCCTGCGCCCGCCGCGGACCCCCAGCCCGACCGTGTTCATCCGCGTGGCCAGCCCGTCGATCCCGGCGGCGTGGCGCGCCTACCTGGCGGCCTGAGCGGCGGGGCGCGGGGCGAGCCTGCGCGCCGCACGGGCGCGGGCGCGCTCGGCCTCAAGCTCGCGGTTGCGCGGCGCAGCGGTCGTCCGCAGCTGCCCGAGCAGCCGCGCGGTGGCCAGCGCGACCGCGTCCACGGCCTCCGCGAAGGCCTGCTCGTTGGCCTTCGACGGTCTGGTGGTGCCGCTGATCTTGCGAACGAACTGAAGCGCGGCCGCCCTGACCTCCTCGTCGGTGGCTGGTGGCTCGAAGTTGTGGAGGGTCCTGATGTTGCGGCACATGCGCCAAGCGTAACCGGCGATCGGCGCCCGCGGGCCGATCCGGCCCTCAGGCGCGTGAGGGGCGCCGCTCGACGGACGGCGCCCCTCACAATGCTCGGCTGCCGGACCGGGCGGCCCTGATCGCCGGAGGGACCAGTGCCGGCGGCCGCCACGGCGGTGCCTCGGGTTGGACTCCGCTAGGCGGGTTCAGCCTCCGACCTAACGGCCGGGCACCTCCAGGGTCCCGCAAGGACTGTCAGACAAGCTCGGACCACCTCCTTTCTCTGGTGGCCGGAAGCTTACCGGGGCGCGGCGTCGGCGTGGCCGTGGCCCGGCCGTCGCCGCCGCGTCGTGACGCGCGGCCGCTCGCTCGCCCGGCTTTGCTGGCGGATCGTCAGCCGCGTTGCCCCCCTCAGCCGGCGCCGCCGCATCGTCAGGCGGCGGCGGGTCAGCCGGCCGTTTCCGCCGTGTCGTCCGGCGCGCTCGCCGGGTGAGCCGGCGCGGGTGCCGGCGCGTCGGCTCTGGCCACCGCCTCGGCCGGCTCTGACTCTGCCACCAGCGCGACCGCGGAGACCTGGTCGCCGTCGCGGACGTTCATCACGCGCACCCCCTGCGATGCGCGGCCGTAGCGGTTGATCTCGCGCACGGAGGTCCGCTGGACCATCCCGTTCTGCGAGATGAACACGAGCTCCTGGTGCTCGCGCACCACCAGCGCGCCGGCCAGCTGTCCCTTGCGGTCGGTCAGCGTGATCGTCTTGACGCCCATCGTGCCGCGGCCCTTGACCGGGTACTCCGAGATCGGAGTGCGCTTGCCGTATCCGTTCTGGGTGACCACCAGCAGCTCCTGGTCGTCGCGCGCGACGTCCATCGCCAGCACCGCGTTGCCGGCCTGCGAGACGTTCATCCCCCGCACCCCGCTCGTGTCGCGGCCCATCGGGCGCACCTGCGACTCGGAGAAGCGAGCGGCCTGGCCCGAGCTTGAGACCATGATGATGTCGTCGCTGCCGCCGGTGCGGCGCACGGCGATCAGCTCGTCGTCGTCGCGGATGTTGATCGCGATGATCCCGTCGGCCTTGATCGGCGTGTTGTAGGCGGAGAACTCGGTCTTCTTGACCATCCCGTTGCGCGTGGCGAACACCAGGTAGCGCCCCTCGGTGAAGTCGCGCGTGGACAGCACCGACTGCACGCGCTCGCCCTCGCGCAGCGGCAGGATGTTCACCAGCGCGCGCCCCTTGGCGGTGCGCGACATCTCGGGCAGGTCGTAGACCTTGGAGCGGTAGACCTTCCCGCGGTTTGTGAAGAACAGCAGGTAGTCGTGGGTCGAGCAGACGAACAGGTGCTCGATCCAGTCCTCGTCCTTCATCTCCATCCCGGTCACGCCGACGCCGCCGCGCCGCTGCTGGCGGTAGGTGGACAGGGGCAGCGACTTGATGTAGCCCGAATGCGTGATCGAGATCACCATCTGCTGGTCGGCGATCAGATCCTCGATGTCGATCTCGCCCTCGGCGTGCGTGATCTCGGTGCGGCGCTCGTCGCCGTGCCGCTGCGCGATCTCCGACAGCTCCTCCTTGATCAGCTCGAGCACGCGGCGCTCGTCGCCGAGGATCTCCCGCAGCTCGCGGATGCGCTCGACCAGGTCGGCATGCTCGAGCTTGAGCTTCTCGGTCTCGAGCGCCGTCAGGCGGCTGAGCGTCAGCTGCAGGATCGCCTGGGCCTGCACGACGGTCAGCGCGAAGCGCTCGATCAGCCCCTCGCGGGCTGACTCCGTGTCACGCGAGCCCCGGATGAGCGCGATCACCTCGTCGAGGTTGGCCAGCGCGACCAGCAGCCCCTCGAGCACGTGCGCGCGCTCCTCGGCCCGGCGCAGCTCGTACTTGGTGCGCCGCACGACCACCTCGCGCTGGTGGTCGACGTAGTGGCCGATCACCTCGCGCAGCGAGAGCGTGCGCGGGACGTTGTCCACCAGCGCCACCATGTTGACCCCGAAGGTGCTCTGCATCGGCGTGTGCTTGTGGAGCTTGTTGAGCACGACCTTCGGGACCGCGCCCCGCTTGAGCTCGATCACGATCCGCATCCCGCGCCGGTCGGACTCATCGCGGACGTCGGCGATCTCGGATATGCGCTTGTCGTTGACCAGCTCGGCGATCTTCTCGATCAGCCCGCCGTCGCCGCCCTTGCGAACCTGGTAGGGCAGCTCGGTGACGATGATCGCCTCCTTGCCCTGGCCGATCGGCTCCACGTGCGCCCGGGCCTGCACGCGCACGCGGCCACGGCCGGTGGCGTAGGCGTCCCGGATGCCCTCGCGGCCGAGGATCGTTCCCGCGGTGGGGAAGTCCGGGCCGTGGAGGTGGCGCATCAGCCCCTCGACGTCGATCTGGGGATCGTCGATGTAGGCGATCGTCGCCGCCACGACCTCGCGCAGGTTGTGCGGCGGGATGTTGGTCGCCATCCCGACCGCGATCCCCGACGCCCCGTTGACCAGGAGGTTGGGGAAGCGCGCGGGGAGCACCAGCGGCTCCTGGCGCATGCCGTCGTAGGTGGGGCCGAAGTCGACGGTCTCGGCGTCGATGTCGCGCAGCATCTCCTCGGCCAGGCGCGACATCCGGGCCTCCGTGTAGCGCATCGCCGCCGGCGGCCAGCCGTCGATGTTGCCGAAGTTGCCGTGGCCGTCGACCAGCGGCGCGCGCATCGAGAAGTCCTGCGCCATCCGCGCGAGCGTCTCGTAGATGGCGCTGTCGCCGTGCGGATGGAACTTGCCCATCACCTCCCCGACGATCTGCGCGCACTTGACGTGCTTGCGGCCGGTCGAGGCGCGCAGCCCCATCTCGTTCATCACGTGCAGGATGCGCCGCTGGACGGGCTTGAGGCCGTCGCGGACGTCCGGCAGCGCCCGGCCGACGATGACCGACATGGCGTAGTCCAGGTACGCCGAGCGCATCTCCTCCTCGAGCCCGCGCGGCTCGATGTTGCCGCCGCCGAGCGTGTCGATCGCGGACACGGCCTACACGTCCAGGTTGGTGACCAGCCTGGCGTTCTCCTCGATGAACGCCCGGCGCGGCTCGACCTGGTCGCCCATCAGCATCGAGAACACCAGGTCGGCCGAGGCCGCGTCCTCCATGGTGACCTGCACCAGCGTGCGGGTGGCCGGGTCCATCGTGGTCTCGCGCAGCTCCTCGGCATCCATCTCGCCCAGGCCCTTGAAGCGGTAGTAGTCGATCCCCTTCTGGGAGACCGCCAGCACCGTGTCGTGCAGCTCCTGAAAGCCGGCGGCGTCGCGCACCGTGTCCCCGAGCGAGACGGTGAACGGCGGCGTGCCGATCAGCCCCTCCAGCTCCCGGTGCACGTCGCCCAGCCGGCGGTACTCCGCCGCCTGCAGCGCCGCGGGGCGCAGGTGGTGGGTGCTGGCCAGCCCGGTGCGGGCCTCGATCGTGCGCACCACCAGCTCGTCGGGACGCTCGGCGATCAGCTGCAGGCGGTAGGGGTGCCCATCGCCGTCGGCCGCGCTGGCGGCGATGTGGCGCAGCAGCGCCGGGACGTCCACGATCCGCTCCTCCAGCATCCGCGCCTGCTGCATGAACGCCACCGCGCCCTGTCCGTAGGCGGAGCGCAGCGCGGCCGACCACCCCTCGTACTGCTTCAGCAGGCGCGTGAAGCGCTTCCACCGGGTCTCGGTGAGCTTGAACGCGGCGCCGGTGCGGTCGTGGATCTGCAGCTTGTCCAGCTTGTCGCCCAGCAGGATCTCCTCGAGCTCTGACTCGCGCTCGATGTAGCGGTGGTGCTGTCCGCGCGTCAGCCGGTAGAGAGGCGGCTTGGCGATGTAGACGTAGCCGGCCTCGATCAGCGGCTGCATCTCTCGGAACAGGAGCGTGAGCGCGAGCGTGCGGATGTGCGCGCCGTCCACGTCGGCGTCGGTCAGCAGCACGATCTTGTGGTAGCGCGCCTTGTCGATGTCGAACTCGTCCCGGACCCCGGTGCCGATCGCGGTGATCAGCGCCTGGATCTCGGTGTTGGCGAGCACCTTGTCGATCCGGCTCTTCTCGACGTTGAGGATCTTGCCTCTGAGCGGCAGGATCGCCTGCGTGTTGCGGTCGCGCGCCGAGACCGCCGAGCCGCCGGCCGAGTCGCCCTCGACGATGAACAGCTCCGCCAGCGCAGGGTCCTTGACCGAGCAGTCGGCCAGCTTGCCGGGCAGCGCCGAGTTCTCAAGCGCCGACTTGCGCCGCGTCAGGTCGCGCGCCTTGCGCGCGGCGGCGCGCGCCTGCGCCGCCTGCACGGCCTTGCGGATCACCGCGCGCGCGTCCTGTGGGTTCTCCTCCAGGAACTCGTTGAGCTTTGCGTAGACGACCGACTGGACGAAGCCCTCCATGCCGGGGTTGCCGAGCTTGGTCTTGGTCTGGCCCTCGAACTGGGGGTCGGTCAGCTTGGCCGAGATGACGGCGGTGAGCCCCTCGCGCACGTCCTCTCCGGTCAGCGCCTCGTCCTTGTCCTTGAGCTCCCCCTTCTCGCGCGCGTAGCGGTTCAACGCCGTGGTCAGCGCCTTGCGAAAGCCCGACAGGTGCGAGCCGCCCTCCAGCGTGTTGATGTTGTTGGCAAACGAGAAGACCGACTCCTGGTAGGAGGAGTTCCACTGCATCGCCACCTCGACGGCGCCCTCATCGCTCTCGCCCTCGAAGGCGATCACCTTGCGATGGATGGGCTCCTTGTTCTGGTTTAGGTAGGTGACGAAGTCCACGATCCCGCCCTCGTAGCGGAACTCGACCCTGCGGCCCTCGCCGCGCTCGTCGACGATCGTGATCTGAAGCCCGCGCGTGAGAAACGCGGTGTCTCGCATCCGCTCCTCGATCGTCTTGAAGTTGATCTCGAGCGTCTCGAAGATCTCGGCGTCGGGCAGGAACGTGATCGTGGTGCCCGTCTGCGAGGTCGGCTCGCCGCGGATCAGCTCGGTCACCGGGGTGCCGCGCTCATAGCGCTGCGTCCAGGTGTAGCCGTCTCGCTTGACCTGCACCTCCAGGCGCTCGGAGAGCGCGTTGACGACCGACACCCCGACGCCGTGCAGGCCGCCGGACACCTTGTAGCCGCCCCCGTCGCCGAACTTTCCGCCCGCGTGCAGGACGGTCAGCACCACCTCGACCGCCGGCCGCTGCTCCTTCTCCATGATCGCCACGGGAATCCCGCGCCCGTCGTCCTGCACCGTGACGGAGTTGTCCGGGTGGATCGTGACGGCCACGTGGGAGCAGTGGCCGGCCAGCGCCTCGTCGACCGAGTTGTCGACGACCTCGTAGACGAGATGGTGCAGCCCGCGCTCCCCGGTGGACCCGATGTACATCCCCGGCCGCCGGCGAACGGCCTCCAGGCCCTCGAGGACGGTTATGTCCTGCGCGTCGTAGCTTGAACTCGTGCTGGCGTCCAGACCGGCGCCGCGATCGTCTTCCAAGATCCTCCGATTACGTTGAGACGCTCCGGTCTGACACCTCTGCGCAGAGGCGCCCCGGAGCGTCGAAGGTGGCCCGTTCACAATAGCACAGCCGGCCGTCGTCCCGGGCCGCCGGGGAGAGGTCTTTTCCCTGTAAAATGGCCAAATCCAGGGGACGCCAGAGCCGGCCTCAGCGGCCCGTGGCGATGCACCGAAGACGGCTGATGGACGGCTCTGCGAGCGCTTCGTTGAGCCGCCGGAGGATCTCCGGCGCCATCAGGTCAAGCTCCTGCGCCCAGACCGAGGCCGAGCAGGCGATCGTGAGCACGCCGCCGCGCTCGGCGCGGGGGGATGCCTGCGCCGCGATCTGCGCACCCACCACCTGTGGCCAGAGCCGCTGGACCTCCGCGAGCACGGTCTGTGGGGCAAGCTCGTCGGCCAGCGCGCGCAGCGCGTCGTGAAGCGGGCGCGGCCCGCGACGGCGTGTCATGAGGCCACCGCCTGGCGGATGCGGCCGTCCGCCACCGCCAGGTGAACGATGCCGTCGTGATCGCCCGCGGTCAGGCCGCCGGCGTCGGTGGTCGTGATCACAGCCTGCCCCGGGCTCTCGCACAGGCGCGAGACGAGCATCGTGCGGCGATCTGCGTCCAGCTCGCTGAGCGCGTCGTCCAAGAGCATCAGCGGGGGCGCCGGATGCCTTGAGGCGAGCACGTCGCGCTCGGCCAGGAGCAGGGCCAGCAGGGCCAGCCGCTGCTGGCCCTGCGAGGCGTACACGCGCAGCTCCCGCCGCTCGCGCTCAAGCCGGAGCTCATCGCGGTGGGGCCCGTGGCCTGTGAACGCACGCTCGATGTCGACCTCGGCCCGCCGGCGAAGCTCTTCGGCCAGCTCGCGCTCGGATGCGGCGGCCGACCGGGGCCGGTACTCGATCTGGGGGTCGCCGTCGAGCCCGAGCCTCGAGCACCACGCACAGAACGGCCCGGAGAGCTCGGCAGCTGCGGCGTTTCGATGCCTCATCAGCTCAAGTCCCGCGCGCGCGAGCTGTGCATCCCAGGTCGTCAGCGCGCCACGATCCGCCGTACCCGCGCGCACCCGGGCCAGAAGCGCGTTTCGCTGCGCGAGCGCGCCCGCGTACGCGCGGCGCGCGCCGGCGCGCGCCGGCCACAGCGCGGCCACGAACTGATCCAGGTGCGCGCGGCGCAGCGCGGGCGGGCCCTTGACAAGCTGCAGACGATCCGGAAGAAAGACGCTCACCAGCGGACGCTGTGCGCTGTCGATCAGGCGCTGCACATCGACCCCGTCGACCCGCATGCGCTTGGCCTGCCCCGGCGCGACCGCTGCGGTCAGCACGTGCTCGCCGTCTGGCCCGGACGTCGTGACCTCGACTCTGGCCGCGGGGCTGCCGAAGCGCACGAGCTCCCGTTCGCTGAGAGTGCGGCAGGAGCGCCCAGTGCACCCGAAGTAGAGCGCCTCGATCAGATTGGTCTTGCCGGCGCCGTTGGGACCGGAGATCACGGTGACGCGCCGTCCAAGCTCCAGGGTCGCCGTCTCCCACGAGCGGAAGTCACGAAGCTCGGCGCAGAGCACCCACACGAGCCGCGGGCCGCAGCGGCTCCTCAGACGTTGAGCCTGATCGGCATGATCAGGTAGCGGAAGCGGCTGTCGTCGGCTGCCTCGATGAGCCCCGGGCGGAGCGGGCTGATCAGCTTGACGATGACCTCCTCGCCATCGATCGCCTCAAGCCCAGCACGCAGGAACTCGGGGTTGAAGCCGATCTCCAAGGGCTCGCCGTGGAATGCGACCGGCAGCGACTCGCTTGCCCGTCCCACGTCCGGGGTCTCGGCCGAGACGGTCAGCTCGCCCTCGGCGAACGCCAGCCTCAGCGGGGCGTTTCGCAGGGCGATCAGGCTTATGCGGCGCACCACGTCGGTCAGCTCCGCGGCAGACAGCCTCAGCTCGTGCTCGAAGGTGTCCGGGAGGACCTGGCGGTAGTTGGGGAACTGTCCCTCGATCAAGCGCGACGACAGCACCATCCCCTGGTAGGCGAACACGACCTGGTTTGCCTGGACCGACAGCTCAAGCCGCCCGTCGCCGTCCGGCGCGACGAGGCGCGCGAGCTCCTGGAGCGCCCGAGCAGGGATGTTGACCTCAAACGCTGCCTGGACCGGGGCATCGAGCGTCGTCTCCTTGACGCTCATCCGGTAGGAGTCGGTCGCCACCATCCGCAGCTCGCGATCGGAGGCCGACACCAGGATCCCCGTCAGCACCGGTCGGGTGTCATCCCTGGAGGCCGAGCCGGCGACCTTCTGCGCGGTGTCGACGAACGCTCGCGCGCCAAGCGACACGCTGCTGCCCGGATCAAGCGTCGGGAAGACTGGAAAGTCCTCTCCGCGCAGGAGGCGGATGTGGAAGGTCGCGCGCCCGCACACCAGCTCCACGTCCTGCTCGGCGGCCCGAAGCTGCAGGGAAACCTCACCGGCCGGCAGCGAGCGGACGATGTCGAGCATCAGCCGCGATGGAAGCACCACGGTCCCCTCCCGCTGCACGTCCGCCTGGAGCGGAACCCGGAGGCTCACATCCATGTCGGTTGCCAACAGCTCGCAGGTGCCCGTCGAGGCGTCCAGCTTGACCCCGGACAGGGCCTGGATCGCGCTGCGGGTGGAAGCGACCCTGCTCACCGTCTGAAGCTGGCCCACCAGGGCCTCGCGCTGCAGCGAGATCTTCACGGTTCTACACCTCTTGATCCATTCAGTAGTCGTAGTGGCGAAGCTGCCTGTGGAGAGCTCGACGCCGGCGGCGAGCCCGCTGGGGATCCAGAGACGGTCCCCCTGTGGAGAAGTCTGTCAACAGCTGCGGTCAGGTGGCCGCCGACGAGATCCTCTCGCACAGCGTCCTGATCTCCTCAACAGCCTGTTGATCTGAGCGCATGCGCTCCGATACGCGGCGGCAGGCGTTGAGGATCGTGGCGTGATTTCGGCCCCCGAAGGCGCGGCCGATCACCGGAAGGGAGGAGCCCGTGAGCTCGCGCGCGAGGTGGATCGCCACGTGGCGAGCCCATGCAACGTCGCCCCCTCGGCGGGCGGACGTGAGCTCGGAGACGCTCAGCTGAAAGTGGGCTGCCACGGCACGCTGGATCGCGTCGATCGAAGGGCGGCTGGGCTGCGTGCTCGGGTACATCGAGTCGAGCACCTCCAGCGTGAGGGCCCGGTCGATCGGGCGCCGCGTGAGGGAGTGGAAGGCGACGACGCGCACGAGCGCGCCCTCCAGCGACCGGACGCTGTCGGTGACGCGGTCGGCGATCAGCTCAAGCGCCTCCTCGCAGGCCACGTGGACGCGATCGATGCTCGCTCGCTTTCGCAGGATCGCCAGGCGGGTCGCTCGGTCCGGAGGGGAGATGTCGGCCACGAGCCCGGCTTCGAATCGCTCGCGCAGCCGCTGCTCGAGCCCGGTGAGCGCCCGTGGGAGCCGGTCGCAGGTGAGCACCAACTGCCGGCCAGTCTCGTGCAGCGCGTTGAAGGTGTGGAAGAACTCCTCCTCGGTCCTCGCCTTGCTCGCCAGGAACTGGACGTCGTCGATCAGCAGGACGTCGGCGTCCCGGTAAGCGCGCTTGAAGGCGTCCAGCGAGCGTGAGCCCAGCGACGCGATGAAGTGGTTGGTGAACGCCTCGGCGGTCGTGTAGCGCACGCGCGCGCCGGCGCCGAAGGCGAGCACGTAGTTTCCGATCGCGTGCAGCAGGTGCGTCTTGCCCATCCCCGGCGCTGCGTGGATGAACAGCGGGTTGTAGGCCTGTCCGGGGAGCTCGGCGACCGCCAGCGCGGCCGCATGCGCAAGCCGGTTGCCCTCGCCGATCACGAACTGCTCGAAGGTGTAGCGCGGGTGAAGCGCAAGCTCGGCGCGTTCGATCGGCGTGTCGCGAGGGCCCGGGCCCGCGCGCCGATCGGACCACCGCCCCGCCCCGCCCCGCAGGCCGTCGCCTGCCGGCGAGGCGCGCCACGCCTCAGCGCCCGGCGGACGATCGCCGGCCGCTGGACGCGCCCGGCGAAGGCTGGTCGAGCAGCGCGGACCGAGGACCTCGGCGGCGCAAGCGTCAAGCAGCGGTCCAAAGCGTCCCTCAAGCCACCTCGCGGTGGCCTGCGGCGGGTCCAGGAGGAGCGTGGCGCCGTCCCAGTCCACCGGCTGCACCCCCGACAGCCAGATCTCGTATGCCGACTCCCCGATGCGGCGGCGAAGCGCGGCCGAGACGGCCTGCCACGCCGAGGCTGCATCTGGGTGTTCGGGCAAGGGTTAGCGGCCCCCTCCAGGAGCGGTCGCGGACTTGTTGAGAGGCTGGGCCCGGGACTGGCCCCGCGGCCTCGCGGGGGCGCGACTATACCAGCGGCCTGACGGCCCCGGACGGGGCCGCAGATGCGCAGCGCGCAAAGCGCGGCAAAAGCCTTGGCGCGCGCCCGCGCGACGTACTGCGTGCAGCCGCGGGCGGCGGTTGTGGCGCTTGAGGTGGTGTGGCGGCGCTGTCTATGGCGGTGCGCTTAAGCGCGTCGCGAGGGCGCTCCGTGCACGGGGGAGGCGCTTGGCACCCGGCGTGCACGGGGGAGGCGCTTGGCACCGGGACTCGGAGGGCGCCCTGTCCAAGAGACAGACGGCAGGGTCGTGGTGGCCTTGGCGGCCGTCACGACCCCGCCCGTGCCGTCACGACCCCGCCGACCTCACCACCATCCCGAGAGGCGCGGCGCAGCGTCCGGCGCCGCGTATACTCGCTCGGACGGCCCGCGCCCGGCCGGCGGATGAGATGAAACGCACCTACCAGCCCAAGAGACGCAAGCGCGCGCGCACCCACGGCTTCCGCGCGCGGATGCAAACCCGTGCTGGCCGGCTGATCCTCAAGCGTCGGCGCGCAAAGGGACGCAAGCGCCTGACGGTGTGATGTCCTCCGGGCGGCTGGGATCGGTGTCCACCCAGCGGCCGCGGCGGGGGCGTCTGTCGCGCAGCGCCGAGTTCGAGCGGGTCTTTCGCCAGGGGCGATCGCACGCCGGCCGCGACCTCGTGCTCTACGTTTTCCCCCGCCAACAGGAGGGGCCGCCGCGCCTGGGGCTGTCGGTGTCGCGCAAGGTGGGCGGCGCGGTCGAGCGCAATCGGGTCAAGCGGCTCCTGCGCGAGGCCTTTGCGCGTGAGGCGGGCCGGCTCCCGCCGGGCACCGATGCGGTGCTCGTCGCACGCCCCGGGGCGCGCGAGCTCGCCGAGCGCGAGGGGCTGGCCGGCATCCACCGCTCGCTGGCCGAACTCGTGGGGCGGGCCGCGCGGCCGGGGACGGAGCCGTGAGCGGCGCGAGCGCCGGCTCGCCCGAGGGCACCCTGGCGAGCGGCGCGAGTGGTGGGGCACCGCCGGCGGCGGTGGGGAGCGGCGATCCGGCGGTGGCGAGCGCCCGTCCCCGTTTGGGCGCTGCGCGCGGTGACGGACCCGGTCCGTCGGCTGCGCGGCGCCTGGCCGCCGCGCCGATCCGGGCCTACCAGCTGCTCGTATCGCCTTTGTTCGCGCCCCGCTGCCGCTACTACCCGTCGTGCTCGGAGTATGCGGTGCAGGCGATCGAGCGATTCGGCATACTGCGCGGACTCGTGCTCGCGGGATGGCGGATTCTGCGCTGCAACCCGTGGAGCCCGGGGGGCGTCGACCTGGTCGAGGACCAGCGTCTCTTCAAGCGCGGGCCTCACGTGTCGAGCACCTGACCAATGCTCCTGCTGACCGCGAACATATTCCAGCCGCTGATCGACGTCTTCGAGGCGGTGCTCAAGCTGTTCCACGGAGCCGGCGTCCCGTGGGGCTGGTCGATCGTGCTGCTCACGGTGGCCGTCCGCGCCGCCCTGATCCCGCTGACGATCAAGCAGATCGGCTCGATGGCGCGCATGCAGGCGCTGCAGCCGCAGATGAAGGCCATCCAGCAGAAGTACAAGGACGACAAGCAGCGCCAGCAGCAGGAGATGATGAAGTTCTACAAGGAGAACAACTTCAACCCGCTCGGCTCCTGCCTGCCGCTGGTCGCCCAGCTGCCGGTCTTCATCTCGCTGTACTACATGCTGCGCCAGAGCCTGCGGCTGGACATCTGCCCGGCCTGGCAGCGGGCGCACAACCACGGCGTCCTGTCGAGCGCCCACACCGTCGCCTGCGGCCACCACGGTGCTGCGAGCTTCCTGTTCATCGGCGACATCACCAGCACGCCGACGGGGCTGACGCTCGTGGCCCTGATCGTGCTCTACGTCGGCAGCCAGATGGCCTCGACTCTGGTCATGTCCGCCGCCACAGTGGACCCGACCCAGCGGCGGATCATGATGTTCCTGCCGCTCGTCTTCGTGCTGTTCGTGATCCGCTTCCCGTCGGGGCTGCTGGTCTACTGGATCACCACCAACCTGTGGACGGTCGGACAGCAGTTCGTGGTGCGCCGGCGGATCGGGCCGATGCGCGCCGCTCACGCGGCGGCTGTCGTGGGCGGCGTGCAGGGCGCCACCGCCACGGGCGGCGAAGCCCAGGCGGCAGCGCCCGCGCCGCGCAGGAGCGCCGGTGCGGGCGCCGACGGGTCCAATGGGAGCGCAGCGCGCCCGGCCGGCGCGGGGCTCTCCGGGCTGCTGCGGCGCACGGCTTCGGCGGCCGGCCAGCAGGAGGCCACGGCGGGCGCAAACGGAGGACGCTCGGGTCCGCCGCCGCCGCCTCCCCGCAAGAAGAAGAAGCGCTCGGGACGCCGGAGGTAGACGCGCGGTGGAAGGGACCCACGGTGCGCAGGCGCAGCTGCGAGAGGTCCTTGAGCGGATCGCCGCAGCCGCCGGCGTGGAGGCGTCCGTGCGGGTTCACGCGCGCGAGGACGGCCTCCACGGCGAGTATGTGGGCGCGGACCTGGGGCTGCTGATCGGGCATCGCGGCCAGACGATCGACGCGATCCAGCATCTGGCGTTTCGGATCGTCAGCCGGCGCGCGGGTCAGCGCACCGCAGTGACCGTCGATGCGGCCGGCTACCGCGAGCGGCGTGCGGCGACCCTTCGCGCCACCGCCGATCAGGCTGCGCATGCCGCGGTCGCCGAGCGGCGCCCGGTGGCCCTGGAGGCCATGAGCGCGCTTGAGCGAAAGGTGATCCACGAGCACCTCAAGGACCGCCGCGATGTGCAGACCTACAGCGAGGGGGAGGAGCCGGCGCGGCGGCTGGTGGTGGCGCCGCTGGTCGACTGACCGCCGGGCGTGGCCCGCCTGCCCGCGGCGCATGGTCCGCGCAGCCACTGCGCGTGGCCCGTCAGGCTGCCAACGCGATCCGTCCTGTCGCTGCGAGTGGCCCGTTGGGCTGGGGCGAGGGTTCGTCGTGAGACGAAGCCACCTGCTCTGTGAGCGCAGGCCGCGCCGGTGGCCTCACGGCCGCGCCGGTGGCCGCACACGGGCGAGGCATCTCGTCCGCAACCCTTTGGCCGAGGGCGGCCCTCGTGGAACCGTCCACCTGGCACCAGCCGACGTTTCACGTTTTTCTTTACGGTGAAACAACGGACGCGCTACAAATCCAAGCGTGGTTGAGCTGTCTGACTTCGACCGGGGCTTTCTGATCGGCCTGCTCGCCGGGGAGGGGTCCTTCGGCGGCGACGGGCGCCAGCCCCAGGTCGTCCTGCGGATGCACGTCCGTCACGAGGCGGTCTTCCGATGGCTTGAGCGGACGTTCCCCAACTGTCGCCTGTACGGCCCCTACCACCACTCCGGCCGGAGCTACTACCAGTGGATGGCTCGCGGCCGGGCGCTCGTTGCGGATCTCCTGCCGCTGCTTGAGGCGGAGCTGGTGCCCGAACGCGACGGCCACAGCGCCGAGCGCCTTCGACTGATGCTCGAGCGCTACGCGCCGTTCATCGAGCGCGAGCGCGCCCGGATCGGGGCGCTCCGGGAAGCCGCGCCCCACCGGCCCGCGACCGGCGCCGGCGTGGCTGCGCGGCACGCCGACGCACCGCACGCGCCTGAGCCGCCGCGCCGGGCCGACGCACCGCACGCGCCCGAGCCGGCGCGCCGGGCCGAGGCCGCGCCGCCGGCCGGCGCCATGCGGCGAGCCGGCGAGACCCCGTGAGCGCAGAGCGTGACGGTGGCGGCCTGAGCCTGCCGGGCCGCAGACCGCGGAGCGCCTCCGCGCCCGCGGGCGAGGATGTGCGGGCTCTTGCACGGCGCTTCGGCCTCCCCGAGCAGGCTGCCGAGGCGCTCGAGACGCTGACGACCCTCATCGCGCGCGACCCGGACGCGCCGACGTCGCTGTGCCGCCCGGAGGCGATCGTCGCCGACCACCTCGCCGACTCGCTGGTGGCGCTCGAGCTGGATGTGGTCCGTGGTGCCGTCGCGGTCGCCGACCTCGGGTCAGGAGCCGGCTTTCCCGGGTTGCCGCTGGCGATAGCGCTGCCGGACGCCGAGGTCCACCTGGTGGAGAGCGCAGCGCGCCGCGCCTCCTTCATCGTCCGCGCAGCAGCGGCCTGCGGGCTTTCGAACGCGCGCGTGGTGCAGGCGCGCGCGGAGTCCTGGCGGGCTGGCCTGGGACGCTGCGACCTGGTGACCGCCCGCGCGCTGGCGGCCCCGGCGGTGGTCGCCGAGTACGCCGCCCCGCTGCTTCGCCCGGGCGGCAGTCTGGTGCTGTGGCGCGGGCGCCGTGACACGGCCGAGGAGCGCGCTGGCGCTCAGGCGGCGCGGCTGCTGGGGCTCGAGCCCGGGCCGGTGGTGAGGGTGCGGCCGTATGCCGGAGCGCTGCATCGCCACCTTCACGTCATGACCAAGGTCCGGCCGACGCCGCCAGGGTTCCCGCGCCGGGAGGGCATGGCGGCGAAGCGACCGCTCGGTCCCCCGTCCGACCGTTCCCGGCGCTAGCTTCAGCGCGGATGGGAACCGTCTACGCGATCGCCAACCAGAAGGGCGGGGTCGGCAAGACCACGACCGCCGTCAACCTGGCCGCATGCATCGCCGAGGCGGGCTACCGCACGCTGCTGATCGACGTCGACCCGCAGGCGAACGCGACGCTCGGCCTCGGCATCGACAAGCGGCTGAGGCCGAGCATCTACGACGTGCTCGTCGGATCAGCGCCGCTCGCCCAGGCCCTCGTGCAGACCGGCGTCCCGAACCTGTGGCTCGTCCCATCCGGCCCTGACCTGGCCGGCGCGACCGTGGAGCTCCCGCGGGTCGCCGGCTCGGAGACGCGCCTGCGCGAGGCGCTCGCTGCGCTGCGCGACGGCCATGCGTTCGTGCTGCTCGACTGCCCGCCTTCCCTTGGCCCGCTCACCGTGAACGCGCTCGTGGCCGCCGACCGCGTGATCGTCCCCGTGCAGTCGGAGTACTTCGCGCTCGAGGGGCTCGCCGCGATGCTCGACACGCTCTCGCTCGTGCGCCGCGAGCTCAACCCGCGGCTTACGATCGCCGGGATGCTGCTGACGATGCACGATGGGCGCACCCGCCTGGCGCAGGACGTCGAGGCCGAGGTGCGCCGCCACTTCCCGGCGCTGGTGTTCGACACCGTGATCCCCCGCAACGTGCGCATCGGCGAGGCGCCGAGCTTCGGCAAGCCGGTGATCCACTACGACCCGCACTGTGCCGGCGCGGACGCGTACTTCGAGCTGGCCAAGGAGGTCGCGGCGCGTGGCTGAGCGCGATCGCGCGATCGGCCGGGGCCTCGCCGCGATCCTGGCCGCTGCGCCCGCCGACGAGGCCCAGCAGCTGCGGGAGATCCCGACCGACATGATCTCGCCCAACCCCAGCCAGCCGCGCGAGCAGTTCGACGAGCAGGCGCTGCGCGCGCTCGCGGACTCCATCCGCGCCCGGGGCGTGCTGCAGCCCGTGATCGTGCGCCCGCTTCCAAGCGGCGCCTACGAGCTGATCGCGGGCGAGCGGCGCTGGCGCGCCGCGGCGCTGGCCGGGCTTCGAACGATCCCCGCGATCCTGCGGCCCAACGACGACGCCGCCTCGCTGGAGCTGGCGCTGATCGAGAACATGGCCCGCGAGGACCTCAACCCGGTCGAGGAGGCCCGCGCTTGCGCCGCCCTGACCGAGGAGCTGGGGCTCTCGCGTGAGGAGGTCGGACTGCGGGTCGGCAAAAGCCGCGTGGCGGTCTCGAACCTGATCCGTCTTTTGGAGCTGCCGGACGAGGCGCTGGCCGCTCTGCAGTCCGGCGAGCTGAGCGAGGGCCACGGCCGCGCCCTCCTGCTCGCGTCAGACCACGACGCGCGCCGGCGCCTGGCGCGGGCCGCGGTCGCCGAGGGCTGGTCGGTGCGGGAGCTCGAGCGCCGCGCGCGCGAGCTTGCCGAGCCACGCCGCCGCCGGCCCGCCGCGCCCCATCCCGATCAGGAGGCGGCGATCGCGGAGATCTCCGAGGCGCTCGAGACGGCGCTCGGCCGCCCCGTCTCGGTCAGCGCCTCCTCAGGCGGCTACCGCGTGCAGCTGCGCTTTCAATCGGCCGACGACGCGCTCGCTCTGGCGCGGGCACTCGGCACGGTTAGAATCGACCCCCGCACGGGCGATTAGCTCAGTCGGTTAGAGCGCTTCTCTGATAAGGAAGAGGTCCCAGGTTCGAGTCCTGGATCGCCCACTGGGCGTTTGCCCTGCAAATTGGGAAGTTCTGACGGCATTGGGCGCCCAACTGCAGGGACGCGGCGCGCGATATGGAAGCCGCGTGGAAGCCGCTCTAGGTACGTTCCGGCCTTTAGAGCGGCCATCGCGGATCGTCTTTCAGATCGGCTCTGCTTGCCGATGGCAGGCTCAGCGTCGAATACGTCGCGGCCGGGAGCAATTGTCAAGAGTTGTGGATCGACCGCGTGAGCGATTTCAGGCGGCGACCTTCTCGTCCTGCGTCGTGGCCTCGTCGTCCGTGACCTTCACACCGTCCTT
>Ga0209061_1002437_pt1 | contig 23599 bp, 20 predicted proteins | sample Coa_R1_10_FD_187157 | JGI IMG/M metagenome (GOLD analysis project Ga0209061, IMG submission 187157) | Surface soil microbial communities from Centralia Pennsylvania, which are recovering from an underground coalmine fire - Coalmine... | ecosystem: Environmental > Terrestrial > Soil >...
TATCACGCCTGGGAGCACGTCAACTAAAAGGATTGCTTGCCGTGGGTTTTTCGCCTCGAAAGCGCGTGCAGAATCTGTGCGGCCGGCCCCGAGGCCTCGGGTTGCGACCGACGGTCCTCGGCGCTCAGCGTCGGCCGATATGTCAGCGTGATTGGTCCGGGCGTGAAACCCGCGCGCGCAATCGCGCGGCGAATGTCCTGGCCGGTGACCGCGATGCCGGGTGCAAAATCCACCGTGGCCTGGCCGCGCTTGAGGTCGTAGCGATAGTACACGATGCCGCGGAGACTCCGCAGGCCGACTTCGACGTTATACGCTCAACAGGGCGGAGCGACCCCGTAAACGGTTACTACGGCGCGAATGCTGGGAGAGGGCTTCGGCGCTGGGGATTGAACCCCAGATTGCGCGGCGGCTCGCGCCGGCCACGCCGGGCCCAGCGTCAGCACCAAGGCTAGGATAATCGGGCCGAATCGGCCCGATAGCTTGAACCCCTCGCCCATGAAGTCACTCTGCCATTTGGGTACGCGCAAGTCACCCGGCGCGAAGCGGCCGGAACCCCCGAGCGTTCCGACCCTTGTCCGAATCGCGCCAGTTAAGGAGCGATGGGCAGGCCGAAAGTCTGGCGGAAGAGCCAAAAGTCGAACACAATCAGCCCAGTGCGAGGCGACGCTCGCGGGAACCAAGATTCGAGAGCTGAATTTGAGCTTGAACGACGTCCGCACGGGCTTTCGATGGAGCAACTGATGATTCCGTTTTCTGGCAGTCCACTGGACCGCGCCAGCGACAAGCGCACCGATAACGCCTGGATTGAGTCCAAACGGCGCGACCCTTCCTCCCTGATTTTACCGCTGTGGCGCCTCGATCTGTTTTTACGCGGAGCACAAGGAGCGGCCGATCCCAGCCTGGGGTTGGTGGCGCCGCAACTCATCGAAGGCCTGGCCGACCCGCAAGCGCCCTGGGTTTTTCTCGGCCTGGACGGCGAGCGAGCGCTTTTCGCCCTCGATATTTCCGCGGCCCAGGAGCCCAGCCAGCAAGGGCCGCTGGCCGGACTGGGCCATTTCCGCGATGCGCGCAGCGCGGCCCAGCTCGTATCCGCCGGCGAGGCCGCGATTATCGCGCAGGCCAAGGCGATGATCGAGTGGCATCAGCGCCATGGCTTCTGTCCGCGCTGCGGTGCGCCGACCACGTTGATGGACGCCGGCTACCGGCGGTTGTGCGGCAAATGTGAGAGCGAACATTTTCCCCGGGTCGACCCGGTCGTGATCATGCTCGCCATCGAGGGCAACGCCTGCCTGGTCGGCCGCAACCTGCGCTTTGCCACCAACCGTTTCTCCGCGCTGGCGGGCTTCATGGAGCCCGGCGAGACGATCGAGGAGGCAGTGCGGCGCGAGTTGATGGAGGAAGCTTCGCTGCGGGTCGGCGAGGTCAGCTACTACGCCACTCAGCCCTGGCCCTTTCCCTCCACCCTGATGATCGGATGCTTCGCCAAGGCGCTAAGCCGCGAGGTCAAGCCCGACGGCAAGGAACTGGGCGAGTTGCGCTGGCTTGAGCGCGAGCTGGCGCGCGATTTGATCGCGGGCAAACGGACCGACGGCATCGGCTTGCCGGCGCCGGTCGCAATCGCCCATCATCTGATACGCGCCTGGGCCTTCGGCGAGCAGTAGCGCAAGACCCACGACGCTTGCCGCGGTTGGCCCTTAGGAGGCGGTGCCGCACAAAGTGCCGTTAATCGTTCATTGCGAAGTGATCCCACGGGTATTTTCCGCCACCAGATTGGTTGCAGGCCTGGGGTTGCAAGCCGGAGTAGTAGTACAGGGCAAAGGAACCGCCCAGGCAGGCCACGAAATTGGTCGGCTTGACCAGGATGTGGCGTAAGCCAGCCCATAGCTGGTGGTGTAAGTAGCCGGGTTGTCCCAATACGCGAAAGTGGTGGTGGCAGAGGCCACCGGCAACGGAGTGGCGGTAACCCTCACCGTCACGGTTGAGCTGCTGCTGCAACCCGGTCTGATAAGCCCCTAAAGCATATCCACTGCAGGCTCAACCAGTAGTTAACAATTTTCTACATGCCGCCGGGGCTCAGGTGGCGATGGCGGCCGAGGCGGGTGCGCGCGCCTCGTCGCGCCCTTTGAGCGGATAGACGGCCCAGGTCGCCAGGATACCGGTAACAATCAGCAGTCCGGCCAGATCGAAGACCAGGTTGTAGCTGCCGGTAGCATCGTAGATTTTGCCCGCGATGATCGGACCGCTGGACTGGCACAAGGTGAAGGCGAGAAAATTGAGCACGCCCAGGATCGAGCCCAGCGCGCGCCGCCCCATCGCATTGACCACGATAAGCGAGGTGAAATTGCCCAGCCCGCCGGCGATCGAATAGCCCACCATGAAGATAGGCATAAGTATCCAGCCCACCGTGGTCGGGCTGGTCAGCCGCAAGCTGAGCACGCTCAGGCCGAAGATGCAGAACCCGATTACCATCATGCCCCGTGGCCCCAGCCGATCGGCCAGCCAGCCGTTGCCTAAAAAGCCGATAATCGCGAAGGCGGCTTGAAAACCCAGCAGCGAGTCGGCCACGCGCTCGGTAAAGCCCACCCCGACCAAGTACGATACCAGGTGCACATAAAAGAGGTTCCAGCCCAACACGATCGAAATATGCATCACGGCGATCCACACGAAGGAAAACGAGCTTACGGCGGAGGAAAAATCCACTCCCGCCACGGCCTCGGCTTCCTCCGTCCCCTCCCCTTGAGGACGGCTACGGACCCAAGCCAGGACCATCGGCAAGGCCACCACGAGGGTAGGCACGATGGTCCAGCGCATAATGGCGCGCCAGCCGTAGAGCACCAGCAGCCGGCTGGCCAGAAGAGGAAAGAGCGTGAAGCCGATGGAAATACCGCCCACCGCCAGCCCGATCGCCAGCCCGCGCCGCTCCTTGAACCACGACAGGGTCAGGACCCAGATCGGAATCAGAGTGCCTAGGGCATTGCCCACCCCGATGATCGCGAAAGCCAGAACCAAAGCATGAAGCGAATGGGCCTGGCTCCCGAGCAGATAACCCAGCCCGATGATCAGCATCCCGGCGATCATCTGGATGCGGGCGTCGATCCGGTCGATCATCCAACCTGCCAGCGGCGAGGCCAGCCCCGAGGCCACCGCCATCGCGGCGGCCACGATCGAAACCTGGGCGCGACCGGCGTGAAACTCGCGCACCATCGGGAGGAGATACACACCCATCGCGGTGGTGGCAGGCGAGAACTCCAGAATGATGACCGCCCAGGCGCTGGCCATCAGTAAAAAACGCCGTCGTTGTATGTCGCTCATCCGAAATACCGCCTCATCCAGGGATAGCGCAGTCAGCTCGCGCGCTGTGCGATTGTGGTCGATAGGGATGCCGCCCACGGGCTGCCGCCTTTGAGTACCACAGGCGGCTGCATCTCTGCTAGCCGGGGATCGGCCGTTATTACCGTTCCTTGTTGGCGTCGTTCGATGGTGCGCGGCGCGGTTTGACGGATGGGGCGGCTGGACTAAGGTCAATTTCTAGGATTAGAAGCGAGCGCGCAGGGAATGGTATCGATGCAGGCAACTCTAGGCCGCTTGAAGCGTGTGACCAGCGACGGCAACGAGGTAGTCTTTGGTTTCGACAGCTCCGAACTGATTCTGACCCCGGTGCTGCCCACCGCCCTCCGGCATACCTGGCTCCCAGGCCATTGGCGGCTTTATACCCAGCCGCCCTCGGAGCAGGGCTGCGCGGTGGCCCAGCGCAGATGGCCGGGGGCGCCGCAGGTTGCGGTACGCGAGCAGGCCGAGCTGGTCGAGGTGCGCGCCGGCGAATTTTTAATCGAGGCGCGGCGCGACCCCTTCCGGCTGCGCTATCTCAATTTGGATGGCCAGCCGCTGCTGGAAGAGGCGGAACCGGGCGGCCTTTCCTGGTCCTACTGGGAGTATACCTTGAGTTATCAACTGGCAACCGAGGAGCATTTCTATGGGATGGGCCAGCCCAGTCAGTTGGACGCGCGCGTTGACCTCGACCATCGCGGCCATCGGCGCGAGATTTGGAACCGTCATTCGCCGCCGGCCGAATGCATCTTTCCTCTCCTGTTCAGTTCGCGCGGCTACGGCTTGCTGATCGACAATCCCCATCGTGCCTGCTGGGACCTGGGGCATGAGAACCCCGCCACGTTTGCCTACCAGGCCCGAGGTGGACCGCTTGAGTACTACGTCTTCGGCGGCGATCTCAAGCGGCTCGCACATACCTACCTGAAACTGACCGGCAGGCCGCCGATGCCGCCGCGCTGGCTCTTCGGCCTACTGCAATCACGTTACAGCTATCGTAGCCGCGGCGAGTTGGAAGCGGTGGCAAACGAATTTCGCGCCCGCGCCTTGCCCTGCGACGGCCTGATCCTCGATCTGGGCTGGTTCAAGGAGATGGGCGACCTGGCCTTCGATGAGACCCGCTGGCCCGCTCCGGCCGCGATGCTCGCTGGGCTGGCGGAGCGCGGCTTTCGCGTCATGGCGATCGAGGAGCCTTACGTCACGCTCACGAGCCCTACCTTCAAGGAGGCAGAGGCTGGCGGCCATCTGACGCGTCATTACGATGGCAGACCTTATGTGCTGGATTTCTGGCCAGGCCGATGCGGCCTGGTGGATTTCACCAATCCGGCGACCCGCCAATGGTGGAGCGACAAGCATCGCGCCCCAATCGAGATGGGAATCGCGAGCTGGTGGAGCGACCTCAACGAACCCTCCAAGCATCTGCAGGACATGTGCCATTTCGGCGGTTCGGCCGCGGCCGTGCACAACTCCTTCGCCCTGCGCATGCATGAGGCGATCGCCGGCGCCCAGCGCCGCTACGCCCCAGGCCGGCGCGGCTTCATCCTGAGCCGCGCCGCCTTTCCCGGCTCCCAGCGCCATGGCGTGGGCTGGTGGTCGGGTGACGTCGATCGGACCTTCGCGGCGCTGCGCAAGCAGGTCGCAGTCGGGTTGAGCGCGGGGATGGCGGGAATGGCTTTTTGGGGCAGCGATATCGGTGGCTACGGCTTTGCCGGCCAATGTACCCCCGAACTATACGTCCGCTGGTTTCAATTCGGCGCCTTCTGTCCGCTCTTCAGGCCCCATGGCGACGAGCATGAAGCCCGCGAACCGTGGCGCTTTGGCTCCGAGATAGAAGCGATCTGCCGCCGCTACCTGCGCGTGCGCTATCGCCTCATGCCCTACATCTACAGCGCCGCCCGCCAAGCCTGCACTCGCGGCCTGCCGATCATGCGACCGCTGGTGATGGAGTTCCCTGACGACTCGACTACCTTCAACCTAGCTGATCAATTCCTGTTCGGACCTGACTTGCTGGTTGCTCCCGTCCTCGATGAAGGTGCGCGCGAGCGCACTCTCTATCTCCCGGTTGGCGACTGGTTCGATTTCTGGAGCAATCAGCGCTGGACTGGACCGCGTACGCTGAGCGTGCCCGCGCCCCTGGACCATTTGCCTTTGTTCGTGCGTCAGGGCGCGATCATACCGTTGGGACCCGAAATGCAATTCAGCTCCCAACGCCCGCTCGATCCTTTGCGCCTGGAGATCTACCCGGGCCTGACCGGCAGGCTGGATCTGTACGAAGACGACGGCGAAAGCACCGCTTATGAGAGCGCTGCCTGGGTCGAGACCAAGATTGCGCAGGACCGCAGCGAAGACGCAGTAACCTTGCGCATCGGGTCCCCAGATGGCGATTGCAACGGCTACCCGGCTCACCGGCTGCTGCGTATAAACCTGCGTCATGCGCAGCCGCCGCGCCTGCTCAGTTGCCAGGGGTCGCCGTTAGCACCGGTGGACGCCGGCGCGCTGGCGGCAGGCAAATTGGGTTACTTCTGGGACGCGCCGGCCCAGGTATTACGAATTCAACTACAACCGGGGCGTTCTCAGCTGGATTTGCTCGTCACTTGAGACCGCCAGCTGTAGGAAGCCCCGCGCACCGGGTGCGAAGACGGTTGACCTATGTGGAGCGCCTGTACTAAGGCAACACTAAGGAGGGCATTCCCATGTCCAGGCCTCGCATCCGCCATTTGGCGCTGTTTTCGCGCAACCCCAAACAGCTGGCCGATTTCTACGAAAAAGTCTTCGAGATGGAAGTAATTCGCAACGAAGATAACCGCGCGATCTACCTCAGCGACGGCTACCTCACCCTGGCCATCCTGCCCCATCGGCTGGAAACCGAGGCCGCCGTCGGACTGAACCATTTCGGCTTTGAAATCGAAGACACCGAGCAAATGTGCGATAGGCTAGTCGCCGCTGGCGTGGAGCGGCCCAAGCGCCGTCCGGCTACCCGGCCCTACGCCGAACATCGCGCCTGCGACCCCGAAGGCAACCAATTCGATCTTTCCGAACATGGCTTTCAGCGCGCCGAGACCTGGACCGATCGCGCGCAACCAGGAGCTCAACCGGAAAGTACCGCGGACAAGCCCAGCGGGCCGCTGTCCTAAGCCGCAGGCGTGTCTGGAGGCGCGTGGATTTAAATCGCGGTCCACCCCTGCGTCAGTCGCTCGCCGGCCGCTTCACGCCGGCGGCGCAGAGGTAATTCGGGCGAGGAAGGCGGAGGCTACCATGCCGGGTTTATATGATCGGGCAATTGAGGATTTGGGCAATATTGTCGGTCTTGAGCACGTCAACACGACCATCCCCGACCAACAATTGGCGACTCTGTTCTACATCGCCGGCCTAGGGCTGACCCGCGATCCCTTTATCATGGTCAGCACCAACAATATTTGGGCCAACGTCGGGCGCAGCCAATTCCATTTGCCCACCAATAAACCGCAAGTCCTGCGCGGTCACGTCGGGCTGGTGCTGCCCGAACGCGAGCCGCTGCTGCGCCGGCTGGAAGCGGTGCGCAAGCCGCTAGCGGGTACCCTCTTCGATTTCCAGGACCATGAAGAGTTCGTCGAAGCGGTTTCGCCGTGGGGCAATCGCTTCCGCTGCTACGAACCCCACGAACGCTTTGGCCGGATCACCTTGGGGATGCCGTACGTGGAATTCCAAGTCCCAATCGGAACCGCGGAGGGCATCGCGCGCTTCTATCGTCAGGTCATGAACGCGCCGGCGACAGTGTCGCTCGAAGACGGTCGCCACGCGCGGGTGGCGGTGGGTATTGACCAGGATTTGATCTTCCGAGAGAGCGCCGAGCCACAGCCCCCTTACGATGGCCATCATGTTCAGATTTACGTCGCCAACTTCTCGGGACCCTACCGCCGACTGCTCGAAATGGGGCTTATCACCGAAGAGAGCGATCAACATCAGTACCGGTTCAAGGATTTAGTCGATCCGGAGGGGGGCAAGTCGCTCTATACGCTGGAGCACGAAGTCCGCAGCATGCGCCATCCCTTATTTGGACGACCGCTGATAAATCGCAACCCGGCCCAGAGCAACGTCCATTACGCCCCAGGTTACGACGCCTGGAACTGGCACATGGAGCGCGCCGACTAGAGGTCGTCAGCGCGCTCATGACGCAAAGGCCATCGACCAGGGCGCGGCGCCCGCCGCGGTCGTGCCGATCGGGCTTAGCACACCGGTGGCGGGATTGATCTGAAACTCGAAGATCAACCCCGCGGCGTTGATTGCATACAGAAAATGGCCACCGCGGTCGATCGCAACCGAGGCCAGAAAGCCGCCGCTCTGTTGCGTGTTCACCGTGCCCACCAAGGTTAACGCGCCGTTGTTCGGATTAATGTCGAACAGCGTGACGCTCTGGTCCTGCGAGTTGGCGACGTACAACCAGCGTCCACCCGGGTCGATGGCCAACCAGCCCGCGCCGCTGGCCGAACCGCTGCCCGACTCTAGGTTGGCTACAAGGGTGAGGCTGCCACTACCTGGGTCAAGCTTGTACTCCGACACGTCGCCGGTCAGCCGGTTGGCGGCGTAGGCATACGGCCCATTAGGCGAGACCACGATGCTGGCCGGACCGAGATCGCTTTGCACCACACCGTTAACCGTCAGTGCGCCGGTGGTCGGGTTGAGAAGGTATTCGGAAATATTATTATCTTCGAGATTGGCGACGAAAACGTAGCGGCCGGTGGGATCGACCGCGACCGCGCTGGGCACGCTGCCGGTAGCCGTCGAGCCAATCAGGCTCAGCTGACCGCCGGCGCCCAGGCGATAGACGCTGACCGTGTTGTCTCCATTATTGGACTCGATCGCGAAGCTGCCCGAGGGTGTGACCGCAATCGTATAGGGCAGATTTCCCGTGGCCACCGGGCTGCCGAATTGCGTTAGGCCGCCACTGAAGCTAATCGAGTATTGAGCGATCGAGCCGGGCAGACCACGCCCGGCCAGCAGGAGAAACTGGCTGCCGGGAGTGACCGCCAGTGAAAAAGGGCTGGCCGGCACGCCGGTGGTGAGGGTTGAGATTGCACTCAGGGAGCCGCTTGCGCCAACGCTATAAGTTGACAGGCTGGGCTTGCCGCCTCCCATCGCTGAATTGACCACATATGCGAATTCAGTCGCGACGGGGGGTTGCGTGGTCGCACTGCTCCCGCCGCAGGCCTCGAACAAAGCCGCCAGCGTCGCGCCCGCGACTAGCAACAATCCAACTGCTATCAGCACTCTTTTCATCTTTTGTCGCACCTGCTGATCCTATGCTCAGCTGGAGGTACCGGAGCAAAACCCCGAGGAGAAGGGGATCGGCGCACCTACGGGGAGTTGGCTACAGATCGACGGATTGCACAGTCCCGCCGGCGTCATCGCATTAGAGGACGCCTCGATGGGACAGGTGCATTTGGCCAGCGGCACGGCCGGATTTTGCGGGTTGGCCTCCTTGACGCAGGAAAAATTCCAGCATTCGGCGAACTGAGTGCCGGACGGACAAGGCTGCGGTAACGCCGGCGCCATGCTCCAGGGAAGCGGCGTCGTGATTTGCTGCGGGGAAGAGGTCAGCGCGTAAAGCGACCACACGCCATTGGGTGGCGGGGTGCAACTACCCTGCATATTGCCCAAATTAGGATCGGCGATAGAGGGGCCGTTGAGGATGGGACAATCACAGCTAGCGGCCGGAAGCGCCCGGCCAGCTACCATGATGGTGCCCCCAGTCGGCTTGCAGGTAGCCGCCGCGCATAGCGCGAAGGGTCCCGGACAGAGAACCAGCCCCGTGCTCTGAGCCTGTGCGCTAGCGCCCCACATCACTAAGGCCGCACCGCACAGCACCCTCAGTAATCTCGGCCGACATCGGTTTTTCATCGTCAATGCGCTCTGCGAGCTCTGCCCACTTAAAAAGAGCACCTGATGGCTAAGCTCGTGTTGTCCTTGTTTATCCTTGTGACAGAAATTAGCGAATATTTCCAACCGACTGATCGCAACGCAGATGAAACCTGTTATCGCCCGCCAGTGGCCGTTGTCTATGGCGGGCGGGCTTGTTACCTTGGCCGCAAATCTGCGGCGCCACCGGACGCCGGCTTGAGGAGCGGTTTAAGTGGCAGTTATTCCCAAGGTTCTACGCCCCCATATCGACTCGGCTCTACCCGATTTTGTCTGCCTGGTGGGTAGCGTGTTGCCCGACGGCTACGCCCATGTCACTCCGCGCGGCAGCACGATGGTCTTCGACGACGAACACATCGCGCTGTGGGAACGCGGGCGGGGAGCAACCAGCAGCCATGTGCACGACGGTACCAAGCTGACGGTTTTTTTTCGCAAGCCGCCCCTATCGACCCAGCTTCAGTTGCGGGCCGGGGTCGCGCGCTTTTATGGCACCGCCACAGTGCACAAATCGGGAGCGGTGTACGAGGAGGTATGGCGGCGGCTGGTCGAGCCGGAAAAAAAGGCCGATCCCGAAAAGAAAGGGTTTGCGGTTCTGATCAAGATTGAGCGGGCCGAAGATCTCAGCGGAGAGCCGCTTAAATTGGACTGAAACTCAAACCGCGCCCACCGGCGCGCAAGGGGTACCGCGATGGCCTCAATTTATCGTGCTGAAGTGATCGGTTCGTTGGTCCGCCCGGCATACCTCAACGAAGGACGCGCCGCGATGCACGCAGGCAAGCTTAGCGCCCAGGAGTTTAAGCAGCTCGAAGACCGCGCGGTCGACGAGGTGCTGGCACTGCAAGAGCGGGCGGGAATGGACGTGGTCAGCGACGGCGAGATGCGCCGGATGATCTACCAAGTGCCTGGATCTGGCACGATGAAGCCGCACGGCGGCCCTTCGCCCGTCACCTTGACGCTCAACTGGCGCAAGCAGGAAGGCGCGGCGACGGCGGAGCAACGGGCGCAAATTCCCGTCTTTCCGCTAACCAGCCGGCTCAGTCCAAACCACGCCGCCGCCCAAGAGTTCGCCTACGCCCAGGCGCATAGCAAGAAGCCGGTCAAGATCACGATGCCGGGGCCAACCGCAGTGCTCAATCGCTGGTCCCCCAGCCATTCGGCTCAGGTCTATCCCACCCCGCTGGATCTGCTCAATGACGCAGTGGAAGTCATCAAGGAGGAAGTACGCGAGTTGGCCGCCCTGGGCTGCCGTTACGTACAGATCGACGCTCCGGAATTGAGCAACCTGACCGGGGAATCACAGGCGGTGGGCAACGCAATCCCCAACTATAACGAATGGCTGCGCAACGAAGGTTTAGCGGCCATCAACCAAGTCGCGACCGTGCCCGGAGTGACCTTCGGATTGCACATCTGCCGCGGCAATTACAAGGGCTACTGGTTGTCGGAAACCCCCTGGGAGCAACTAGCTCGGCATATCTTCCCGCGCACCACCAACTTCGACATTTTTCTGCTCGAATACGACGATTGGCGCTCGGGCTCCTTTGCCCCGCTGGCCGACCTGGGACGGGACAAAATCGCGGTGCTGGGGCTAATCTCCACCAAGCGCAAGGAGCTCGAGCCCGCCGACCAGGTGGCGGCCCGAATCGAGGAAGCCAGCCACTTTTTCCCGCTGGAACGGATGGCGCTTTCCAGCCAATGCGGCTTTTCGCCCGACTCGCTCTCCAACGTCCTGGACGCGGCCCGCCAGGAGGCCAAGCTGCGCCTGGTCGCCGAGATCGCCCATCGGATCTGGTCCTGAGCCTTTGCGCCACGGAGGCATGCATGAGCACTAAAGAAGCCCCGCTGTCATGGCTGCGCCTAGCGGAAGAGTCAAATCCCGCGCCCGCGGTCAGAAAACTGCAGGAAGAATCGCTGACCCGCTTCGGTTTCGTGCGCCACGTCCTGCGTTTGCCCTTTGGACCCGATCGCCTGCCCCTGTTTCAGGCCTATTTGGATCGTCTTATGCGCAGCGAGGACGCGCTGCTGCCCGGGCGCGAACGCGAATTGCTGGCGCTGGTGACCAGCGTGGAAAATCGATGCGAAGTCTGCATCTATACCCACGCGGTGGCGCTCAAGAACTACGGTATGCCCGGGGAGCTGCTCGACGTACTGATGGTCAATTGGCGACGCGCCGAACTCTCGCCGCGCGAGCGCGCTCTGGCCAACTTCGCCGCCGGTCTGACTACGCGGCCGGCCGAGGCGCAGGAAAGCGACGTGGACGAATTGCGCGCCGCCGGGCTGAGCGAGGCGGAAATACTGGAGGCCGTGCAGATTGTGGCGATTTACAACTTCACTAATCGCCTCAACAGTGGCCTGGGCCTACGGATCAATTCCGAGTTCCTCGCTGCTTACCATTCCGGGCGCTGAAACGGCTCGCTTTGGGTCAGCGCGTGAAAAAAGCCTGATGCCCCGCGGTGGCGAACAGCTAGCAGCAGGCTGCGGAAAGTTCTCCGCGGCCTGCTCCCTCTTTCTTATCTCCCCGTGGTCGGAGGGAGAAGATTAAGGAAGGAAGCCATCTCCATTGCGCGCGCTGCTTGAGGGCGCCATCAGGCCAGCTCGGCCACACGCGGCAGCACGCGGGTGCGGAATAGCTCGATAGTACGCCGGATCTGAGCCTCGCTCATCAGCCCGCTGTACATCCAGGCAAATAGCCGGGTGATTGGCAGCCGCGCCAGCAGCCTCTCCAATTGACGCGTCACACTATCTACACTCCCAACCAGCGCCATCCCATTTTCGAAAAGATCAGGCACCTCGCCGGTTGCGGGATCCTCCATCGCCTTGGCGAAGCCAAAGGGCTTGAACCATTCGCGTCCGACGAAGGCGCCGCTGGTGCGCCATATTTCCTGCGCCTGCTCATCGCTGTCGGCGATCACCACGTCGCGTACTACGCCGACTCCCTCGCCCAGCGGCCGGCCCGAGACCTCGGCATAAAGCTCGTACAGGTGGCGCTCGTAGGGCGGAAAAAGCGGCGGTAGAATCGCGATCACGCCCTCCTGGGCACACCAGCGGATGCTGCGCTCGGACGAGGCGAAGGGCTGATAAATCGGGGGATGAGGCTTTTGCACCGGCTTAGGCACTACGCTGACCGCCTCTACCACGCCAGCCTTCACCCCAAGGCCCCATTTGGCAGTTGCCGCCAGCGTCCAGGGAGTGGGGCCCGGCGGGATGCGCCAATAGCGTCCCTGGTAGTTCAGGCTATCCTGGGTCCAGGCCTGTTTGATGATGGTGAAGCATTCCTCGAAAGCCGCGCGATTGGCTTCATCGATAGCGTCATGCTCATGGGGCTGGGCGCCATGGATGCCATGGGTCTGCTGTGCCATCACGTCGACCCAGCGCCGCTGATAGCCGCGCGCGAAGCCGGCATTGGCCCGCCCTCCGCTCATGTGGTCAAGCATCGCGATGTCTTCGGCTATCCGCAGCGGATTGTCGGCAGGCAGCACCAAGCCCAATTGCCCCACGCGCAGCCGCTTAGTTTTCATCGCCACGAACAGATCCAGCAAAATCGGATTGTTGGAGAGCTCGAAGCCCTCGACATGAAAATGGTGCTCGGTGAAACTGATGGAGTCGTAACCCAACTCGTCGGCCAGTTGCGCCTGGTCAGCAAGCTCTGCCAGCATCCGATCGTAGGGCTCCCCGCGTAGCCCCACCCGTCCCTGCTCGATCTCGGCTCGGCTACCCACCGAGGGCAGATAAAATAACGACACTCGCAACATGCTTTGGGTATAGCCCAGGGCCGTTCGATTTTACATCGCTTGCCGCGACCGACCGGCGCACGCAGTTCGTCCTGCGCGCGCGTGTCGGTCACTTAACCTGCACGTGATATCGCGCCGTGGCGATTGGGCTGGTCTATTGGCAGCGTTCTGAGTTAGGCTAAGTTTGTTTTGAGGAGGGACGATGCTGACCCAGGAACAGAACGAATATCTGACCCGGGTGGGGCCGGGCACGCCGTGCGGCGAGCTGATGCGCCGCTACTGGCATCCGATTTATCCCGAGGTCAAGTTGCGCGACAACCCGGTGGCCAAGGTACGCATCCTGTGCGAGGACCTGGTCCTGTTCCGTGATCGTAGCGGGCGATTGGGGCTAATCCAGGAAAATTGCCCCCACCGTCTGACCAGCTTCGCCTGCGGTATCCCCGAGGTCGAGGGCATCCGATGCTGCTACCATGGCTGGCTGTTCGACACCCAGGGGCGCTGCCTGGAGATGCCGCTGGAACCGCCCAACAGCAGCTTCAAGGACAAGGTGCGGGCCAAGACCTATCCTGTGCAGGCGATGGGCGGGCTGATCTGGGCCTACCTGGGGCCGCAGCCGGTGCCCTTGCTGCCGCGCTGGGACTTGTTCGTGCGCCCGCGCGGTTTTCGCCAAATGGTAGCCCACAACCTACCCTGCAACTGGCTGCAGGTGATGGAAAATCGCGGCGACCTGGGCCATGGCATTTATCTGCACGGGCGCCTGTTTCAATACGCGCTGGAGCGCCAGGGGCGCCTGACCGACGACCCCGAAGCGCGCTACAATATGACGATGACGGCGCAGCGCAAAATGCTGGCGCGGGGCGCCTACGTCAAGTATCGCCCAGTCTACAACAAGTATGGATTTACCAAGGGTAGGCTCGACTCCGACCGCGACGAAAGCGCCGCTTCATGGAACGTCGGCATGAACCCGGTACTGTTTCCATACTTGCTGGCGTTCGGCCCCGAGGCCGGAATTCGACGCACCTATCAGTTCGGAGTTCCAGTCGACGATACCCACACCTGGCATGTCCAATATTTCTGCTATGTGGTGCCTCCCGAAATTGAGGTGCCCAAGCAAGAGACCGTCCCCTACGCTTTGGTCCCACTGACCAACGACAAAGGCGAGTACCAGCTTGATTACGTCCTGGGACAGGACATGGTGGCCTGGTACGAACAGGGCGAAATTACTGATCGCACGCGCGAGCAACTGGGAGTGAGCGACGCTTGCGTGATCGCATACCGCCAATTGCTCAAAGCCCAGATCGACCTAGTAGCTGCCGGCCAAGAGCCCATGAATATCTTTCGCGAGGGCAAGGTAGACAGCCTGGAGTTGACCATTCCGGGCTACGCCAACGACGGGCGGCGAATCGACGGCGACTCGGTGCGCGGAGTTTTCGCGGGCGGCAATGTCATCAAATACCGCGATAACTATCACCGGGTTTCCAAGGGCGGCTGGCTATATATTGACGACGACGCCGACCGTTTCTGCCCCGATCGCGAGATCGTGTTGGAGCTGTTTCGCAAGGCTGAAGCTTTATGGGCCGCCGACCAGGCACAAGCCGAACCTAAGGCGACTTCGGACAAGTGAAACGCCCCCGGTCGTCGCCCGCGCGACCATATGAAGCAGCTGGGCCTGCGCCAAGTCCTTCGCGATCGCTCCGGTTCCATCGCGCCCGGCTGCGTGAGCTTGTGACGATTCGTCTCCTGTCCTGTCTCTTACTGCTGGCTGGGACGGCACACGCGGCAGCCGTGGACCACTTCGACGGACGCCAGCTCTATGCGCGCCATTGCGCGCGTTGTCACGGCTCAAGCGGGCGCGGCGACGGTCCTCAGGTCGCCGGCTCGTTTCACAAACCCCACAGCTTTGCCGACTGCACCTGGATGAATCTGATGTCCGATGCGACGCTGTTCCTGGTAATCTCGGAGGGCAGCGAGGCGGGCGGCTTTCGGACCGGAATGCCGGCCTTCGGCAATAAGCTAAGCTATGCTCAGATCGTGAGCTTGATTCGGTACGTGCGCAGCTTCTGCCGCGCGTCCAAGTCCACGCCGGACCAGGGTGCTCAGGCCAGCGCTTCGTGGAACGCCATGAGCGCGCGATAAAAAGCTTCAGGTTGCTCGCGAAACAGCAGATGTCCGGCCCGATTAACGAGCGTAAAGCGGGTCGCGGGCTGGCCGGCGGCAAGCACTTCATAAAGGGCAAAACCGCGCTCAGGCGGGGTTAATGGATCATTGGCGGCCCAGATGACCTGGGCCGGCACAGGAAAGCCCTCGCCTCGGCACAATTCGTAAAGACGCGACTTGGTAGCTCGCACGCTGGGCAGATAGGAGCGCTCATAACCATCCTCGCCCATGATGGCGGCCGCATGGCGATAGACCTGGCTGTCCGCGGCGGTGACGCAACTCTCCAGCAGCGCGCGATCAATATGATGGTGAGAATAGGAAATGCGCTCCAACGCCCAAGCTTGCGAGAGCGCGCTGGCGCGCGGCCACGGCAGTCCCGCCAGCGTCAAATTACCCACGCTATCGCCAGTGGGCGCTGCCAGGGGACTTGCGGCGAGGCTCACCGACGCCAGCAGGCGCGGGTGATTAAGCCCCAGCCACAAAGCCACCAGCGCGCCGTGGTCGTGGCCGACGACGTCGAAGCGGGCCGGCCCCAGTGCCTCCATCAAGGCCGCCACCTGTCCGCCAATAAGATCAAGACTGGGCGCGCCCTCGGCCAGGGTAAAACCGCCGTGACCGGGCAGATCGACCACAAACAGGCTTTGCCCCGCAAGCCAGCGCTCCAAGTCCGGTGCCCACATATGCGGCCCACCGCAATAAGGCGCCACCCCCGCCATCCCGCCCTGCAATAAAAGCACCGCTCGCTCGCGCGCCGGGCCAGCGCTTAGCACCCTCACCTGGCGCCCTTGCACCGCAACGCTGCGTTCCTGCAACGCGCTCATGACAGGACCTCCGGTGCGGCACAGGAAGCCACAAAGCGGGCCAGCAGGGCGTTGAACTGGGCCGGATGCTCACGGAAGGGAAAATGGCCGGACTGATTGATGATATGTAATTCGGTGCGCCGTTGATGGGCGGCGATCATGCGAAACAGCTCGAAACCTCCAGCCACGGGAGCCGTCCGATCGTTATAGCCCCACACGATCAGGGTGGGACGCTGCAGACGGCCGTCATTGATCCACAACAGGGTGTCGCGCTTTTGCAGCGCCAACTGCGGATAGAACAGGCGGGTGGCGAGTTGCTCCTGCCACATCTTGCGCACGCTCTCGCGATACTTGGGCTGCGACATGACTGCGAAGACGGTCTCGATCCAGGCGTCGGTGACAATGGCGGGATTAAAGGAGTAATGCTCATAAATCCAGCGCGCGCTCTCCCGCGTCAGGGGTGGAGCGGGGGGACGAGCCAAGGTTGGTTCGTTGGTGCTGACCGTGGGCATCAGGGTGCCGCTGTTAATTACGGTCAGCGAGCGCACCAGCGCGGGATATTCCAGCGCGATGCGGGCGGCGGTGAAGCCGCCGCGTGAATGGCCAACCAGATGGACCGGGGGTAAGCTCAGCGCCTTGATAAAGGCGACCGCGTGCCGCACCACCGCGGCCATCGTGTAATCCTCGTCGCGCAGGGGGTTGTCGGTGAAGCCCTGCCCCAGCTTGTCGAATGCGATGGTGCGAAAGCGCGCCGCCAGCGCAGGCAGCGTTTGATCCCAGGTTTGGGCGCTGGACGCGGAATCCTGCGCGCCAAAATTGCCGCCGTAGATAAAAACCACCACCTCGCCCGCGCCACTATCGTAATAGCGCGTGCCCACCCCCTCGACTTCGATCATCTTAGGCTCGGGCATCACCCCGGCCATCGGGACTGCGTTCTCCATCGTTATCTAATCCCGCTCCCACTTGGCTGGCGCCGCCGCTTCACTCGTTGATTAAGCCAGCGCGGCGCAGCGTCCATTGTGCCAAGTCCAGCCTGCGTGCGAACCAAACCCCCTGATGCTCTTTGGCATAGGCTAGACATTTGCGCAAAGTCGGAATCAGCGTCGGTCGGCCGCCGATATGGCAATGGATGGTGATTTCGGTCCAGCGCGGAGCGCCCGCGCAGCCCTCGGCATAGAGCTGATCGAAGGTGTCCTTGAAACCCTCCCAGATAATGCTGGGTGGATTGCGCGGCGCCAGCCACACCGTCAAATCGTTATGATGGGTATTGGTGCGGGGCAAAATAACCAACGGCCCATGCTTGGTTGATTGAATGAAGGGCAAATCGTCGCTGGCGTCGTCGCCCGACCACAGGTAACCCTCGCCGGCCAGAATATCCAGGGTGTTTTTGGACAGCGTGGAGCCCGGACTGGTCCAGCCCAGCGGCCGCACGCCGGCCGCGGCGCTCAACACCTTGGTGCAGCGTTGGATCTCGGCCAACTCCATCTCGGGATGCTCATCGCCGGCCAGCTTATCGTTGACCCAGCCATGGCCCGCGATCTCGTGCCCGGCGCGGGCCGCCGCCGCCGGTACCTCGGGATGCCGCTGGGCGGCCAGGCCGCTGGTGGTCAGATGGGCCTTAAGGCCAAATTCATCCAACAGCGCAAACAGCCGCCAAGCCCCGCTCTTCCAACCGTAGTCGGCGTAGGAGAGCGAGAAATGGTTGGTTTTCCCGGCTGGAACCTCGGTCCGGTACTGGCTCTGAAACTCGAAGGCTTCGAAAGCCAGGCCGATCGTCAAGGCCAGCTTGGCTTCGTTGGGCCATTGCCATCGACGAGAATAGGTCATGCTCGTAGCCATCTTAAGACGCTCCCGCGCTGCCTGATTAATTGTCCACAATCCGTCTGGCGCCGCCGAATGAAGCCTCGCCTTCGCCTACCTGATTCGAGCGTGCGCTACCTTATCATGGCCTGCTGGCCGATTGGCAACGGCGCGAGCGGTTGCTCACGGCAACGGCGGTACCGCAAGCGGTCACAGCCTTAAGCATCCGACTAAGGACTTTATTAATCCATCGGTAACTGCAGCACCTCAATTCGTTTAATTCAGCGCTCCTACCTTGCATTTCGTTCTCCAAACTCGTTTCGGGAGGAAACGGATGCAACGACTAAGACGTAGAAAATGGGTAGCAGCCATCGCCTTGGGCGCGATGCTGTTGGGACAAGGGGGCGCGCCGATGCTCTATGCGCAGGGCGCAGGCGGTGAGGCTCCTGGGGCCAACGACCGGGCAACGGCGACGCCGATCCAACACGTAGTGTTGATCATCGGCGAAAACCGGACCTTCGATCACTTGTTTGGGACCTTCCGTCCCAATCCGGGGCAGAGCGTGATGAATCTGCTCTCGGAAGGTATCGTCAATTCTGACGGCACGCCGGGGCCAAACTTCGCGCGGGCCCAGCAATGGCAGGCCAGCGACACCGGCAGCTATTCGGTTCATCCTGACAAGACCGAACCTTTCAGCAGTCTGCCTCAACCGACCACCGGCGGTGCGCCGACCAATGCGCCTTTTGCGTCAGTCAGCGCGGCCGAAGAAGTCGAGCCGGCTCTGCCGCAACCCGACTACACTCTGCTGACGATCGGCGGCACCGGCCTGCCCAGCGGTCTGGATACCCGATTTCCAGCCGATCTGGCCGACGGCCCTTTCGACATCACTAACTACATCTCCTGGAACGATTACGCCGGCAGCCCGGTCCATCGCTTCTTCCAGATGTGGCAGCAGGCCGATTGCGACAGCAGTGCGGCGACCCAAGCCAATCCCAGCGGATGCCAGGAAGATCTGTTTCCGTGGGTCGAGGTCAGCGTGGCTACGGGCAGCAACGGCAAACCGGAACCGGCCAATTTCAGCGGCGAAGGCGCGCTGTCGATGGGCTACTACGACGTCGAGCAGGGCGACATGAGATACTTCAACCGCTTGGCGCACCAGTTCGCCCTATCCGACAATTATCACCAGGCAATCATGGGCGGGACCGGCGCCAACCACCTCGCGATCGGTTATGGCACGACGATCTTCTATGCCGATGCCAACGGCAACCCCGCGGTACCGCCGAGCAATCAGATCGAAAACCCCAACCCGCAGCCCGGGACCAACAACTTCTATACCCAGGACGGCTACAGCGGCGGCTCCTACGTCAACTGCTCGGATAGCAGCCAGCCGGGAGTGGGCGCGGTGGACGCATACCTGGCCAGCTTGCCGTACCCAACCTTCCGCAATGGCGATTGCGAGACCGGCGGCTATTACCTGGTCAACAACTACAATCCTGGCTATCTGGGGACCGGGCAGCCGGCTCCGCTCGGCGCCAATCAATTCACTGTTCCGCCTACCCAGCAACCCAATCTGGGCACCCTGCTGCTGGCGCATCAGGTGTCCTGGCGCTACTACGGCGAGGGTTGGGCCGACGGCCAAGAGACGGGCGAAAACAGCACCTACTGCAACATTTGCAACCCGTTCCTGTACTCGACCCAGATCATGACCAATGCGACTACGCGCCAAAACAACCTCGGGGGCATCCGCGACCTGTACTCCGACATCGCCCAGGGCAGGCTGCCGGCGGTCTCGATCGTCAAACCCGACGGTTACCTCGACGGTCATCCGGCTTCCTCCAAGTTCGAGTTGTTCGAGGCCTTCTGCAAGAAGATCATCGACCAGGTGCGCGCCAATCCGGAGCTGTGGAAAAACACCGCGATCCTGATCACGGTTGACGAAGGCGGCGGCTACTATGACTCTGGCTACATCCAGCCGTTGGATTTCTTCGGCGACGGCACCCGAATCCCGCTGCTGGTGGTCTCGCCCTACTCCGAAGGGGTGGGGATGGTTCACAGCTACACGGATCATGTCTCGTTCGCCAAATTCGTGGAGGCCAACTGGAAGCTGCAGCCGATTTCCGACCGCAGCCGGGATAACCTGCCCAATCCGATCGCGATGCCCGGCAATCCCTATGTGCCCTCCAATAGTCCGGCGATCGGCGACTTGATGGATATGTTCAACTTCAAGCGCCACCGTGGTCTCGGTCAGGACCGCGGTAACCATTAACCGGCGACCGTCCGAAGGCGCCGCAAACTAGGCCGGGCGGGGCGTAAAATCCTCGCCCGGCGTTTTTTTACCTGCCGCCATGGCTTGGCTTGCGCGCCAGGGGCGGGCTTTGCGAGGATGGCTAGCGAGGACAATTCGATGGGTCGGTTAGAGGAAGAAAACAAACGGATTGTGCGCGACTACCATCGCACCGCGTTCGTGGAGCTGGATTACGAAGGGGCCCGGAAGTTCTTTGGCGCCCGTTATATTCAGCACAACCCTCATCTGGCCGACGGCGCTGAGGGAATTAAAGCCTTCATCGATCTACGCAAAGAGAAATTCCCCGATTCGACTCATCAGATCAAACGGATCTTTGCCGAAGGCGACTACGTTATCTGCCACATTCTATATGTCCCAGTTCCCAACACTCCGGGAACCGCGGTGGTGGATATCTACCGTCTAGAGGAAGGCAAACTGGTAGAACATTGGGACGTAGTGCAGGAGCTACCGGCTCATCCCGCCAATAACAATGGCGCCGTTTGAGGGCGCCACGCCTCTGCGGGGGAAAGGGGGTCTTCAGGCGCCGGAGGGAGCCGAGCGCCTCGCCCAGAGGCAAGTTCCTCCCCGGCTCGGAATGAGCACAACCGCGAAACCCGGCAACTTACTCCAGCACAGGGGCCTGAACGATGATTTTCAGCGACGGCTGGATGCGTTGCCCGGTGTCAGATCATCTAATAATTGACAGGCCTTCTGCGCTAAGGTTAGCGCCGCCAAGTTGTCATGAACTTGCAACGCGGCGCGGCTTTGGGAGACAAAGTTGCTCGCTTCCTGGTAAGTGGGACGGGCCTGCGCGCTTAACGTCGCGGGATTGACCGCAATCAAACCGCGGCTAGCTTCAGCTAGCCGCTCCTGCGCCGAGGCGGCATAGCCGTTGCTTCCAGCCATTCCCACTTCACCCACCGGCGGCTGCGACACGGCAGTCACAGGGGCAGCGGCCGGCGCCTCTTGGGTAACTTTGACCTGCGCGCGACGATGGGCTCTGGCGCCTGGGATAGCGTCATGCCCCACTCCCATCCGCGGCTCGGGCGCTCCACCCTCGGACAGTTCGGTGGACACGATAGAGTCCGGCAGCGGTGGCAGCGCTGGTGGGGTTGCGACACAGGGCACCGACAGCGGGCATGGGAGCATGAGGGCCTCGCTCCGAGACTGCCCGTTGGCAGACTGGTCGAGGCTGGTAGCTGGTTGCTCGGTGGCGGCGCTGTCGTCGTCGGCTGTGGGCTGTGTCACAACCTCCCCACCCTCCTGGGGCTGAGCAATGCAGGGCACGGACAGTGGGCAGGGCAGCATACCAGCCGGGGTCGCGGCCTGAGCCGACACGCCCACGGTACTGCTGGGTTGGGCAGCAAAAGTCGCCGGCCCCAAGGTCATCAGAACAATATTCAACAGCGCGAAGTGCCGCGCCGCGATCTTGTCTTTCATGCGCACCTCGTGGACCGGAGTGCCGGCGCCTCTGAAACCTCTGGCGCCATACGATCATAGATGAACGCACGATCAGGTCGGTCCGAACGCAGAAGCAAGGCAAAAGGTTCGTCGCCGGCGGTACACCCATTGTAGGCTCTTTCTCGGCACGCAAGGCAAGACTATTCATGCGCGGCCTGTCTCAAATCGCGATAGTGTAGCCCGGAGCAGATTGCGCGCCGCCAAGCAGTCCAAGTCGCAAAGCGAACCTGCCCTACCCTGTGACGAATCTAGGTTTCTACCTCGCGCAGGTCGTTGCTGACGCGCCGAGCGTTGAATCAGCCCTGGAACGGGTTCGAGCAGTTGAGCGTTCGCTCCCGCACCCAACGCTCAATATCGGGCTTGTGGAACCGCCAGTCAGCGCCAAGCTGGAAGGCGGGAATGGAGCGATGCTTGATAAGGCGATAAATCGTACTGGGGTGGCAACATAAGAATTCGGAAAGCGTTTTCACGGTCAGGATTTCTCCGCTGCTGGAAACGTCGGTGCGCGACCGTGAAACATCACGTTTATTCTGCAATTTGTTGTTGTTCATGGCCCAAACCCACAAAGCGAGATCACATAGTTGTACCCACGCAGTTACAAGAAGCGGGCCAAAGGTCTCCGAACAACAAATTGCGACTAATCGCTCCTCGTTTTGGCTAACATTTGCGTTGCGTCCATCGTCCGAAAGAAAGTCATCCCAAAGGAGAATTCCTTTCTTACAATCTAGCCGCAGGCGCGAAAAAGGTCATAGAAGCCCGCAGGTGAACTGTAAGATTTACAAAGGGCTTGTTTCTTTTCTCACGGTTCTGAGCGAATTCAAATGTTTTTTTTGGCACCGCGATTGCTCATAGGCGTCAAAGCCGGAAACGAAAGGAGGCGCGGGTAAGGTCGCGCTATCTTAGCAAGCTGCGGAAAAAGTCTCCGCGGCTCACATACTCCTATGGAGAAAAGAAGATCGAGGAAGGAAGTCAGCCTTAACGCGACTTACAAGAACCTGTAGTGGGATCGTCCGGACTGGTTATTTCCGCGTCCCGCTAGTGAGCCTACGTCGAGGCGTAATCGTAATGGAGTCAAAGCGGCTGCTGATTGCCGAAGATGACATGCGCACACGCGAGGGCTGGCGCGAGTTGATCGGGGCCTGGGGTTTCCAGGTCGAAAGCGCAGCCGATGGCGAGCAAGCTTTGCGCCTGTTGGAAAGCTTCGAGCCTCATATTCTGCTGCTCGATCTCAAGCTGCCGCGAGTGGATGGTCTGGGGGTACTGAAAAAAATCCGCGAAGCGGGGCTGCCCACCGTCACTATCGTAGCCTCGGGTGAAGGCGAGATTCCAGATGCGGTCAAGGCGATCAAGTTGGGCGCTCACGACTACTTGCGCAAGCCGGTGGACGTAGCCCATCTCAAAGTGATGCTCAACAACCTCCGCGCGCTTCTCGCGGTTGACGCCGAGAACCAACGCTTACGCCGCCAGTTGATCGGCAAGGGGGGCCTGGGCCGCCTAGTGGGCGAATCGCTGGCGATGCGCAAGCTGATGGCCCTCATCGAGCAGGTCGCCGCCAGCGATGCGTCGGTGATTGTGGTGGGCGAGAGTGGCACCGGCAAAGAGCTGGTGGCGCGCACGATTCACGAAACCTCTGCCCGGCGCGAGGGGCCTTATCTGGCCATCAACTGCGCGGCGATGCCGGCGACTTTGATGGAGAGCGAACTGTTTGGCCATGAAAAAGGCGCCTTCACCGGCGCCGAACGCCGGCGCGAGGGCTGCTTTGAGTTGGCTAACGGCGGCACGCTGCTGCTCGATGAAATAACCGAGATGAAGGTCGATTTGCAGGCCAAGCTGTTGCGAGTGCTGGAGGAACGCACGGTGCGCCGAGTGGGCGGCAGCACAAATATCCCGCTGGATGTACGGGTGCTGGCGGCCTCCAACCGCGACCTTACCGCCGCGATCGCCGACAACAAGCTGCGCGAGGACCTTTATTACCGGCTCAACGTCTTTACCATCGAATTGCCGCCTCTGCGCCAACGGCGCGAAGATATAGTGCCGCTGGCTCAGCGCTTTTTGCAGGAATTCGCGCGCGAGGCCGGTAAAACCATCCATGGTTTCGACGACCGATGCCTGGCCGCGTTGCAAGCTTATTCCTGGCCGGGCAACGTGCG
>Ga0209061_1002438_pt1 | contig 23576 bp, 20 predicted proteins | sample Coa_R1_10_FD_187157 | JGI IMG/M metagenome (GOLD analysis project Ga0209061, IMG submission 187157) | Surface soil microbial communities from Centralia Pennsylvania, which are recovering from an underground coalmine fire - Coalmine... | ecosystem: Environmental > Terrestrial > Soil >...
CGGCCGTAGCGGCCATAGACGTACTGGACCACCTCTTCCCGCCGCCCACTTTCGATGTCCACGTCGATGTCGGGCGGCCCGTCCCGCTCGGGCGACAAGAACCGCTCGAACAGCAAACCAAGGCCGACCGCGTCCGCCTTCGTTATGCCGAGCGCGTAGCAGACCGCCGAGTTGGCGGCTGAACCTCGGCCCTGGCAGTAAATGCCCGCCTCGTTGCAAAAGCGGACGATGTCCCAAACGATCAGGAAATAGCCGGCGAAGCCGAGCCGCTCGACCATGTCGAGCTCGTAGTCGATCTGGGCGTAGGCGCGTGGGTGGCTCGGCGCGGACCTCGGCCCGTAGCGCCGGCGGGCGCCCTCTTCGGTCAGCTCCCTCAGCCAGGTCATCTCGGTGTGGCCGTCTGGTACTGGGAAAGGGGGCAGCTTGGGCGCGACCAGGCTCATGTCGAAAGCACAGGCAAGGCCCAGCTCCGCCGCGCGCTCCACTGCCCCCGGGTAACGGGCGAAGCGGCGGGCCTGCTCGGCCCCGCTACGCATATGGGCGCTCGCCGCCGCCGGCAGCCACCCGTCGATCTCGTCGAGGCTACGGCGGCCCCGCACCGCGGCGAGGGCGGTCGCGAGGTGCCAGCGGCCAGGACGGTGGTAATGGACGTTGTTGGTGGCGACCACGTCGGCCCCCGCCCGGCAAGCCAGCTCGACAAGCGCGTCGTTGCGAGCAGTCGCCAGCGGCTCCCCGTGGTCCCAGATCTCTACTGCCACGTTTTGTCGCCCGAAGTACCGTTGGAGGCGGAGCAGTTCGGTGCGGGCGGCGGCCGGGCCGGCACTGGCGAGAGCAGCTGGGACAGGGCCCTTGCGGCAACCGGTGAGCACGAGCCAATGAGCTGTGCCGCAAGTAGTGCCGGCGGCCGAGAGCGGCAGGGGCGTCTCCGGCGTGGAGGCACGGGGGGGCACGAGGGAGGCACCAGCGGTGCTGGCAGGAGGCGGCAAGGACGCCTCCAGCGGGGGGACCGCGGAGACCCCGGAGAGGTCAAGCTCGGCACCGGCGCCAATGGCGGCGAGGAGGCCGATGTCCATCGACGGGCGGCCCTTTGCCCCCCCGAGGAGGTGGGCGGCCGAGAGCGCCTTGCACAACCGGACGTAGCCGGTCGGGTCACGTGCCAGCACCACCAAGTGGGAGCCCTCGGGGTCGGGCACGCCGACCTGGGGCCGCGTGAGCCCCAAGGTCACCTCGGCCCCAAAGACCGTGGGCAGGCCGGCGGCGCTGGCGGCTCGCGAGAAACGCACCGCCCCGTACATGCCGTCGTGGTCGGTGAGGGCAAGCGCCTCCAGGCCGAGATGTGCTGCCTCCTCGACCAGCTCGTCGGGGTGAGAGGCCCCGTCCAAGAAGCTGAAGTTGGAGTGGCAGTGCAGTTCAGCGTAGGGGACTTCTCCGCCCACCCCTCCTAGCTTATCGAACGTTTGTTTCCCATGGTGGGCGTCAGCAACCGTCCTCCAGGCGCACGGCTAGACGGGCAGCGCCGCCGCCCAAGAAAGCCGGCCGCGACCACCCGGCCAATAGGATCGCGCTGTGAGGTGGGACGTCCACGGCGAGCGCAGCGTCTACTCCTCCGACCGGCTCACCCTCGCGTTGGCAGACGTCGAAGTGCCCGGTCACGGGCGTTTCGAGCATCACGTCGTGCGGCTGCCTCGCGGCGCAGCCGGGGCCGTCGTGCACCACCCCGAGCGGGGGGTCCTGCTGCTCTGGAGGCACAGGTTCATCACTGGCTCATGGGGCTGGGAGATCCCCGCCGGCGGTATCGAGCCCGGCGAGGAGCCAATTGCCGCCGCCGCCAGGGAGGCCCTCGAAGAAACCGGCTGGCGGCCGCTCGGCCTCCGCCCCCTGCTCGTCTCCCAGCCGAGCAGCGGACTTTCCGACCAGAGGTACCACCTGTTCATGTCGGCTGGTGCCGAGCACGCTGGCGAGCCAGCCGACCCAGCCGAGTCAGAACGCATCGAGTGGGTGAGCGTGCCCCGCTTGCGCGACATGATCCGAGCCGGCGAGATGCTCGACGGGCTATCGCTGACCGCGCTGCTGTACGCCTTGGCCTTCGGGTTGCTCGGCAACGACAGCGCCACTTACGCCACTTAACCGTCTTTAACCGTCCGGCGACTGCACCGAGGCTGGCGCGTCCGGGGAGCACGTCCGTCAGCGGGCAAACGCTCACCGACCGGCAACGCCCGCTCGCTGCGGCCTCGCCGTGCGCCCGATCTTCCTTAGCCCAGGCCCTTCAAGACCACCCTACCCCAGGCCAGGGCCCTTCAGGACAGGGGCTGCCCAGCTAGCCCCGGCTCCCATTGACAACCAGTCTCTAATGAGCTATAGATATCCAAGTGCCATTAGGAGAACAAACTCAAGATAGGAGAGCCAGGCGCCACCAAGCGACGAAGGAAGAAATAGTGGCGGCCGCCTGGGAGGTGGCCAGGGAGAAGGGCCTCGCAGGCTTGGCGCTGCGCGACGTGGCCGATCGGGTGGGGATGCAAGTCCCCTCGCTGTACCAGTACTTCGCGTCGAAAAACGACATCTTCGATGCGATGTTCGCCCAGGGCAACGAGCAGTTCCTTGAGTTCATCAAGGCCCGGCGCGCCGAAATGCCTACCTCAGCACGCGAGCGGCTACGAGCGGGCTTTTGGGTCACCTTTGACTTCGCCACCGCCGACCCGGTCCGCTACCAGCTGCTCTTCCAGCGCACTGTCCCTGGCTTCACCCCTTCGGAAGCCTCCTACGCAAAAGCAGTAGAGGTGCTAGACCTTTTCCGCCAGGAGCTAGCGAAGCTCGGGCTCGTCCAAGATCGATCTGACGAGGACTTGCTCACTGCGCTCAGCATCGGGCTCGTCGACCAGCAGATCTCGAACGACCCGGGTGGTAAGCGCTGGGCGAGCCTCGTCGACGAGGTCGCCGACATGGCCTACGACCACCTGGTCAAGAAGCGCCGAAGGATGCTGGCGGCAAAGCGGCGAGCAGGGTCTGCCAAGGAGCCAAGATGAAAAGTGCCAGGTCAGGAAGCGTCAAGGTCCATATCGACGCCCCCGCCGACCGGGTGTGGGAGCTGCTATCGCACCTCGAGCGCATGGGGGAATGGAGCCCTGAGTGCTACCGGGTGGAGTGGGAAGAGGGAGCCAGCGCGCCGGCCGTGCCTGGAGCACGGTTCCGAGGCTGGAACCGCTACGGGCGCATGCGCTGGTCGGTGGCCTGTCGGGTGAAGACGGCGGTCCCGGCCAAAGAGCTCAGTTACTCCACCTTGGTGCGGGGAAGAGAGATGGTCACTTGGACCTACCGCATCGAGCCTCAGGAGAAGGGCGTCGAGCTAGTGGAGTCCTTCCAGGTCCAATGGCTGCCCCTTTCGGCGCGCCTTGCCGAGGACTTCCTCATGCGCGACCGGGACCGCCGGCGAGAAGCAGCGATGAGGGCGACTCTCGAGCGGCTCAAGCAAGTCGCTGAAGCTGGTCCTGGACCTGAGGCAATGTGATGCCAGGGGGAAGGGCCCTCATCGTGAGCTGGGGCGGAGGCGGGAACTTCCCCCCGGCCCTAGCTCTCGCCGCCCGCCTCGTCGCCCGAGGCCACGATGTCGCCCTGATGGCCGACGCCGCAGGGTCTTCGACGTCCACGTCGGAGCAAGTCGCCGCGACCGGCGCAACGCACCTCTGCTACCCTTCGGTCGAACCGTGGCCCCCCGGCTTGGCCATCGAGGACGACCCGGCCCGCTTCGACGAAGTGAGGAACGGCGTCCCTACCGCCAAAGACGTCCTCGCCGCTGCTTCCCAGTTCCAACCCGACGTCATGGTAGTCGATTGCATGGCGGGCGCGGGCCTGGTGGCCGCCGAGGTGCTCGGCATCCCCACCGCAGTGCTGGTCCACGTGCTCTACCAACCCTTTGTCTGCTACTGGGCAGACTTCTCTGTGGACATGAGCCGCTGCCGCGAGGCCTTCGGCCTGGAGCCGCTCCCTTCGCCCGCGATGGCGACCTGGCTCGCCGAGCACGCTGCCAAGGTGCTCGTGCTCGTCCCCGAGGAGCTCGACTACCCCGGTCCCCCGAAGACCAAGGAAACCCACTACGTAGGCCCGGTCCTGAAGCCCACGGCCGATGTCCCCGACGACTTGGGGTTCGGCCCGGCTGACGACCGGCCGCTCGTGCTCGTCTCGCTCAGCACCACCCCTCAACGACAGGCGGCGGCGCTGCCGCCCATCTTGGAGGCGCTCGGCCGGCTACCCGTGAGGGGGCTCCTCACCCTGGGAGGCATCGACCCAGGGAAACTGGTCGTGCCCTCTAACATTGTCGTTCGCCGCTACCTCGACCATTTGAGCGTCTTGGCTCAGGTGTCGGCCGTCGTGAGCCATGGCGGCCTTAGCACCATCACCGCCGCCCTGGCAGAGGGAGCCCCCATGGTCCTGGTCCCCCAGGGCCGGGAGCAGCCGCTCAACGCCGAGCGCGTGGCCGCTTGCGGAGCAGGCGTCAACCTTCCGGTCGACGCCACCCCCGACGACATAGCCGAGGCGGTCACCGCTGTCCTAAACGACACGAGCTACAAAGCGGGCGCAATGAAGATGAGGGCGCTGATCGAGCCTCACGGACGCGGTTCGAGCGCTGTCAGCCACGTGGAGGCGCTTCTCGTCGATCGCCGGCGCCGGACCTGAGCCCGGCGACAGCCGAGCACACCTAGCGCGCTAACTGTCTGCCACCTCAACGCTCTCGCTCGGTGCCGCCTTTGTCGTGATGCCCTCTTGCCACTTGGACTCTATTTTCGCGAAGTGCCAGACCGAGAGGGCCACGACCCAAGTCACGACGAAGAGGCCGACTACGAAGAACCCAGCAGTGTTGATGTTGAAGTTGGCCATTGTTTTCCAAAAGCCACCGCTCAGGTTGAACTCCGAACTGAACAGCCCTAGCAGCTCGATGGTCCCGATGACGACAGCTACTGTTACCGAAAGCGCCGTTATCACGATGTTGTAGTACACCTTGCGGACGGGCTGGGAGAACGCCCAGCCGTAGGCAAAGTTCATGAAGCAGCCATCTAGGGTGTCGAACAGGCTCATGCCGGCGGCGAAGAGGATGGGCAAGCAAAGAATAGCCCAGAAAGGCAAGCCGCTGGCCACTGCTGTGCCCGAGAGGACCAAGAGGGCCACCTCGGTCGCGGTGTCGAAACCCAAGCCGAACAGGACGCCGATCGGGTACATCTTCCACGGCGTGTCGACCCGCCGTGCCAGCGGGCCGAAGAACCGGTTCATGAGCCCTCGCTGCTGCAGCTGGCGCTCGAGCTCGTCGTTGTCAAACCGGCCTCGGCGCATGTCAGCGAAGGCTTTTAGGATCGAGATCAGGATGATCACGTTGAGAGCAGCGATCAAGTAGAGGAAGGTGCCCGACACCGAAGTCCCGATGATCCCCGTGACGTTGTGGAGGCTGGAGCTATTGTGCTTCACTTGGTCGTCGAGCGCCCGGATACCGAAATTCAATAGGACGGCCAAGGTGAAAACGATCGTAGAGTGGCCCAGCGAGAAAAAGAAGCCGACGCTCATTGGTCGTTTGCCCTCAGCCATGAGCTTCCGGGTCGTGTTGTCAATGGCTGAGATGTGGTCGGCGTCGAAGGCATGCCGCATACCGAGGGTGAGGGCTAGCGTGCCTGTACCGATGCCGAAAACTGCTGTCTTGGACAGCTGGTAGTGGTGCGGGGCGGCGGCAAAGAGCAGTATGAACCCCAGCACGAAAAGACCGGTAACGGTGACAGCCATCCCGCCCACCCGCGCCCACTCGCCCGGGCTGAGGGAGCCGCGGACGGTCTTCACCCGGGCGGTGACCGTCGAGATCATGGGTGCAACTCCTCGAGGCAGGTCTTCACGAGCTCCATTGTGCACCAAATGCGAACTGGTCGCAAGTGGGCCTCTGACTTGCGAGCGGCTAGTGCCTTGGGCCGACCTCAGTACGCTCGGCACCTCGCAGCCGCCCGAGGCGACCGGGGGCAACGTCGGCCGGCGCTGGTGACGCCACGTGCTCAGGTGCCGAGTGTCATTTGCCAGCGCGTGAGCGGAGACGGCGACTGCGGCGCCCGCCACCAGACAGCCCCTCGGAGGCCCGCGCTCAGCCGCCATCGGGAGCTCGGCACGGGCGCCCGTAGGGGGTGAGCGCAGCAGGAGCGCCGGCGCAACAAGGACGGCATAAGCGACGACGTGGGCGCCGACCGGCTCCCAGGGTGTGAACGAGTGCCCGTAGACGACGAAGGCGGACGCTGACCTCTGTCATTGCCCAGGCCGCCATGCGCCCAGCGAGAAGACCGGATGTCGGGCGAGGGCCGGGCCCACGGCAGAGGGCTGCCAGCCCGCTCAGTGACCGTGCTCCCCTCGTGCCGTGCTCTGCAGCACCCGTGCCCGCAAAAATCGTCAAGTGCCCGGCGCTGGGGCGAGCGAGCCTGGCGCTCCTTTGCCTCTGGCCTGCGCCGGCCGGCCCTTGCCCGCAAGGGGGCCGACCGGAGCTACTGAGAGCCGGGTTCGCCTAGGTGAGCGGGCGACGGTGCGCCGGCCGCTCTTCGGGTACCCAGGCGAGCGGTCAGCCTCACCAACTGGACGAACCCGAGCGGCAGGCCGATCAGAACGAGGGCAGGGTCGAGGAAGCCGAGAAGGGCAGCAGCTGCGGCCTCCAGTACGAAAAGTGGCCCTGTCATGACCACGTTGCGCACCGCCAGCCCGACCGCCGACGACCACATGTCCAACGTAGGCGTTAGAGGGCGCTGGGCGCTGAGCAGGAGCGTATAACCGACGCTGCTCAGGGCTACCACCAAAGCGGACACGCCCGAACCGAGGCAGACCCAGTCCATGAGGCTGCCCCCGCCAGCAAAGAAGTGGACCTCTTGGAGCGCCACGAGGGCAGCTAGCAAAGGCACGCCGGCCCGAGCAGCCGTGCGGAGAGACGCCCTGGCGCGGAAAGCCGCCAAGAACTCTCTGACGACGCGGTCTTCGCCTTCGACCCGCCAACGCTCGAGGGCGACCGTTGCCGCCTCGAGAGCCAACGGCAGGGTAACTAGCGCTGCGCAGGCGACGACGAGCACGAAGTTGAGCGCGAGAAAGTTGAAGATCGTCCTGAGCGCAGCGACGACGCTCTTCTTAGCACCGGCGGCCAATACAGACGTCACCCTTTTACCCCCGTCCCCTGGACTGCGATCCCCTGGATGAAAGTCCGTTGCGTGAAGAAGAACAAGATGATGATCGGTGCCGTCGCCGCGGTCGCTGCTGCCATCACCCACGGCCAGTTGGTCGTGTACGTCCCTAGGATCAGGTTCAAGCCCAATGACAGGGGGAACCACACCTGGTTGTTGATGTACACGAGGGGCCCGATGAAGTCGTTCCAGCAGTAAATGAACTGGAACAAGATGACCGTAGCCAACGCGGGCTTGGCCAGGGGCAAGACGATGCGGCTGTATATGTAAAACTCGTTGGCCCCGTCTACTCGGGCCGCGTCTGAGAGCGACTGGGGGATCGTCATGAAGAACTGCCGTAGCAGGAACGTCGAGAACACAGAGCTCCCGAGGAAGGTCGGGACCATGAGGGGCCAGTACCAACCCACCATGTGGAGGTCCTTGTAGATAACAAACAGGGGTATGAGGGTCGCGAAGAAGGGAATGAGCAGGGTGCTCACCATCACCTGGAACACCACGTCTCGCCCGCGCCAGCGAATACGGGAAAAGCCGTACGCTACGAGGCTGCTCGACAGGCACACCCCGACGATCGTCACGCCTGCGTACATGAGCGTGTTGAGTATGAACCGGTAGAACGGCACGGCCGAGAGCATGTCGGGGTAGTTGCTCCAAACGAACGGGTGCGGCCACCAAACAACCGGGATGTGCAGAGCCTGGGCATTGGTCTTCAGCGAAGTGAGGACCATCCAAAAGATAGGGAAACCGAGCAGTACGCTCACCGCCACGAGGACGGCATGCTTGGGCAGGCCGCGCGCCGCTTTGACTGCCAAGCTATTGCTGTTCGCTCGCATAGTACACCCACCTCGAAGAGGACCTGAACAGGAGGATCATGATCAATGCGCTAACGACGAACAGGAAGAACGCCATGGCTGAGGAGTAGCCGAACTTCAAGAACTGGAACGCCTGCTCGTACAGGTACTGCACGTAGAACCACGTAGACGTGCCCGGTCCCCCGATGTTCTGCCCCTCGATCACTTGGGCCGGCGTGAAGTAAGCGATACACGCGACTAGCTGCAAGATGACGTTGAACAAGATAACGGGGCTGATCATCGGCAGTGTCACGTAGCGCAGGCGCTGCCACGGGCCGGCCCCGTCGAGGTTGGCCACCTCGTACATGTCCTTGGGCACGCTCTGGAGGCCGGCCAGGTAGATCACCATTGGCTGGCCGAGGCCCCAAAGACCGAGCAGTATGAAGGACGGCTTGGACCAAGCTATCGAGAAGAACCACTCCGGGCCCGGTATATGCAGCCCTGAGAGCAGGTCGTTCACTATGCCCGACACCGGGTTGAACATCCAGACGAAGATCATCGACGAGGCAACGAGGGGGACTATCGACGGTATGTAGAAGATGGTGCGGTAGACGGCCCTGCCCTTCACGTCCATGTTGAGCAACAGAGCGAGGCCAAGGGCGGCGACCGTGGCGACCGGCAACTCTATCGCGGTGTAGTAGAAGGTGTTGAAAAGCGAAGTCTTGAAGAGAGGGTCCTTGAACAGAGCCTCGTAGTTGGCAAGGCCGACCCACTTCGCGGGGCCCACGCCACTGAAGCTCGTGAAACTGTAGTAGACAGTGGCAAAGAACGGGTAAACAAAAAACGCGAGGAACCCGATGACCCAAGGGCTGATGAACAGCAAGCCAGTCTTGGCCCGGCGCCTGTCAGCTACCCGGGAGCGCCTCGCCGCCAGCCCCCGCGACGCCATGGGGCCCCTCGCAAAGACAGCGTTCGCTTCGCTAGTGCTTGTCGTGGTGTCGGTCCTCAAAGTCCCTCCTTCGAGCTGGCCAGGCGCCGGGGGCCAGCCGATGCCAGCTGGCCCCCCTGCGGCGCGGAGGTGGGCTAGGAGTTGGCCTGCTGGTCGATGTACCTGAGCGCCTGCTCAGGCGTCATGAGCTTTTGGAGCACGTTGTCAGTCGCCGTGTCCATAGCGTTGAAGAGCTGTGATTGGGTTGGGGTAAGCACGGGAGCAGCGGAGTACGGGCTCGACATCTCCGGCAGGAAGCCGTGCAGCCACGGGTTGGACTTCAACCACGCCTGGTAGGCGGGGGCCTTGGTCACCGAGGGCCCCGCCGGTACCCAGCCGCCCTTGGGGTCGATGGAAGCGGTGAAGTCCTCGTTGTGGTAACCCGCGAGCCACGCGATGAACTCGAAGGCTTGCTGCGGGTGCGCTGCGCCCTTCGGGATGATGTTGTAGTTCCCCTGGCCGATCGTGCTGGGAACGGGCACCGTGCCCGGGAAGGGCACCACGCCAAAGTTGCCCTCCATCTTCGGGTTGGCAACGGGGATGTTTTGTGCACCCTCCCAGGGGCCGGAGAAGATGAAGCCCTCTTTCCCTGCAACGAAGGGGTCGGTCTGGCCGCCGGCCACCGAACCTTCAGCAGTTGTGAGCGCCTGGATCTGCCCATAGGGGTACTTGGCGAAGCTGGCGATCCACTTCATCTCTGTCTGAGCGGCTTTGCAAGTCGCGTAGTCGTACTTGCCGGTCGAGTTGATGCAGTTGGTGGCACCGAAGTTAGGGCTGAAGAACAAGAAATAGTTCCCTGGGTAAAAGCCCATTTGCACTAGCTTTCCGTTTCTTATTACCCACTCCTTAGCCGAGTCTGCGTCGAGTTGCGCCAGCGTCTTCGGCGGGGACTTGATGCCGGCTGCCTTCAGCATAGCCTTGTTGTAGTAAAGAGCCCAGGAGTTCATAGACATCGGGACAGCGTAGAGCTTGTGGTCGTAGGTGCCACCCTGGGTCGCTATGGGCCACATCCATTTCTCGAGCCCTGAGTATTGGCCTTTGAGGTACGGGTTCATGGGAAGGATGTCCCCGTCAGCAGCGAAAGAACCGATCTCCGGCCACCACTCAGTGAAGACATCGGGCGGGTCACCAGCGGCGATCGTCGACAAGAGCTTGGCCGTGCTCGTCGTCGCAACGCTTGGGATGTTTTCCTCGGTGACAGTAATGCCCGGATGTGTCTTTTCAAAACCAACGACCATCTGGTGGAGCAATTGAAGGGTCTGTCCAGACCACATTGTCCACCAAGTGATGTTAACGGTCGACGCTGAGGCAGGCAGAGCGGTGCTGATGCCCGTCACGCCCACCAAGGTTGCAGCTGCGATGGCGGTGGTGACTTTCGTGGGCCGGCGGCGGCGCAGCTTCTCTAGGCGGTTGAGCCTGCGAAGAAGGCGCCGGTTTTCTCCTTGGTCCATAGGTAGTGTTCCTTCCTTTCGTATGAGCATCGGTTTCCCCTTATTTCCGTGCAGGTGCATGCACGCCCTTTAGATAGACCTGGGTGTTGGCTTTCGTGGCGGTTTGACAGAGCGCCGGCGTGCCCGAGCGGGCGGTGGTCCCGCGCTCTCGCGGACGATGAACTTCGCTTTGGGCAAGCGCAGGGGCTGCATCAGCGCGCGGGCAGGGTCGAAGGTCGCTAGGAGCTTGGCAAAACATACTTTCCCGAGCGCGGAGAAGTCTTGGCGCACCGTGGTGAGCGCGGGGCTATAAAACCGGGCCAAAGGGACGTCGTCGAAGCCGACTATGCTCACGTCTTCAGGCACTGAGCGGCCGGCTTCGTGCATGGCGCGTATGCAACCGACAGCAATGTCATCGTTACCGCAGAGGACGGCGGTGACGTCGGTCCTCTTGGCCAGCTTGCGCCCCGCTTCGTAACCCCAATCGGCGTCCCAGCCATCGAGCAGCGGCCTTGGCACGGGGGCGCCAGCCTCTTGGAGGGCGGAGCGCCAACCCGACATGCGCTGCGTGCTGCCAGTCCAGCTCGGTATGGACAGGTGGTGGACGCTGCGGTGCCCGAGACGCAGGAGGTAGTTGGTCGCGTCCTTGGACGCCTGGTACTCGTCTATCCAAACAGACGGCTGCCTTACCACCTCACCCTCGGCCGGTGCGGGGATCAGAGCGGCTGTTGGCACCGTGGGCGGCACCGCGTCCAAAGTGGCTACGCCGGCTTTGTCAAAGGCGATCACGATGATGGCGCCAGAGGGCTCGATGGCGCGCTTGACTGCGTCGCTGACCGCGCTCGGCTCTGCCGCCTCGATCAAGCGTACGCCCAGGGCAAAGCCAGCGGCCCTGGTAGCTTCTTCGATGCCCTCGAGCGCGGAGGCTTGCCCATAGAGCCGGGTGTTGGAGGTTAGGACGGTGACTGAGTCGACGGGCCCCCCGGCAAGGGCGCGCGCTGCTCGGTTGGGCCTGTAGCCGAGACTGTCAATGGCTTGGAGCACCCTGCGACGGGTGGAGGGGCTCACATTGGGGTGACCGTTTATGACCCGCGACACGGTCTGGTGGGACACGCCCGCAGCGCGCGCCACGTCCCTTATGTTCACCGAGCTTGTGTGACCGGTCACATCATGTATTGTGAACGGTCACATCGGATTTGTCAAGCCCCCGACGGGCTCGGCAGAGTGAAGCCTCGCCCGACGGTCGTGACATGAGCAAGGAGGACGTGGTGGCCGAAGAAGACGTGGTGGCTGGAGAAAAGGCGCAGGCTAGCGCCGTTGGGATGATGCAAGTCTCCTGGGCCGACGGTGCGCTCGCTCTCAGCGTCGTCGTGGACGAGCTAGGCGCCGCGAGGTTGGCCTACCTTGCACCGGCGGCCTCGACGGACCTGGCCCGGGCCCAGGACGCCAAGAGCCACGAGAGCGCGGCCCTGGCGGTTGTGGCCGACCCCCTCACTGCCCCAGCAGCCCGGCCCGGCCTGCCCCTCGTGGACGTGGTGACGACGGGCAGCGGCCGGTCCAAGTCGAGCCGGCGCTATGCCGAGTCAGTGACAGGGGCGCGGTTACGTTACGTGGCGCACAAGGAACGAGACGACGGGCCATGGCACGAGCTCAGGTTCCAATTGGAAGATCCTTCCTCCGGCCTGGCCGTCGAGGTCGTCTACCAGGTGCTCGCCGGCACGGGCGTGCTGCGCGCCTGTGCGCACCTGCACAATCAAAGCTCTCGGCCCCTTAGTGTGTCGTCGGTGACTTCTTTCCTTGCTCCCGGCTTGGCCGGCCCTGGGGGGCAGCTCGAAGAAGTCGAAATCTGGTGGGCAGACAACGAGTGGCTGGGTGAGGACCGCTGGCACTGCCGAGCGTTCCGGGACGCTTTGCCGGATCTGGGGCTCGAAGCTCACGGCAGCACCGATCCTCGGGGCATGTTCGGGCTGACGAGCGAGGGGAGCTGGCCTTGCGGTTCCTACCTTCCCATGGGCGCCGCTGTCAACTCTACGACGGGCCACACGTGGCTCTGGCAGGTCGAGCACAACGGAGCTTGGCACTGGCAGGTGGGCGAGAAGATGGTCGCCGGCCGGCGCGACGGTTACCTTGCCGTGCTTGGCCCGACTGATACCGAGCACCACTGGAGGCTCAGCCTCGCCCCAGGCGAGAGCTTCGACACTGTCCCAGCTGCAGTAGCCGTTTCGGCCGACGGCTTAGAAGCCGCGCTCGGCGCCCTCACCCGCTACCGGCGGGCGCTGAGACGTCCCCACGAAGACCATCGGCGCCTGCCAGTCATTTTCAACGACTACATGAACACGCTCATGGGGGACCCCACCACCGAGCGCCTCTTACCGCTAATAGACGCAGCGGCACGTGCCGGTGCCGAGTACTTCGTCATCGACGCCGGCTGGTACGCAGGCATAGGTGAGCACTGGTGGGACACGGTCGGCGCGTGGTCGCCCTCTGCGAGCAGGTTCCCGGGCGGCATCGAAAAAGTACTGGACCGCGTGAGAGAAAGGGGGATGGTGCCGGGCCTCTGGCTTGAGCCAGAGGTGGTCGGGGTGAACAGCCCGGTGGCCGGCGAGCTGCCGGCAGAAGCCTTCTTCCAAAGAAACGGGGAGCGCGTGGTCGAAAACGGGCGCTACCAGCTGGATTTCTCCCACCCTGCCGCCCGCCGGCACCTCGACGCGGTGGTGGACCACCTAGTGGGCGACCTCGGTGTCGGCTACTTGAAGATGGACTACAACATCAACATCGGGCCCGGCACTGACAGCGGGGGCAGCGCCGGCGCCGGCCTGCTAGCCCACAACCGCGCCTACCTCGCTTGGGCCAACGAGTTGCTCGACCGCTACCCAGGCCTCACCATAGAGAGCTGTGCCTCGGGTGCCATGCGAAAGGACTTTGCCACCCTTTCGGTCTTCCAGCTCCAGTCCACGAGCGACCAACAGGACTTCTTGCTCTACCCGTCTATAGCGGCAGCTGCGCCGATGTCGGTTACCCCTGAGCAGGGGGCGGTTTGGGCTTATCCCCAGCCGGGCTGGCCAAGCGACGCGATCAGCTTCACCATGTGCAATGCCCTCCTCGGCCGTGTCCACCTTTCCGGCCACTTGGACAAGATGTCGGCACCTGAGATGCAACTTGTCGCCGACGCGGTCCGCGTCTACAAACAGCTGAGAGGTGACCTGGCCCAAGCAGTACCTTTTTGGCCGCTCGGGCTGCCGAGTTGGGACGACCAATGGCTGGCGTTGGGCATGCGCAGCCCCGAGGTTACTTATGTAGTTTCCTGGCACCGCGGCCCGGTGGGCAGGCAGGCCGCCCGGCCGCCCGCCGGGGAAGAGGAGGCAACCCTACGCGTGCGGCACTTGAAGGGCATAAGCGCCTTTGCGGAGGTGCTTTACCCCGCCGACGGCGCCAGCGCTATATGGTGCCCGTCAGCCGGCGAGCTCATCGTCGGCCTGCCGCGCGTGCCGTCGGCCTGCCTCGTGGCCCTGAGGCACCAAGTAGCACCGACCTCCTAGTTCCCACAGCGGCCGGGACTTGTTGGAAGGCTCGTCGCTCTTCTTCTTGACGCTCCTATCGGTGCCAAGCGAAGTCTTGGTACCAGGGGACGTAGCCGTAGTAGTTCCCGCCGCCGGCCAACCCGCTGGCCACTTCTACCGGCTCGTCTCGCCCGTTCGCTAGGTTCAAGTACCACAGCGCTTTGGCGCGCACGTAAAGCAGGCCGTCAGAGGTAGGCAGCGGGTCATGGGCACCGCTCTGGGCCCCTCGGACGGGCTTCGCTCCTTCGGAGGTACTGATGAACAGGCGTTGCGTCGCGTACCAGGCCATGACGTTACGAGCGCTGAAGGCAGCGGTCCCAGCCATCTTCACTCCAGGCACCCTGCCCCAGCTCCCAGACGTGCTAGCCGGCGCGACGTCGAAGACAAGTCGCCCCGCCTCGGTAAAGACAGGGTCGAGGCTCATTTCGTGGCGCGAGGCACTGCCGGCTGGACGGCACCTGCCAGCCGGGAGGTGACAAAGCTCGACCCGTTTGCCATCACCCCAGACCACTCGGAGCCCTCCAGCCACGACGGCCACCTCTCGCCCGTCTGGCGAGACGGCCACCCAGTTTTGGTAGGTGAGCGTTGTGGCCAAGGCGGTGACCTTGCCAGTAGACAAGTCGACGCTGTCGAGCGGGAGCCCGTCGGCGGCAATACTGGCCGAGCCTGCGGCGTCGTCCCAGTACAGCAGGCCGCGGCCGCGGCCCCACCACCCGGCAAGCAGGGCGTAGCCGAAGTGGGGGAACTTGGCGACGACACGCCGGGCCCGTCCCGACAGAGAGTAAATGTCTACGAAGCCCTCCCCTCGAGTGGGCTGACCTTGCCTGAAACTGACCGCAATCGACTTTCCAGAAGGAGCCCACTCGAAGCCGACTAACTCTGGCAACTTGGCCAAGGCACGAGCCCTCGTGGACCTGGGCGACCCGAGCATGACCGTCGTAGCCAAAGAGGAGGGGCCCTCGAACGAAAAGGCAAGCATTTCCCCTGCCCCAGGCGACCACGCAAAGTTGCCCACGGTCCCCGAGGCTGGGCTCAGACGGTGCGCGTCGCTACCGTTGTAACGGGCGACCCAAAGCTGCTCCTTGCCTGTCTTATCGGAGGCCGTCTGCAGGTAGGCGACCCAGCGGCCATCGGGAGACCAGGAGGGTCCTGAAGGGCGGCCGGGCCCTAGGAGGGCCCGGGTGCTGCCATCGCGCTGGTGCAGCACGAGAGAGCCCGAAGAAACGACCGCTAGCTCGCCCTTGCCTGCCCGTACGGGCGCGGCCGGCCGCCCTAAGGCTACCTCGTGCGCCAGTGGGCGTGGCACCAGGGTTGAAATCACGAAAAGGAGGCTGATCGCCTTTGCGGCCACCGCGTTTCAAACGCCTGAGGACGCGCTGTGGTTCCCAGGGGTAGCCGGTCAGGTCCGGGGCTCAGCCTTGTGGCGCTAGCGCGGCGAGCGGGAGCGTCGTCGACCTCGACACGGTGAAGCTGTAGTTGACGACGCTGAACAGGAGGCCCAGCTTGGTGGCCTTCGGCTTGGACAGCGTCAGCGTGGCGGGGTACTTGACGAACTTGCCCTGCACGCACGTCGGCAGGCAGTCGTCCTGTACAAAGGTGGCATTGGCACTGGCCGAAGTCTTGCCCCAGCTCCTCCAGTGGATTTTGCTGAAATAAGTGTTCGCGTCCGCGCAAGCGAGCACGTAATTGGCCGGCTTGACAGCTTTCTTGCCAGCACATGTGAGCACCGACGGCACCTGCGTGATGCTGGGAGATGCCAAGGGCTCTGGTGCGCCGCTAACAGCCAAAACGCTGAGGGCCAGAGCTGACAGTGATAATGGTGCCAATAGGTTCTTCATTTTTGGAGTATAGGGCCCGAGCCGCCGGGCCTTCTCGTTGCGGGGACGGCCCGGGTGCCCCTCGAGGGCCGGGCCCCCCGGACGCTCACCGCACGAACGACGAGCTAGGCTCACACAACAGAGGGGCCGCGGACCTCGGGTACGGGGACCGGCCACTTAGCGCTCATGCCGCTCGTCCGGTGGCTTGACGGGGCACCCGGGCACCGTCACGGTCCCGCCGGCAGGGACCGCGTGCACGTCCTCTAAGAGCGGCACCCTGTTGGCCTGGGCCCGTGCGCAGGAAAGCCCGAGGTCAACATGGGGGTCACGTCGGCACGCCGCACTGAGGCCAGCTTTCACCAGCCGCACTGAGGCCAGCTTTCACGAGCGGCCTTCACAGACCGTCCCCGCGTAACGGTACCGAGCTTCTAAGCTCCTCGCCACAGATGCATGTCTCGGCCAAGGTTGATTACGGGATGCGAGCGCTGCTCGTCCTGGCTGCTGCCGGGGAGCCGATGACGGTCGAGGCGATGGCAGCTGACCAGGCGATGCCGGCCAAGTTCCTCGGCGTCATCCTTTCCGACCTCCGCCGCGCCGGGATCGTCGCCAGCCATCGGGGCCGCGACGCGGGTTACAACCTGGCCCGGCCAGCTTCCAAGATAACGATGGCCGATGTAGTCCGCGCTCTGGAAGGCCCGCTTGCCGAAGTGCGCGGGGTACGGCCTGAAGCGACCACCTACCAGGGGGCGGCGAAGCACTTACAGGAGGCTTGGGTCGCCGTCCGGGCGAGCTTGCGCTCCGTCCTCGAGCACACGACCCTCGAGGACGTGCTGACCGGCGAGCTCGCGCCACAGGTGACGGCTCTTATCTCCGAGCCGGACGCCTGGGTAGGGCGGGGCACTTAGCTACAAGGTCGAACTTCCGACGTCGATTATGGTCCTGGCAGTCTCACCGACGTGGGCGAGCGTCGTCGCCCGAGGTGGCCCCGGACGGCAGACGTCACCGGGACGGTAGAAGTCATCGGCACCAGGTAGGCCACGGCCTCGAAGCTGCCGACCGGGCTCCGGCGAGCGGGTTCGTCAAGTGAGAACCTTCACCCGCCACAAGCCGAGCTCGGGCCAGACGCGCTGGGCAGGTACGGCTACCGCGAGGCGGCGAACCACGGCTTCTGACTGGCGCATGGGGGCGAAGCTCAAATCCGTGGTGGGGGCGGGTGGAGCCGGCGTGAGCCGGGCACCTTGCGCCAGCCCTGAGCCACCGCCACCGCCGGCCGAAGCTTTGCCGGCGCTGGCGGCGGCATTGGCACGAGGCGGCCCGAAGAGCCCCCCGTCGGCTGCAGGGGAGGCGGTGCGGGTAACGAGCGCGGGCGCGGAGGCGAGAGCGCCTCGGAGAAGGGCGGGTAGGCAAACCAAGGAGTGAGCGCAACAAGCTGGGGCGGGCGGGCACCCGAGAGCACGAGCGCCGTCCCTCCCGGCAACGAACGTGCCCTGTCCACCGGCAACCTAGGTTCCCGCCGCAGTGACCAGGTGTAGCTTGCGCTCGACCGCCCAGGCGACCACCAGGGAGAAGAGGTCGTCGAGCGGACGGGCACGTCGACCTGGCCGGCCAGACGGGACACCGCCTCAAGCGTGCGCATGTCGCCCACCCCAGGCAAGAGCACCTTGGTCCCAAACAGGGAAAAGAAGCCTTCAGCCGCCTGGCCCCACCGCTCCCTCGCTTGAGAGAGGTCCTGCAGGCAGGCCAGCACAAGCGCGCCCTGCGAACCGCCCTCGCTTACCATCGAAGGCAGGTCGGGTAACGGTGCGATGTTCGCAACCTCGTCGAGGACGAAGGTAACGGGCAAATCGAGGTGTCCGCCGCCGGCGGCCGAGTAAGTGGCAGCTCGCACCTGTTCCAAGAAGGCCACTACGACGGGCGCAAAGATGGCCTGGTACCTAGCAGGGGCGCAGATGTAAACGGTGTCCCGGGTGCTCGGGAACCCGGCGGGGTCGAAGTTCGGCTCGCTGGCCAGCTCGAGAGCACGTGAAGAGCGGTAGGCCTTCAGCACTCCCGCCGCTGTCGAGAGGATCCCGCTTCGCTCCCTCTCCTCGGTGGAGATGATCCCAGACAGCACCTCGTCGGCCACTCTCGCTCCGGCCGCAGCGAGCTCTGCTTTGGGCGTGTGGAGGTCGTGGCAGAGCACCCATGTGAGCACCTGGCTCATGGGCGAGCCGGTGAGCGCCGCCGCGTGGAGCAGCGGGGCGATGAGCGCCTCGGCTCGCTCGGTCCAGTGAGCACTGTCGCCGAGGTGCCGGCCCGGCCGAGCAGCCTCTGTCATCACTCGGGCAGTAACGAGGGCTTCTTCCCAGGAAATTGCGGCCTGCACGGGCGACCAGCGCAGCAGCGTGACCCCGGGCGGGGCGTCCACAGTCCCGGTCGGGCCCATGAGCCAACAACGCCCCACCTGGCGGCGGCTCGCGAGGGTCACCGACAGCACATCGAGCTTGGTGGAGGTGACGACCACCGGGCCGGGCGCTGCAAGTACGTTGGGCACGACCAAAGAGGACGTCTTGCCCGACCGGGGTGGCCCGAGGACCAGGGCTGCCTGCTGTGAGCCTCCCCAGACAAGCCCAGCAGCGGTCGCTCCGATGTACAGCTCGGGGCCATTGCCGGCGAGGTTGGCGCGCATCTCGCCTAGGGAGATAGAGGGCGTATAGAGAGCAACGTAGGGCCCGTGACCCGAGTTGCGTCTCATAGCTTTTCATGTTAGCTTGAAGTATGGTCCGCAAGCACCTATGGGTCAGCGGCAGGGTACAAGGCGTTTGGTACCGCGGTTCCTGCGCCGAGGTGGCTGACCGCCTCGGCGTGGCCGGATGGGCGCGCAACCTCCCCGACGGCCGGGTCGAGGTGGTAGCCGAAGGACAGCCCGATGCCGTCAGCCAGCTCGTCGAGTGGTGCTGGAAAGGCCCGCCGGCGGCGCGGGTGACCGCAGTAGAAGAGCTCGAAGAGGGCCCAGAAGGCCTCGCCGGCTTCGTTGTCTATTAGGCCCGGTCCTTGCTGTTGTCCGCCGCTGTTCCCGCCGCGCGGCTCAGCGGCGTAGGCGGGGGCCGCCACCTGGCCGTCGGGCCGGACCGGAGCGTCGTCGTGCCCCCGACGGGCGGTGCGGGACGGCCAAGCTGCAGCCGCGCCGGAGCGCCGGCCAACAACTCACGCTAACCCTGGCGCGGGGCCTGCTGAAGGTCACGAAGCGCCCGATAGGAAGTTAGGACGAGCCCGGTCCGCTCGAAGAGCGCTCGGAGCGCTCTATTTGAGGTCGCGATGTCGTAGTCCTCTACCCGGGCCGGCCAGTCTGGGATGACGGCTCTCAGTTCTTCGCTGTCACGCGCCGGCCGCAGCACGAGCTCGGTAACCCCGGGAGGCAGATCGGCTAGCACCTGGTCTACAGCCGCTCGGGCACTTTGTCCGCGAGACGCGCGAAGCAGACGGTCTGGGCAAATTACCCCGGCCTCGGCTGCCAGCTGGCGGAACTGGAACCCGGCGCGCCGTTGCTGGTCCGCCCCGGCGAGGCGCAGGGGGAGATGGAAATCGTTCGCCAGCTGTAAGGCCACGTCGAAAAACTCGGGCCGCAGCTCGAGGGCCGCCATGTGGGCCGACAGGTGGCTGACGTCAAAGCCCCAGTAGATAGCCCTTTCCACTTGGGCCCGGCACTCCTTGTGCACCTCGTCGAGGTCAGCATGTTCCCATAGGTCGACGAGGGTCCTCGGGAACCCGCCTTCCCCGTCGAGAAGGGAAGGCGCGTGGGTGAGCGGGCCCCAGCGGTAGAGGTCGTACTCCGCGTTGAGCGTGAGGTGTACGCCCACGTCCTCACCCCGGTAACTCGCGGCAGCTTCGCGAGCCCAAGGGCCAGGGACCACCAGGCCTGCGGAAGTGGCCACTCCGGCCCGCAGCGACTCGTATACGGCCGCATTGGTGGCATAGGAGACCCCGAGGTCGTCAGCGGTGATGATAAGGAGCCTGGCCGCCGGCGGGTAGCCAAGCGCTTCTGCGAGCGAGCTCACGGCGAGAACCGTACTAGCCGCGGGCCCACCCCCCGCCCCTCGAGGGGTCGCTCCCCTGGAACCTACTGGGGCGTGCCCCCCGCTTTCCGGCTGGGCACCCGGCGCTCACGTCGCTACCCGGACCAGGGCAGCGTCTCCTTGTCCCCCGCCCCCGCACAGGGCTGCCGCCCCGAGCCCGCCCCCACGCCGGCGCAGCTCGTATGCGAGGGTGAGCAAAAGCCGGGCACCCGACATACCTATCGGGTGCCCCAGGGCGACCGCGCCGCCGTTGACGTTCACGACTTCGTCGGGGATCCCCAGCTCCTTCGACGAAGCAGCGAGCACCGCAGCAAAGGCTTCGTTGATCTCGAACAGATCTATGTCAACGAGGCGTAGGTTGGCTCGCTCCAGCGCAACGAGGACCGCTTGGGAGGGCTTCGTCAGCAAGGAGAGGTCAGGGCCGGCGACCTCCCCGTAACCTACAAGCTCAGCCAAAGGCTCTACCCCAGCACGCTCTGCCACCGCCGGCGCAACAACCACGACGGCCGCCGCGCCGTCGGAGATCTGGCTTGCGTTGCCCGCGGTGATCGTGCCGGCTTGGGAAAAGGCAGGCCTCAGCTTCGCGAGGACTTCGACCGTCGTAGAGGGGCGTATACCCTCGTCTTCGCTCAGCTCGGCTTGAGCTGACGTCTGGTCCCCCGTCCGCCCCTCCCCCGGGGCCGGCGCCCCTCCTGTGCCGGGGCGCTGGCGTGCTCCTCGTTGGACGAGCGGGACGATCTCTGCTCCAAGCAGCCCCTCGCTGGTGGCGGTGGCTGCCCGCTGGTGAGACAGCGACGCGAGCTCGTCTTGGCGGTCGCGAGAAATACCAGCCTGCTCGGCATGCTTGTCGGTCGCGCTGCCCATCAGCAACTCGTCGAAGGCGCAAAGTAAGCCGTCAACTTCGATCGAATCGAGCAGGTCGGCCCTGCCGTAGCCGTAGCCTTGCCTTGCCTTGGCCAGCAGGTAGGGCGCGTTGGTCATGGACTCCATGCCGCCTGCGACCACCACCTGGGCTTCACCAGAGCGAACGGCCAGGTCCGCCAAGTGCACTGCATAGAGGCTGGACAGGCAAACCTTGTTGATGGTGACCGCAGGTACCGTGAAGGGGATACCGGCCGCTACGGCCGCCTGCCTCGCTGGGTTTTGCCCAGCCCCAGCCTGGAGGACCTGCCCCATGAAGACTCGGTCTACCGACTCGGGGCGCAGCCCGGCGCGCTGCAACGCGGCCGCTATGGCGCGCCCGCCTAGCTCGTGGGCCTTATAGCCCGCCAGAGCGCCCCCCAACTTGCCTATGGGCGTCCGCGCGCCTGCCAGCACCAACGACGAGCTCACAGCACGGTCCCCCTTTCTTTTTGCCAACTAGGAAGCGGCCGCCCCTCGGCCAGAGAGCGCGCCAGCGAAGTGAAAAAGGCCAGGCTTTCTGGGTTCGCCACCGAACTGGCTGCCAGAGCGTCCTCCCCCGCTTGTCCCGAGAGCAGCTTCTTTACCGGCACTTCTAACTTCTTGCCGGACAGGGTACGCGGGACAGCGGGCACAAGCACCACCCTGTCGGGGACATAGCGCGGGGACAACTCGCGCACCGCAGCCCTTACCCGCTGAGCTAGCCTGTCTTCGTCCTCGGTCTCGCTCCCGCCGCTTCTGGCTGAGCAGCTCGGCACCACGAAAAGCCAAATCTCTCCTGGGCCACCTTCAGGATCTTCTACGTGGACGGCCAAGCTGTCGGCTACCTCGGGCAGCGCCTCGACGACCGAGTACAGCTCTGCCGTGCCGACCCGCACGCCGCCCCGTTTGAGGGTGCCGTCGGAACGCCCAGATATAACCACGCTACCGCGTGCTGTGATAAGTGCTCGGTCCCCGTGCGCCCATACGCCGGGGAACCGTTGGAAATAGGCGGCGCGATAGCGCGAGCCGTCGTCTCCCCAAAAACCCACCGGCATAGAGGGCAACGGGGCTGTCAGCACGAGCTCTCCCTCTTCACCCACCACCGGCCTTCCCTCCTCGTTGAAGACTTCCACGCGGGCACCCAGTAACCGGCAAGAAATCTCACCAGCCCAAACCGGGTGAAGAGGGCTCGGGCCTACAAAGCCGGTGCAGACGTCGGTCCCACCGCTGAACGAGCCCAACATCAAGTCGCTCTTCACAGCCGTATATACCCAGCGAGCCGCCGGCGCCGGCAATGGTGAGCCTGTAGAACCGAGAGCCCTCAACCGTTCGAGGCTCGCTCTGTCGGGTCGAACGCCCGCCTTCATGCAAGCGACGAGATAGCTCGCCCCGACCCCCCCACAGGTTGTCCCTGTAGATGCAAAGGCCTCCCACAGCGCCCCCGGCGTGGGCCACGAGGGGTCGCCGTCGTAAAGGACGACTGCGGCACCGGTAAGAAGAGCCGAGACGCAAAAGTTCCACATCATCCAGCCGGTCGTGGTGAACCAAAAGAAAGTGTCTCCCGGGCCGACGTCGAAATGAAGGCGCAGCGCCTTGAAGTGCTCCAGCAAGATGCCGCCATGGCCGTGCACGATGGCCTTGGGCTTGCCCGTGGTGCCCGACGAGAAAAGGACGTACAGCGGGTGGTCGAACCCCACGGGCGTGAACTCGAGCGGAGCGGGGTCGGCCACAAAGTCTTCCCACGGCACCCAGCCGGCTAAGGAGGCACGCCCAGGCTCGAGGTACCCCAGCCATACGGCTCGCCGCAGGCTCGGCAGGCTTTGTCTGATCGCTTCCGCTTCCTCCCGGCGGCTCACCGTCCGCTCTCCGTAGCGGTACCCGTCCGCGCTGACCAAGACCACCGGAGAGAGCTGCGAGAAGCGGTCGAGCACGCCGGCCACGCCCATCTCGGGCGCGCAGCATGCCCAGACGGCCCCCAGGCTGGCGCTCGCGAGCATCAAGGCCAACGCCTCTGGGACGTTGGGCAAGTAGCCGGCCACAACTTCGCCGGGCCGAGCCCCCGCCTCATGGAGAGCCGAACGGGCCCTCGCCACGAGGTCAGCCAGCTCGTAGATCGTCAGCTCAACTGGCTGGCGCGACTGGGAAAGCCCTATGACCGCCTTGGAAGCACCGCTCGCAGCAGCGCCAGTGAGCATGCGTTCGGCATAGTTGAGCCGCCCGCCTGGGAACCACCTCCAACCTGTGACATTCGTCTCGTCCGGTTCGAGTACGCACGTCGGTTCGGCGTGCCAGGCCACGCCGGCGAGATGGGACACGTCAGACCAGAAGACGGGCGCAGTAGCCGGGCTGACCGACCACTCCCAGGCGTCCTCGTAAGAGGAAAAACCGCGACCGGAACACCACCGCCCGAGCTGGGACGCCGCCTTGGCCTCTGCCGGCGCTTCCCATAGCAGCTCACCCTCGCTCACCGTGCCAGTGCCCCGATTGTCCATGGTGCCCGAAGACCAAGCCTTCGCGTCAAGCCGCCTTGCCAGATGGTTTCGCGGCCTCCGCGCGAAGCGCAGCTGCCTGCAGCGCCTTGCGAGCCTCGGCCACTCCCGCCAGGCCTACCAAGCGAGCGCTTTCGGAGAGGGGCACGGCAGGCTTGTGCTCTGGCCCGCCTGGCACTTGCGCCCTTGGCCCTCGGCCCCGAGAAGTGTTGCCCCGGGGAGACAGGCGCGCTGCTCCGGCGGGCGCATGTAGCTCTGGCTCTCCCGGCCAGAGAAGCGCCGGCTGCTCGAGTACTGTGCCGTCGGCCGTGCTCGTACGCTTGTTCTCCATGACTTCGATACTGCCAGAGGGGTGAGACATCTAGCCCTCAGGCCGTTATGGCAGC
>Ga0209061_1002439_pt1 | contig 23572 bp, 20 predicted proteins | sample Coa_R1_10_FD_187157 | JGI IMG/M metagenome (GOLD analysis project Ga0209061, IMG submission 187157) | Surface soil microbial communities from Centralia Pennsylvania, which are recovering from an underground coalmine fire - Coalmine... | ecosystem: Environmental > Terrestrial > Soil >...
GGACATCAACCTGGACGGGCTGGTAGATCTGCGGGACTTCCAGCTGCTGGCGGCCGACTACGGCCACAGCGGGGCGGCGATCGGCACCCCACGCGCGGATGTGAACGGCGATGGGACGGTGGACCTGCGGGACTTCCAGCTGCTGGCGGCCGACTACGGCCAGCCCTGCGCCACGGCGACCCCCACGGCGACCGCCACGCCCCCGCCGTCCAGCACCGCGCTCGCCACCGCTACCGCGACCGCGACGCGCACGCCTACGCAGACCGTGTCGCCGGTCGCGACGGCCACAGCGACGCGCACCGCGACGGCCACGGCGACGCGCACCGCGACCGCCACCCCCACGCCGCGTCCGGGACGCCTGTGGGTGACCAGCGCTGCCGACAACACGGTGGTGGTGATCGATCCGGTCACCAACGTCGTGGTGGGGACCCCGATTCCCGGCATGGGCACCTCGCCGTTCGGCATAGTCGTGAGCCCCGATGGCAGCCGCGTACGTCGCGGCCTGGGCGGGGGATGTCGTGCGGGTCCTCGACGCGGAGACCAACGACCTGCTGGCGAATATCTCCGCGCCGGGTAGCATGGACAGCCCGTACACCCTGGCGCTGAACCCCGCGGGCACGCGCCTGTACGCGGCCAACCTCAACCACAACAATGTCACCGTGATCGACACTACCGTCAACGCGGTCATCACGGCCGTGCCGGTCGGCGACAACCCGCGCGCGGTTGCCGTTGACCCCACGGGCACGCGGGTCTACGTGACCAATGGGGGCGCCTCGACCCTCTCGGTGATCGACGCCACGACCAACACCGAGATCGATCGGGACCCGGATGTGCCAGGCATCCAGCGCATTCCCACCGGCGCCGGGCCGCGGGGGGTGGTGGTGCACCCCAACGGGAGCCGCGTGTACGTGGCCAACTCGGGCGACGGCACCGTGTCGGTGATCGACGCCTCCACCTACTCCCTGGTCACCACCATCCCGGCTGGCAGCTCGCCGCTGTATCTGGCCATCAGCCCATCGGGTCAGCGCCTGTATGTGACCAACCAGACCGCCAACACGGTGACCGTGATCGACACGACGACCAACACGGTCGTCGGCACGCCGATCCCGGTGGGCAGCACGCCGTTCGGCATCGCCGTCAACAGCACGGGCAGTCACGTCTACGTGGCCAACAGTGGCAACACCAGCGGCCCATCGCCGCGCTCGGTCTCGGTCATCGACACGGCGACCAACAGTGTGGTGGCCACTATCTCGCACAACCAGCGCAACGCCAGCTTCCTGGCCGTGCGCGGCGGGGCGCTGCCGCTCACGACACCGACCCCCACGCTCACCCCCACGCCGTCGCCCACCGGCACCGCTACGCTCACCCCCACGGCGACGGCGACCCGTACCCCAACACCGACGGCCACCGCCACGCGCACGCCTAGCCCGACGGCCACGGCGTCGCCGACGCCCAGCCCGACAGCCACGCCCACGGCCACGCCGATGCCCTAGCGGCAGCTGCAGCGCCCCCCATACGGCGGCCGGGGTCCTCGCTAAGAGGACCCCGGCCGTTCCAGCTCGTGCCCGCGGAGGCGTCGTGAGCGGCCCGTTACCCCGGACCGCGCTCTGGGCGCGGCCGGGCCCCGGCAGCGGGAGAGGGGGCTTCCTCGCGTGGTGCTGGCGGCGGCCGTGCGCAACGCCCCCTGGGGCTTAGCCCGGCGCGCCGTCTCCGTCGTCGTCCTCGCGGCGGGGCCGCAGCACGGCCGCCAAGCGCGGCTCCGGCGGGGGCGGCAAGGTGAACGTGAGTGGCGGTGCGGGGCTTGGCGGGGCGACTACCTCGAACTGCGCCATCATGCCCGCGTCCTCGTGCTCCAGCAGGTGGCAGTGCAGCACGTAGCGCCCAAGGTAGTCAGGAAACCGGATCAGCACCTCGACCGTTTCTCCCGGGGCGAGATACCAGGTCTCTTTCAGGCGCTCATAGTCGGCGGGCGGCGCGCCGTTGCGGCTCACCAGCAGTTGGTCTGCCCCATGGATGTGGACCAGGTGCTTCCAGTTGCCTGGGTTCTGGAAGATCCACCGCTCGGTGACCCCCCGCACCGGCTGCGCGTCGACGCGGTGGTGGTCGAACACCCGCCCGTTGATCGTCCACTGCGAACCGCTCCGGTTGAACTGGAAGGTGCGGGTAACGGCAGGGGTACCGAAGTCGGGGAGCGCGCGCAAGGTCGCGGGCACTACGCTCGTGTCCGTGAGGTGGCGCGTGACCCGGAACTGCAACAGCTCGCTCGGTGGTCCCGCGAGATTGCGCAGCACCAGCTGCTGGCCCAGCGCACCCGCGAAATCGATCACCACGTCTGCCCGCTCGGCGGGCCCGAGGCGGATGCGCTGGCGTGCCACGGGGGCTGGCAGCAGGCCGGACTCCGTGCCGATCTGTAGGATCGGCTGGCCGTTGCTCAGCGCGAGGTCGTAGTCGCGGAAGTTCGACGCGTTGAGGATGCGGAACCGGTAGCGGCGGTCGCCCACCTCGAAGTAGGGCTGCAGCGCCCCGTTGACCAGCACTCGCTCGCCCTCTAGCCCCTCGATGTTGAACTGGTACACGAGCTGGTTATTCGCATCGAACGAGCGGTCGGTAAGGATGAGGGGCACGTCGAACTCGCCAGCGGGCAGCGACGGCGGATCGGCCGGATCCTCCAGCAGGTACATGCCCACCAGCCCCATCCACACGTTGCGGCCGGTCAGCATGTCACGGTGGTCGTGGTAGAAGTGGATTGCCCCCCGCTCGTTGCCGCCCCCCTCGCGCCCCGTGTACGTGTACGTGCGCGAGCCGCCCGGCGGGATGAGGTAGTCGGCCGGTTGGCCATCGTTCTCGGGCGACGAGTTGCTCCCGTGGTGGTGGATGGTCAGGCTGCCCACCGTCCCAGGGAGATTGTTGATCACCGTGACCTGCGTCGTCTGGCCGGTCGGGCGCCGGATCGTCGGCCCGGGGAACGTCCCGTTGAAGGTCCACATGCGCGTCGGCGGCCCGTCGAGCACGGGAATATCGGCCTCTTGCGCGACGAGGGTGATCGCCGACCCCGTCAGCACGGGCGGGGTCGGCAGCGGGCGCGCGAACGGCGTCGGCGGCGTGCGGGTGGGAGTGGCCGACGGCAGGACGGTCGGCGAGGGGGAGGCCGTCGGGCTAGCCGTCGCCGTGGGGGTCGCCGTGGCGCAGGGCTGGCCGTAGTCGGCCGCCAGCAGCTGGAAGTCCCGCAGGTCCACCGTCCCATCGCCGTTCACGTCCGCGCGTGGGGTGCCGATCGCCGCCCCGCTGTGGCCGTAGTCGGCCGCCAGCAGCTGGAAGTCCCGCAGATCTACCAGCCCGTCCAGGTTGATGTCCCCCGCGCAGCCCCCGCCCCCCTGGCCGCGAGCCACCCCGCTAGCCGCCAGTCCGGCCAGGGCCACCGCCAGCAGGACCAGCAGGGGTACAAGCAACGACACGCGCCCGCGCGGTACGTGGTGTAGCATGCTGAGTCTCCTCATGCGCTCCCCCGCTAGCGGCCGCGGCGCCAGCGCGCGAGGCCCATCCAGGTAGCCGCCGCCGCGAGGCCGATCGCGATCAGGCGCAGCGGACTCGCCTCCGGGACGACCGGCACCTCGCGGGCTATCGCTCGGCCCCCCCCCGCGAGAGGCGGCGGCGGCACCGGCGGCATCTCGACCGGCGCGGGCAGCACCGGCGGGGGCACCGCGGGCGGCAGCAGGGGCAGCGGCGGGGGCAGCGGCGGCAGGCCGATCGCCGGCCCCACTGGTAGGGAAACTGGGGTGGAAGTCGGGGAGGCCGGCGGCCCGGAGGCGACGCTACCACTAGCGACGACTGTGCCGCCGACCGTTACCGTCACAGAGCCACCAATCTGTGGGCTCCCGGGCAGAACGCCGCCGCAGGCGACCGTGCCGCTCGCCCCCGGACAGGCGAGGCTCGCGGAGCCGCCGCCCACTAGCGGGACGATCACCGTGGCGGGTGCGCTGAGGCCGGACAGCGTGCACTGCGCGTTGATGGTCCCCCCGTTGACCGGCGTGAAGGTGCACGAGCCCGCTATCCCACTGCCACCGATGGGGCTGAGAGCCACGGTGGTGGGTGAACCGCCCGGTGGCACCGTCGGGGTGGCGGTGGCCAGAGCGGTCGGGGATGGCGTGGGGCTGGCCGGTAGGGGCGGCGTCGGGGACGCCGGCGGCGTGGGCGAGGGCGACGCGGTGGTCGTCGCCGTGGGGGTGGCCGTGGTCGTGGTCGCCGGGGTCACGGTGAGCGTACCCAGCTGGCCCCCGCTCTCCACTGTGCCGTCGTTGCGCGTGTAGTAGGTCGCCGTGGACTGGAAGCTGAGGGGCACTGTACTTGTGCCGGACACACGAGTCAGCGTGAAGGTCAGGGCGTTGCCACTGGAGCCGGACACAGTGCCGGTGAGGAAGCCACAGGCCACGAGCGTGCCGTAGGGCTGGGCACTCGGTCCCAGCAGGGCGGCGCCCCCAAAGATGCCGGTGCAGGAAGCATTGGTGAGCGTCACGCTGCCGTCGGTCGGGTGCACGATGGCCCACTGGCCACCATTCACATTGGCCGCCAGTCCAGTCACCTGAATGGTCACCGTGACCGACTGGCCGGGCGCAAGGGGCACGGTGGTCGGGGAGAACGTCGTCGCGCTCGCCGCGGCCGCAGGGCCCGCACTCGATTGGCCGAGCGCCAGGAACAGCCCGGCAGCTCCTAGCAGCCCACGGAAGCACGCCGGGGCGGATCTGAGCATGTATTCGCCTCCTCCGTCTCTAATAGTTAGTCGAGACTAATCATGATCGTTGCTATACACTTAAACGGAGCTTGTGTGCCAACGTTACAGGGTGTTGTGCCGCCGCCCGCGCTCCCGCCGGCTGCGCCGTGCACGCTGGGCGCTACACTTGGCCGGACGGTTGCGCGCTTGGCCGCCAGGCGCGCGCGTGGAGGAGGGCCTGCGATGCCGCTACAGCCGGGCTGGGAGGGGCGCTACTTCGAGGACTTCCGCGTCGGCGACATCTACCGCTCGCGCGTCGGCCGCACGGTGACGGAGGCCGACAATATCTGGTTCACCCTGCTGACTAACAATGACAACCAGATCCACTTCAACAGCGACTACGCGCGCCACACCCCCTTTGGCCGGCCGCTGATCAACAGCACGCTGACCCTGGCCATCGTGACCGGGCTGACCGTGCCGGACGTCAGCCAGAACGGGTTCGCGCTGGGCTGGGAAGAGGTCACCCTGCCGCACCCGCTGTACGCGGGCGACACGCTGTACGCCGAGACCGAGGTGTTAGCGGTGCGCGAGTCGCGGTCGCGGCCGGAGTGGGGCATCGTGCAGGTGCGCACGCGGGGGCTCAACCAACACGGCCAAGTGGTGATCGAGTTCCGCCGCAGCGTGATGGTGTGGAAGCGCGCGCACGCGCCGCGCCAGCATGTCTTTCCCAGCCCGCCCCAGGTGTGAGGCCGAGCGCCGCCATGCGGCTACCGCCTCACATGGGTGCGCCGTGTCGCGAGGAGTCGGCGGCGCTTGCCGCGCGCGCTGGGGGGCGGGGCACTGGCGGCCGCCACGGCGCTGGCCGCGGGCGGCGGGCTGGCCGGCAGCAGGTGGAGTCCGGCGCGGTCGTGGATGAAGCGCAGCGCGCGCACGGTGATCGCCAGTAGCAGAAACAAGATCACGCAGGCCAGCGACAGCTCCACCGAGGTGAGGTAGTTCTGGCTGGTCGGCACGATGATAGCGCGGATGCCCCACACGCCAAGCACCAGCGCCCCGCAGTTGATCACCAGTTCGTTGAGTGGGCGCATGAACACGGCGTACGCCGCCGCGGCGCTGACTAGCAGCACCAGCACCACGGTCAGCACCTGGAGGTACAGCGGCCGCACCAGGTGTAGCTTCATCACCACGAGGTACTGGCCCTCGCTGCCCGGGCCGCGCGGCCGCGCCGGTTCCTCCCAGCGCGGCTCCTCCATGCGCAGCCGCGGCAGCTTCTCTTGCAGGGTCAAGAACAGCCGCGCGGCCGCCTCCGCGGCGCCGATCTCGCCCCACCGCCCGTCAGGGGCGCGGCGTTGGTAGCGGAGCGCCAGCTCCATAGTGTAGGCGTCGAAGGGGTAGCGCACAGCCACCCCTTCGATGGGTAGCTGCAGCGTGGTGGACAGCGGGCCCGGCTGGCGCGGCAGCGGGAGCACCACGGAGGGCGGCTGGCCCTCCGTGAGGTGCGCGTCGGCGGCCAGCGAGAAGAACGTTAGCTGCTCGTCCGGGCCGCAGTCGTTGTCGTCACACAGCCGGTTGCCCGACACGCGGATGGTGATCAGGCGCTGCAACTCGTCGATGCTCACCAGCGCCAGGTGCAGGTGCGTCTGCACGGCCGCGGGCGCCACGGGCCGGTCGGCGAGCGGCACGGGGTACACGCTGCTGTCCGGGGAGCCGAGCAGATCGTCGACCACGCTGACCAGCGAGAAGGGCAGGGTCACCACGATGAATAGCAGCAGGGTGGCGACCAGCGTGAACGCCAGCCGGTAGCGGAGCAGGCCCCGCTGTAGGCGCTGGAACAACTGCATTCCCGCGTCCCCCGCGCGTTGGGCTGGCGCTGCATGATAGCAGAAGCCGCGCTCTCGCCCACGGACCGTTCCGCCGCGGCGCCGGGCCGTGGTGCCGCGCACCCGCTCCGGCTAGGCTGAGGGGCGGCTTAAGGCTGGCGCCGGGAGGGCCGGTGCGGCAGCATTACGCCGAGCGGCGCGCGGGCCGGCGAGATTCGGCTGCGGGGCCGACGCCGCAGCACGCGCGGTGGGGGGAGAACGGCTATGGGACGGACTGCTCGACGCGCGGGGATAGTCTTGGCCAGCGCGCTGGCCGTGCTGGTCGCCTGGGGGGGGAGCCCCACCCCGCTGGCGGCGCCCCCGTCCATCCTGGCCCAGGGGCTGACGCGGCTGCGCACCGGCCTGCTCAACTCGGCCAGCGACGCGGGCTTCTTCATCGCCATCGACCAGGGCTACTTCCGCGAGGTGGGCATCGAGCTGGACATCACGCCGTTCGACTCGGCCGCGAACATGGTGGCGCCGCTGGGCACCGGCCAGCTCGACGTGGGCGGCGGCTCGCACAGCGCCGGGCTGTTCAACGCCTTCGCCCGCGGGGTGGGCATCAAGCTGGTGGCCGACAAGGGCTCGGCGCTGCCGGGCTTCGGCTTCCAGGGCCTACTGTTCCGCCGCGAGCTGGCCGAGAGCGGCGTGCTGCGCACCCCGGCCGACCTGCGCGGCCGGCGGGTATCGGTGCCGGCGCAGGGCATCACGCCCGAGGCGGCGCTGGGGCGCTGGCTGCAGCGCGAGGGGCTGTCGCTCGACGACGTGAACATCGTGCTGCTGAACTTCGCCGACCACCCGCAGGCGCTGGCGTCGGGCGCGATCGACGCCTCGGTGACCATCGAGCCGTTCCTGACGCGCGCGCTGGACCTGGGTGCCGCCACCCTCTACCAGCGCACCGACGAGCTGCTCCCCGGCTACCAGATCGCGGAGGTGCTGTACAGCCAGCAGTTCATCCACGAGCAGCCCGACGCGGCGCGGCGCTTCATGCTCGCCTACCTGCGCGCCGTGCGGTTCTACAACGATGCGTTCGTCAAGGGCGACGTGGCCAAGCGCCAGCAGGTCGTGGCGTCGCTCACGCGCCACACGCCGGTCAAGGACGCGGCGCTGTACGACCGGATGGCCATGCCGGGCCTGCACCCCGACGGCCGCATGAGTCTCAGCAGCCTGGCCAGCGACCAGGAGTTCTGGCTGAGTCGCGGCGTCCAGCAGCAGCGGATCGCCATCGAGCAGCTCGTGGACACCCAGTTCATCGAGGCGGCGGTCCAGGTGCTCGGGCCGTATGAGTAGCGCGGCGGAGCGCGGCCACTACGGCTGGCGCGCGCGGCTCGGCTTGATCGTGCCGGCGCTGAACGTGGTGATGGAGCCGGAGCTGACACGGCTCCTGCCCACTGGGGTAACGCTCCACCCCACCCGCCTGCTGCTGGCGGGCGCCGCCAGCGCGGAGTCGTACCGCGCCATGGGGCAGGGCGCGCGCCGCGCGGGCGAGGAGCTGGCCAGCGCCGCGGTGGATGTGGTGATATACGGCTGTACCGCCGGCTCGACCGGCGAGGAGGGACGCGCGGTGCGCGCGGCGCTGGCGGCGGCGACCGGCGCGCCGGTGGTGACCACCAGCGACGCCGTGACAGCCGCCCTGCGCCACCTGGGCGCGCGCCGGCTGGCCGTGGCCACGCCGTACGTGCCGGCCGTCAACGCCCTGGAGCGGGCGCACCTCGAGCAGGAGGGCTTCGAGGTGGTCGCTATCGCCGGCCTGGGGCTGGGCGACACGGAGGCGAGCCGCCGGCGCATCGGCTACCAGCCGCCGAGCGTGGCCTACGCGCTGGCCCGCCAGGTCGATCGGCCCGAGGCCGACGCGGTGTTCATCGGCTGCACCAACTTCGCGACCCTCGACGTGCTGGCGGCGCTCGAGCGCGACGTGGGCAAGCCGGTGGTCAGCAGCAACCAGGCGACGCTCTGGGCGGCGCTGCGCGCGGCCGGCGTGCGCGCCCCGATCGCGGGCTACGGGCGCCTGCTGGAGCTGGGGTAACCCCCGGCGCGCCCGCGCTGGCGAGCAACGCGGGGCGGGCACATACCACCCGGAAAGGAGCGACCGATGGACGTCATGGAGCCGGGCCTCACGGCCGAGCAGCGCGCGCGCCTGCAGGCCGACGCCAGCCAGCCTCTCGCCCCCCCCGGCCAGACGGGGCGCGACCTGCGCGGGTTCCTGCAGTTCTTGACCGAGCACTACCCGGACCAGGTGTACCACGTCACGCGCGAGGTGGACCCGCGCTTCGAGGCCACCGCCCTGCTAGCCAAGCTGGAGCAGCAGGGCCGCTTCCCGGTGGTGATCTTCGATCGGGTCAAGGGCTCGTCGATCCCCGTGGTCACCAACGTGCACGCGAGCTTCCAGCGGCTGGCCCTGGCGCTCGGCCTGCCCCCCACCGCCGGGCCGCGCGAGTTCACCCGCGAGTACGGCCGCCGCGAGGACCGGCCGATCCCGCCCGTGGTCGTGGACAGCGGCCCGGTGAAAGAGGTGATCCTGAAGGGCGACGCGGTCGACCTGTTCCAGCTGCCGCTGCTCACCTACCACGAGCTGGACGCCGGCTACTACGTCACCTGCGGGTTCACGGTGATGAAGGACCCCGACACGGGCGTGCCCAACGCGGGCATCTACCGCCTGATGCGCCGCGACCGCAACACGTTCGGGATCCAGATCTCGGAGACGGCGCACGGCCACTACATCTGGAAGAAGTACGAGCGCGCGGGCAAGCCGACGCCGATGGCGGTGTTCATCGGCCACCATCCGGCGGTGCACCTGGGCTGCCTGAGCTTCAGCCCGCTGGAGGCCGACGAGTTCGCCATGGCCGGGGCCATGCTGGGCCGGCCGCTGGAGCTAGTGCGCTGCGAGACGGTGCCGCTGGAGGTGCCGGCCGACGCGGAGATCGTGCTGGAGTGCGAGATCGAGCCGCACCGCCGCGAGCCGGAAGCACCGTTCGGCGAGTATCCCGGCACCTACGGCCCCCAGCGCATGAACCCAGTGGTGCACGTCAAGGCGATCACCATGCGCCGCAACCCGCTGTACCAGTCGTCGTTCGTGGGACACCCCGACAACCTGCTGCTGTCGGGCGTGACGCGGCTAAGCTACATCGAGAAGATGGTGAAGGTCGCCTCGCCGACCACGCGCGCGGTGTACGTGCCGCCCTCGGGCCGCTGCCGGTTCATCTGCTACATCCAGATGGAGAAGCTGATCGAGGGCGACCCGAAGAACGCCGCCATGGCCGCCTTCGCCGCCGATCCGTTCCTGAAGTTCGTGGTAGTCGTCGACCACGACGTGGACATCCTGAACGACTCGGAGGTGCTGCACGCCATCGCCACCCGCGTGCGCGCCGACACCGACACGTTCGTGGTCACCCACGCCCGCGGCTCACCGCTCGACCCGGCCTCGTACGACCCGGCCGGCGGCTCGCACATCGTCACCAAGGTGGGGATCGACGCCACCCGCAAGAGCAACTACCCGGCCGAGATCCGCGTGCCGGGCACCGAGGCGATCAACCCGGACGACTACCTCGTGCCGCTACGGAAGCCGTAGGGCCGCCGCGCCCCGGCCCGCCCGCGCCCGCTGTGGGGACGGAGGTGCCCTTGCCCCGAGCAGCACCTCCGTCCCACCCCCCGCCCCCGTCGCCCTTGACAGTGCCCCCCGCGCGCCCCATACTTCCTGCCAGCGGTTAGTCGATAATGGCTAACACCAATATCGGCTTTTAGCGGGAGGCTCCCATGCGGCGGCGCGAGTTCCTGGTCCTGGGCGCGGCAGCGACGGGCACGTTCCTCCTTGGGGGCTGGGGGCAGTTCCGCCGCCCGGCGGCCACCGCCGCCCAGCGCTCCATCCCGACAGTGGACCAGCTGATCCTGACCAACGTGGTGGATAACGTTTACGACATCTTCGCCCGGGGCGGGCGGCTGCGCGACGTGACGGTGCAGCGCACGCCGCTGCCGTATCCGACGGGCTCGGCGCCGATGCTGCTCGCCGAGCATGGCCTGGCGTACCATCTCGAATCGGTGCGTGGCCAAGAGCGCAGGGAGATCCTGCTCGACTTCGCGCTGACTAGCTCGACGCTGACCAACAACTACGCCGCGCTGACCGTCGATCCGGCCCAGGCGGACGCCCTGATCCTGAGCCATGGCCACTCCGACCACTACGGCGGGCTGCCGGACCTGGTCGGCGCCGCGCCCCAGGGCCTCACCAACCACCACGCTCCTGCCTCGCCCGCCGCCGAGGCGCGCCCGCTGCGCCTGCCGCGCGGGCTCACGCTGTACGCGGGCGGCGAGGACACGTTCTGCCACCGGTGGGTGGTGACTCCAGACGGCCAGCGGCTGGACTATGGCCAGCTCGACCGGGGGGCGCTCGAGGCGCAGGGGGTGCGCATCGTGCTGGCCAAGGAGCCAACCGTGGTGGCCGGCCACGCGATCACCTCGGGGCAGATCCCGCGGCTCACCGCCTTCGAGAGCCCGCCCGCCTCCGCGCGGCTGGAGGCAGGGCCGCCCGGCTCGGCCTGCGCGGCGACGCTGCACTTCCCCCCGGGAACGGTCCAGGCCGAGGTGGCGCCCGGGGAGCTGGTCCAGGACTTCTTCTGGGGGGAGCACGCCACGGCCTATCACGTCAAGGATCGCGGGCTGGTCGTGATCTCCTCCTGTGGCCACGCGGGCATCATCAACTCGATCTGGCAGCTGCAGAAGGTCACGGGCATCGAGCGGCTGCACGCGGTGGTCGGTGGCTGGCACCTGGCGCCCGCGCCGGACGAGATCGTGGCGCGCACCGTGGAGGCGCTCAAGGAACTGGACCCGGACTACCTGATCCCGATGCACTGCACCGGCGCCAACACCATCGCCGCGCTGCAACGCGAGCTGCCCGACAAGCTGATCCTGCCCTCGACCGGCACGCGGATCGTCTTCGGCGCCTGAGCGGCCGGCGCGGGTGTGGGTCAGGCCGGCGTACTGGGGCCACGCAGGCGGGCGATGCGGGCGAGCTGCTGGTCGAGCCACTGCTCCAGCGGCACCAGCGGGGGCACGTCGGGCCCGCGCCGGAAGCGGCCGCTGGCGAGCATCCGCGCGAATAGGGCGCGATACTCGGCCTCCAGGCTGGCGCGGGTCCACGCCTCCGGCCGCTCGGCTAGCCCGCGCGTGAACGCCGCGACGGTCGCCACGACGTCGGCCCGCGGCTCCAGCACCAGGCCGAACCCGTAACAGGGGTCGTTCACCAGCGCCTCGATGTCGTGGGCTGCCCAGGGGCGATCGCGGCCGGGCACCGCCTCCACCTCCAGCCAGGCGTCGAGCAGCGCTTCCACCAGCGGCATCCAGGCCTCGTCGTCGGGCCCCTCGGTGGCGAACAGCCCTCGCGCCTCCCAGCCGCCGGCCAGCGCGACGCCCGCCGCCATGGGGTAGGCGGGGACCGGGCCGCCCAGCAGCTCGAGCAAGGCGAGGTCGGCAAAGCGCTCCGGAGAGAACACCGCGAGCCCCACTAGCCGGCGCGCGGCCGCTTCCACCAGGTCGTCCGTGTGCCCTCTCGCTACCGCCACCTCGAACGCCGCCCCTACCGTGGCCTGCACGCGCTGCCACGCCGCAGCCACAGCGTCGGCCGGCCCGGCAAGCGCGTAGATATACGGCGTGACGACCGCATCCTCCGGCAGCTCGGCCTGATCGAGCTGGTCGAGCTGCGCTAGCTCCCCGTAGATGCGCGCCGCGCTGTGGGTCCGCGTATCGAGGGCGAACACTAGTAGCCGGCGCTCGTCCGGTGCGCCCTCCGGCGCCGCGAGATCGATGCCGCGGACCACGCCGTAAATGAGCTCCTCCATCGCCTGCCTCCGAGCCAGGCCCCGTCGCTGGGCGTACTGTACCGCATAGGGAGGGCTACCCACCCGGCCCGCTCAGCCCGGACATAGTGCCCGAATGCCCCGCGGTGGGGCAGAATGTCCATAGCTGTGGCAAGAGGGGGCTACCAGGCGGAACGCTCGCCAGGCAGGCGGAGCGGGGCGCGGAACAGGTCAAGGCACCGCGGCGAGGCTAGCGTCCGCCGGCCGCACGGGACGGAGACCGCCCAGCGCCTCGTCGAGTGCCGTTGCCCCCAGCACTGCGACCCGCCGCGCTAGCTCCGCATGGATCCGCGCGGCGAACAGTGGCCCTTCGTACACGAACCCCGTATAGGCCTGCACGAGGTCGGCGCCGGCGAGCAGCAGCCGCCAGACGCCCTCAGCGTCGAACACGCCGCCCACCGCGATCACCACCCAGTGAGAGGGGATCTCCGGCCGCAACTCCGCGATCGCGGCCAGCGTGCGCGCGAATAGCGGCCGACCACTCAGGCCACCGGGGAGGCCCGAGCAGGGGGAGCGGAGGCCTTCCCGCTGAACCGTCGTGTTGCCCACGACCAGGCCGGCCCACGGCCCCTCGCGGGCGACGGCCACGACCGCGGCGCGCTGGGCCGCAGTGAGGTCGGGCGAAAGCTTCAGCAGCAGTGGCTTGACGCCCCCCCCCGCGGCAGCGAGGGCGGCACGGCGCTCGGCCAGCGCGGCGCCCAGCTCAGCCAAGGCGTCTGCTGCGTGCAGCTCGCGCAGCCCCGCGGTGTTGGGCGAGCTGATGTTGACCACGAAGTAGTCGCCGGCGGAGTACAGCGCGGCGAGGGCGTCGGCATAGTCCGCCCAGGCGCGCGCCAGGGGAGTGTCCCGATTCTTGCCGAGGTTGACCGCCACGGGCACCCCGCGCAGCTCGGGCGCCGCCCGCCGCGCCTGCCACCGCCGCAGGTTGGCCGCCACCGCCGCGGCGCCCTGGCTGGGAAACCCCAGGGCGTTGAGCAGCGCCTCATCGACCGGCAGCCGAAACAGGCGCGGGCGTGGGTTGCCCGGCTGCGGCCGTGGCGTGACCGTGCCTACCTCCAAGTGGCCGAACCCCAGCGCGCCCAAGGCGGGCACGGCGACGGCGTTCTTATCGAAGCCCGCCGCCAGCCCGAGCGGCCCACGGAAGCGCAGCCCCAGCCGCTCGACCGCGAGCAGGGGATAGGCCCGCGCCAGCAGCCGCGCCAGCAGCGCGCAGGCCGCCGGGGAACGGCTGAGCCGCGCCAGCGCGCCCACGGCCAGATCGTGGGCGCGCTCGGCATCCAGACGCGCGGCAAGGGGGAACACCAGGCGCCGGTAGGCGCTGGGGGCGGCACGACCAATCACGCAGCGGCCTCCAGGTCCTTCGCGGGCGCGCGCCGGGAGCGAGGCGCCACCCGCGCTCTGCTCCAGGATACCGTGTCCGCGGCGCCAGGCAACCGGGCCGCGGCGGGCTTGTGACCCGGGCCCATACGCTCGCCGCGGGCGGCCCCCTTCTCCACCCGGGCCGGCCGCGTTGACGCGCGCGCGCTGGGCGGCCACAATGACCGCGCCACTCCCCTACAGACTCGCTCGGGAGCGCATCGCCATGGCTGGACTGCCCCGTATCGCGCTGATCCTCACCGGCGGCACGATCGACTCGCTGGGCCGCGACCGCCTCGATCTGGCTTGGTACCACGAGGCCGGCCAGCGGCTGGGGCCAGGGGAACTCTTAGGCATGGTGCCCGAAGCGGGGCGGGGCGCCGTGGTGACGGAGATCCCCTTCCGCCGCCTGTCGAGCCATGCGCTCCAGCCCCCCGATCTGCTCGACCTCGGCCGGGTGGTAGTCCGGCTGCTGGAGCACGACGAGGCCGACGGGGTGGTCATCGCGCACGGCACCAACACGCTGGAGGAGACCGCCTACTTCCTGCACCTGACCGTGCGGACCACGCGGCCGATCGTCCTGGTCGGCGCGATGCGCCCGGCCTCTGCCCTGAGCCCCGATGGACCGCTGAACTTGCTGCGCGCCATCCAGGTGGCTGCCACGCCGGAGGCGCACGGGCGCGGCGTGCTAGTGGTGCTCAACGACACGATCTACTCGGCCCGCGAGGTGACCAAGACAGCGACCTACCGCGTCCAGACCTTCGCCGGCCGCGACCTGGGGCCGCTCGGCTACGCCGATGCCGACGGCCGGGTCGTCTTCTACCACGCGCCGGCGCGCCGGCATACTGCCCAAAGCGAGTTCGATGTACGCTACTTGGACACTCTGCCCAGGGTCGATATCGTGCTGTCCTACCTCGGGGCCGACGGCGCGCTGGTCGACGCGGCGGTAGCCGCCGGCGCCCAGGGACTGGTCAGCGCGGGCACCGGGGCCGGCCGGCCCACACCGGCGGAAGAGGCGGCGCTGCTGCGCGCGAGCACCGCGGGCGTGGCGGTGGTGCAGAGCAGCCGCGTTGGTGCCGGCCGCGTCGTGCGCAGCCCGGCCCTGCGCCAGCGCGGCTGGATCGCCGCCGACAACCTGGTCCCCTGGAAAGCCCGCCTCTTGCTCCAACTCGGCCTGACCCGCACGCGCGACCCCGAGGCGCTCCAGCGCCTGTTCGATGAGTATTAGGTACTAGCCGCGCGGCCAACCGCCTCGCCCGCCCCCGCAGCTGTGCGGCCCCGTGCCATCGACCAAGCGAGCCCCCCGTGAGCGCGCGAGTGCCGAGCTAGCCGGGCCGCGGGTCCGCTAGCCCCGCGCGCTACCTCCCGACAGCACGCCACCGGGAAGGACGCCCAGCCACTGCTCGGACACCCCGCGCGCCACCGCCCCCAGTAGCATGCCCTCCAGCCTAGCAGTCCGCGAGGGGTGTCTGGCGCGGTTTGAACCGCGCGGGACGGAGCCGAGCCCACCGCACCGTCATTACCACCGCCATTACCACTACGCAACGCGATCCACCCGTTGCCATTACAGAACGGCAATGAACGGGCTGTATGGGGCTGTCATTACGAGATAGCAATGGGACTGGTTGGTATAGTAGACCAGAGTATTGACCTCCTGGTAACGCTGGGGATAGAATGGGCGGGGGGCGAGATGGTACCGGTCGAGGTGGGTCAGCTCCTGCGGCAGTTCCGCGAGCAGCGCGGGCTCTCCCAGAACGCGCTGGCACGGCGCATGGGGGTCAATCCCGCGTATGTCAACCGTCTGGAACATGGCGGGCGAGGCGCGGGCAACCGCCAGCTCATCGAGCGCGCCGCCGCCGCCCTGGAGCTGAGCCCGGCCGAGCGCGACGCCCTGCTCAGCGCAGCCGGACATCTCCCGCAGGCGCTCCAGACGGTTGGCCCCACCGATCCCACCCTCCGGCTCGTCGCCGACCTGCTGGCCGATCCGGCTATCTCGCCCGCCGATAAGGCGCTGTTCCGCGCCCAGGTGCGGCTCGCCGCTCTACCCTGGCGGCCGCTCGGCGCGGAGGAGCGCGCTGCCCTGGTGCAGCTCTTGGGCAGTTTGTCTGAACATGGCAATCCTAGCGGTTAGCCTAGTCATGGGACGCTCGGCTCGGGAGGACGCATGCCCCGCAAGTCGCCGCGCTCAGGGGGCGATGCCGCGGGTCCCCCTGGCGACTCGTTCTTCTTCGAGGGGATCGAGAGCCCCAACGGGACCATCTTCCCCGACGCGCTGCTCGATGTCGTGATGCCGTTTCTCTCGCCCACCGAGTGGAAGGTGTGCAGCTACATCGTGCGGCGCACCTTCGGCTGGAAGAAGGCGAGCGACCGCATCTCGCTCGACCAGATCTGCCACGGGATCGTGCGGCGCGATGGCACCCCCCTCGATTACGGCACGCAGCTCGACCGCAAGACAGCGATCAAGGCACTGCGTGGCCTCGAGGCCAAGGGGGTGATCGTCGCCCAGCGCAACTACTCCGCGGCTCGCGGTTTCGAAGCCACGACCTACGGCCTTCGCTTCCGTGGCCAGCCGCCCACGCGCACCCTGGTGGAGAAGTTCCCCCAGGGAGCCCCGGAGGGAGTGGAGCGTTTCCCCCAGCCCCCTGGGGGAGGCACTCCCGATGGGGAGATGGCGCCGCTCCCCCAGGGAAGTGGGGCACTTCCCCCGGCCCCGGTGGCGGTGCTCCACGCACAACCAACCGGCTCTACAATTCAAGAGGCCCTCTGTCCGGCTCCCTCGATGGACTCTCCGAGTACCGGACCGGGGGGGACAGCGGGCAGCGACACGGCCCGCTCGACCCCGCCCGGCGAAGCGGTGCCCGACGCGAACGGGATGGGGGCGCCCGCGCCGCCTGGGGCGCACGACGCGGCAGTGTGGGCCGCGGTCCTGGCGCGGCTGGCCGGGCAGATGTCGGCGGCCAACTTCGAGACCTGGCTAGGGGGCACGCGGCCGGTGGGGCGCCGGGGCCGCACGCTGGTGGTGGCGGCGCCGAGCGGCTTCGTGCGCGACTGGCTGGAGGCGCGGTTCCGGCCGCTGGTGCGGCGCGCGCTGCGGGCCACCGCGCCGGAGTTCGACGACGTGGCGTTCATCTTGGCGGGGGGGTACACTTCCTAGCTGCGCGGGGCAGCGGGAGGCTGTCGGCCGAGGCGCTGCTGCTGGGGGCGGACGGCCGAGCGCGGACCGACTGCTGTGGCGCGCCCCCGGGGGCCGGGAGGAGACACATGGCCGAGGTCGATCTGGTCATCAAGAACGCGCGGGTGGTGACCCATCTGGCGACCTATGAGGGGGTAGGGCTGGCGATCCGCGACGGCAAGTTCGTCGCTATCGCTGCCGAGGAGGAGCTGCCGTCGGCGCGCGAGGTCCTCGACGCGCAGGGGCTGTACGTGCTGCCGGGGATCATGGACTGCCACGTGCACTTCCGACAGCCGGGGCTAGAGTACAAGGCCGAGTGGCGCACCGACTCCGCGGCGGCGGCGTACGGTGGGGTCACCTTCGTATGCGACATGCCTAATGTGCGCCCGCCCACCGAGAGCGCCGAGCAGGTGCGCATCAAGCAGGCGATCGCCGAGGCGAACAGCTTTGTCGATTTCGGCATCATCGGCCTGATGAGCCAGGACAACTACGACGAGCTGCTGCCCATGGCCGAGGCGGGCGTGATCGGCTACAAGGTGTTCATGGGCGAGACGATCGGCAACCTGCCGGCGCCGGATGACGGCCAGCTGGTCGACTCGCTGGCGCGCGCGGCAGCGATCGGCCTGCGCACCGGCTTCCACGCCGAGAACAACCAGATCCTGCAGCACAACATCCGCCAGCTGAAGGCGGCGGGGCGCACCGACCCGCGGGCGCACCGCGACTCGCGGCCCGTGGTCAGCGAGGTGGAGTCGATCGCGCGGGTTGCCGTATTCGCCCACTACACGGGCGCCAAGGTGCATATCTTCCATCTGTCCAGCGGCGATGGGGCCGACGTGATCGCCCAGGCGCGCGCGCGGGGCGTGGACATCACCGCCGAGACCGGGCCGCACTACCTGCTGCTCGACGACGCCGACTACGACCGCGTGGCCAACCACCTGCGCATGAACCCACCCGTGCGCGGTGGGGAGCACCGCGAGCGGCTCTACCGCGCGCTGCGCGCGGGGGTGGTGCAGATGATCGCCACCGACCACTCGCCGCACACGGAGGAGGAGAAGGCGCCGCGCAACGTGTGGGAAGCGATCTCGGGCTTCGTGGGCGTGGAGATCGCCCCGCGGCTGATGCTCAGCGAGTTCGTCAACACCGGCAAGCTGACGCTCCACGAGTACGTGGCGCTCACTTCCTGGAACCCGGCGCACATCTGGCAGGTGTACCCGCAGAAGGGGCACATCGCGGTGGGAGCCGACGCCGACCTCACCTTCGTGGACCTCGAGCAGCGCTGGGAGATCGACCGCTTCCAGCTGCACAGCAAGCACAAGGTGACGCCGTTCCACGGCTGGCAAGGGCGGGGCCTACCCGTGTGGACGATGGTGCGAGGCCAGCTCGTGGTGCGCGACGGGCAGCTCGTGGGCGAGCCGCGCGGGCGCCTGGTGCGGCCGGTGCGGCAGCCGACGCCGCGGGGCTGATCGCCGAGCGGCCCCGCCTGCGCTGGTCCTGGGGACTGTGGTAGCCTGAAGCCGGCCGCCCCGGACGCCTGTGTACCTGCCTCGGCGGCCGCTGAGCCCTCCGGGGATACCCGAGCGGCGCGCTGCCCGGCGCCAGCCCCCGGTGCTGGCTGGCCACGGCAGGGGGCGCCGGCGCGGGCGCGGGGGCCAAGGGAGAGAGCATGCGCATCGGGTTTCATCTGACGCCGTTCTGGAGCCCCACCGATCGCACGCCGACGCAGATCCTCGATGAGGCGATCGAGGTCGTCGCCGCGGCGTCGAAGATGGGCTACGCCTGGGTGTCGATCGGCCACCACTGGCTGTCGTACCCCACCATCTGGCCGCAGCCGTTCCCGGTGCTGGCGCGGTTGGCGCCCGAGACGGGCGCCATGCAGCTGAAGACCTCCGTGCTGCTGTTGCCGCTGCTGAACCCGGTGGACGTGGCGGAGAACGTGGCCACGCTCGACCACCTGTGCCACGGGCGGCTGGTGCTGGGCGTAGCGGTGGGCTACCGCGAGAAGGAGCTGGCGGCGGTGGGGCTGACCCGCAAGGACCGTGGCGCCAAGCTGGAGGAGGCGATCCACGTCCTCAAGCGGCTGTGGAGCGGCGAGGAGGTGACCTACGCCGGCCGCTACGTGCGCATCGAGCAGGGGCGCATGGGCTTCACGCCGTACCAGAAGCCGCACCCGCCGATCGAGCTGGGCGCGCAGAGCGACGCGGCGACCAAGCGCGCCGCGCGCATCGCCGATGGGGTATTCTTTGGCCCGCAGACCTCGTGGGACACCGTGGCGCGGCTGGCGGCGCTGTACCGCGCCGAGCGGCAGGCGCAGGGCCGGCCGGGGCTGGGCGTGCTGGGCGCCTCGCGCAGCCTGATGGTGGGGAAGAGCAAGGAGGACGCCGTCGCTCGTGCCAGCGCCTATCTGGAGAAGACCTTCACCATGTACAAGACCTGGGAGATGCAGGAGCTGAGCATGGCCCCGCTGCAGCTCGACTCCGACATCCCCCTGGACAGCTGGGCGGTGCACGGCGCGCCGGCCGACTGCGTGGAGACGCTGCTGCGCGCGCGCGACGAGATCGGGCTCAACGCCGTGGGGTTCACCATCTACAGCCTGCCGCGCTCGCCGCGGGAGCGCATCGAGTACCTCCAGATGATCGCCGAGGAGATCGTGGCCAAGGTGGCGCCCCCCGCTGCCGCCACGCCCGCCGCCGAGGGCCGGGGCGCGGGGGCCGGCCGCGAGGCGTGAGCATGGCGGGCGAGCCGCGGTACGACGTGATCGTGGTGGGCGGGGGCAACGCCGCGCTCAACGCCGCCCTGGCCGCCCGGCACCACACCGAGCGGGTGCTGCTGCTGGAGCGCGCCCCGGCGTGGATGCGCGGCGGCAACAGCCGGCACACGCGCGACATCCGCGCCGCGCACGACGGCATCCCGCGCTACACCACCGGCACCTACCCGGTGGAGGAGTTCCTCGACGACCTCCAGCGCGTGGGCGGCGGGCGCGCCGATCCGGAGCTGGCCCGGCTGGTGGTGCGCGAGTCGAAGACGCTGTTCCAGTGGATGAGCGAGCACGGCGTGCGCTGGCAGCCGGCGCTGAAGGGCACGCTGCACCTGAGCCGCACCAACCTGTTCTTCCTGGGCGGCGGCAAGGCGCTGGTGAACACCTACTACCAGACCGCCGCGCGCATGGGCGTCGAGGTGCGCTACGAGGCGTGCGTCGATGAGCTGCTGCTCGACGGCACGCGGGTCGAGGGCGTGGTGGTCAAGCGCGACGGCGCGCGCGAGGTGCTGCGGGCGCGGGCGGTGGTGGTGGCCAGCGGCGGCTTCGAGGCCAACCTGGGCTGGCTCAAGGAGTACTGGGGCGAGGCGGCCGAGAACTACATCGTGCGCGGCACGCCGTACAACGACGGCCTGGTGCTGCGGGCGCGGGCGGTGGTGGTGGCCAGCGGCGGCTTCGAGGCCAACCTGGGCTGGCTCAAGGAGTACTGGGGCGAGGCGGCCGAGAACTACATCGTGCGCGGCACACCGTACAACGACGGCCTGGTGCTGCGGCTGCTGATCGACTACGGCGCCGAGGTGGTGGGCGACCCGCGCGCGTTCCACGGCGTGGCGCTCGACGCCCGCGCGCCGAAGTTCGACGGCGGGATCGTCACGCGGCTCGACTCGGTGCCGTTCGGCATCGTCGTCAACCGGCACTGCCAGCGCTTCTACGACGAGGGCGAGGATTTCTGGCCCAAGCGCTACGCCATCTGGGGCGGGCTGATCGCCCGGCAGCCAGGCCAGATCGCCTACTCCATCTTCGATGCGCGCATGTTGGACCAGTTCATCACCTCGCTGTATCGCCCCTATGAGGCGCCGACGATCCGCGAGCTGGCGGTGCAGCTGGGCCTCGACCCCGAGGCGCTGCACGCTACGGTGGAGACGTACAACCGGCATGCCTCGCGCACGGGGACCTTCAACCCGGCGGTGCTGGACGACTGTGCCACCAGGGGGCTGACGCCGCCGAAGAGCCACTGGGCGGTGCCCATCGAGGTGCCCCCGTTCTACGCCTACCCGCTGCGCACGGGGGTGACGTTCACCTACATGGGCGTGCGGGTGGACGAGCGGACGCGCGTGCAGCTGAAGGCCGGGCCGCCGATGGCGAACCTCTTCGCGGCAGGAGAGATCATGTCGGGCAACATCCTGTCCAGCGGGTACCTGGCCGGGTTCGGGCTGACGATCGGCACGGTGTTCGGGCGGATCGCCGGGCGGGAGGCGGCGCGCTATGGCCGTGGCTGAGCGGCTGGGCCAGGTGCCGGCCGAGAAGCTGCGCAACTGGGTCTGGCAGCTGGAGGTGTGCAACGCCTGCCGCTACTGCGAGGGCTACTGCGCCGTGTTCCCGGCGCTGGAGCGCCGGCGCACCTTCACGCTGGCGGACATCGATTACCTGGCCAATCTGTGCTTCGACTGCCGGGCATGCTACTACGCCTGCATGTTCGCGCCGCCGCACGAGTTCGGGGTCAACATCCCGCAGATGCTGTCGGAGGTGCGGCGCGAGACCTACGCGCGCTACGCGCTGCCGGCGGTGTTCACTCGGCTGCTGGCGAGCAACTGGCTGGCCGTGAGCGGGTTGCTGCTGCTGTCGGCGCTGTTCTTCCTGGCGGTCGTCGCGGCCACGGGCGATCCGGGGCGCCTGTTCGAGGCCCATGTAGGCCCCGGGGCGTTCTACCGGGTGCTCCCCTACGCGCTGATGTCCGGCCCGGCGCTGGTCCTCTCGCTGGTGGGGCTGGTGCTGCTGGTTGGGGGGGGCGTGCGCTTCTGGTGGCGCACGCGCGGCAGCGTGGCGGACTACGTGTCTCTCGGGGCGCTGCTGCGAGCGGCCAGCGACGCGCTGGGGCTGCGCTACCTGACGGGGGGCGGCGCGGGCGGCTGCACGTATCCGGGCGAGCGGCCGTCGTTCGCGCGCTTCGTGCTGCACCATCTGGTGTTCTGGGGGTTCATCTCGGCATTCGTGGCCACGACGGCGGCCTACATCCAGCAGGATTTCCTGGGCTGGTACCCGCCGTACCCCTGGCTGAGCGTGCCGGTGATCACCGGTAGCCTCGGGGGCATCGCCATGATCGTGGGCTGCGCCGGGCTGCTGTATCTCAAGGGCCGCAGCGACCGCGAGCCGGCCGACGCGGGGCTGCTGCGCATGGACACCCTGTTCTTGGGGCTGCTGCTCCTGATCAACGTGACGGGCCTGGCGCTGCTGCTGCTACGCGAGACGCCGGCGATGGGTTCGCTGCTGGTGCTGCACCTCGCGACGGTGTTCGCCCTGTACTTCGTGTTGCCGTACAGTAAGTTCGCCCACTTCGTGTACCGCTACGCGGCGCTGGTGCAGAACCGGTTGGAGGAGCGGCGCGAGGCCGCGCGCGCCGGTCACTAGGAGGCCGCGCGGTGCCGAAGCATTGCGCCGCGCCTGGGCGGCTGCTACCTTAGCCGTACGGCGCAGCACGCATAGTCCGCGTGCCTAAGGGGACACCCTGGTCGGCGCCGATGCCAAGGGGGGGTGCCGATGTCGCTGCCACGCCTCGCACTGCTGGTCGTGACCTGCCTGTTCGCCCTGGGGGCCAATGAGCCCGCTCTGGGAGGGAGGAGCTCAACAGCCGCCCTCGCCGCCGTGGCGCCCGGGCCGCTGCCGCAGCCGCGGCAGGTGCGCACGGGGATGATCCTGAGCATCGCCAACACGCCGTTCTACATCGCACAGGAGCGCGGCTACTTCGCGGCCGAGGGGCTGGCGTGGCAGTACGAGCCGGTGCAGGTGACGGCGGAGGCCGTCGCGCAGGTCGGCGCTGGCAACCTCGATGCCGCCACCGTGACGGTGGGGGCTGCCGTGCTGAACAGCGTGGCGCGGGGCGTGGCGATCAAGGTCATCTCGGGCAACGACGGGTTCCCGCCGTCGGGCCCGGGCGGCAACCCGTTTCTGGTGCGCAAGGACCTCTACGACAGCGGGATCACCGACGCGAGCGGGTTGCGCGGCCGGCGCGTCGGCGGCAACGGCACCGGCGTGTTCACGGAGTACGCCATCGACCAGGCGATGCGCACGGCCGGGCTGACCATCGACGACATCGAGTTCGTGCAGGTTCCTTTCCCCGACATCCCGATGGCGTTGGCTAACCAGGCGATCGACGCGGCGTTCGTGGCGGAGCCGTTCGGCACCGTGGCGATGAGCCAGGGGCTGGCCGTGCAGATCCTGCCGGAGTTCATGCGGGGCGCCCAACAGACGGTGCTGGTCGGGGGGCCGACACTGCTGGGCGACCGCCCGCTGGCCGAGGCGTACCTACGCGTGTTCCTGCGCGGCATCCGCGACGTGCAGCGCGAGGGGTTCAGCGACGAGATCGCCGCCATCGTGGAGAAGTACACGCGCGTGCCGGCGGCGATGATCCAGCGCTTGCAGCGGCCGTACTGGGACCCCGAGGGGCGGGTGAACTGGGACTCGCTGCTGGACCAGCAGCGCTTCTATATGGCGCGGGGCTATCTGAACTACAGCGAGCCGCTCGACCTCGTGCGCGTGCTCGGCGAGGACGGCCCGCGCCAGGCAGCACTCGCCGCGCTGTCCCGCTGAGCGGGGCTCAAGAGCGCACGCGGCCGAGCTGCGCGCGGGCGTAGTCCGACGGGTCGGGGGCGATCAACC
>Ga0209061_1002440_pt1 | contig 23569 bp, 26 predicted proteins | sample Coa_R1_10_FD_187157 | JGI IMG/M metagenome (GOLD analysis project Ga0209061, IMG submission 187157) | Surface soil microbial communities from Centralia Pennsylvania, which are recovering from an underground coalmine fire - Coalmine... | ecosystem: Environmental > Terrestrial > Soil >...
AGGCTCGACGGTTTCGCCCTGGTACGCGCGATCCGCGCCGACCGCCGCTGGCAGGGAACCAGGGTGATCCTGCACAGCTCATTGAGTGGAGGCTCCAACGAAGCCATGGCGGCGAGTGTCGGCGCCGATCGTTTCCTCGCCAAGTTCCAGCCCGAACTGCTGGCGACGGCGATTCTGGAATTGCTGCGCGCACCATTGAGTGATCTGGCTGTGCTTTAAATAGATGCTCCGCGTCGGATTTCCGTCGCGGCGACAGGAAACCGCCGCCAAGGATCGTGCAAATTCCCGGGTGCACGGCCTGAAAGCCGCATGCCAGCGCGCTTTTTAGCGTCTGGCACGCATATTGCTGCGTGGAGGCCGAACACTCGTTGTGGAGCCTCCATGAGCAATTCATCCGAACCCCTGTTCGGCATTCACGCCCGCGCGCTGGCCGTCTGGCAGAAGCGGGCCGAGGCGATCGCCAACAACCTCGCCAATGCCGACACGCCCGACTACAAGGCGCGCGATGTCGATTTCCGCAAGGTGTTGGCCTCCGCGACCAGCGACGAAGGCAGCGTGCAGTTGCAGGCGCCCGAGCCCGGGATGATCGGCAGCAACGGGACCTCCGCATCCGACCCGATCCCGCTGTCCTGGCGCGTCCCGCTGCAGCCGAGCATGGACGGCAACACCGTTGACACCCAGGTCGAACAGGCCAACTACGCCGCCAACGCGGTGCACTACCAGGCCAGCCTGACCTTCATCAACGCACAGATCAGCATGCTCAACACCGCGATCAACGGAGGTGACTGATGTCGATGTTCACGATCTTCGACATTGCCGGGTCCGGCATGGCGGCGCAATCGCTGCGCCTCAACACCACCGCCAGCAATCTCGCCAACGCCAACAGCGTCGCCAGCAGCCCCGACAAGGCCTACCGTGCGCGCGAACCCCTGTTCACCGCAGTGCAGGCGGCCATCACCGGCCAGGCCGGCGGTACCGACAGCAATGCCACCGTCGGCGTGCGCGTCACCGGCGTCACCGAGAGCCAGGCGGCGATCCCCAGCCACTATGAACCGGGCAATCCGATGGCCGACGCCAACGGCTATGTCTATGGCAGCAATGTCAATCCCATCGACGAGCTGGTCAACATGATCTCCGCCTCGCGTTCGTACCAGAACGACGTGGACGTGATGCAAAGCGCCAAGCAAATGATGATGAACACGCTGAACCTCGGGAAATGACCACCATGACGGACGTAAGCGCCATCACCAACAACAGCACCTCTTCGCTGGCCCCGCCCACCACGCTGGCCGCTCAGCAGCTCACCCAAGCCGATTTCCTCCAGCTGTTGACCCAGCAACTGCAGAATCAGGATCCCACCCAACCCATGGATCCCACGGAGTTCGTGAGCCAGATGGCGCAGTTCAGCCAGCTCACGGCGGCACAGGGGATGCAGACTTCACTCAATCAACTCGCGACGTCGCTCCAGAGCAACCAGATGCTGGGCGCTTCCAACCTCATCGGCCACCAGGTACTGGTTCCCTCCAGCCAGATCAGCATTACCGGCAGTGGCACCGGCGGCGCGACCGGTGCCGTCGACGTGCCGGGCGGCGCCAGTGACGTGCAGGTGAAGATTGCAGACGGCAGCGGCAAGACCGTGCGCACGCTCGATCTCGGGGCGCAGCCTGCGGGCTATGCCCAGTTCCAGTGGGACGGCATGGACGCCAGTGGCCAACCCGTTCCCCCCGGCACGTACAACGTGTCCGCCAGCAACGCCAACGTTTCATTCACCACCTATGCCGGCGGCCAGGTGCAGGGGGTCAACAGTAACGGCGGCACCGTCAACGTCCAGGTGGGCGGCATCGGCAACGTGCCGCTCAGCCAGGTCACCCAAATCCTCTGATCGCAACCGGAGCAACTTCTCATGCCTTTGAACATCGCCCTAAGCGGACTCGATGCGGCCGCAGCGGAACTGCAAGTCACGGCCAACAACATCGCCAACACCGACACTGTCGGTTTCAAGGGTTCGCGCGCCAACTTCGCCGATGTCTTCTCCCTGTCCGGGCCGAACCTCAGTTCCACCGCAATCGGCAGTGGCGTGCGCCTCGCCAGTGTGACGCAGCAGTTCAGCAACGGCGATATCGAGAATACGCAGAACACCCTCGACATGGCCATCAATGGCAATGGCTTCTTCACTGTCAAGGGGACCAGCGGCCTTGCCTACACTCGTGCGGGCGACTTCCAGCAGGACCAGAATGGTTACGTCGTCACGCCGGACGGTTCGCGCCTGCAAGTCTTCCCGCCCAACGGCAGCGGAGGCTTCGACGTCAGCACACTGCAGGACCTGCAGCTGGTCACCACGCAAAGCCAGGCACAGGCCACCAGCAATGTCCAGCTCGCCTTCAATCTTCCAGCCGGTGCCACGCCGCCCGCGAACCCCGTTTTCAGCCCCACCGATCCGACCAGCTTCAACCAGGCGCTGCCTTTCACGGTGTATGACTCGCAAGGCGGTACCCAAAACGCCACCGCCTACTTCATCCAGACCGCCACTCCGAATCAGTGGCAAGTGCAATTGATGGTGGACGGGCAAAGCGCAGGCAGCAGCAACGTCACGTTTTCCAACAGCGGCACGATCTCTGCGCCGGCAAACGGACTGCTCAGCTTCAATCCCGTGACGGTCAGGCCGGGCACCAATCCGATCCAGCTGACGCTGGACGTGTCCCAGGCCACCCAGTTCGGCAGCGCATTCGCCACCGGCACCATCAACCAGAACGGTTTTCCGGCCGGGCAACTGTCCAACATCAACATCTCGTCGGGCGGCGTGGTGTCGGCCAATTTCTCCAACGGCCAAAGCGTTCCGCTCGGCGAACTGGCCATGGCCAACTTCGCGAACCCCCAGGGTCTGGTGCAGCTCGGCAACAACAGCTGGGCGCAAAGCTACCAGTCCGGGCAGGCGGTTCTCGGGGCGGCCGGCAGCGGCACCTTCGGCACGGTCCAGTCGGGCGCACTGGAGGCATCCAATACTTCGGACCTCACCTCGCAACTGGTGGACATGATCAACGAGCAACGCAACTACCAGGCCAACTCGCAGGTGATCTCGACCGACGACAAGATGATCCAGACCATCATCGGCCTCAACGCCTGAGTCCGGGACAGATCGAGGATCCGCCATGGACCGCATGCTCTACGTCGCGATGACCGGTGCCACGCAAACCTTGCGCGCGCAAGCCGAGGTCAGCAACAACATCGCCAACATCTCGACGACCGGCTTCAAGGCGGAAATGAGCGCTTTCCAGTCCCTGCCGGTGCAGGGCGAAGGCATGCCGACGCGCATCAATGCCGTGGATCGCGGCACCGGCTACGACTTCAGCCAGGGGCCGCTCTCGCACACGGGCAGGAGTCTCGATGTCGCCGTCCAGGGGCCGGGCTGGATTGCAGTGCAGGCGCCCGACGGCAGCGAAGGCTACACCCGCGCGGGGAACCTGCAGTTGACCTCGAACGGCCTGCTGACCGATGCGGCCGGCAACCCGGTACTCGGCGACGGCGGACCGATCTCGGTGCCGCCCGCATCGCAGATCAGCATCGGCTCCGACGGCACCGTATCGGTGGTGCCGCTGGGCCAGAGTCCCGACACGCTGTCCAGCGTCGACCGTATCCGCCTGGTCGATCCTCCCGCGGATCAATTGCAGCAGGGCAGCGACGGGCTGATGCATCTGGCCAACGGCGGCCCGGCGCCGACCGACGCCAACGTACGCCTGGTCGCGGGCACGCTGGAAGGCAGCAATGTCGAGCCCTCGGCCGCGCTGGTGCAGATGATCGCGCTGTCGCGCCAGTTCGACCTGCAGGTGCAGGCCATCCACAGCGCCGACCAGAACGCACAGGCGGCCAGCCAGTTGTTGCAGTCCTCGACATCCTGACATGGACCCGACCCGCCCGTATCCATCATCCGCCGCGCACCACGTCGCGGCGAAGGAGTGAACCGATGTTTTCCGCACTGTGGATTGCCAAGACCGGCCTGGATGCGCAACAGACAAACATGGACGTCATCTCGAACAACCTCGCCAACGTCAACACCACGGGTTTCAAGGCCTCGCGTGCTTCGTTCCAGGACCTCGTCTATCAGGACGTGCGCCAGCCGGGTGGCCAGACCACGCAGCAGACCGAGTCACCTTCGGGCCTGATGCTGGGTACCGGCGTACGTGTGGCGGGCACCGAGAAACTCTTCACCCAGGGCAATCTCACCCAGACCGGCAACTCGCTCGACGTGGCCATCCAGGGGCAGGGCTTCCTGCAGGTGTCGATGCCGGACGGTTCGATTGCCTACACCCGCGACGGCTCGCTGCACATGGACAACAACGGACAAGTGGTGACCGCCGACGGCTATCCGATCAGCCCCTCGATCACCATTCCGCCGAACGCGCAAGCCGTAACCATTGGCAAGGACGGCACCGTCAGCATCACCATGCCCGGGCAAGCCGCACCGACTTCGGTAGGCACGCTGCAACTGGCGGAGTTCATCAATCCCGCGGGCCTGCAGCCGACCGGCGACAACCTGTACGTCGAAACCGCATCCAGCGGCTCGCCGCAGATCGGCCAACCCGGCGTGAATGGCATGGGCACCCTGCAGCAGGGTGCCCTGGAGACTTCCAACGTCAACGTGGTCGAGGCGCTGGTGGACATGATCCAGACCCAGCGCGCCTACGAGATGAACTCCAAGGCCATTTCGACCACCGACTCCATGCTGCAGTACATCGACAACAACCTGTGACCACGATGAAACTGCATCTGCCTGCCATCTGCCTGTGCCTGCTCGGCGCCGCAACCCTGGCCGGTTGCATCACCGTCAGCCCTCCCCGCGACGAGCACGAATGGGCACCGACCCTTCCGGTTGCGCAGACGGCGCCGCCCACCACGGGCGCCATCTACCGCGACACCGGTTCCATGGAACTGTTCGCCGATCCGCGGGCGCACCGCGTCGGCGACATCGTCACGATCGTGCTCGCCGAAAACACGCAGGCCAGCAAGAAAGCCGAGACCACCACGTCCAAAAAAGACAACGTCGACGTTGGTAACGCCACGCTGTGGGGCAAGAGCTTTCCGCGCAACGGCGGGAAGATCGCCGGGCTCTCGACCAACAACGGTTTCGACGGCGCCGGCTCCGCCACTCAAAGCAATCAGTTGACCGGCGACATCACCGTGACCGTGGCGCAACGCCTGGCCAACGGCGACTTGGTGTTGCGCGGCGAGAAATGGGTGACCATCAATCAGGGCCGGGAACTGATACGCCTCTCCGGCATCGCGCGGCCGCAGGACATCGGCCCCGACAACACCATTTTGTCCACCCGCATCGCCAACGCCCAGATCAGCTACACGGGCAGCGGCACGCTGGCCGACGCGAACCATCAGGGCTGGCTGGCGCGGTTCTTCAATTCCAAGTGGATGCCCTTCTGATGGACACACAGCCACGTTCAGGGCGCCGGTTGCACCGGACCGTCCGCCACCGGATTCGGCGTCAGAATTGGATGACCTGCCTTGCGGCATGGTTGCTCACGGCGTTGGCCGTCGTTGCGCCCGCGGCGCATGCGGATCGCATCGGCGATCTGACCCAGATCGCCGGCGTGCGCAGCAATCAATTGATCGGCTATGGTCTGGTGGTGGGCCTCGAAGGCAGCGGTGACCAGACCAGCCAGGCGCCTTTCACCACCCAGAGCATCGAAAACATGTTGCAGGCGTTCGGCATCACGGTGCCGACCAACGTGCAGCCGCAATTGCGCAACGCCGCAGCGGTGATGGTCACGGCATCCTTGCCGCCGTTCACCCAGCCCGGACAGACCATCGACGTCACCGTCGCCTCGATAGGCAACGCCAAGAGCCTGAGGGGCGGCCAGTTGCTGCTGACACAGTTGCGTGGTGCCGACGGCAACACGTACGCGGTCGCACAAGGCTCCGTGCTGGTCGGCGGCGTCAACGCGCAAGGCCAAAGCGGATCCAGCGTGCAGGTGAACATTTCTTCCACCGGGCGTATTCCCAACGGCGCCACGGTGGAGCGCACCGTGCCGACCGCCTTTGCCGTCGCCGGGGACCTGACGCTGAACCTCGACACCCCGGATTTCACCACGGCCAGCCGCGTGGCGCAGGCCATCAACAACGTGTACGGCGCCGGCACGGCACAGGCACTCAATCCGGTCTCGGTGCAAGTGCGCGCCCCCGCGAATCCCGCACAGCGCGTATCGTGGATCGCCGACATCCAGAATCTCAACGTCACGCCAGGCGAAGCACCGGCACGGGTGATCGTCAACTCGCGTACCGGTACGGTCGTGATCGGATCCGATGTCACGGTCGGCCCTGCCGCCGTCGCCCATGGTTCGATCGAGGTCACCATCGGCGAGCAGCCCGAAGTCAGCCAGCCTGCCCCCTTCAGCCAGGGCCAGACCACCGTGGTGCCGCGCAGCGAAGTAAAGATCGCCGAGCACGGCGGCCACATGTTCAAGTTCGGACCGGACGTCAGCCTCGACCAGATCGTGCGCGCGGTCAACCAGGTCGGTGCGTCGCCCAGCGATCTCGTCTCGATCCTGCAGGCCCTGAAGGAAGCCGGCGCCCTGCACGCGCAACTGGTGGTGATCTGATGGGCACACTGCCGCTGCCCGTGCAGAGTGTTGGCGCCTGGACCGACATCCAGGGGCTGACCAGCCTGGCGGCGGCGGCGGGCCGGAACAGTACGGCGGCGCTGCCCGCGGCTGCGCGCCAGTTCGAGGCAGTGTTCGTGCAGATGATGATCAAATCCATGCGCCAGGCCAGTTTCGGCGGCGGCATCCTCGACAGCCAGCAAGCGGACGCGTGGCGTGACATGTTCGACAACCAGATCGCGCTGTCACTGGCCAACGACGGCAAGGGACTCGGCATCGCGACCATGCTGGAACGCCAGCTCGGTGGCCATGCCGAGGCTTCCGGCACGGCAGGCTCCGGCACGGCAGGCTCCGGTCCGGCCGCATCGACATCGCCGTCGACTGCCGCAAATACTTCCGGGGCGACATCCACCGGAACGAGCGCGGCAGCCAACGACGCTCCAGGCGACGGAGGCACAGTCACCGCCACCCCGGACAGCATGTTCGATCGCGTGCTCAACTTCGCCAGGACAACCGGCCAGAGCGCACTGCATGCGGTCCAGCAAACGGTGTTTTCCGGGCCCGACGATTTCGTCCAGAAGCTTGCACCCTACGCGCAGGCGGTGGCCAGCAAACTGGGCGTCAGCATCCGTGCCGTCCTGGCGCAAGCCGCGCTGGAAACGGGCTGGGGGCGGCACATGCCCAGGCAGCCTAACGGCAGCTCGAGCAACAACCTGTTCGGCATCAAGACCGGCCAGAACTGGGAGGGCCGGAGCGTCAACGTGCCGACCCTGGAATACAAAGATGGCGTTGCGGTACGCGGCAACGCCAGCTTCCGGGCCTATTCGGGACCGTTGCAAGCCTTTGCCGATTACGCCAGGACGCTGATCAGCAACCCGCGTTACGCCAATGCGCTCGGGCAAGGCGACAACATCGCCGGCTTTGCCGAAGCGCTCCATCACGCCGGCTACGCCACCGATCCTGCTTATGCCAGCAAGCTCATCTCGATTGCCAACAGCAGCACCATGAACGACGCGCTGGCGGCGCTAAAGAACCTCTCGCCGCCGCCGATGACAGAGATATAACGATGTCCACCAAACCGTGGGGCCGCCATCATGGCTGATTTGCTGAGTACCGGCATCTCCGGCCTGCTCGCTTCGCAGGTGGGACTGCAGACGGTCAGTCAGAACATCTCCAACGCCTCGACACCAGGCTACAGCCGGCAGACGGTGAATCTTGCGGCCAGGCAGCCGGAGCAGACGGGCGGCTATTTCATCGGTCAAGGCGTGGATGTCGTGGGCATCCAGCGCTCGTACAGCCAGTACCTCACGACCGCACTGTGGAACCAGGATGCTTCGCTGCAGAGCGCCACGACGTTCAACCAGTTGACCAGCGACCTCAACAATCTGCTGGCCGGCAGCAACAACGTGCAGACCGCACTGGACCGCTTCTACTCGAGCATCCAGGATGCCGCCAACGCGCCCGCGTCGGTGCCGACGCGGCAGGCCGTACTGGGCAGCGCCGCTTCGCTCGCCAGCACGTTCCAAACCCTCGATCAGCAGCTGGGCCAGCAGTCCAGCCAGATCAACCAGCAAATCACGGCGAGCGTTGCCAGCATCAACAGCCTCGCGCAGGGCATTGCCAACCTCAACCAGCAGATCGCCAGCGCAGGCGGCAACTCGCCACCCAACGATCTGCTCGACCAGCGCGACCAGATGGTGCAACAGCTCGCCGAACAGGTGGGCATCACCACCTCGAGGCAGGGGACCAACATCAACGTGTTCACCGGCAACGGCCAGACGCTGGTCAACGGTGCCACCGCGTTGACGCTGCAAGCCGCTCCCGATCCGTACGACCCGACCCAGGTCGACGTGGTCGCCTCCACCGGTGCCAACATTGATGGCCAATTGCAGGGCGGTACCTTGGCCGGCTTGCTCAGCTATCGCTCCAGCGTGCTGCAACCTGCGCTCAACCAGTTGGGGCAAGTCGCGATCGCCTTCGCCAGTGCCGTCAACACGCAAAACAGCCAGGGCATGGACCTCAATGGCAATCTCGGCGGCAACCTGTTCACGGTGCCGCCACCGCAAGTACTCCCGGCGGGAAGCAACAGCGGTACGGCCAGCATCAGCGCCAGCATCGGCAACGTCGGGGCGCTCACGGCCAACGACTACGTCCTGCGCTTCAACGGCAGCAACTGGTCCGCCACCACCACGGGTGGGAACCCGGTCAGCGTTTCGGGCACCGGCACCGCCGCCGACCCACTCACGTTCGACGGCCTGCAACTGGTGGTCACGGGCAGTGCCGCAGCAGGCGACAGTTTCGAGGTCGAGCCGACGCGGGCCGCCGCGGGCGGCATCCAGGTGGCGGTGACCGATCCCAGCCAGCTGGCGTTGGCGGCGCCGGTCAATGTCACCGCCGCAAGTGGTAACCAGGCGAGCGTCGCCGGGCTCGCCGTCGACGACGTCGCCGATCCCAACCTGCTCGCGCCGGTGCAAATCGCCTTCACCAGCGCAACGACCTATTCCATCAATGGCGCCGGCAGCTTCACCTATACGCCCGGCACGCCCATCCAGCAGAACGGCTGGAGTTTGTCGCTCTCGGGCACACCCGCCGCGGGCGACAGTTTCAGCGTCAGCGCCAACACCAACGGTGCAGGCGACAACAGCAACGCCCTCGCGATCGGGCGGACCGCCACCCTTGGCGTACTGAACGGGGGCAAGATCTCGGCCGGCAGCGCCTATGCAACGCTGGTGGCCAACACCGGCACGATCGGCGCACAGGCCAATACCAACCTCACGACCCAGACCAGCCTGTTCCAGCAGGCCCAGCAGGCGCAGCAATCCGTGGCAGGTGTCAACCTCGACGAAGAGGCCGGCAACCTGGTGAAATTCCAGCAGGCCTACCAGGCCTCGGCGCAAGTGATCACGACCGCCAACAACCTGTTCAACGCGCTGATCAACGCGGTAAGGAGCTGATGCCATGCGCCTGTCCACCTCATGGATGCAACAAACCGCGATCAACTCGATCCTCAGCAACCAGTCGGCGATGGCGCAGACGCAGGCGCAACTCAGCAGCGGCAAACGCATCCTCAACGCGTCCGACGACCCGGTCGCTGCTGCCCAGGTGCTGGGCCTGCAGCAAGTGGAAGACGCAAATCAGCAATACCAGCGCAACATCGACAGCGCCGCTGCGCAGCTCGGGCTGGAGGGGAATGCGCTGACCCAGGTCACCAGCATCCTGCAGAGCGCGCGCAGCCTGGCACTGGAAGGCAACAACGCCACCGAAAGCCCCAGCGATCGCGCCGCCATCGCGACCCAGTTGCAGCAGATGTTTTCGCAGCTCGTGCAAACCGCCAACAGCACCGATGGACAGGGCAACGCATTGTTCGCGGGCAATGCCGTGCTGGGTACGCCGTTCGTGCAGGGAGCGGGCTACGACGTCACTTATGCCGGTGACGACGGCCAGCGCATGGTGGCCGCTGCTCCGGGGATGCAGGTCGCAACCGGCGATCCCGGCAGCAATGTGTTCATGAACATCCCGGCGGGCAACGGCCGGTTCGTGGTGCAGGCCGGCGCGTCCAATGCCGGTTCGCTGGTGGTGGGCGCCAGCAGCGTGGCGAACACCTCCACTTACACCCCCGGCAGCTACACGGTGACGTTCGCCGCCGACGGAAGCTGGCAGGCCGTCAACGCTGCCGGCGACAACGTCGGCAGCGGCAGCTACAACAGCGCCAGCGGCGGCGCGATCACGTTCAATGGCATGCAGATCCAGCTGGATGGCATGCCTGCAGCCGGAGACACGCTGACGGTGCAATCGGGTGCTACGCAGAGCATGTTTGACAGCCTCGGCAACCTGATCAACGCGTTCCGGAACATGCCTGCCGGCAGCAAGTCCAGCAACGTCGTCAATCAGCAAATCGAAGGCATCGACCAGTCACTGCAGCGCGTGCTGGATGTCCAGGCGCAGGTCGGTGCACGTACCAATACGCTGACGCAGCAAAAAACCACCGAAGGCAACCTCGACGTGCAGTACCAGGGATCCATATCGAACCTGCAGAACGTGGACATGGCGAGCGCCATCGGGCAACTGAATTTGCAGCAGGTGGCGCTGGAAGCCGCGCAGCAAACGTACGTCAAGGTGCAGGGCATGTCGCTGTTCGATTATCTGAAGTAGGCGAGCCGCACCGCCCGGCTTTGCCCTGTTTCTTTTCCTAATCGCGTTTTCAGGACCGGAGCGTAGCGATTCGCTCATCCGTGCTCGCTCAACCGCGATAGCGCAGCGCCTCCAGCACCAGCGCGAAGGCCGGTGAAGGTTGCCGGCGGCTGGGTAATACAGGTGTGGTACCCGAACGTGGCGCGCACAGTCACGGAGTTCGGATGGGAGCCCGTCGACGCCGGCGGCATTGACGCCTCGCATTATCTCGAAGCGACCTGCCTGGTCTGGGTTTTTGAACGCCATGGAAAACGGCGCTTGGAATCGCGCGTTCAAGCTCGTTCCCAGCGCCCTGGCCCGGACTGAAGCGCAGTGTGCTTAGAAACTATTCTCAAAAATCCCGTTCGCCCTGAGCGTAGCGCCGAAGGCGCGAAGTCGAAGGGCAAAGAACCGAAAAGTTGTGTGTTTCGACTTCGCGGAGCTGCGCTCCGCTACGCTCAACACGAACGGTTTTCAATAATGGGTTCTATGCAGAAGCATCAAACTGCTGGGCATGCGATCGACTTCATGGGCTGAACGTCCCTGGAGCAGGGGTGGCCAAGCGAAAGTGGGATCATGGCACCGATCGTCATTATCTGGACTGGCGGGTTCTGCACGATCCGGTATAATGTAGTTATGTATGACAAATAGAACACGGACGATCATGCCACCTTCACAACCCAAGCGAAAGCCGGAGCCGCCTTCCAACGTCCGACCGCTCACAAAGCGCGTTGCGAATGGCCGGGTGAGGCCCATCGCCATACGCAATCTGCAAGGCCAGGTGGTACAGGAACTGGGCCGATTGATCGTGAACGGTGAACTCGAACCCGGCGAGGGCCTGCCCCGGGAAGAATTGCTTGCCGAACGGATGAACGTCAGCCGCACCGCTTTGCGCGAAGGGATGAAGGTCCTCGCGGCCAAGGGGCTGATCGAATCACGACAGAAGACCGGCGCCCGCGTGCGTGACACCATTCATTGGAATCACCTCGATGCGGACGTGCTGGCCTGGCGCTGCGCTTCGATGCCGACCGAGGATTTCGTCGAGAAGCTCGTCGAGATGCGCGAAATCATCGAGCCCGCCGCCGCGGCCGCCGCTGCACGGCGGCGCAGCGATGAGCAGCTTGCGCAGATCGAGGCGGCCTACCATGCAATGGCGGCGGCCAAAACCCTGGATCAATGGGCCGAGGCGGACCTCGCCTTCCATGAGGGCGTGCTGCACGCCACCAATAACGAGCTGATGATCTCGCTTTTCTCGGTGGTCGAGACGGCGCTCGGCACCTATTTCGTCCTGTCCGCACAGACCGCCAGCGATTTCCGCTACTCGCTTCCGTATCACAAGAAGGTGCTCGACGCGCTCCATCGCCGGCAGCCGGAAGTGGCACGGGAGGCGATGAACAAAATGGTCGCAGACTCGCGCTCGAACATCCTCCGCCACGCGAAGAAGGCCTGACAACCGTGGGCGGCCTGATCGGTCTCGATTGGGGAGCGTCCACGTTGCGCGCGTACAAGTTCGACGAGACAGGTCGTATCGAAGAGACACGCAGTCGTTCCTGGGGGATCCGCCGGTTGCCGGAAGGCGGCTTCGCTGCTGCGCTGGCCGGAATAACCGAAGGTTGGCCAACCACCCTGGCCCGCCTGGCCTGCGGCATGGTCGGCAGCCGCGGCGGCTGGCGTGAAATTCCTTATGTCGATCTGCCGGCCGACGCGACGAAGGTGGTCAACGGCATCACCCGCGTGCAGCTGGACAATGGCACAGCGCTGCACTTCGTGCCGGGGCTGCGCGATCCCTCTGGTCCCGACCTGATGCGAGGAGAGGAAACGCAGTTGATCGGTGCGATTCCGCTACACACCGATATCGCCGGCAACTCCACTTGGATCCTGCCCGGTACGCACAGCAAATGGGCATCGGTTCGCGACGGCAGCGTCACGGGTTTTCATACCTTCATGACGGGTGAGCTGTTCGCACTGCTGAGCGAACATTCGATCCTCGCCCAGGGCGAGACGGCTCCCCACGACCAGGAGTCCTTCGCCCGCGGCGTCAGCGCTGCCCGCGACAGCGGTGCTGCCGGTGCGTTGAGCCGATTGTTTTCCGCACGCGCACTGATGCTCGAGGGCCGCTTGCCACCCGCTGCGACGGCCGACTATCTGTCGGGCCTGCTGATCGGCGAGGAATTCCGCGCGGCGCTGGCTGGCCATCTCGCCGCGCCCGGCGCGACGCTGCAACTGATCGGCGAGCCCGCGCTGTGCGAACGTTACCGCCACGCAGCGGCATTGTTCGAAATCGACCTTGCTCCGCCACTGCGGGATGCCGCAGCCCACGGGTTGTGGAAGCTTGCGGAGGAGGCGGGCTTGCTTCGCACGACCGTCGAGGCGCCGCGGCCATGCTGACCTCGCCCATCGCTTCGCCGCCGCTGGTTGCGATCCTGCGCGGCCTTGAGCCGGGTCACGCCGCGGAGACGTGCCGTGTACTCGTCGCCGCCGGATTCCGTGCCCTGGAAGTACCGATGAACTCGCCGCGAGCCACGGACAGCATCGCGTTGCTGTCAAAGGAGCTGGGCGGCGGCGCGACGATCGGTGCAGGCACGGTGACGACGCCCGCCGAAGTGGAAGCGGTCGCGCGCGCAGGTGGCCGGTTCATCGTGATGCCGCACGCCGACGTCGCGATCATCCGCGCCGCCAAGACGGCCGGCTTGCTGTGCTTGCCCGGCGTGGCAACTCCGACCGAAGCTTTCGCCGCGCTTGCAGCAGGCGCCGACGCGCTGAAACTGTTTCCGGCGGAAACGCTGGGACCTGCAACCCTGAAGGCGTGGCGCGCGGTCCTGCCACGCGACGTGCAGATCTTGCCGGTCGGCGGCATTACGCCCGACCACATGCCGGCGTGGGTCGCGGCCGGTGCGAACGGGTTTGGCATCGGCTCGGCGTTGTACGTCCCCGGCCGATCCATCGAAGACACGGCGCGTCGCGCGAGCACTTTCGTGCACGCGGCTGCGGCATTATTCCCATCTTCCCAGGAATCCCGCGCATGAAGATCACCCGCCTCACGACGTTCAAGGTACCGCCGCGCTGGTTGTTCCTGCGCATCGATACCGATGCCGGCCTCAGCGGCTGGGGGGAACCCGTGGTCGAAGGCCGTGCACGCACGGTCGCGGCGGCCGTGGACGAACTCTCCGAATACCTGATCGGCAAGGACCCGCGCCACGTCGAGGACCATTGGAACGTGTTGTACCGCGGCGGGTTCTATCGCGGCGGACCGGTGCTGATGAGTGCCATCGCCGGTATCGACCAGGCGTTGTGGGACATCAAGGGCAAGGATCTCGGGCGGCCGATTTACGACTTGCTCGGTGGACCGGTTCGCGAGCGCATTCGTGTCTATTCCTGGGTCGGCGGCGACCGGCCAGCCGATACCGCGCGTGCAGCGAAGGACGCCGTGGCGCATGGTTTCACCGCGGTCAAGATGAATGCCACCGAAGAACTGCAATACGTGGATACGCACGCCAAGGTCGACCGGGTGATCGCCAACGTGCAGGCCATCCGCGACGCAGTGGGCGCGGACATCGGCATTGGCCTCGACTTCCACGGCCGCGTGCACAAGCCGATGGCCAAGGTCTTGATGCGGGAGCTCGCACCCTTCCGGCTGATGTTCATCGAGGAACCCGTCCGGTCCGAATACCTCGAAGCGATCCCGGAACTGGCGGCGATGGCATCCGCGCCGATCGCGCTGGGCGAGCGGCTGTACTCACGCTACGACTTCAAGCGCGTGCTGCAAACGGGCGGCGTGGACATCCTCCAGCCCGACCCTTCGCACGCGGGCGGCATCACCGAAACGCGCAAGATCGCCTCGATGGCTGCCGCATGGGACGTGGCGCTGGCGCTGCACTGCCCATTGGGACCGATCGCGCTCGCGGCCTGCCTGCAACTCGATGCCGTGTGCCACAACGCGTTCATCCAGGAACAGAGCGTCGGCATCCATTACAACACCTCCAACGACCTGCTCGATTACGTCGTCGATCGCGGCGTATTTGCCTACGCGGACGGCTACGTGAGCATGCCCAAGGGACCGGGTTTGGGGGTCGAAGTGAACGAGGACTATGTCGCCGAGCGCGCAAAAGTCGGCCATGACTGGCGCAATCCGGTATGGCGCCACGACGATGGCAGCGTCGCCGAGTGGTGAACACGATGCGCTCTTCGTACGCGACTTATCCCAGTCTGCGCGACCGCAGTGTCCTCATAACCGGCGGTGCCACGGGTATCGGCGCTGCGTTCGTCGAACATTTCACGCGGCAGGGCGCGTGGGTAGCGTTCCTCGACGTGGACGAGACTGGCGCGCGCGCATTGCTCGAAAAATTGGAAAACGTTCCGCATGCGCCGGCGTTCTTCCGCTGCGACGTTACCGATCTCGATGCGCTTCGGCGCGCAATCGAGGCGGCACGCGAACGCATCGGCCCGATCGCGGTACTGATCAACAACGCTGCGAATGACGCTCGCCACACGCTCGCCGATGTCGACGCCACCGCGTTTGAGCAGAACGTCGCCGTGAACCTGCGCCACCAAATCTTCGCGACGCAGGCGGTGATCCCGGACATGCGCGGGCTCGGCGGCGGCTCGATCATCTGTCTGGGTTCCGGCGGGTGGATGAGGAAGAATCCGGATTACCCCCTGTACGCGATGGCAAAGGCCGCCATCAGCGGCTTCGTCAACGGCATGGCAAGGAAACTCGGACGGCAGAACATCCGCATCAACTGCCTGGTGCCCGGCTGGGTGATCACCGAAAAGCAGCGTGCACTCTGGCTCGACGCCGAGGGCGAAGCCGAAATCAAACGCGTGCAATGCATGCCCGGCTACCTGATGGCAGAAGACCTGGCGCGCGCCGCATTGTTCCTGGCCGCCGATGACAGCCGCATGTGCACGGGCCAGGACTTCATCGTCGACGGCGGCTGGGTATGAGCACAGCGCTCGCTCCGATGGAGATGACCTTGGAAGCGGGCAACGCACTCGGCGAAGGCATCGTGTGGTGCGAGCGGGAGCAGGTTTTGTACTGGACCGATATCGAGGCAGCGACGCTGTGGCGTCACAGGCCGGCCACGGGCGAGGCGCGCCAATGGAGATTGCCGGAACGATTGGCTTCAATCGCGCTGTGCGAAGCGGATGGATGGATGCTGCTGGCGTTGGCTTCGCGGCTCGCGTTCTTCCGGCTCGGTGACGGCGCGCTGCACACGCTGTGCGAGATCGAACCGGGCCTGCCCACGCGCTGCAACGACGGCGCCTGCGACCGTCAAGGCCGCTTCGTGTTCGGCACCATGCATGAGCCCGCGGATGGGCATGCCAGGCACGCCGTCGGTGGCTTCTGGCGATTGAATGCCGATCTGTCGCTGCAGCGACTGCCGCTCGAACGAGCCGCGGTGGCGAACAGCATCGCTTTCAGCCCCGACGGCTCGGTCATGTACTACTGCGACTCGCTGTCACGCACCATTCGCTGCTGCGCTTACGGCGATGATTTGGGACCATCGCATGTGTTCGCCGATCTGCGCGACACGAAGGGCGAGCCGGACGGCTCGGCTGTCGATGTGGAAGGCCGCTTGTGGAACGCGCAGTGGGGACTCGGGCGTGTGGTGCGCTACCTGCCTGATGGCAGCGAAGATCTGGTTCTTCCGGTTCCGACGCAGCAGCCTACGCGGCCAGCCTTCGGCGGGACCGATTTCGATACGCTGTACGTCACCAGCGCGCGCGACGGATTGGACGCCGGCACGTTGGTCCGCGAGCCTTTGGCCGGTGCACTGTTCTCCGCGCGGGTCACACCACGCGGCCTGCCGGAAACGCACTTTGCAGGCCCACCGCCCGTCGAACGTGCCGCGACGGTAGCCGCTCCGCAGTCCTCCCTCGCCTGACGCCAGAGATCCCCATGAACGCCATGACCGAAGCACCGATCGCAGTCCATCCCAAGGCCACGGCCGTGGTCACTTGCCTGGTGGGCGCCCTCGCGGGACTGATGTTTGGACTCGACATCGGCGTCATCTCCGGCGCCACCCAATTCATACAACACGACTTCGGGATTTCCGACCGCACGGTCGAACACATCGTGAGCTGGATGATGCTGGGTGCCGCTGCGGGCGCCCTGGTCGCGGGCTGGCTGTCTTCCCACCTCGGCCGCAAGCGGTCGCTGATCGCGGGTTCGCTGCTGTTCGCGCTGGCTTCGATCGCCTGCGGGCTGTCCAATTCGGTAGCGATGCTGCTGTTTGCACGATTGGGGCTGGGGGTCTCGATCGGCGTGCTCACCTTCACCGCACCGCTCTACCTCGCCGAGATCGCACCCGAGCGCATCCGCGGCGCGATGGTGTCGCTGTACCAGTTGATGATCACCATCGGCATCTTGATCGCGTTCCTCTCCGACACGGCCTTCAGCTACTCCGGCAACTGGCACTGGATGCTGGGCATCATCGCGATTCCCGGCGTGTTGTTCCTGCTCGGTGTGCTCGCACTGCCCGACAGCCCGCGCTGGCTGATGATGGTCGGGCGGCACGACCAGGCGATGGCCGTGCTCTCGAAGTTGCGCGGCGATCCCGCTGTCGTCATGCGCGAAGCCGCCGATATCCAGGAGCAGTTACGCATCCCGCAGCGCGGCTGGCACATGTTCCTGCAGAACCGCAATTTCCGCCGTTCGGTCGGGCTCGGTGTATTGCTGCAGATCATGCAGCAGCTCACCGGCATGAACGTGATGATGTATTACGCGCCGCGCGTATTCGGCAATGTCGGCTTCGGCCTGCACGCGCAGATGTGGGGAACCGTGATCGTCGGCGTGACGAACGTCCTGGCGACGTTCATCGCCATCGGTCTCGTCGATCGCTGGGGTCGCAAGCCGATCCTTTATGCCGGGTTCCTGATCATGGCGACAGGTCTCGGCATCGTCGGCGCCATGATGCATATCGGGATCACCACGCACGGACAACAAATCTTCACGGTCGCGATGCTGCTGATGTTCATCACCGGCTTCGCGATGTCCGCCGGGCCGCTGATCTGGATACTGTGCTCCGAGGTGCAGCCGCTGAAGGGCCGTGACTTCGGCATCGGTGCGTCGACGTTCGCCAACTGGATCGGAAACTTCGTCGTGGGCGCCACGTTCCTGACGCTGCTCAACAAGTTCGGCGATGCGAACACGTTCTGGCTTTACGCGGGATTGAACCTTCTGTTCTTCGTTTTCACGATCTGGCTCATTCCCGAAACGCGCGGCGTCACCCTTGAACAGATCGAACGAAACCTGATGGCGGGCAAGGCGCTGCGGCACATCGGTCGCTAGCGGCGCTTGCGCGTCGAGCGGCGTGACGACAGCAGACTCTGGCGATGTTACAGAGCGGCTCCACTGCTACTGGACGCCAACACGTACTTTCGACCCGAAGCGGACATCGCTTTCGGCGGCTGGCTATTCCATGCGAGGATTGTCTCCGCCGAGGAGACACATCAGTGGACATGCTCAAGAAGCTTTCGTTTTCGCGGCGGGAGATGACGCCGGCCGCAGCGCGATTTATGACCTGTGCGCTCGTGGTGCTCGTCCTCACCGGCTGTAAAAGCGAAGTGCCGAAAACAGGGAGCGAGGTCTTCCGCAGCTTTGACCGTGTGCTGCTTTTGGAGCAAAAAGGTGAAACCTCGGCGGGCGTAAGCGTGGGCGACCTCAACGGTGACGGCCTTCCTGACATCGTTCTGGCTAAGGGCCGCCATTGGCCACTCTTCAGTCGCGTGTTACTGAATGACGGCAAGGGCGGTTTCACCGCAAGCAACCTCGATGCTGCTCCGAGTCGGACCTATTCGGCAGCGCTGGCGGACATAGACGGCGATGGCGACCTCGACATCATCGTCAGCAATGCTGCGCCTGATCGCAAGATGGTTTATCTGAACGACGGCAAAGGCCACTTCACGGAAGCCGGTACATTCGGCAGCCGCAAGTGGACGACGCGTTACGTGACGCTAGCCGACGTGAACGGTGACGGCTACCCGGACATCGTGGTCGCCAATCGCGGTGATTATCCGGATCTCGTGAATGGCGAGCCCGGCGCGGGCCCCAAGGTTCCCACTCCAAGTTTCGTCTGCTTCAATGACGGCAAGGGCCACTTTCCCGACTGCGAAGCGCTTCCAGGTACGGAATCGGCAACATCAATAGTGGCGGCGGACTTCGACGGGGATGGAGCAATCGATCTTTTCGTGCCTCACCGCGATGGTGGGCAGAGCATCATTTTATGGAACGACGGGCATGGGCATTTCCCCACGTCTACAAAAGTAGGTCCCGCCGCCGCGTGGATACGCATGGGCGCCAGCGGCGACTTCGATGGGGATGGCCACCTGGATCTGGCGTTCATCGACGAGCAAAAACGGGCGGCTTTCGTGATCTATAACCGAGGGAACCGGCAGTTCGGGCAGCCGGAGCGTCTTCCCGGTCCGCCGGGACATCCTTACGCACTGGCAGTCACCGATCTCAATCGAGACGGCAAACCAGACATTGTGGTGGGCAACGTGGAAAGCCCTGGTTCGATTTACTACAACACGGGTCCGCACAGTTTCCACGAAATTCCCTGGAATGATGGCAAAGGCACCATCTACGGGATTGCGTTCGCGGATTTCAATGGCGATGGTTGGCCAGATATCGTCACGGCCAGAACGGACGCGCCGAATGCAATCTGGTTCAGTAGCGAACAAGGGCCAAGCCGATAGCCACTTGTGCGAACCGGACCGGGATTCGATCCAATGTGCCGGCTTGGCTATGCAGCAGAATGACCGGTGTGGGCCGGACTGCGCCCGTTGCGCAGTCCGGCTCCCGTCGGCCTCAGACCTCCGTCTGCTCGGCCATTTCCAATGCATCATCAACCTCAATTCCGAGGTATCGCACCGTGCTTTCAAGTTTGGCGTGGCCAAGAAGCAGTTGGACGGCACGCAGGTTCTTGGTGCGCCGGTAGATCAGCGAAGCTTTCGTGCGGCGCATCGAATGGGTGCCATACATGGCGGCGTCCAACCCGATCTCGGCCACCCACCGGTGGACGATCCGCGCGTACTCCCGCGTGGATAGGTGCGGCGACACATGAACGCGGCTTGGGAATAGATACGCGCCGGGCTGAAGGTGCGCCGCCTCAATCCATGCATGCACCGCTTCGCGGGTCGGTTCAGTGATCTCGAACTGCACCGGACGTTTCGTCTTCTGCTGCATGACGATGGCGCGTGGCGCAACTTGGTCGCCGTGCGCAACATCCAAGTCGCGAAGCTTCACGAGATCGCAAGCGCGGAGTTTCGAATCGATGGCGAGGTTGAACAGGGCGAGGTCTCGTGTGCGGTGCCGCAGTTGAAGCCGGATGCGGATGGCCCAGATATCACGCAGCTTAAGCGGCGCCTTCTGTCCTACGAGCTTGCCCTTGTTCCAAGGTTGTCGTTGCTGGCTTTCCATCGACGTCTCCAGTCGGGACTTCGATGGTGTTCCACCGTCCGGTAAGGCCCTGCGAAGACATCCAAGGCGAATTCCAAAATAAACCTAACCGTTTGGGATATGGTACGATGGCTCATGCCAACCATCCTGCGCATCGGCAGCCTCCGCGTCGTGATCTATCCGAACGACCATCGGCCGGCACACGTTCACGTGATCGGGCCGCACGGCGAAGCGGTGTTTTTCCTGAACTGCCCTGACGGACCAACCGAGCTACGTGAATGCTACGGTTTCAAGGCATCTGACGTGAGCCGTATCCGAACCGATCTGGCGGGCAGGTTGACGAAGCTGTGCAACGAGTGGAGCAAATTCCATGGACATTACTGAAAACGAGTTTGGCCAAGCCAGTCACCGCATGCAGGCGCTTCGGGAGCACGGCCACGCAGTGGCTGCACGCTACGATCGCAAGCGGTCCCGCGTGGTCGTCAGTCTCAACACGGGTGTGGAAGTCACGTTTCCTCCGAAGCTCGCCGAGGGTTTGGCGGATGCCACGCCATCCGATCTAGCAAAAATCGAGATCACGCCCAGCGGGCTGGGCTTGCACTGGCCCAAGCTGGATGCCGATCTGTACGTGCCAGGTTTGCTGGCCGGCGCCTTCGGCGACAAACGGTGGATGGCCGCGCAACTCGGTGCGTCCGGCGGTAGTGCCCGTTCGAAGGCCAAGACCCGAGCCGCCCGAGCAAACGGCCGGCTGGGCGGGCGTCCGCGCAAACAGTCCTCGAAAAGCTAACCGGCAGCGCAGCTCTATACCGGTGTTCGCGCTGAACAGGCGAGGTCCGACCCGATGGCGACATTCGTCGAAACATGTTGAACGTCCGCTACGCAGGGGCTGAAACTGATCTGACCGTACGGCACCGGCAGTAATTATCCCCCGGCAAAGACGGCGGAACTCCTATGTTGATTCAGAGCGCTCTCGTGACATCGGTTTATTCGAACCACCGCCCCTCTCGGTGCATGAGGACTTCCGACGAGAGAACTCCTTCCGTGGTGGCCGGAGCCGTTGTAGCCGATCTGGCCGCGCTAGAGGAGGTGACGTTTATTGGCTATCCAAGCGGCCTATACGACGAACACAACGTTACTCCGATTACGCGAAAGGGTATCACTGCAACACCTCCATGGAACGACTTTCAGGGCCAACCGGCGTTCCTCATCGACGCTGGTGTATTCCCTGGTTCGAGTGGGAGCCTAGTCTTCATCTTCAACCAAGGGGCATACGCTACGAGAGGGGGGTTAACCCTCGGCAGCCGCTTGCTTTTCATGGGTGTTCTTACCGAGGCAATTCTCCGAACGGAGAAGGACGTTCCACCTGTCTTCTTAGGAATTGGGCGCGTTACAAAGGCGAGCAGGCTCCGCCAGTTTGCGGAACAAGTTCGTACGAAGCTAGCTCCTCGCGCAAATGCAGGCTAACTAAGCAAACGCCACCCTCGCCTTCTGGCGGCTCTTGCGATAGGCGCCGCCGGCAAGCAGAGAAGCGTCCATCGCCATCCCCTGCAAAAGCGGACGCTTGCGGGAGAGACCTGAGTGACCGAAACGGGCCGGAATTTGCCCGTTCCGTCGGCTGGTCCCACGTACAATCGCGTGTCCTCATTCATTTCTGCAGAGCTGGCATGCCGCACCAATCGCCCGACTCTCTTCGCCTCATGGCGCCGCTCCTGGACGAAGAAATCGATGAGCTGGACAAGTTCCTGCTCTCGGACGCCACTTCGGACGAGACCATGGTCATGAGCGGCCTCGATGGATACCTCACGGCCATCGTTATCGGGCCCAAGACGGTGATGCCCAGCCTATGGCTGCCGCAAGTCTGGGGATCCACATTGGACGACGCTCCCGAATTTGAATCGGCCGAGCAGGCCCAGCACATCCTGACGCTGATCATGCGGCACATGAACGGCATCGTCTGGAGTCTTCAGCATGATCCGGACTCCTTCGATCCAATGTTCGATTTCTTCACGTATCCCGACGACGAGCACGAATATCTCGACGGCGAACGTTGGGGCGTATGGGTTCATGCAAGGCGTTGCACTTACCCGCGAGGATTGGCAGCCGCTATTTGATGACCAAGCGACGGTCGAGGCGCTGCAACCCATCCACCTGCTCGGCTCGGACGACGTGACCGGTGAAGAGGAGGCCTTGACCCTGACGCCGGCGCAACGGGAGAAGATCACGGAAGCCATCCCCAAGGGAGTGGCCGAAATTTACAGGTTCTGGCGGTCGCGCCGCGCGGTATCCGATGCGGATCGTGTCGCCGGGGCAAGTGCACGCCGGAGCCAAAAAACCGGGCGCAACGAGCCTTGCCCATGCGGTAGCGGCCGGAAATTCAAGAAGTGTTGTGGCGCCGCTCGAACGGTGCACTGATTGCGTTGGAGTCAGCACGCCCCGTGATTACACAGAAATTCCGGGCGCCACAACCGCCGCGTCCATTTCGCTTCGTTTCCACCCGTGCCGAATTCTGTCGCGGCGACATTCATTCTTCAAACTCCGTCTGTTCCGCCATCTCCAGGGCATCATCGACCTCGATGCCCAAGTATCGGACGGTGCTCTCAAGCTTGGTGTGTCCAAGCAGCAGCTGCACTGCCCGCAGATTCTTGGTGCGCCGGTAGATCAGGGAGGCCTTCGTACGGCGCATCGTGTGCGTACCATACGCAGCGCCATCCAAACCAATCTCGGCAACCCAGCGATGCACGATTCGCGCGTATCGGCGCGTGGAGAGATGCGGGGAAATGCTGACTCGGCTCGGAAAGAGGAAAGCTTCCGGGCGCAGGTGCGCGGTTTCGATCCAGTCGCGAAGCGACTGCCGCGTCAGTTCAGTAATCTCGAATTGGACCGGATGGTGGGTCTTTTGTTGCATAACCATGGCTCGGGCAGCAACTTGGCCGCCGTGCGCAACATCGAGCACGCGAAGCTTGACCAAATCGCAGGCACGGAGCTTTGAGTCGATCGCAGTGTTGAACAGCGCAAGATCGCGGATGCGGTGCCGCAGTTGCAGGCGAATGCGGATAGCCAGATATCGCGCAGTTTCAGGGGTGCTTTCTGGCCGACGAGCTTGCCTTTGTGCGTATTCCGCTGATGTCGCACCTTTGTTCCAGGGTTGTTGGCGGGATTCGCTTTCCATCGCGGTCTCCAGTCGGGACTTCGATAGTGATCCCCTAAAGGGTCGATGGACTGTTTGGGGCCGAACGTCTTGCGGAGATGTACCTAAATAGGTACACTAGAACCGTGCCGCCACTCCCTCCCGTCCTGGAAGTCCGCTTCTACGCTACGGATCAAGGCCGCGAGCCCGTCCGGGACTGGTTGAAATCCCTACCGCCTGATGCGCGCAAAGTGATCGGCGAGGATC
>Ga0209061_1002441_pt1 | contig 23566 bp, 24 predicted proteins | sample Coa_R1_10_FD_187157 | JGI IMG/M metagenome (GOLD analysis project Ga0209061, IMG submission 187157) | Surface soil microbial communities from Centralia Pennsylvania, which are recovering from an underground coalmine fire - Coalmine... | ecosystem: Environmental > Terrestrial > Soil >...
CGGGAGCGCTCCCGGAAAGATTGCAGCCGGAGAACATCACCCACTGGTTTACGGCGAGATTGTTCGAAGCGGTTACGACGATTGCGTAAAGCTGCTGCCGGCGCACGGCTCCCGGAGCAGCGATATAAGGAAAAGCTGCCGTGTAGCAGATGGCTCCGGAGCAGGGAAGGTTTGTGCTGTTGTTCGATTCGGCAGTGAATCCGGTCACCGAGTACGTGGTTCCCTGTGGAATGCTGCTTCCCTTCCATACAATCATCACCGGTCCCAGAGTGCCGTAAGGATTTGCCTCCTGCCCCTCGATCTTGCAGCCGTCGTAGATGTTGATCGTCGAGGAGATTACGTACTTCCTGTTTCCGGGAAACTCGACTACGCCGCCGTAGGGAGCGTTGCCGCCGTTCCAGCAGGCGTTGAAGGCCGCCTGAATCGCCGCCGTGTCGTCCGTAGTTCCGTTGCCGACGGCCCCGAACTGCGTCACGTCGTAGCGCGGACCGATGCTGGCCAGGTTCTGCGCCGAAAGCGCCGTGGCCGTCGTCGGGCCCGTGAAGGTGTTCGCTGCCGTTCCCGTCTGGGTGTAGCTGCCGGAATTGGCAATGCCGTTCATAGCCGGATTGTTCGACAGCACAACATTGCCCGAGCCGGTAGTGGGAATCGAACTGGTCACCGTAGTCGCCGAAGCGGCTACGGGAATCTGCCCGGCCGTCATACCGGAGAGAGAGCCGGACGAAGACGAACAGGATGTCCACTGCGTACCTGTCCAGCAGCGAGGCGTTAAAGAGTTTACATTCCAATACGATCCTCCGGGCACCGGTGTCGGGTACACTTCCGTATCCGCATATCCATACGCCCCGCCTGTGGCGGGGAACCGTGGTCCTGTCGCAATGGCGCTTAGCTGCGTGCTGAGATTGATCGAACTGCCTGTTACCACGAAATTCTTGGAAACGCATGGAGCCGATGCCCAGGGGCAGATCGAGATATTCCAAGACGTTCCCGAAGGCTGGATGGTGTTATTGTCCGGCAGGCTGATCGTAAACGTCCCCGATCCGTTCATCGTTCCTTTTACCTGATTCGGTATCGGGCCGCCTGCCCATACGTAGGAAGTCACTGGACCCGGAGAAAATGTAGCCGTCACGCTCCCATAGTTCCACGTGTTTCCATCGGTGTCTGTGATCGATGCCGTCACGCTTGTGGACTGCGAAAAAACAAAACACCCTGCTGCCCACCAGCAAAACAAAGTAAGCGCTACGAACCACACAATGCCGATCAATTTCTTCATAAGAGTTGCCACTCTGTCCAGGTATCGCGCGCGTTCGGTCCGATTGGCGTTCCGCCTCCGCTGGTCACGCTGATGCCGTAGTAATAGTTCGGCGGAACAATAAAGGTCACCGAAGCGGGATAGTAATTAGGATTGCTCGATCCATCATTGACGCGCGCGAACTCGGCGACATCGGTTGAAGGCGTCGCGCTGGAATCGCAATAAACAACTCCGTGGAACCCGCCGCCTCCGCCATCTGCGGAAACCGTCACCACGAGCAAGCTGGATCCCGTGTTCTGGTAGATGTACCCAGGGGCGGGCGGCGTGGTCATGGGGTTCGGGGTCGAGTAAAATCGCCGTATTCCGCTGGTTCCATCGCTTGAAATCAGGCTTGCGTTCTGAGTCGCTGCAACATTTGAAGCACCTGAAGATGCCGCTGTCACGCGCCCATACTGATCCACTGTGACATTGGCGTTCGTGTAGGAGCCAGCCGTTACGCCGGAAGCCGCCAGAGTCCATGTCTGCGCGGAGCTTCCATTGAAAGGCGAACCGCTCAATCCGTCCCCGGGCGTCAAAGAGTTCGCCACCGACCCGGCCTGCCCGGTAGTGTTTTGGTTGAGCGTGGGAATGTCGGCAGGAACGATTGCCCTGAACGACGGAACCCCGGAACTCCCGTTCGGAGCCGCAAACACCGTGTTGGCGCTCTGCGATGCAAATGTGCAGGTGATAGTGCCCGATACTGTGATTGTGGGCGTGCATCCGCTGAACACCGATGACGGCATGGATAGCCCAACAGACGTTACTGTGCCGCCGATATTGATCCACTGGCTTCCCGTCCAGAAATACGGAACATTGTTGGTTACCTGATAGAACTGCCCTCCCTGCAATCCCGGGGGCTGCGTCACCTCGGATGAGGAATATGCTCTTGGCATGGGAGCCGCATAGATCACCGGAGGATTCACGCGGCTGGAAAACAGGCTGGACAGGTTCTCCGTCGCGCCTGTTACCGGCGTCACAATTACAGTGCAGGATGCCGTCGCATTGGGACAAACAGAAAAGCTCCACTGCGTTCCGGCCGGAGTGATTGTATTGTTGTCGGGCAGCGTGACGGTGAACGTCCCTGTATTGTCCATCGTTCCCGAATACACCTGAGGAACAAACGCCGACCCCTGCCACCGATAGTTATTGGGGAAGTTCGGCACCGGAAAGAATGTTGCCTGCCAGGTTCCGTTGGCCCAAATCTGCCCCGTGGAGTCTGTGACAGAAACAGTCAGCACGGTGGTCTGCGCTGACGCCATTAGCGATACGGCTGCCAGAAAGCTATAGAGAACGAACCGCTGCATCATACTCATCCCAATTCACCCCCATCTCTTCCGCCATCAGACGCTCGATCTTCGTCGCAAACCGGTGCTCTTTGAAATATGGAGCGTCAGGCGAATCTCCAGGCTCTTCTGCTTCTATTCTCTCAATCATCTCCCTGGTTGTGCCGTCCCCCTTCAGGCTCTTTATTTTGGCGGCGCGGTGTTTTTCAAACTCCATATCGAATGCCGTAACCTCTTCATCGGTGATTCCCCGCTTGAGGCAGAGCCATGCTTCCACCAATTCGTGAAGCGCCACCAGAAAGCTGTAGTCAATCGGCTCCATCGTGCTGACATGAATCTCTTTCAGATTCCCATCGAAAACAAGCCAATCTCCAACCGTTTCATAACGTTGCTCTCGGTGAGGAATATCATGGATGCGGATGTCCATTAAATCCATCCTCCCTCTTTGAGCTTTCGATACCTCTTCCCCGTGCTCGATTCCAGATCGTTCCGGTATTGAAGATTCGGGGCCTTCACCTTTTTTACCGCCTCCATGGCGTTTTCCCACGCTCCGCGCAGCGTATATCCCTTCCCCAAAACCGCCCCGATATCCCCATTGATGCCTGCCGTCACCATGTGATCGTCTACCATCTGGGCATCGTAGAGAAAACACTCGCGCCATGCATTTTCAGGATCGATGCCTTCGATTTCCATCCCACCTTTTGCCTTTTCCTTGTTCGGGAATGGAGGAACGCTGATGTCTACCGCTACGCCATATTCTGCATCCATCTTCGTGTCGACGACAATTCCTCCGTCGGGGGCTTCGACGAACTGAGCGAAAAAATCCGCCAGAGGACTGGAAATCAGATTCAAAAGCGAAGCACTGGCATGATAGCCGAAACGGGGTGTCCACTCCAGACCCCATACCGTGTTCCTTGTCACGATGGCGTTCAAATCGATCATGCCACGGTATCCGGCGTCCCGCAGCCACGCCCGGCCTCTGGCAAGTCCGCGAAGAAAGACTTCCGGCATATTCCTGTAGGCCCATACCAGATTTCCCATACACCCGGTATTCGGACCAAGGTTTCCGGCGAGAAACTTCTTTTCCTCAAGCGTGGCATTGACAAAATGAAACTGCGTGCCGTCGAACCATGCCTCGGTTGAAATTTCTATTCCTTCTACAAACTTCTGGAGAATAAACGGCGCGCCCTTGGACTCTTTGAACAATCTGTCCAACGACTTTTCCATGTCGGCTGCGGAGTGAGAGACATAGGTGATGGAGCAGTCCATCTCTTCGCGTCCCTCTTCCTGAAATGGCTTGTAGACATATCGAGAAGGATTCTTTGCCAGAAATTTCCGGGCGGATTCAGGCGAATCGAACGCCTCGTAGGGAGGCACGTCGATTCCCATCTGCTCCATTACCTCGATTCCATAGAGGCGATCATCTTCCAGACGGCAGCTTAAAGGAGAGCATCCTAAAACCGGGGCCTGCTTGCTTATCTTTTCGGCAAGCTCGCCATCGAAGTTTCCATCGAAGATGACGAGATCGTATCCTCGCCAGCTTTTAGGCTCCCTGAAAATGGGAAGAGGGGCCATACCGGACAAAACATTCCGGCATGGACCTTCTTCCGTCAGATAATAGTCGCACTGATTCCCTTCCCGAATCAGACGCAGAAGAAACCATGCCCCGCATCCGTCGGAAGATACGAGAGCAATCTTCACGGCTTACCCCTTTTTCTTTTTTCCTGCCTCTCGCATCGCAATCGCCACCGCCTGCTTTTCGGGGCGGCCTTCATGGCGCAGTTTGCGGATGTTATGAGAAATCGCCTCTTTGCTCTTTCCCTTCTTCAGCGGCATACGCCCTCCTTATTGACATCCTCCCCCGCCTAAAGTCGGGGGATTCCTACGGCGCTCACCCCGGCATCGAGCCGGAATGAGTCGCTTCGGTGGGTTCCTGGGCCGAGTGCGCAACCGCTACTCGTATCTCCACAGGCGTTACTTCCGGCATGCCCTGCCGTAGGCTGCCTTGGTTATCGGCAGCAACACCATTATAGGACGGCGCAGCCGTCCGCGCCCTCCTTAGTCAAGATGTTTGCGCATCGTGCCGACGGACGGCTTTGCGAAATCCTTGAGAGTCGGATGCACCTTTCCGCCGGTGTATTTCGTATTGAGGCTTCCGGTCGGGCCGATCTCTTCGTTGCCCGCCTCGCGCTCCCGAAGACGGTTGATCACTGCTTTGGTTTCCTCGAAACTGCCTGCATCGCGAGACATACGTTTCTCCTTTGTGTTGAGTGTACTACGGTTTAATGGTTTTCATTCTGACGGTTTGCAACGATCACGGGCAAGGTTTTCGCTGTCTGCCTGACCCAAGGCATCGCTGCCACATCTGCCGTTTTTGAGGATAACTTAGAAGCCGTTCGTATTGCTCCAGCCTCTCCCAGCTGAAAAGGAATTGTTCCAGTCGCCGCGCCGATAGCCGCTCCGGCAATCGCGCCCGGCTTACCTCCTGCCTCGTATCCAATCCACCCTCCCATGCCGCCGTGGATCGTCATTTTGATTGGATTGACAAGATGCCTGTGCATCGCAGAGTCAATAGCATCTTTCCCGATGAGAAGACGATGAACCTTGGCGTTGTTGGCCTCGAACAATGCCCTGTCTTCGGGAGAAAGAAATGATCCGATTTGCCTGTTTAGCTCCGCATATACCTCGTCCCGAAGCCCATTAAGCGACCTCGGCCATTTCATGTCCCTTCTCAACCATCGGCGCAAGGAAAGGGCTTCAGATGGAGTCAGATCGGACTTTCCAGCGTGTCGAGCAATCATTTTCACTGCTCGTCTGACAATATTGGTTTTGTCTGGAAATTCGGTATCGCTTAAATTCTCGCTCGCCATCTTGGCGCTGCGCTGGAGGATACGATTGAGATTAATTCCTCCCTGACGCACGAACATCTTCGCGGCAGGCTGTCCCGCCGCCTTTGGCTCGGGCACGGCAATAGAACGGGGAGGAACCAACTCCGTTCCACCGGTAATCTGTTTTGCGCCTGAGGGCTTCCGGGCATCCGATACAGGCACTTCAATTTCACCCGGTTTGTACGAATTGACGATGCTTTCTGTTTTTGCGGTAATGTCATCAATCGCTCTCGAAACGTTTTCAGATAGCTTGCTCAGCGTGGTTGCACTGCCAGCTACACTGGCAACCTCATGCGCTACCTGACGGGCAGTCTCAGCTCTTCCCTGTCCGGCAATAAGCCTCCGCGCCGAAGGGCGGATAATTCCGGCCATGATGCGGTCGGCAAGAGCTCCTAACTTCGGAGCCATGGCCGCGGCGGCCTTTTCTGCCCCCTTCATCGCCAGTCCACCGCCCACATCTGAACCCACTCCTAGAGCGGTCTGCTCGGCAATACCTTTCGCTTCCTCTCCGGGAGTTGCCTTCGGTTTTATGCCCTCTTTTTCTTCGAGAACATCCTGCGCAATCTTTCCCAGCCCAGCTCCAGCTCCCGCTCCGATTCCTCCCGTTACAAGTCCGGGCGCACCGGCAATCCCTCCTGCCATCATGCCGATAGCGGGCAACGCCTCAAGCACGGTCTTGTTGGCTCCCTCCATGAACCTGCCAAGCTTCGATTCCTGCCCTGTCTGCCCCGTAGAGACGGTTTTCGTCCCTGTCGATGCAGGCTGCCAGATGCCCTTAGAAGCTAATGTAGCCGCATCGGCATTGCGCCAATCGATTGGATGCTTCTCGATTGGCCTCAGAGTAATACCAGGCGGTGGCCCATCTTTAATGGGTTTCAAAGTAATTCCTGGAGGAGGTCCACTCATTTTCTCTCTCCTGCCGGAACCCATTTTCCATTGACCATCCATCCCACCAGTTTCCCGTTGGCATCATATCCAGCATCGGTAGCACCTACAGGAGCGGCAGGATCGCTGGCATTCGTGCTCGGCGATCCCGACTGTGCTCTGCCTCCGAACTGCTGCTGAAGGAACGGATTGTCTCGAATAAGAGCATCTTTCCGATTGCCTAGAAGCGTTCTCAGGGTAGAAGCTACGCTCTTCATCTGCTCGGTGTTAAATCCCTTGTTGAATAAATCATTGGCTTGTTTCAGTTTTGCGTCGGATGTTGCACTGCCCGTAGTTCCCCCTTGAAGAATCTTCGCCACCTGATCGGCAGATTCAGCAACCGCCGAATAGTACGCTGCCACATCGGGATTCCCGGATTGCAACTTTGCCCATAGATCGGGCCGGTTGAGTGGAGGGAATTTCGTTCTCGGCATGGCGTCCGACATCTTAATCAGAATGCCGAGATTTCCCGAATTGTTGTCTGGACCGGTAAGCGATTCAAGATAATTGAGCGTGTTCTGCGTGGCGGAAGCTTTTGCATAAGCATATGCCCTGTCGCTGGCCGCCGCGTTGTATTTTGGATCGATCTTCATCGCCATACCTATGATCGCGGCGCGAGATGAACCGAAACCCGGCAATTCGGATGGCGCGAGTTGATGATTAACAAGCATTTGCGCAAGTTCCTGCTGTCCGGAATTAGTCTGTGCAGCCGTTTTCACGGCTGCCTTTGCTCGTTCGGCGGCAATCTTCAACTGCTCCATTTTGAATTTGTTCTGAAGATTGTTGGGATCGTTTTTGGCGTCTATTTCCGCCTTCCGAAGCTGAAGCATCGTATCCCGAAAGGCTTTGGTAACTTCCAGCGAGGCATTCGCCTGAGCCATTCTTGCCTGAAATTCCTTGTCCTTTTCGGCTAAATCCTGAGCATGCTCCCTGATCTTCTCTTCTGCAGGAACCATGGACGCCGCCGTGGCAAGATTCTTCTCTGCCTCCGATTTCCTCAGGCCGATATCGGACTGAGCCTGCTCGGCCGCGATAGCCCTCTGCTGCTCCACGAATTTATGCTCTTCCGTTCCCGGAATCGCAGCCATCGCCCTCGGAGCAAGGATGCTGCCCATAACCTGCCCAACTTCGGCCAGCCTGTGTCTGAAACCGCCCGGAGGGGGCATGGGTCCCTGCATCTCCGAAAGCGCCTTTTGCGCAGCCTGATCCTTCTCCTGATTCTGGATATGGTTCATATACTGAATTGCAAACTGTCTCTGCGGATCGTTTGCCGAGTTGGCATCGTATCCGAATGCCTTGCCCAGCATCTTGCGAATCTTCTTATCGGCCAGCAAAGCCTGGTTTACCTGCTGCGCCTTCTGAAGCTCCTGAATACTCTGCTGAGCCGCCTGAGACAGGGATTGCATCGAGCGAGCCAGATAAGAGAGCATCGCCGTCCTCTGGGGGCTGGGAGGCTGCTTCTGCAATTCCGCCATCTCCTTCTGAATATGCTCCCCTATTGGCTTGAGCTTTTTTACAATTCTCTCCTGCTGCTTGACGCTCGTCAGATGATTGTCGATGAACGTCTTGACAACGTAATTCTCGCGGACATTCTTCTCTGTCGCCTCGCGCTGATCCGCCGCAGCGACCGAATGGGGGAGTGTCGCCGCAGCCCTGCCAACCGTTGCAACGGCGCTTTGCGCGGCGGCAGAAGCCTTCTGTTGAGGCGTTGCCGCTCCGCTGGATGCTCCGCCTCCGGGCGAGGAAGATTGGCCGGAAGGTCCTGCGCCAGAAGCAGGCTGTGCGCCGCCGGGAGATGCCGACGCTTGTCCGCTCGGAACGGCTTCTGATTGATTAGAACCTCCCGCCTGAGCCGGTACAGGCATTGCCGATTGCTTCTCTGTCTGAATTGTCGGCGGCGCGCCCTGCCATGAGGACTGCCCTGTGGGAGTTTGTGCTCTGGTTGGGATACCGGAGGCCGTCGGAGCAACCGTAGAAATCGGTGAGGATGCCCCGTTTTGCAGTTGCGCAAGCCCGGGCATAGGAGAACCTGCGGAAGGGCCAGCCGATCCGGCAACGGACTGCTGCTGCCGCGATGATCCTCTTCCCTGAAGGTAGGCCTGTACCGCGTTCTGTCCGCTTTGATTTTCCGAGGAAAGAAAGCCTGTCAGTCCGCCCATACTTATAGAAGTCCTCCCGCGAATGCGCCAAGCGCGCCTCCGAACGCTTTACTGAACTGCCCGGCAATCGAGTTCTGCTGTCCCTCGAAGTTGATCTGGGCCATCTGCTCAAGCACTGAAGTATAGTTCTGCATCGCCTGCTCGTACATCGAAGTATATTGATTTGCCGCTATCTCGTTTTCCTGAGCCGATGCATTCGACAGAAACTCGCTTTCCCCCAAAGTGAAGCCCGACGATTCAGGGCTTAATCCAGCCTCTGCCATTGCAGTCTGCAACGATCCAAACTGCTGGTTGATCTGCTGCTGCATGGCATTTTGCGTTGCCGTGACAGCCTGATTCGCAATCGCACTATTGTATCCCGCCCCCGCCGAGAGAAAATCCCCTTCATTGGACGGGTTGTTCGTAAGGTTGGTGGTAGCGGCGCTCGGCTGCCCTCCGGTTGTGCTCGGCAACCCGGTAGTTCCAGAGGGATTCTGCTGCACCGTGAGTCCATTCGGAGCCTGCGCCGGGACAAACGGAGCGGCCCCTGCCGAGGAACTGGCCGCAGATGAAGATGGCTGGTTCACCTGAGTCCCCGATGGCAGCGGGGCGGGCATGGGATTGCTTGTCGGATTCAGCCTGTTCGCCCCTCCGCTGAGTATAGGGGCAGGCATGCCCTGCGGAGTCGCCGATCCCGAGTACATCGGCGACTGGTTCATCGACATTCCCGGCGCTGCGCTGGCGGCCATCATACCCTCCCATACGTGTATCGCTGAACCTGCACGCTCAGCTGCCGCTCGTTCATCATCTCATCGCGCTCCATCTGCGGTATACGGCCCTTGATCATTCCCGGCTGTCCGGTCTTCGGGTCCCCGTTCAACAGAACATGAATGGTGTTGGCATAATCGAATGCCCCCTCGTTGAAGGCCAGTCTCTCAACCGCAGAATAAGCAACAATATCCCGCCATGAATCCGGCATGTAGATAAGCTGGCTCGCCTGATTCGTAACAGGATTCGGATGACGCAACTGGAGCATCGTGAAAAAGTAATAGTTCTGGTCCGGAGCCGGAGCTATCGAGATGTTGTTGTTGTAGCGGGACCAGTAAATCGGAGGCGTGTCGATATTCGACGATCCTCCCAAACCGAAGGCGTACATCACTGCCGTCGGGTAACGGCGATATTTCATGTTGCGGACGGCGTTCACCTGTCCCTCAAACCAGAAGGTGATGGTGAACATCTTGGTTAAGTCTATGGCGGAGATGGGGTTTCCCGCAATCAGCGAAGAGATCGAATACTCGCTCACTCCCTGCTGCAACTGAGAAACCGGGGAGCGGTACTTCAGTTCCTCGAATTCATAGGTTTCAGTCAGTTCCGCTACCGATTCCAGTATCGCAACCACGGCAGGCGATCCGTCTGCGGTCCCGTTCAGGTCCTGTCGATTGCCGAACTTCTGCACCACAGAAGGAACCAGAGAACCAACCGTCCCTAGATTGGGAGTTACCGAAAGCGGATTCCATGTTTGTCCGGGAGATGCCATCTTTTACCCCAATACCAGAATGACATAGTTCACGCTGCTTTGGTTGAGAAGCAGCGTGATTGTTGTCGAAGTCCACGCCTGATCCGTCATGTCTCCATAGAGAGTTGCGGCCACATTCGACTGGATCAGAATCGCTCCGTTTGGCACTTTGCCCAGATTGTGATTCAACGTAAAGGGCGTATTCGCTCCAGGACTGGTTCCCGTAAACATCTGCGTTTTCAGGTTTCCAGATACCTTACCGGATGAAATGTTTCCGAAGCTCAGATTTCCATTAACCTCCGAAGAGGTAGACGTCGCCGTTCCTGTCAGTGTCTGCAAGGCATTCACTGCCGTATTCAGATTGCCCACGGCATCGACCAGCTTCAATCTAGCGTGCCCGGCGTCCTGGCCGATTGATTGCCGGGTGGGAGGTGTCGTAAGCGGAGTAATCGGAGTTCCCATTACTGCATCACCCCCTTCGTGTCATTCGTTTGCAGCGTAACGCGGTGAATCATCAGCCTCTGATGGGAGCTTGGATCGGTCCACGACAGGCTGATCTGAGGATTCTCGCAGGAGATGACTATATCGGCATAAGCGGTAGATGTGAGAAACGGAACAATCGGCTGTCCCGCTGTCTCCGCCACCACCCCCAAAGGCATGATCTGAATCGTCGTGCTGTAGGAATACAGATTCGACTGAAAGGATGCATTCGATGAATTGACGGCAGCCACATTTTGCGTGATCGTTCCCTGAATGGAAACCGTAAGATCAATTGGAGCTCCACCTGTAGCGCAGGAAAATTCGTCCATCGAATACTCGATCCGAACTCGCCGGTTTGCCGGCCGATGACCGGATGAGATCGGAGTCTGCGGAAACCCTACCTTACACGGCTGAGGCTGGCTCATAAGAGCCTGACACTGAACACCGTTCCATGCCAGCTGGTTGAAGACGTCGGTTCCGAATACGATCCATCCCGGCGCCGACGATGGGTTCGCCTGAGTCCCGGCAATCAGAAGAGACTGTTGAGGCATCTGCGGAGGAGAAGTCGTGGTTAGAGGAGGCCCTGTAACCTGATAGACAGGCGTTGTGAGCGGAGGGGTCTGCTGCTGCGACCACGACTGAGACGCGAAGTTGTAATCCAGAATCAGCCCGAACCACTGCGGATTTCCAATCTGGTTCGGATAAGGATTGGACGCCTGCTGCTCTGGAACCCCGTAGATATTGAAGGCGAGAAGATAATGAAGTTCTCCATACACGACGGCAAAACTTGCGTTGACAGGAGGATTCTGCGTCAAAGGAGGGCTGACGGGAATCCCGGACAGAACCTGATATTGCGCATTGCGGTAGATGTTGCGAATCAAAGGCATCACGGGTGTCCCGATCTGCTGCTGGCTCCCCGGTACCCACAAATTCACATTGTCGGGAGTCACAAACGCCGTGATAGGACCATATTGGGCTACTGTACCGGGAAGCGCCCCCACCGGAAGTGTTGCCTGCCAGTAGTTATACAGAGTAAACGCCGAAGTACCGTTCTGCGCCGGATCGACTTCGACGATGCCCTGCGTCATCTGCACGTAAAAAGAGTGTCCGAGATTGACAATTCCCACCGGGAATCCCTGTGAGTAGCTCGTTAGCACGTCGTATCCACCAACTACCCCGGAGTTCGTGTTGGTGTTCGAGTTGAAACTCCCCACCGAGGTGCTGCTGAACGTAGACACTGTGGACCACGCTATCGTCCATGGAGTGTTCGGTGGCATCGATGGAGGACTCACCGTCCCGGCAGTATAGGATGTCAATGCGTAGGTATTTGTGCTCACATTGGCAACCGTGTTTTCGGCATTCGGTCCCGTTCCGATATAGATGTTGTAGCTCGATGCTCCCGAAACGGCTGTCCATGCCCAGACAATTCCTCCGGGGGAAGAAAGAGTAAACGATCCTTCGGCGCTGGGAGGGCCTTCCGTTCCCGATGGAAATACAGCTGTCACAACGGCATAATACGTTCCTGCGGGCAGAGACCCTGTCCCCGACGAAGCCGCCGGATTCCCCGGAGTCACTCCCGTTACCGCGTTTGTTCCTACGGCAATCATCCTCTGGTTGGAGATCGTCAGGTAATTGGCCGAGAACGCAACCGACCATGCCATCAGTCCATTCGACGGTGAAAACCTGTAAATGCCGAGAAGACAGGAAAAATAGAGGCATCCATTTGCTTCCACAAACGCCGCGGGAAGCTGGTTCGGAGTCGATGGAAACGCCCCGCTCGGCATCGTGGCAACCGTCTGAAGAAACCAGTTCCCCGGACTTTGCTGCATCTGGTAGATTTTCAGGTTGGTAACGATGTACCCCGAGGGCGTTGCGAAAAGGAAGTACTCCCCTGCGGATAGGCTTGAGCCGAACAGCGTCTGCGCATAAGGCCACGGCGCGCAAATCGAACCCCGTACAATCGAAAACGATGGGCTTACCTGCGCATCCTGAGCGTTGGGCGGAAGAAGAATAGAGGGTAAAGAAACATTCAGCCCGCCGAATGGCGCGCTGTACGGATACTCTCCGTCACCCTTGGATTGGAGGGAACCAGGCACGGTTCACCTCCCTACGCTTTAAAGTCCAGATAAATCTGAAGCGTTCCGGCATCGAGTTCGGTTACCTGAAGACCCTGAACCCATCCTATATTCGGAGACTCCTGCTGGAAGTCTGCCGCGTATCCGGTGGCCGCCCATACCGTGTTTCCGTACCCATCGAGAACCGTTGCCTTGTTCGCGGCGGCAGTATATCCGCTCCAGACAATCGTCTTGATCTTGAGCGGAATGATGGACGGCTGTCCTGCGCTGTTCGGCTGCCATACGAACGGGGCGCTGGTTACCGTGATCGGATTGAATGCGCTTTGATTCGGCATCTCTTAATCGTAGTTGAACTGGTAGTTGAAGCACACGCCGAAGACCTGCGCCGTCCCTCCGGCTGCGGTCGCCAGGTCCCACTCCACCGTAACAACCGTATCGGGAGTAACAATGAACCCGGAAGTCGACGGCGTAACTCCACCGCTCTGTCCGGGTATTGAAACCCTTGTCAGGTAACGATTTGTCTGTACCGCCGTCTGAAGTCCGTTCGCTCCGGCAGTCACAAGAGTGGTAATGGAGGGAGCCGAGTTGTTTGCATCCTGCTTGGCATAGATTCCCACCGAATTGCTCGAAAGAGCCGCTCCGGAAACCAGATAAATCAGGTCCACGCTCTGGAGATTGATTCCCTTCAATACCGGTACAGGATTCACCGGATTGTAGCTCGAAGACGTAGGAAACGGATTCGGGCCCGAGATCGTATACGGAGGTCCGAGTTGCTGGTTGTATTCCTCGTAGGGAACATTTTCCTCAAGATGAGGTTCTCCGGGGCGAAGAATCCCGGGAAGCTTGAAAACCAGGGTCGCCGTGTCCGACGCGGACAGAGCCGCACAGTAGTCCCCTGCCGCAACTTTGGTGTACGTAACCGTTCCGGCCACCACCATGGGGTTGATCATGTACTCGGTTCCATCGGTATGCGGAAGAAAAGACTCGAAACGACCACGAGTAAATGCCATACACTCTGCTCCTAGAAAAACACGTCCGAAGTGGGCTCGTTCGCCTGCGCCAGCTTCGGATCGGGCTGCAAATCGGAGGTTGCATATTCAACCGCCTTCGCCATCGCCGCCTCGCGCTGACCGATAAGAGGATAGACTCCCGAGTCGGCGAACTTTCCTGCCCTCAGATTGCCCTGCTGCCATACCGAGTCTGCGATTCCCACGCGGAACCCGGAAAGGGAATCGTAGTGGTAATCGGGAGCGTAGCGCCGCCTCGCCTGCCTTACGCAGGTTCTCCCGCCTGTCGCGCAGCCTCCCCCATTTTCCATGCTTACTCCTTACACCGGGCTCGATCCCCACGTTCCATAGTACACAGTCACACCCCATGCCTCCCGATAGAACATCAGGAACTTGAAGGCCAGAGTGTTGAAGTCGTCGTCCAGATCGAATGTGATCGGAGTGCGCGTGAAATGCTTCATGCGATGCTGCGACTTGTCCGCAAACGCAAACCAGTTCGTCGGCGATTCGAGGAAGTTGCAGATTCGATAGGTTAGATTCTCGCCCAGAATCGAGTTGATGTTGTTGTCGCTGGAATCGACCTTTCCGGCAGAACCGAGAATCTCCGCCGCAGTGAATCGCAATTCGGGAGGAATCACGATCTTTTTCGGCTTGATCGAGATTGCCAATCCCGACTGATCGATCATGCGCTCCATCTGAGTCGTGCACATCTGAATTCCGGCAACAGACAACTGCACATCCACCGACGGCCGGTTGGGGAATGTTCCCGGAGCGTAGCTGGTGAAAGAAACGCCCGGGCCGATATTCGTAGCCTCGCTTCCCCGAAGCAGAGGATGCTGCGAGTTGAACAGCGTCACCCCGTCCACCGTCTTGATAAGCGTGAATCCGTTGTTCAGGATGTTGGCGCCGGACTGCGAGATGGTGAAGTTGGCGGAGTTCGCCAGTCCCTCCAGCAATTTGGAAATCTTGTCGTACTGATCGTCTTCGACAAGTTCCCACGAAACCCGGGCCGCCAGCGTCGATTTCAGCATGATGTACCGGACGCTGCCGCCCTGAATCAGGTCGACGAATGGAACCGGAGCATTTTCGGGAGTGATCTGTGCCGCTCCGAACCCGGAGATGAACGCATCGTCCTCGTAAGCCTTGGTTGAGGGCAATTCGTGAAAGATGTCTTCCAGAAAGTCCTTGCGGTCTTTGAGGTCCAGATAATCCGTGAAAATCTCGCTTGCGCCGGGCGCAAGAAGCTGTGGGTATTCTGCCCTAACCATCGACATGTGTCATCTCTCCGTTACTAGACGTTTACGTTCGCCGGGACAAACTGGAATACAAGCATTCCGTTCGGAACTTCCAGAACGGGGTTCGTCTGCAATACGTCGCCCTGATACATACCGATAATCAGGATGCAGGTATTCGTGCCCTTGGTGTTCTTGTTGAGATCGATATACCAGGAACCATTGGCGTCGATCGTCAGCCCATAATACTGGCCGACATTCCATTGCCCCGGGCTGGCCTGTCCGGGAATATCGTATCCCGCTCCGGTCGATGCGAGATTTCCGGCAATTACGCTGGACACATTGGCCTCGTACTGAGTTCCCGACAGGCCGGAAGCAAGCACCGTCACCTGAAGACCGTTCAGAACCGCCGCTGCCCCGCTAAATCCGCCCAGAACCGTCTGCTCTCCGGCAAAATGCGCGTTGTTTGCCGTGAATGTGGCCACACCGGCAGTCACCGAACCGGCGGTAATCGTCGTCTGAGGATCGGAAGAATCCACCTGCGCCTTGAACAGAGTGTCCTGTACCGCCATCATCGTCAGAACGCCACCGGTGGTAAACGGCGCGCCATAGGGAATGGTTACCGCATTGGGCTGGTTGGGGGGAGTGCCGATGTTTACGTTGGACCACGGAGGACCCTGCTGGCCGAAATTCGCCGCATACCCTTGACCCGCAACCGCATAGTTGCCTCCGGGTTCCAGCGAGATGCCGATAATCGACCCCTGCCCACCCGTAAGCGTCGCCCCATCCCACGCCTGCACATATTGGGAAGAATTGTAGGATACGGGAGTCCCGGCCTTGAATGTCTGGCCGGCCGCCTGGGGAGGATTCAGAGTGTACTCCGTGTTTCCGGAGATCGTCTCCTGCATCGTGATCGGGTTGTGAGTCGAAAGATACGAGGCCATTGCTTCTCCTTAGAATTTCGGTCGGTCCTGGTATTGAACCTGATGGTCGGTGGTTTCGAATACCGGAACATCGCGGTTTCCGGCAACATGACGCGGCTGGTCTCCGATAGCCTCGAAAGCCTTCCCCTCCGCGCTCTGATATTCGATTCTGGAGTTGGCTCTCCCGACTTCGGCGCTCTTGATTCCCCAATACTGAAGAACGTGTATCTTTGCCAGCACCACATCGTCCCGATGAATATGCCCGTCGGCCGATACATACGGGTTTTCCGGTATCTCAATATCGTCCTTCGTGCAGAGAACGGCTCCGGACTGAATGGCGTTGCGCGCCTGATCGTAAGCCATCGGAATATCTTTTGCCAGACCCGAGGCATGAAGCCATATCGGGACCATGTTCTTATCCTTCAGGACCACATGCAGGCCCATGAAGCTCCGATTGTCCACGACGATCTTCTTCAGGGGGGAGTTTCGTCCCAGCGCAAGATTCGACCAGTCGGAAGGCGTCATCTGCTCAATCGGCTTGGGAATCTGAATCTTCGTTCCATTGTAGTCGACGAAGTTTCCAAGCTCTGTCTTCTGCACCTGTATGGGAGTTTTTTCAACCGGCATTACGACGCCTCCTGCATGGCGCGTCCCATGCTTCCAAGCCGCTCCAGTCTCGCTTTCGCAAGCCGCTCCTTTCCGCGGCGATATTTCTCCGGCGTCAACTCCACCGGCCCGGCATGACGAAGATGCTCGATCATCTTTCTTTCAGCAGGATTAAGTCCGCCGTCGTCCCCCTTCGGCCTTTTCAGTCCCGCAGAAACCGGCTCAAGATAGATTGGCGAATGGTTCCACGCATCCTTTTCGATGTCCTGAATGTGATCTCCGCGCACCACCAGAACTGCATTCTTCCATACACGAGGGTCGCATTGATGCTCGGGCGAATATTCTCCGACCTTCGCCACAATCTCTGGTCCCCACTTCTCGAAATCCCTCGGGTACATCTCGCGGGCCTTCTGGTGCTGGATCATAATCGTGTTGGCCAGCGTCTGATTATGAATCTGGCCGAGTCTGGCATCGAGAGCGCCTTCGGGGTCCAGTACCGGGTCCGGGGGTTCCGGTTTGGGCTTGAGGCTTTCAAGCGTGGAAAGGATGGCTTCAAGCTTCGTGGACTGCTCCCGAGTCCCCTCGTCGAGAGACTGAAGACGGGTTTCCAGAGCCTCGATCTTTCCCAGACGGTCCTTCAACTCGTCCGGCGTCATTCCGATAATTGCTTCCGGGTCTGTTCTTCCAAATGCCATAGATTCGACTCCCGATTACTACGATTCAATGGTTTTGTCAACAGGTGTGTTCATTTCCTGCTTCAATACCAGTCTGGCCTGATCGCCCATGCGCATCAGGCTTCCGAGGGCCTGAGCAGCCCCGGCATACCTCATCAGCTGCATAGCGTCGGTCTGAGACGCCATATTCTCGATCTGAAGATTCCTCTCGCGCTCCAGATACGGGAGAATGACCTTCTGCCAGACGCGGCTCTCCGATGCCTCGATCATCTGACGGGCAAGCTGAGCCCTATCGCTCATGGACCGCCTTCCTTTCTCGGCCGGGCCTCGTCACTTTGCCCCGCATGTGAACCGGAAACTTCCGTATCTCTCCATGCTGCGGAAATCCATGGTGAGGATGATGATCCAGAATCTTCGTCTGATCTTTCAAATCCGGCTTGTTTTCGATTTTCATTGTTTCACCTCCTGAGGCAATTGCGGTTGATTCTGCATCTGCGCAGGTTGCTGCGTCTTTTCTAGCATCGACTCCGTATCGGGAACAAACTCCTGCCCCCGTATGCCGAAATTCCGTATCGTCCACTCCATCAGAGTGTCCATGGAATGTAAGGCCTTCGCCATGTACTTTCTGGTATCCGGCGGAGTCATCGGATTTTCGATCATCTGAAGCATCGAGAGCGCCTGCTGATAGTGCTGGCGGAGATTCTGCATCATCAGCATCAGATTCTGCTTCTCGACTTCTCTGTTCACCGATGCCGTTCCCGGATGGACAACAAGCTGTAAATTCCCAGACTGATACGCCTCCAGTCCTTCTTCGATCAGAATCCTGTCCTCGCCGTAGGATTTCAGCATCTTCCTGCTGATTCCATAATGAGCGTAGATATTCAGAAGCGTCCTGCCCAGCAACACATGCGCATTGCGAAACAGGGCCAGATTCATGTCGGTTCTGGAGTTGCCTTCCTGCATCACCGACATCGTGCCCATCGCCGAGTACACTCCACGCTTGTTCAGGCCTCCTGCTCCCGAACCGGAGAACGACGGATGAACCCCGGCCCTCTCGGCAGCCTCCATTCTTACCAGATTCTCGTCCTGAATAGTCTCAATCGGGTTTCTTCCCAGACTTAACCACTCAATCGATCCCGGCGGGGCAGGAATAATCCCCATCGGATAGATCGTGGTCATCGTGTCCAGCTGAGAGCCGGGCGTGACTCGAAGAACGTTGGTATTGGCAGCCGTGGCCGCGTCGCGCCTCTGGTTATGAATCTGCGAGACTTCTTCCTGATAGTCCTGAAGCGCCTCGATCATTCCCAGACCGTAAGACCGCGAACCGGGAGACGAACTGCCTCCGAATCTCAGAAGGATAAATGCCGGAATATCAGATGGATAGAATCTGAAGATCGCCTTCGGAAAAGATTTTGTCTCGGGGTGTAAGGTAAGGATGCAATCGAAAATATTGTCCCCTTTGGGGAACTTCACATGGCATTCGTATACGGTGAAGATTTGGGATTCTCTCGTTCCCGATGGGCTGATCTTCTGATCCGACTGAAGCTCTTTTCTGGGCTGATCGTCCTGCGTCTCCGATCCTGCCGAGAGAATCCTCTCTCCTTCATCCTTGTCCCATGCCCCCGACATGATTCTTTCTTCGATCTGAAACCGGCTCATGTGAATTGCCTGAGCCTTGAACGGCATGCGCTCGACAGGCATGGCTTCCGGGGGCATCAGAAAATCTTCGTAATCGATTGGAACTACTTCCGGTCCTTCGTAACCTTCCTCGACCCTGATTCCCTTGTCCTTCGTTGCGGTCGAGAATCTTTCCCTGACAAGATTGATCTTCAGGGCCTGACATCCATAGGCGATGGCATTGCGAAACCACGAATATTCCACCTCGATCAGATTGAGCGCCAAAGGGTCCAGAGCCATCGAGGACAACATATCCTCGATCAGTTCCCGCTTTCTCTCCGGCCTGAGCCTCGCATCGACGGTCCCCATAATCTTCAATGGAAACAGCGGCTGGGTATTATAAATACCCATCATCATGCGGGCGGCAAGCTGATCGGTAAACGAAGCCACCAGCTGTACGACCAGGTTGGCGGCGTTTTGCCATGGAAAGGACTTTACTTCCTCTCGGGGCTTTCCCTCCAGAATCCTTCGCATCTCCACGACCCGGCTGGTGCGAATCATCCTCAGCTGCGTCCGAAGGCTCTCCAGATGGCGCCAGGTGTATTCCTTCAGCTGCGCCATCGTGTCCGGCCCAAATACCGTGTCGCAGCGAACGATATGCGGAAAATTCATCAGTACCCTGCCCTGCCTATGGAGCGCCGTCTCCGTTCCATTTCCCGTTCCGCCTGGTATTTCCAGGCTCCCGCGTCCACGCTCTGAGTTTCCACTACACTGAAAAGATACCCCATGCAGTCCAGAAGGTCCACTGTGGTTCCGTTGGGGTAGTATTCATATTCCTCGATAAAAGCCTCGGCTCCCCGTACCGGCACGAATACCTGCCCTCTTTCGTAATATGGAGACATCGAGAGAATCCGTCTCTCCTTGGCCCCAGCCGACCGCTCTTTGGGAAGGCCCGACACGATACATCCCGGAGATTTTTCCGGAAGAGTCCGGTCGAAATAGGCCAGCCACCCGTCCTGACCGGCTACCACCTCCACCAGAAACTTCTGAACCCTCCACCGGGCAGCCATCGCCGCGACCTGACCCTTCATGGTTTCATGCGATACCGCTTTTGCCCAGCAGTCTAAAAGATAAACCTCCTTGATCCCGTTCCTCTTTCTCCATCCGGCGACAATCGCAGCATGGCGCGCCCGGCCTCGTTCTCCGCCATGATTGGGATCGAGAATAAGCACTCTCTCCAGATCGGCTACCCGAAAATCCTCCACGATGTCGTCTTTCCCTCTCGGAAGAACTTCGATCCACGTCTGCTTCAGTGCAGTTCCGTCGGACTTAAAACCCACTTCCTTGATGTAAGGACGGTACCTCCGCAGCCAGTCCTTTCGGAAATCGCAGGTTTCTTCGCTGATGGGATTGTTCAGGTAATGGCTGCTGTAGAACCGCGCTCCGAACCTGACCCTGAGAGCCTGAAGCCTCTCCATCGAGAACTCTTCGGGGAAAATAGGCTCTCCGGCCGGATGGTCCGGGCAGCATCCGCCTTCCGCCGAGTGAGTCTCGAACTTAAACAGCGGATCGTTTCTTCGGATGTGATCGTTCAGGTCCCCGATGCACCACCGGTTTCCGATGACAAGCTCCAGATTCATCCCCGTCTCGGAGCTTGTGTCGGTGTCGAATGCGCCGGGAAGCTTCTGGTGCCACTCTATCGTTCGTTCTCTCTCGGATTGAGAGTATTGGGCATTTTCTCCGAACAGATCGTCCTCAATCGCCCGGTCCATGTGGTTCGACTGAAGAGCCGTTCCTACTCCGATAAAGTTGAACGTTCCTTCTCCCGAGCTCTGTCCGGTTCGATTGTGGGTCTTGATCAACTGGTTCCATACCGCCCCGGGCTTGGGAATCAAATCCGAGAAAACCTCGCGAAACAACGCATTCTTCTCATACGCCGTATCGAACCGATAACCGATCTTGACGGCGTTCGGCTCCGTCTCCACCGCTATCAGAATTCTCAAATTCCGCGAATGAATGCGCTTCATATAGCGAATCCACTCATCCCCGTAGCCAAGCTCCCTCATCCAGTCCTCTTCTCTGTTCTCGAAAGGAAGCGCCCACCAGATGGGAAGAATGAATGTGCCGCAGGTGGTCTTCATATGATCGCGCGGAGATTCTAAAACCAGATGAAGATTTGGGTCGGAAAGCCTGTCCAGCCATTTCCCGTGAAGATGCTGAACGATTCTCGTCTGCCCAAGTATGACTTTCCCAAGAAAATACGGATCGGCAAGGGCGTTCAGGCGCAAAGCCACCTTCTGCGACCTGGGACTCTGATCCTTGTTCCAGGGAAGATGCTTCCACTTCAGCATCAGTTCACCTTGTGAAATTCGGCGGCAATCTCCTTCGATACCTCCGGCAGAACCGCCTGCTCCCTGGACTCCTGCTGCAAACGCGATACCTTCGGCAAACGCCCATCCCTATCGAGAATCTCCTGCGCCGCCCGAAGACTCGTTTCCGGATCGGAAAGAGAATTGCGAAGAACTTCAATCGCCTGCGGCACCAGAGACGATATGCTCGCCCGAAGACGCTCGATCTCATCCCCCATCTGGCCGCTCACCCGGCGCATCCACTCCGCCTTCAGTTCCTCTATCCTCGCCTTGTATGCAACCCTCGACCTCAGCCGCGATGCCATCTTCGGAGTAAGTTCGAGAGAGTATGCCGTCATGTCAGGGTTCAGACCATAGGAAAAATCGGCGTTTGCCAGCCTCCACGCCGCTACATCCAGACTCGATTTATCCTGCATATCGCATGTACCCCATAATCTCGCCACGGCGAAGAAGACAATACCGCTTCCTGTCGCCTACTACGTAAATCCCCGCCATCTTGGAAAACAATACCCTGTCGCCGGGACGCAAATCAAACACCTCCGACCCGCACGTCAGAATATCCCCGTATGAGTGATCCTGCTTTGTCGTGTCGGGTACAGCCATAACACCCGGAGCAAGACCCGACCCTCCACACTGTCCGCAGGGAACAAACCCACATGCCATAGGCATCGTCCCATGCGCCCCAACCACTTTACAGGACTCGCACGCAACCTCATTCGTCTCAGTCAGATAATGAACCCCGCCACAGCGATTGCACTTCTTGCCCGGCAAAATCTCTCCGCTCGCATCGCACGCTATACACTCCCGAGTCTCCGACCGAACAATCTTCCCGGAACCCCCACACGGATTGCACTTCTCCTCCGTCCTCCCGCTTCCCTTGCATGACTCGCATACATACCCCTCGTCGAACGGTGCAAACTCCACCAGAATCCGATCCTCCAGAGGAGTAATCGACCACCCCCTCAATATCGCCGGAGATGCCTCCGCACGACGCAACAAATCCGCACGGCTCTGAGCCGAATAATTCAGAGAATTCCCCACAAGCTCCTCCTCTATCCTCTGACTCCGCGTCTGCACCGTTGTCCCATCCGTCATACGCTCAGACTCCCTAAACCACCTTAACTCACTTGTGTCCCCGTTCAACCCTACTCGCTCCATACACCCTCCATTTTTTTCTGAAAAATTTTGTTGCAGCGGTTATGCTTCCAATTCCGCTCCTGCAAATTTGAGACCCCGCCATGCCGGCCAGAGGTCGCCCCGGCAATTACGCCCTGCCCTGGTAGTTCCGCCCGCACCTGAGGCAGCGCCTGACCGCGCCCCAGGCCGAGAGCCGGTCTCCGCACCACGCGCAAGTATCGGCAGGCGCTGGGCGCACAGGCGGCCGAGGCGCTGCGGATCGCCTGGGGCGCTCTGCCTGCCCGCGCACAGCAGCGCCCTCCCCAGACTGCGCGGCCGAATCGGGCGCTGCCGGTATGGGCCCGGCCGCCTGAGGCACGCTGCTCCTCAGCCTGCGCACAATGACCCATGACACGCTGCGCTCAAGCTCCAGCGCCTCGGCCCGCAGAGCAGCTACCACCTCCGCAGGCAGTCGAACCGATATATGCTCCGTGGCCATGTAGCACAGTGTAGCACGCCGCCTACTGCCCCTCTGCCCTGTCGTCCACTATCCGCGCCGCCGGAACAGGCATTCTGCGCCGCTCCAGCCGCCTCCCTAATGCCTCTGCTGCGCGCTCCCGGTTGTCACGCCACCAGTTCGGCCCCTGTATCGAGCTAAGCTCTTTATCAAGTGCAGCATACACCGCTCGCGCGCAGAAATCATTGATCGTCTCCCCGCGCAGGGCAGACGCCATTTTTAGGCTGCGGCGGAACGCTCCATCGGGATCAGTCAAGCGGAGCATGTAATCGTACCGCTTCTTCATCGATCTACCTTTTGGACGTGAAACATATCAGGTAGATGATAGCCGTTATTCGGAATTCCATCAGCTCTTTTTCATGGCAGCCTTCGATCGAGCATCTCGGGGGTCGCCGGGCCATCTGCATAGCTATCAGGTCGAGAGCCGGATGGTACCGCTTGTCCGCAATCTCTTTCGCCGCATCGATTGTTTCTCGAAGAATATCCATGTCCGCAGGGTAGCAGAGATTTCTCTTGCAGTCGTCACCCATCTGTGCTACATATATAGATATGAGAGCTACGCACAAGACCTGCGCACACGGCCATCAGCGTGAGTGGAGCCCTTCCCAGAAGCGCTACATCTGCCGGGAGTGCAATCGCCTCAGACAGCAGAGGTTCCGGGTTTTGCACAGGAAATCAACAGGTTTTCCACAGAAAAGTAAAAATAACCCTTGACCGCGTAACTCATCTGCGCTACTCTGTGGTTGTTAAGAGGCAACCAGCCTCATAGGAGCACCAAATGAGCAACTACCGTTCAGCAGTCGATGCCCTCAGGGACGAAGCCGTCAGGATCGCGCATCGGCGCGGCGATTCCCTTCTCGTCGGCAAAATCTATCACGAGTGCTGCGCAGGAGCGGCCGATCGCAGCCGC
>Ga0209061_1002443_pt1 | contig 23547 bp, 19 predicted proteins | sample Coa_R1_10_FD_187157 | JGI IMG/M metagenome (GOLD analysis project Ga0209061, IMG submission 187157) | Surface soil microbial communities from Centralia Pennsylvania, which are recovering from an underground coalmine fire - Coalmine... | ecosystem: Environmental > Terrestrial > Soil >...
GGCCATCGAGAGGGCGCAGGCCCTCGCCGACTCCGACCGCGCGGCCGTGGAGCAGATACTCCCCACCTACAGCAAGATCAGCCCGGAAGAGGCGGCCATCATCAACCTCGGTGAGTTCCCCACGACCCTCGATGCCACCCACCTCCAGCGGGCCGCCAACCTCATGTACACCGGGGGCCTGCTGCACGCGCAGCTCAACGTGAACTCCCTGCTCCTGCACTGACCCGGCAACTCCCTGCTCCTGCCCTGGCCCCGGCGCCGCAGGCCCTCACGGCAGCCACGTCCCGCAGGGCCCGGCACGTCCCGCAGCGCCCGGTACGTCCCGCAGGGCCCGGCACGTCCCGCGCGCCGTGCAGCCCACCCCAGGACGACGCCGGCCAGGATCTGCAGCCGCCCGGGGCGGGACCGCATCTTCCGGCTGGTGACCGGCTTCCCGGCGCACCGCAGGCACACCGCCACCCGCCGCGTGCTCTCGGTAGCGCCCTCTTGCAATGCGCTTGGCGCACGCTGGTACGGTAAGCGGGCAAGGCTCATCGTGCACGGGCTCGCGCGGATGCCCCGCGTGCCGGAAGGCACCCCGTGCGTTCCCGCCGCGAACGGGCGGGACGGCCCACGGGTGCCCGTGCCAGCACATCGCAGGACCGGGCTGCCCGCCGGGGTAACGCCCAGAAGGTGGTATGAAGATAGGCAATTTTCAATAACATTTATATGGATGCCTGTCCATCTAGCCCAGTTCAGCCATAATGGATGAGGTTCCTTCGTATTTGCGGTAAATCACCCGGCCGGTCGCACGCGGACACTGCGGCAAGCCTTCCCGCTCGCTGCCGGCACCTGCCCGCGTGACAGAGCCGGCCCTTCGTTACCCACGTTAAGGAGCGTTATGAGGCTTACTCGCGCCAGGCGGGTGTCCCTTGCGGCCGCCAGCGGCCTGGCCGTCGCGGTGCTCGCCGCCGCGTGCGGCGGCTCGAGCAGCGGCTCGGGCGGATCTTCCAAGCCGTCGTCGTCTTCCGCGGCAGGGGCGGGGAAGGCCAGTGTCGTCGTCGGGGCCCTGCCGATCGTCGACGACGCGGGGCTGTACGTGGCCCAGAAGGAGGGCTACTTCAAGCAGGCCGGGCTGAACCTCACCATCAAGCCGGTCACCCAGAGCACGGCCGCGATCCCCGACATGCTGCACGGCAGCATCGACGTCGTCGCGGGCGCCAACTATGTTTCCTTCTTCGAGGCCCAGGCCCACGGGACCTTGCAGCTCACGGTCCTGGCCCAGGCGACCGACTGCACGCCGGACACCTACGGCCTCGTGGCACTGCCGTCGTCCGGCATCACCAAGCCCGCGGACCTGGCAGGCAAGACGATCGCCGTCAACCTCACCAACAACATCCAGACGCTCACCACCAACGCCGTGCTGAAGGCCGACGGGGTGAACCCGTCCTCGGTGAAGTACGTGCAGATCCCCTTCCCCGACATGATCTCCGCGCTCACCGCGCACCGGGTGGACGCCATCAGCGTGGTCGAGCCGTTCCTCGCCGCCGCCTTGGGCGGCGGCGCCAAGCTCGTGACGTCCACCTGCACGGGGCCGGCCGCGAGCTTCCCGCTGTCCGGCTACATGGCCACCCAGTCCTGGGTCAAGCAGAACACCAGCACGGCCCGCGCCTTCCAGAAGGCGCTGGAGAAGGGCCAGGCATACGCCCAGGCACACCCGCAGGTAGTCAGGAGCATCCTGCCGACCTACACGAAGATCACCGCGAAGGCGGCTGCCAGCCTGCCCCTCAGCTCGTTCCCGAGCACCTTGACCGCGGCACCGATGCAGCGGGTCGCTACCCTGATGCAGGGCGGCGGGCTGGCCGCCCCGTCGAACGTGGGTTCGCTGCTGCTGCACTGACCGGATATGCCTGACACGACCACCACGACCGGCACGCCGCCGGCCGGCGGCACGGCCCGTGCCGCCGGCCGGCGGCGTGCCACGGCCCAGGCGGCCCCGTGGGCACGCGGGCTGGCCGGTGTCGTCGTCTTCCTGCTGCTCGCCGAGGCCGCCGGCCGGCTGGGGATCATCAGCCGCTCGGCGCTGCCGCTCACCTCGGCCGTGCTGGAGCGCACGGTCCTGCTGATCGGCGACACCCGGTTCCTCGCCGACCTCGGCGCGACCGTGGAGGCGTGGGCGATCGGGCTCGGCATCACGGTGGCGGTGGGTGTCCCGCTCGGCGTGCTGCTCGGCAGCCTGCCCGGGGTGCGGGTCGCCACCCGGGCCGTGGTGGAGTTTCTCAGGCCCATCCCGTCGGTCGCGCTGATCCTGCTGGTCAGCCTGCTGCTCGGGTCCGGCCAGCGGATGTCGGTGACGCTCATCGTCTACGGCGCGATCTGGCCAGTGCTGTACAACACGATCGCCGGCATCGACGACGTCGACCCGGTGGCGAAGGAGACGCACCGCTCGTTCGGGTTCTCCAGGCCCGACATGATCTGGAGGGTGTCGCTGCCGAGCGCGGCTCCGTTCATCGCCACGGGGATCCGGCTCGCCTCGGCCGTCGCGATCATCCTCGACATCGCCGCCGGCTACATCACCGGGCGGATCAACGGCCCGGGGATCGGCGCGTTCATCGCCCAGGCGAGCACAGGCGCGAGCAACACCACCCTCATCCTCGCGGCGACGGTCTGGGCCGGCATCCTCGGCCTCGTCCTCGACCTGCTGCTTGTGCAGGCGCAGCGGCGGCTGCTGCGCTGGCATCACGCGCGCCTCGGGGAGACGGAATGAGCGCGGCACGGGCAGGCGGCGCGGGCGCCGCCCGGCCCGGCGGCGTGCAGCCGCGGCTGAGCTGGCTGTGGCGCTGGGTTGTCCTCGTCGGCGGGGTCGCCGCCTGGCAGCTGTGGACGTCGGCGAGCCACAGCTCGTTCTTCCCCCCGCCGTCGGCGATCGTGTCCCGGATGTACCACCTGTGGTTCTCCGGTCCCGCCGCCCACCTGTTCCTGACCGCCAACGCCGTCGGCAACATCCTGCCGAGCCTCGGCCGCATGCTGGCCGGCCTGGCGATCTCCACAGCCATCGGCGTGCCGCTGGGGATCGCGCTCGGCCGCTCGCCCGTCGTCACCGACTACCTCAACCCGCTGCTGCAGTTCGCCCGCGCCCTGCCCGTGGTCACGATGGCACCCGTGTTCATCGTGCTGTTCAAGATCGGCACACAGATGGAGATCGCCACGATCGTGTTCGGCACGGTCTGGCCGATCCTGCTCAACACGATCGACGGCGCGAGCTCGGTGGACGCTGTGCAACTGGAGACCGCGCGGGTGTTCCGCCTCTCCGCCTGGCAGCGGCTGGCCAGGCTCATCATCCCGGCCGCGCTGCCGAAAATCTTCACGGGATTCCGGCTCAGCCTGTCGCTCTCCCTCATCCTGATGATCTTCGCCGAGCTCGTCGGCAGCAGCAACGGCATCGGCTACGAGATGAGCAACGCGTCGAACGCGTTCGACATGACCTTCCTGTGGTCCACGATCGTGCTGCTCGGCATCCTCGGCTACGTCCTCAACGCGCTGCTGGGCGGTGCCGAGCGGCTCATCCTGTCCTGGCACGCGGGCGCCCGGCAGACGGCGAGCTGAAAGGGAACTGACGTGCTCGAGGTAACGGACCTGACCCGTGTCTACGGCCGCGGCGACGCCGCCCACGTGGCCATCGAGGGAGTGAGCTTCCAGGTGGCCGAGGGGGAACTCGTCAGCATCGTGGGACCGTCCGGCTGCGGGAAGTCGACGCTGCTGCGCTGCATCGCCGGCCTGCTGACGCCGACCGCCGGCCGTATCGTGCTGCGCGGCGAGCCCGTGGAACGGGTCCCTGAGCGGCTCGCCGTGGTGTTCCAGGACTACAGCCGCTCGCTCTACCCCTGGCTGACCGTCAGGGACAACGTGGCGCTGCCGCTGCGCAGGACACAGCGGAGCCGCGCGCTGCGCAGGCAGCAGGCGGAATCCTCGCTCGCCGCCGTCGGGCTGCCCGGCGTCGCGGGCAAGTACCCCTGGCAGCTGTCCGGCGGGATGCAGCAGCGGGTCGCGATCGCCCGCGCGCTGGCCTGCGACCCGGTCCTGCTGCTGATGGACGAGCCGTTCGGCTCGGTGGACGCGCAGACCAGGGAAGACCTCGAAGACCTCGTGCTCCGCGTGCGCCGCGAGCAGGACATCACCATCCTGATCGTCACCCACGACATCGACGAGAGCGTCTACGTCGGCGACCGGGTGATCGTGCTCAGCGCGGGGCCGGGCCGCCTTCGCGCCGACCTCGCGGTGAACCTGCCCGAGCCGAGGGACCAGATCAGCACCAAGGAGCTTCCCGAATTCGTGCACCTGCGCAGCGAGGTGAGCCGCCTCGTCCGCAGCCGCACCGTCCCGGACACCGGGTCCGGAAGGCCCGCTCCCGCGGGCACCGGCATCCCCGCCCCGGCCAGCGCAGAGGCGCCCGCCCCGGCCAGCAAGGACCACCCGTAAGCCGAACGGATGGCCGCGCTGCCGCCTGCCTGCCGCCTCCGGGCCACGGGGTGGCCGTGCGCCGGTACGGGTCGTCCGGGGCTGCATGATCCTGCCTGGCGGGCAGGGGCTGACATGCACGCCGGGACCGGAAACGCACGCCAGGCGGCATCGTCAGGTGCCAAGGCCGAGTCAGGTGTCGAGTCAGGTGTCGAGTCAGGTGTCAAGGCCGAGTTCCCGGGCGATGATCATCCGCTGCACCTCGGAGGTGCCCTCCCCGATCTCCAGGACCTTGGCGTCACGGTAGAAACGCGCGACGGGGAACTCGTTCATGAAACCGTAGCCGCCGAAGATCTGCGTGGCGTCCCGCGCGTTGTCCATCGCCGCGTTCGAGGCCGTCAGCTTGGCGATCGCCGCGTCCTTCTTGACCGGCTCTCCCGCGACGAGACGGGCCGCCGCGTGATACCAGGCAAGGCGCGCGGCGTGGACACGCGCCTCCATGTCGGCGATCCTGAACTGGATCGCCTGGTACTTCCCGATCTGCTGGCCGAACGCCTCGCGCTGCCCCACGTAGCGCAGGCACTCGTCCACGCAGCCCTGGGCAAGGCCGGTCGACAGGGCGGCGAGCGCGATCCTGCCCTCGTCGAGGGTCTGCAGGAACTGGGCGTAGCCGCGGCCCCGCTCGCCGAGCAGGTGATCCGCGGGCACCCGGCAGTTGCCGAAGGACAGTTCCCTGGTGTCCGAGGCGGACCAGCCGACCTTCGAGTATTTCTGGCCGACGGCGAACCCGGGTGTCCCGCTCGGCACGATGATCGAGGAGAGCTCCTTGCGCCCGCCGGGGCCGGGGCCGGTGATCGCGAGCACCGTCACGACCGAGGTGATCGACGTGCCGGAGTTCGTGATGAACGCCTTTGTCCCGTCGATCACCCACTCCCCGTCCTCCAGCCTCGCCCGGGTACGGATCCCGCCGGGGATGTCGGAGCCGCCGCCCGGCTCGGTCAGGCCGAACGCCGCCAGCTTCTCCCCCGTGCACAGCTCGGGGAGCCACCGCCGGCGCTGCTCGGGCGAGCCGAACCGGTACAGCGGCATCGCGCCGAGCGAGACCCCCGCCTCCAGCGTGATGGCCACGGAGGAGTCGACCCGCGCGAGTTCCTCCAGCGCGAGGCACAGCGCGAAGTAGTCCCCGCCCATGCCGCCGTACTCCTCCGGGAACGGGAGCCCGAACAAGCCGAGCTTCCCCATCTTCGCGACGATCTCGTAGGGGAACTCCTCCCGCTCGTAGTAGCCGCCGATCACGGGCGCCACCGCCTCGCGGGCGAACGCGGCGACCGTCGCGCGAAGCTCCTCCTGCTCCGGCTCGAGCCGGAAACTGATCATCCCCGCTCCCCTCCGGCGATCGTGCCGTCCCGTGCACCCGTGCTGCACACCAGGCACGGCATGGTTCTCACCGCCATTGTCTTTCCCACGGCCGCCATCGTCTTTCTGACGGCCGGCTGACATTGTCTCTCTTACCGCCCGGGGCTCACCCACCGCCGTACCGCCCGGGGCTCTCTCATCGCCCGGCTGAGACACGGCGCGCCCGTGCGAGTAAGGTTAGGAGGGCACGCCCCGCACGGCCCGCCTCGCTGCGGGCCGGGTCGCCGGACGTACGGGGCCGGGGCGGGGGAAGCGGCAGACCAGCCGAGATCAGCCCAAGATCAGCGTGAGCGACCGGTGATGGGCGCTCTGAGCCGTCCCGGAGGACGACATGGCGATCCTGACCTGCCCGAACTGCGCCGTCAAGGTCGAGCCGGAGGACCTGATCTGCTTCCGGTGCGGCGCGAACCTGCCGCATCCGGAGTCCCTGGATGACGACCTGCCGACGCCCACGGTGTCGCAGAAGTACCTCAGCGGCACCGATCAGCACCCCACCTGCCCGAATTGCGGCGCGGCCATCCCCGACCCCGCCGACGTCGTGTGCGCCACGTGCCGGGAGCCGCTGCGGGGATCGGGCCGCCGGATCTCACCCGTCGTGCTCAGGATCGCTTTCCCCACCGGCAACGTCGAGGTACCCGCGGGCACCTCCCTGCTGCTTGGCCGTGACCCTGCCCAGTCCCTCGTTGCCGCCGCCTTCGCGAAGTTCGACAATGTCTCCCGGTGCCACGCCACCGTGACAGTCGACGACGCGGGCCGCGCCGCCATCCGGGACGAGAACTCCACGAACGGCACCTACGTGAACGACGACCGTGTGATCCCCGGGGTCGACGTACGGATCGTGGACGGAGACCGGATACGGCTCGGCGCGGATGTCACCGGCGAGGTCTACCTTCCCAGGCAGGACCTCGACCCCGCCACGCTCAGCCGCAACGGCAGCGTCTGAGTGGTGCCAGCCCCCCGGCAAGCACGGGCAGGCATGCCCGCATCCGGCGGCCCCGCGGTGGCCGCGGCCCTGCGGCGGGCCGGCGTTGCCGACGTGGACGACAGCGTCCTGGAGCGCGCGCTGTACTCCTCGGACGCGTCGCTGTACCGTGTCGTGCCCGCGGTCGTGGCGCACCCCCGCGACGCCGGCGAGGTGGCCGCCGCGATCGAGGTGTGCCGCACCCTCGGCGTGCCGCTGACGTGCCGGGGGGCGGGAACGTCAATCGCGGGCAACGCCGTCGGGACCGGCGTCGCCCTCGACTTCAGCAGGCACATGAACGGGGTGCTCGGTGTCGACCCGGATGCCCGCACCGCGACGGTGCAGCCGGGTGTGGTGCAGGCGCGGCTGCAGCGCGCCGCGGCCCCGTTCGGGCTCAGGTTCGGCCCCGACCCGTCCACGCACAACCGCTGCACGATCGGCGGGATGATCGGCAACAACGCCTGCGGGTCCCGTGCGCTCCGGTACGGGCGGACCTCCGACAACGTGCTCGCGCTCGATGTCCTCACCGCCGCTGGCCGCCGGCTGCGGCTCGCCGGGCCCGGAGCCCCGGCCGGCCGTGATGACAGCGGCCAGCTCACCGGGCTGCGCGACATCGTCGCGGGCGGCCTCGCCACGATCCGCACCGAGCTGGGCCGGTTCGGCCGGCAGGTGTCCGGGTACGCGCTGGAGCACCTGCTGCCCGAGCGCGGCTTCGACGTCCGCCGCGGCCTCGTCGGCAGCGAGGGGACGCTCGCCGTCGTCACGGGAGCCACCGTACGGCTCGTCCCCGATCCCCCGCACCGCGTGCTCACCGTCCTCGGGTACCCGGACATGGCGGCGGCGGCCGACGCGGTACCGTCCATCCTGCCCTGCCAGCCCGTAACCTGCGAGGGCCTGGACTCGCGGATCGTGGACGTGGTCCGCGCGCGCCGCGGCACGGCGGCTGTCCCTGACCTGCCCCGCGGATCCGGCTGGCTGTTCGCCGAGGTTGCCGCGGGCAGCGAGGCCGAGGCGCTCGCCCGGGCGCGGGAGCTGGCCGCGGGCGCGGGCGCCACAGCGACGATGGTGGTGTCCGACCCCGCCCACGCCCGCGCGCTGTGGCGGATCCGGGAGGACGGGGCCGGGCTCGCCGGGCGCACGGCGGAGGGCGTGCCCGCCTACCCGGGCTGGGAGGACTCGGCGGTCCCCCCGGATGCACTCGGGGCCTACCTGCGGGATCTTGACGGGCTGCTCGGCGAGTACGGGCTGGCCGGCGTCCCCTACGGGCATTTCGGCGACGGGTGCCTCCACCTCCGCCTCGACTTTCCCCTGGGGCGGGCGGACGGGCGTGCGGTCCTTCGGGCGTTCCTCTTCGACGCGGCCAGGCTCGTCGCCAGGTACGGCGGGTCGCTGTCCGGCGAGCACGGTGACGGCCGCACCCGCAGCGAGCTGCTGCCCGTCATGTACTCCCCCCGGGCGATCGAGCTGTTCGGTGCGGTGAAGGCGTTCTTCGACCCGGACGGGCTGCTCAACCCGGGGGTGATGGTGCAGCCGCGCCCGCTGGACGCGGACGTGCGGGCCAGCCAGGCCGCATCCGTGCGCGGGTCGCTCGCGCTGGCCTACACCCACGACGGCGGCGACTTCGCCGCCGCCGTCCACCGGTGCTCGGGCGTGGGCAAGTGCATCGCGGACACCACCGCGGCGGGCGGGGTCATGTGCCCGTCGTACCTGGCGACAAGGAACGAGAAGGACTCCACCCGGGGCCGGGCCCGGGTGCTGCAGGAGATGGTCAACGGCACTCTGGTCACGGGAGGGTGGCGCGCACCGGAGGTCCACGCCGCCCTCGACCTCTGCCTGGCCTGCCGGGCATGCTCCGCGGAGTGCCCGGCGGGCGTGGACATGGCAGCGTACAAAGCGGAGGTCCTGTACCAGGCGTACCGGCGGCGGGTGAGGCCGCGCAGCCACTACACGCTGGGGTGGCTGCCCCGCTGGGCACGGCTTGCCTCGGCCGCGCCCGGCCTGGCGAACGCCGTGCTGGCCGCGCCGGCCCTGGGCCGCGCCGCCCGCCTCGCGGGCGGCATCGAGACACGCAGGGAGCTGCCGTCCTTCGCGCCGCGGACGTTCCGCTCCTGGTACGCACGGCACGCCGCGGGCCGCGGCGCCGGCGGCTCGCCGGTGATGCTGTTCGTGGACACCTTCACCAACCACTTCGACCCGCAGGTCGCCATCGCCGCCGTCTCGGTCCTCGAGGACGCCGGGTTCAGCGTGCGCATCCCCCGCCGGCCGGCCTGCTGCGCTCTCACCTGGATCAGCACCGGCCAGCTCGGCGCGGCCCGCCGGATCCTCCGGCGCACCGTCGGCGAGCTGGGCGCGGCCGCAGGGGAAGGAATCCCCGTCGTGGGGCTCGAACCCTCGTGCACCGCCGTGCTGCGCTCGGACAGCGCCGAACTGCTCGGCACGCCCGAGGCCAGGGCGCTGGCCGGCTCGGTCCGCACCCTCAGCGAGATCCTGTCCGGCGTGCCCGGCTGGGAGCCGCCCTCCCTGGACGGCACGCCGGTCCTCGCCCAGCCGCACTGCCACCATTCGGCAGTCCTGGGGTGGGACGCCGACGCGGCGCTGCTGCGCCGCGCCGGCGCCGAGCTGACCCGGGTAGGCGGCTGCTGCGGGCTGGCAGGCAACTTCGGGGTCGAGCGCGGGCACCACGACATCTCGGTCGCCGTGGCCGAGACCGCCCTGCTCCCCGCGGTCCGGTCGGCTGACCCGGGGACCATCCTGCTCGCCGACGGCTTCTCCTGCCGCACCCAGCTCGCCAGCCTGGCCGGCCGGCCCGGCATGCACCTCGCGCAGCTTCTGGCCGGCAAGACCGGCGTGCCTGCCGGCGCGAGCCCGCCGCCGGCTGCCACGGGCGGCCGCTAGCCGCCAGCGCCCGCTGCCCGGCTGGGGGCGCCGCCGCGCCAGGTCAGCGCACTTTCCCTGCCAGGCTGGTGTGCCCCGCGCTGAGGGTGCCCTGGTGGGCCGGGCTCCCGCTGGCTGCCTTCCCGCCGGCCGGGATCGCGGGGTGCGGGGCCACATGAGCCGGGCTCCGGGCGCCAGCAGGGACGCCTCCGCCAGCGAAGATCTCCCCGGCATCGGGGGGCCGCCCGCCAGTGGCGCTCAGCCCCCTGGTCGTGCTGATCATCTGCACCTGGTTGCGGCCGTCCCGCTTCGCCCGGTACAGCGCCGCGTCCGCGGCCGCAAGCAGTTCACTCAGCTCACGGCGCGATCCCGCGTCCAGCGCCGCCACCCCCACGGACACCGTCACCCGCACCGCCTCTCCCCCGGCCGTCTCGACCGACAGCGAGCCGATGTGCTCGCGCACCCGCTCGGCGACCCGGAACGCGTCCACCGCGCGGGTGTGCGGCAGCAGCAGGACGAACTCCTCCCCGCCGAACCTTCCCGCCAGGTCATACTCCCGCAGCACCGTCGGGAGGCACCGGCCGATCTCCCGCAGCACCTCATCACCGAACAGGTGCCCGTAGGTGTCGTTGACCGTCTTGAACCAGTCGATGTCCAGCACCGCCACGGCCAGCGGCACCCGCGTCCGCACCGCCCGTGCGACCTCCGCGGCCGCCTCATGCTCCCACGTCCGGGCGTTCAGCAGGCCCGTCTTGGCGTCGGTCCGCGAGTCGCTCAGCAACTGGGCATGGCGGAGTGCGCGCAGCGGGAGCGTGGCGAACGGGAAAGCGAACACGAGCGCGACCGGGCTGCTCGCCACGCCGAACCCGACCAGGACGGCGAGGCACAGCTCGGTCACGTCGTTGTACAGCGGCTCGCGGGCGAACTGCACGTCGCGCAGCCGGACGGCGGGATCTGAGCCCTTGACCGCGGTCATGACCAGCGCCGAGTTCACCGTCCGCTGCACCACGCCGCCCGCCGCCATCGCCGCCATCCAGCCGAAACCATGCCGTACCGGGTCCGCCGTGGTGCCTATCACGGCGCCGGCCAGCCAGCGGAAGACGAGGCCGGCCGCCAGGTAACTCAGGCCGAGAGCGGCCGCGCTGAACACCCGGCGGTGCACAGGCCCGCGGCGAACCCGCCACTGAGTCAGGGCGACGCGGACAATCGGCGTGACGGGCGCGTACACCGGGGGCAGCAGGACGGCGACCGGAAGTTCCCAGACCGCGTGCATGTCCTTGGCCATGCCGGCCTTTTCCCCCGCGCGCCTGATGACCTCCAGGCCAGCCACGTCGCATGCCAGCAGCAGGCCGAACAGCGTAAGGTCATGGGCGCGGAGCCGGACCCCGGAGGCACCGAGGCCGAGCGCGGCCGCATCGGCTGCGACAACCGCGACGATGAACGCGATGAGCCACCAGGGAAGCTTCCAGACCGGCCATGCCCGGACGGCCAGGATACGCCCGGCTGCGTGGCGGGTGGCGTCCATGGGAGTCTCCTCGACGGGATACGTCCTGGCGCGGATGGTCAGCGACGCAGCGCACTCTGTTGCCCCGCATTGTCACGACCGCCGCTGCCCTCTGTCAAGAATTAGTTACTCAGTGACACTACCCCCTTTCATCTTAGGCAATTCGTAGCCATACAGTCACGCGGTGAGATTACCGTCCTTTCGCGATCCTACCTGCCACGGCCGCAGCCCGGCAGTCAGGCGCCGGCGGCACCTGCTGCTGCACGGTGATGGCGGCGAACGCGCCGGGCAGCACGGACCCGCCCCGCAGGCGAACGCGGGCGCTCGCGGGAAATATGCGCTTCACTTATGCCATGGCGACCAAGGACCTGACTGACGCGGCGGCTAAGGACCGGTCCCGGCTCTCGTACAAGCTCGGCTACGCCGCCCGGCATCCCGGGCGCATCGTGCCGTACGCGCGGCGCCGCGCGCGCGACGCCTGGCTCGGCATGAAGAACCGCGACCACGTGAGCTACTACCGCGCGGTGATGAGATCGGATACCGCACGGGGCGGCGAATCCGCGGTGGGCAGCCCGACACACGAGTCGTGGCTGAAGATCGGCCAGATGCAGTTCGACTACCTCATCGGGCACGGGCTGACGCCGGACGCGCGGATGCTGGAGATCGGCTGCGGCAACCTGCGCGCCGGGCGGCTGTTCATCGGCTACCTCAACCCCGGCAACTACTACGGGATCGACATATCCCCGGACATCCTGCTGGCCGCGCAGCGCACGCTCACCGAGTACGGCCTGCAGGACAAGCTGCCGCACCTGACCCTGGTCAGCGACCTCAAGCTGGAGTTCCTCCCCACGGCGTACTTCACCGTCGTGCACGCGCACAGCGTGTTCTCGCACTCCCCCATCGAGGTCATCGACGAGTGCCTGTCCAGCGTCGGCAGGATCATGGCGCCGGGCGGCTTCTTCGACTTCACCTTCGACCGCACCGAGGGCCCCGAGCATCACGTTCTGCGGGAGGACTTCTACTACCGGACGGAGACCCTGGCCGCGCTCGCCGCGAAATACGGGCTGTCCGCGCGGTTCATGGACGACTGGGAGGCCCTGCCCCACAAGCAGTCCAAGCTGCGCGTCACCCACGCCGGGCGGTGAGCCGGCGGCACGAAGGCGGTCAGCCGGTCAGGCCGGGGCGAGGCGGTCAGCCGGTCAGGTCGGGGAGCCGGCGGCGGCGCCGGTCACGCGGTCACCCCACCGGGCAACCGCCTCGTCGAGGTCGAGCGGGACGGTCATCCCGCCCTTCCCCAGCTCCTGCTCCCAGTCCTCGGCGGGGACGCGCCACATCACCTCGAACTCGATGCCGTCCGGGTCGCGGGCGTACAGCGACTTGGAGACCCTGTGGTCGCTCTGCCCGACCAGGGCGCCCGCGGCAGCCAGCCGCTCACGGACCTCGGCGAGCTCAGCGAGCGTTCCCACCTCCCAGGCGAGGTGGTAAAGGCCCACCCGGGGGCCGCCGGCGGGTTCCGCCTCGGCACCGATCCGGAAGAGGCCCAGGTCGTGATCGTTCGCGGAACCGGGCGCGCGCAGGAACGCGGCTTGCCCGGGGATCTCGGAGCGGACCTCGAAGCCGAGGGCCTCCCGGTAGAACTCCACGGCGCGGGGCACGTCCCGCACGTAGAGCACGGCGTGGTTGAGGCGGCGTACAGCCATGGCGGCACATCTCCTGTCAGCTCATTACCTACCAGGAAGAAGGCGCAGCCCCCCGTCCTGATTCCCGCGTGCGCCCTGCCGCCGCAGGCCCGCCCGTGGCGCGGCCCGGCTGCTTGCATACGTGCGGTCTCCCGCGTGACTCCGCGCCCCGCGGCCCTGACCCGCTCCACAGCCCGCGGCTACCGGCCGCGCCGCGGCTGACGTTGATCAGCAGTGACGCGGCCGCGACTGCACGTCATGGGGCCGCGGCGGCCTGAGCCAGCGGCCGGCGCATGCCCGGCGCCGCCCTCAGGCCCGCACCGGCACCGGCCCGCGGCGGCTCACACCGCCGCGGCGGCCCGGGGCACAGCGGTCAGCCGCGAAGCTGCCTGCGCCGTACCTCGCGCAGCCGGCGGCGCTGCGACGGGTCCAGCATCAGGTAGGCGGTGGTGGGGACCGCGATCGCCGCGGCGATGATCACCAGCGCTGCCCACGGCGGAATGATCGCCAGCAGGATCAGCCCGACGATGACTCCGCCGATGGCCCATTTCATGTGGGGCGTCATGTACGACTCCATCCGTCCAGGCGGTGGCGCGGCCCCCGTCTCTTCCCTGCCGAGCCGGCCGACGCGCACCCGCCGCCTTCAGGATAGAACGGCCGGCGCACCTGGCGGATTCCGCGACCGCGCCGTGATCACCGGCATGGAGCATCCTGAGCCGCAGGACACCTGCTGAGCCGCAGGACACCTGATCACGGTGCCCGTCCAGAACCCGTCCGCCGTGCCGATCCGGGGCTGCCGATGACCAGCCGCGACATCCTGGGAGCGCGCCGCGGCCAGGTGACGGTCACCCGCACGCCGGACGCGGCCGCCCCGGCAGGCGCTCCCGATGCTCCAAGCACAGCCGGCGCGGGAGAGACACCAGCACGGCCGGGGCACAGGATAGGGCGTTCGCCGCGGGGACGGCCCTGCTGGCGGTACTGTGCTGAGCGTGAACATCCGGGAGATCCGCGAACTGATCAGGATGAGGCCGCCGGAGCCGGACCCGGTGAAGCGGCGCCTCGCTCGCTGCTACGACATCGGCGACCTGCGCCGTGCTGCGCGACGGCTGACGCCGCGCCCGGTGTTCGACTACGTGGACGGCGGCGCCGACGAGGAGCTGTCCATGGCGGCCAACCTGCGGGCCTTCCGCCGGTGGTGGTTCGTGCCGCGGGCGCTCGCCGGCGAGCCCGCGCCGGACACCGCGGCACGGATCCTGGACCGGCCGGTGCCGCTGCCGCTCGGGTTCGCACCCACCGGCTACACACGGATGATGCACCCCGCCGGGGAGCTCGCCGTCGCTGCCGTGGCCCGGCGGGCCGGCCTGCCGTACACGCTGTCGACGATGGCTACCACGTCGATCGAGGATGTCGCCGCCACCGGCCACGACAACCTGTGGTTCCAGCTCTACATCCAGAAGGACCCGGGGCTGACCAGGAACTTCGTGGACCGGGCGGCCGCCTGCGGCTACCGGGCGCTGGTGGTGACCGTGGACACCGCGGTCACCGGCCGGCGAACCCGGGACGAACGCAACGGGCTGGTCATCCCACCGCAGCTCACCGTCGGGACGGTGGCGAGCATCGCGTCCCGCCCGGCCTACTGGATCCGGATGCTGGCCAGCCCGGCGATCACCTTCGCGAACTTCACCACGGCCCGGCCGGGGATGACAATCGAGCAGACCGGCACGCTGTTCGACCCCGCGATCGGCTGGGACCACCTCGCCGGGCTCCGGGAACGCTGGGCCGGCCCCCTGCTGGTGAAGGGGCCGCTGGGGGCGGCGGACGCCCGGCACGCGGTCGAGGCCGGGGCGGACGGCGTGTGGCTGTCCAACCACGGCGGCCGGCAGCTCGACCGTACCGTCGCCCCGGTGGACCTGCTGCCCGCGGTGCGGGAGGCGGTCGGCGTGTGGCTGTCCAACCACGGCGGCCGGCAGCTCGACCGTACCGTCGCCCCGGTGGACCTGCTGCCCGCGGTGCGGGAGGCGGTCGGCGACGGCACAACGGTGCTGATCGACTCGGGCATCCGGCACGGCGCCGACCTCGCGGTCGCGGTCGCGCTCGGCGCGGACGGCGGCATGGTGGGCCGCGCCTACCTGTACGGGCTGATGGCCGGTGGCCTGCCCGGCGTCGAGCGGGCACTGGAGCTGCTGCGCAGCGAGTTCACCCGCACCCTCCAGCTCCTGGGCGTCACCTCCGTGGCCGAGCTCCGCAAGCACGGCCGCGAGCTGCTCACCCGCGGCTGAGCCTTCAGCTGCGATAGGCACTATCAGGTCCCCGATCGCGGGAAACGCTCACCTGAACATGGCCGGCCGCCGGATCATCCACGCTCTGGCCGCGGCGCCGAAGGCTGCGTTCCGGGTGCTGGCTGAGGTGGTGGGCGTCTCCGGCCAGACCGTCGCCCGCCGCTACCGCCGGCTGCGGGAAGCCGCCGGGCTACGGATCCCCGGGCCGGATCAGCGGCGCACAGGCCGGCTGGAACGGCTGGTACCACGTGCAGCCTGCCGTCATGTCCTTGCGCCTTCGCTGGTAGCCTGCACGCGATGCGAGCTGTCGTGCAACGGGTCTCCCAGGCCAGTGTGGCCGCCGGCGGGCGGGTCGTGGGCGCTATTGACGAGCCGGGCCTGCTCGTCCTCGTCGGCGTCACCCACGGCGACACCCCGGAGAAGGCCGCGAAACTGGCCGCCAAGCTGTGGGGCCTGCGCATCCTGGAGGGGGAGAAATCCTGCTCAGACGTGGGCGCGCCGCTGCTGGTCATCAGCCAGTTCACGCTCTACGCCGACACCCGCAAGGGCCGCCGGCCCTCCTGGCTGGCCGCCGCGCCAGGGCCGGTCGCCGAGCCGCTCGTCGGTGCCGTGGTCTCGTCCCTGCGCGAGCTGGGAGCCCAGGTCGAGACCGGTGTCTTCGGCGCCCGCATGGAGGTCAGCCTGGTCAACGACGGCCCGGTCACGATCATCATCGACCTGTAGCCGCGTTCCGGCGAAACCCGGCGAAGCGCTGCAAGATGCTGGGCAGCACACGGGCCGGCGGTCAGAGCCAGCCGCGTTCGGAGGCGATGCGCAGCGCCTCGGTCCTGTTGCGGGCGCCGGTCTTCTGGATGCATGCCGACAGGTAGTTGCGGACCGTGCCCTCGGACAGGTAGAGCCTGGCCGCGATCTCCGAGACGACCGACCCGTCGGCGGAGGCCGCGAGCACGTCGCGTTCGCGCGGCGTCAGCGGGCTGCCGCCGTCGGCCAGCGCGGCAGCGGCCAGGTCGGGGTCGATCACGCGCTGCCCCGCGAGCGCCTTGTGCACCGCCGTGACGAGCTGGCCGGGCGGGGAGTCCTTGACGATGAACGCCGACACCCCGGACTCCATCGCGCGCCGCAGGAAACCCGGCCGGCCGAACGTCGTGAGGATCACGATCTTGACATCGGGCCTGGCGCGGTGCAGTTCGGCGGCGGCCGTCAGCCCGTCCATGCCCGGCATCTCGATGTCGAGCAGCGCGACGTCAACGTCGTTCTCCGATGCGGCGCGGACGACCTCATCCCCCCTGCCCACCTGGGCGGCGACCTCGATGCCGGCCTCGAAGGACAGCAGCGCGGCCAGCGCCTCGCGGATCAGGGTCTGGTCGTCCGCGAGCAGCACGCGGATCGGCCGGGCACGCTCGTTCACAGCACGTTAGCGCCGATCACACGGGGAGCGTCCGCGACTTCCGGCTCAGGTCCCGTGGGCCGCACGGGACTGGCCGCAGCGTCACCTGCCCGGCTCTCACCGCCATGGCCCGGCACGAGCGGGACGGTGGCGATGAGCCGGAAGCCATGGGAGTCGCCGGCGGGAGGCGCCAGGCAGAGCCGACCGCCAACCGCTGACAGGCGTTCCGCCATGCCGTGCAGGCCGCTGCCCCGCGGCGTCTCGCCGTCCTGCGGGACGTCCGCGGCCCCGCCGCCGCGCGCCGGTTTCCGCGAGGAGCCACCGGAACCCCGGCCGTCGTCGCTGACGTCCAGCGACAGGTCACCGCCACGCTCGGTCAGCCGTATGCGGCAGTTCCGCGCGCCCGAATGGCGGATCACGTTGGTGACCGCCTCGCGCAGGCACCAGGCGAGCGCGGCCTCCGCGTCCGGGTCGAACGAGCCGGAACGCAGGGTGAGACCCGGGTCGTCGTCGGGCCGGATCCCCGCGGCCTCCAGCGAGGCGCGGGCGGTGATGACCTCGACGGCGAGCGTGGGCCGCCGGTACCCGCTGACCGCCTCCCTGATGTCGTGCAGCGTCTGGCGGCTGACCTGCCCGATGGCGGTGATCTCGGCGAGCGCCGCGTCGCGCTCGGCCGAGGCGGGAAGCCTGCCGAGCATCCTGGCCGCCAGTTCGGTCTTCAGCGTGATCAGCGACAGCGACTGGCCGGTCAGGTCGTGCATGTCGCGGGCGAGCCGCAGCCGTTCCTCGCTGGCCGCGAGCTTGGCCACCACCTCGCGCGCCTGCCGGAGTTCCCGCATGAGCTGGATCTGCAGGCGGAAGCCGATCATGGCCCAGCCGACCAGCACGACAGGCAGCAGCAGGCCGAGGAATTCGCCCAGCGGGGCGTGGGTGAGCCACGAGAACAGCGCGAAGCAGCCGGTGACGCCGATGACCGCCAGCATCGCGCGACGCCGCCCCGGATACGCGAACCCGGTGGCGACGGACACGTAGAGCCACAGCGCGACCCAGTCCCTGCCATAGATAAGGCAGGCGAGCACCGCGAGCGCCGCGAGGGCCGTGAGTCCCCACCGCGCCAGCAGGGGATGGCAATCCCACTTGCCGAGGACGGCGACGTAGACGGCGCAGAACACGGCGGTGATCGCCAGCCCGCCCGCGATCCACACGGCGGGATGACCCCGGCCGAACAGGTCGAGGACCGGCTGGACGAGGTAGAGCAGCCAGATACCCGAGAAGAGCCAGCGCCACCACGGGCTCCCCGTCCCGGGCGCGCACCCGCTGACGAAGCCGGCGTACGTACGGAAAGGGCCGCCACGCCAACGGCCCGGGCGTGCAGCCGCCGCACCGCCGGACGCTCCGCCGCCGGTGTCCGTCATCGCCCCCATCGTCCCACCTCCGGATCCGCTCGTTCCCCATGGTGCCACGTCCGCGCGGCCGGGGCACGCCCCCGCCCGTGCCCCGGCCGCCTCCGTCAGCAGCTCACCGCTCAGACCTTCTCCGCCGTGGAGCGCACCGCGAGCGCGGCCAGCACGACGAACCCGGCGAGCCAGGCGAGGATCACCGCGACCGCGGTGACCGAGACGCTGCCGGCGGCGAGGACACCAGCGCCGATCCGGGTGACCTGGTAGGTGGGCAGCGCCTTCCCGATCGTCCCCAGCACGCCGCTGAGCGGGAACCACAGCCCGCCCAGGATCGACATCCCGAAGTACACGAGCAGGGCGAGCGGCTGCGCCCGGTCCGGCAGGAACTTGTAGCCGATCGCGACCGCCAGCGCGGCGAACGTCATCGCGCCGAGCCAGGCCGCCGCGCCGACGACCGCCCACTTCCAGCCGGCCATGTGCACGCCGCCGTAGAAGTGGCCGAGCGCGAGCACGATGACGATGGACGGCACCGTGGTCACCATCGACGCGATCACCTTGGCGGCCACGTACCCGGAGGCCGGCAGCGAAGTGAGCCGGAGCTGGCGGATCCAGCCGTCCTTGCGTTCCTGGGAGATGCGCTGAGCGTTGCCGTTCAGCGCACCGGACAGCGCGCTCCACGTCGCCATCGCCACCATGTAGAAGGCGGCGAACGGGACGCCGTAGACGCTGACCCCGCGTGCCTGTTTCCCGATCGCCAGGTAGAACACGACAGGGAACGCCAGCGTGAAGATCAGGTACTGCTTGTTGCGCAGCACGCGCAGCATCTCAAGGCGGGACAGCGCCAGGGTGCCGCGCACTTCCCGCGTGCCCAGCATGCTCCGTGTCCCGCGCGCGGGGGTCATCGCCGTCGTGCCGTTCATCGGATCGTCTCCATCGCCTCCGCGCTGCCGGGCCGGGCCGGGGCGTTCTCCCCGTTGTCCTCCGCCGTGATGGCCAGGAACGCCTGCTCCAGGCCGAGGCTGGACACCTCGATCTCGCGGGGGCGGTACCCAGCGTCGAGCAGCGCGTACAGCGTGCGGTCGGAGTCCGAGGACTGGATCTGCACCAGGTCGTGCCTGATCTCCAGGTTGACCAGGGCCGGCAGGCCGAGCAGGAACGCCTCGTCCACCCGGTCGAGCCGGAACGAGATCCGCTTGGCCCCGGCCCGCTGCTTGATCTCCGCGGGTGTGCCGTCAGCCAGCAGCCGGCCCTTGTTGATGACCAGGATCCGGTCGGCGGCCTGGTCGGCCTCCTCCAGGTAGTGCGTGGCGAACAGCAGGGTGCGGCCCTCCGCGACCTCGGTCTTCATGTTCGCCCAGAACATCTGCCTGGACTCCACGTCCAGTGCCGTGGTCGGCTCGTCGAGCACGAGCAGGTCGCATTCGCCCACGATCGCCAGGGCGAACCGGACCCGCTGTGTCTGGCCGCCGGACAGCTTGTCCACCCGCTGGTCGGCGATGCCGGCGATGCCGGCGCGGCGCAGCGTCTGCTGCACCGGCAGCGGCCGCTGGTGAAAGCCGGCCACCAGCGTGATCAGCTCCCGCACGGTCACCTCGGGCATCAGGCCGCCGGACTGCAGCATGGCGCCGACCCGGCCGGACTTGACCGCGTGGTACGAGTCCGAACCGAACATCCGTATCCTGCCCCTGGTCGGCTTGCGCAGCGCGAGCAGCATGTCGAGCGAGGTCGACTTGCCCGCGCCGTTCGGGCCGAGCAGCGCGACCGTCTCACCGGCCCGCAGCTCCAGCGACAGCCCGTCAACGGCCCGCAGCTTCCCGTAGCACTTGGTGACGTTCTCGAACGAGACCACCGGTGCGCTGGCGGCGCCGCCCGCCCCCGTCCCTTCCTGGCTCATCACAGATCCCTTTCCGTCCGCGCCCGCGGTCCGTCCAGCGGGCACCCGCCCGGCTGGGCAGGCGGTCTCATCCCACCAGCGGGCGGGCAGGTGCCGGTAGTGCCGTCAATCCATGGCATGCCATGACACCTGTCATGGGCGGGCCGGTGAAACCGGGCGGAGGCTTCCGGGATCGCTAACGGCCGACCGCGTAACCCTGCATGCCGCGCGGGTTGGCCGCCGCGTACAGCATGCCGTCGCGCCGGGCGACCGCGCTGATCCTGCCGAGCGACCACGGTGGGCACACGGTCACCTCGTGACCGCGTGCGCGCAGCTCCGCTATGACCTGCTCCCCCGCCCGCTCCTCGATGTCGATAGCCCGCGGAGCTGCCTGGCGCGGGTAGAACGAGGAGGGGAAATGGCGGGTGTGGAACGCCGGCGCGTCGATCGCCTCCTGCAGGTTCATCCCGGAATGCACGTGGCGGAGGAAGAAGGGCATCGTCCACTGGTCCTGCTGGTCCCCGCCCGGCGTGCCGAACGCCAGGTACGGCTCGCCGCCGCGCAGCACGAGGCTGGGCGACAGCGTGGTCCGCGGCCGCTTGCCCGGCGCGAGCGTGGCAGGCAGCCCCGGCGTGAGGGTGAACATCTGCGCCCGCGTGCCCAGGCAGAAGCCGAGCCCGGGGATGACGGGGGAGGATTGCAGCCATCCGCCGCTGGGCGTGGCCGAGACGAGATTGCCGAACCGGTCGGCCACGTCGACGTGGCAGGTGTCCCCGGTGCGCTGGCCCGCCCCGTACAGGCCGGACGTCCGCACCGTGGGCTCGCCGGTGCCGGGGTCGAGGCCAGGGTCCCCGCCCGCGCCGCCGTGGGCTGCCCGGCCGCTGCCATCCGCGCCTTCCATGCCGAACGGGATCGTGGCGAACGGGGACAGCTTCGGCTCCGCGCCCCCGGGGGCGCCCGGGATCAGCTCGGCGGACGCGGCCTCCCCCACGAGACGGCGCCGCTCGTCCGCGTACTGCGGCGACAGCAGCTCCTTCAGCGGGACATCGGTGAACGCCGGGTCACCGTACCAGGCTTCCCTGTCGGCGAAGGCCAGCTTGGCGCACTCGATCACGGTGTGGATGAACTCAGGGCTGCCCGGGCCCATCGCCGCCAGGTCGAACCCGGCGAGCAGCGCGAGCTGCTGCAGGAAGACGGGCCCCTGCCCCCATGGGGGGGTCTTGCACACGGTCAGGCCCGCGTAGTCGAACGTGACGGGGTCCTCCTCGCCGGGCCGCCAGGCCGCGAGGTCGGCATGCGTGATCAGCCCTCTGTTGGGCCGCCCCGTGACGTCCATGACCTCGGCGCGCTCGATGTAGGCGGCGATTGCCTCGGCCACGAAACCCTCGTAGAAGACGCGGACCGCCGCCTCGATCTGCTCGTCACGGTCGGCGCTGGCCGCCTCGGCCTCGCCGAGGAGCCGCTGGTAGGCGGCGGCCAGCGCCGGGTTGGCGAAGCGGGACCCCGGGGCGGGCACGGCGCCGCCGGGCAGGTACACCTCCGCCGAACTCGCCCAGTGGGTGCGGAACAGGTCCGCCACACTGGCGATGGCCCCGCTGATCGCGGGGACCAGCGGATACCCGCCGGCTGCGTAGCCGATCGCGTAGCTGATCACCTCCCGCAGCGGCAGCACCCCGTGGTCGCGCAGCAGCAGCATCCACCCGCCGAACGCCCCGGGCACGCACGCGGCCAGCAGGCCGCTGCCCGGCACCAGGTCCAGGCCGAGCGCGGCGAACGCCTCCGGTGTGGCGGCCGCGGGAGCGACCCCCTGCCCGTTGACGACGAACGGCCTGCCCTGCCGCGCGTCGAAACCGATGACGGGGACCTCGCCGCCGGGCCCGCACAGATGCGGCTCCACGACCTGCAGGACAAGGCCCGCGGCGACCGCCGCGTCGAAGGCGTTGCCGCCCTTCTCCAGCACTGACATCCCGGCGGCGGACGCGAGCCAGTGCGTCGACGCCACCATCCCGAACGTGCCGGCCAGCTCTGGCCTTGTCGTGAAGTCCCCGGTTCCGCCCATGCAGTCCTCCGTCACCCGATGCCTGCCATTTCTCCCGATCATCCCTTGTCATCATCGCCGGGCCGCGCGAGGGGGCGCAACGGGCCGGGCCGCGCGAGGGGGCGCAACGGGCAGTCCCCGCCACCGCCTGCCACCGGATCCGGGTAACGCCACTGGGCAGGGCGAAAAACGGCTACGATCCGCAACGTAAAGCTCCTCACCGGAGTCATAGCTAGTAGATCCGAGGAGCACGGGGGCTCTCAGCGACCGCTCGGCAGGCCGGCGTGACGTACGCAATGTTTGCTGACGGGCTTCCGGCGACGACAGCGAATACGAAGGGCATATGGATGATCACGGTTTCCGTCACCGCCCGGCGAATGATCGCGGCAGGTCCCCTGGCCGCGGCGGCCGCGCTGCTGCTTGCCGCGTGCGGCTCCTCCGGCGGCCACCACGTCACGTCCGCCCCCTCCGGCCCCGGCAGGCCGCCCGCGTCCAGCCAGGGGCCGTCGGCCAGCGCCACGGGCTCGCCTGCCGCGGCCTCCCCGCCGGCGCCGCCCAGGCCGGCGGGGAGCCCCACGAGCGGGAAGGGGCTGGCGCCATGCGCGACGTCCTCCCTGGCCGTGACGGCCGACACCAGCCAGACGGGAGGGGCGGCGGGCAGCACGTATGTCCCGCTCGACTTCCAGAACACCTCGAACACCTCGTGTTCGATGTACGGGTTCCCCGGCGTGTCGTTCGTCACGGGACGCGGCGGCAGCCAGACAGGCGCGGCGGCGGCGCGTAACACGCAGTTCGGCTCCGTGCCCGTGACCCTCAGCCCGGGCAGCATCGCGCACGCCTGGCTGCAGGTCGCGGTCGCGGGCAACTACCCCGCGTCGACGTGCAAGCCGGTCACCGCCCACTGGCTCCGGGTCTACCCGCCGGCCAACACGGTGCCCGCGTATGTCAGCTACAGCGCCGCCGCATGCTCGTCCGCGAAGGCGCAGATCCTGTCCGTCATGCCGGTACGGCCCGGCCGGGGTGTCCGCGGCCAGGCACCGTGACGCGGAGGTTCTGGCCACGGTCAGCAACGGCCATGGGCAGGCTGGGAACGATTCGGATACCTCAGGAGGGCTGCGGCGTGGGTGTCGCCGGATGGCGAATCCGGTGACCGTCATGCCGCGCCGCCGCAGCCGGGTGCCGGCTTCGGGACAAGCGTGGTGTGCGCGGGACAGGGCTGCAGGATCAGCGGTGGCCGCGGCCGCTGCCTGAAATCGAAGTCGCTGACCAGGTTGCCGAGGATGCGCGCGTTCTCCCTGACGACGGGCCGGGAGTCGGGCCGGCCGTCGGTGGCCGGGTCGAGCCGCTGGCCGTTGAGGAAATCGTCCTCGATGAACTTCAGGTAGGCGTCGAAGGAAAGCGTCTGGTGATCGATGTAGCCGCGCCTGGCGTACGGGCTGATCACGAGTCCCGGCACCCGGATGCCGTAACCGAGCGCATCCGCCTGGGGTGGGACCACATGGTCGTAGAAGCCGCCCCAGTCGTCCCAGGTCAGGAAGATGGCGGTGGAATCCCAGTCCTTGCTGCGCATGACCGCGTTGATGATCCGGGTCGTGTAGGCCTGGCCGGTGCTCACCAGGGCCGGCGGGTGCTCGCTGTCCTTGCCGTCGGGCAGCACCCAGGACACCGCGGGCAACGTGCCGGCCTGGGCCTGCGCGAA
>Ga0209061_1002444_pt1 | contig 23539 bp, 28 predicted proteins | sample Coa_R1_10_FD_187157 | JGI IMG/M metagenome (GOLD analysis project Ga0209061, IMG submission 187157) | Surface soil microbial communities from Centralia Pennsylvania, which are recovering from an underground coalmine fire - Coalmine... | ecosystem: Environmental > Terrestrial > Soil >...
GCACCTCGATGTCGGCTCGTCGCATCCTGGGGGTGAAGCCGCTCCCAAGGGTTGGGCTGTTCGCCCATTAAAGCGGTACGCGAGCTGGGTTCAGAACGTCGTGAGACAGTTCGGTCCCTATCTGCCGCGGGCGTTGGAGAGCTGAGAGGAGTCGTCCCTAGTACGAGAGGACCGGGATGAACGCACCTCTGGTGTATCTGTTGTCCTGCCAAGGGCACTGCAGGTTAGCTACGTGCGGACCGGATAACCGCTGAAAGCATCTAAGCGGGAAGCCGACCTCAAGATGAGCTCTCCCATCCCCTCGAGGGAGTAAGACCCCTGGTAGACCACCAGGTTGATAGGCCGGATCTGGAAGGGTGGTAACACCTGAAGGAGACCGGTACTAATTGGTCGAGGGCTTGACGGATTTTTGGTGAACCCAGATGGCGCTGTGCAGTTTTGAAGGACCGGAGGGCGGTCTCTAAAGGTCTTCCGGTGGCTATAGCGAGGGGGAAACACCTCTTCCCATTCCGAACAGAGAAGTTAAGCCCCTCAGCGCCGATGGTACTTGGCCCGGGAGGGCCCGGGAGAGTAGGACGCTGCCGGTCTCATCTAAATTTGAGGGCCGTGCCCCAGGGCACGGCCTTCTTCCGTTAAGGCGGCTGAGATATCTGCCGTGGGCCCTGTGTTTGAGGCGGGGCGGCGTGGGCGAGCACAAGGCCTTGCCGCACAACCCGCGGCCTGCCGCCTTCACCGCGCCGCTGCTTGCGCACGTCGAACGGGCCTGCGAGCTCCACAAGGCGGGCGCTGGTCGCCCGGGCCGGCGGTTCCGGCGGCCTACGCCACTCGGCGAACGGCGGTTCGCGGCGCTCGGCTGGTTCCCCTTGCCGCCGCGGGCCACTTAGCGCTGGCGCTCGCCCTTTTCGGCTGTTGACCTATCGCCGCCTGCTCAGCTTGCTAAACCCGACCCGGAGAGGAGCAGGCAGCGGTAGGTGTAGGCAGCGGGCCGCTGCCGGCGCAGCTGCGGCGACGCGGGGAGAGGCAGATCTGGTTTGGCGGCGGAGGGGCGGGGCGGCGCCGGTGGCGCGGGTATCGGGGCGGGCCCGGTTGAGCCCTGCGCCGCTTTCGTGAAAGCCATCCGAACATACGTTCGGATGGTAAGGAGCCGAGCGGATGGAACTTAGCCCTGCCGCGTTGCGTGGTGGTGGGCGTAGAGCTTGTCGTGAAGGCTCATCGCCCCGGGGTGGCCCTGGCCGGGCCAGGGCGACAAAAGGAGGAGGATCCGAGCGTTGCTGAGCGCCTTCAGGGTATGGCGCTCCTGGGGTGCGAACTCGAGCAGGAGCCCGGGCCCGCCCCTGGCGATCTTCCCGCCGCGACCGCACGCCTCCACCTCCCCCCGCAAGACGACCACCCAGGCCCGCTCGTGGACGGAGTGCTCGCCAAGTTCCTCGCCGGCGGCAAGCTCGGCGACGACCACCCGACCCTCGTCCGTCGAGCTGAGCACCTCCGGCAGACGGGGGCGGAGGTGCAGCTCATTCACCTGCCAGCTCTCCACACCGCCAGTCTAACGCCGCCGTCAAGGTCGGCTAGCCAGCTCGGCGCCGGTAGTACTCGGCGTTTTTGGCGATGAACTCCTGCCACTCCGGCGGCACCTGGTCCTCCGGGGTGATCGCATCGACCGGGCAGGCCTCCACGCAGGCGTCGCAGTCGATGCACTCCTCGGGGTCGATGTAAAGCTGCTCCTCCTGCTCCCACTCCGGCTCGTCGGGGGTGGGGTGGATGCAGTCGACGGGGCAGACCTCTGTGCAGGAGGCGTCCTTCACGCCTATGCAGGGCTCGTTGATCACGTAGGTCATCTTCGCTCTCCTTTCGCCGTGGGGAGAAGAACCATACCACCGATAGCACAAAAACACAGTGTCCCTGTGTTTATTTCTTGGTTCGCCGGCACGGCCCTGCTGTTACGCTGAGGCAGATGGCTGTCACGCTTGGCGAGAGGCTGTCGATCCCGCCGGCCGCCCAGCGGTTTGTGATCGAAGGCGGCGTGCCGCTGGAGGGGGTTGTCGTCCCGGCCGGCAACAAAAACGCCGCCCTGCCGATCCTTGCCGCCTGTCTGCTCACCGACGAGGAGCTGACCGTCCGCAACCTGCCGCGGATCCGCGACGTTGAAGCGATGCTGGCGATCCTCGCCTCGCTGGGGGTGCGGATCAACTGGTTGGGCGAGCACGAGCTCACCCTCTGCGCCGCCCCGGTCACCGAACGGTTGGCCGAGCTGGCCGGCCGCCCGATCACGATCGATCGCGATCTCGCCGCCCAGATCCGCGCCTCCTTTCTCCTGGCCGGACCGCTGCTCGCCCGCCACGGCGCCGTCCTGATGCCGCCCCCCGGCGGCGACGTGATCGGCCGCCGCCGGCTTGACACCCACCTCCACGCCTTTGCGGAGCTGGGGGCGGAGGTGCGCTTCAACCGGGACATCCTCCTGCTGGCCCCGCACGGTCTGGCGCCTGGCGACGTCTTCCTCGACGAGCCGTCGGTGATGGGGACGGAGAACGTGCTGATGGCGGCGGCGCTGATCCCCGGCACCACCGTGATCGGCAACGCGGCCTGCGAGCCCCACGTCCAGGACCTCGCCCGGCTGCTGGTGAAGATGGGCGCCGACATCCAGGGAATCGGCTCCAACCTGTTGACCGTAACCGGCTGCGCCGAGCTCGGGGGGGCCTGCCACACGATCGCTCCCGACCACATCGAGATCGGCAGCTTCATGGCCCTTGCCGGAATCACCGGCGGGGAGATCCGGATCGTTGGGACGGAACCGCGCGACCTGCGGGCCGTCCGGCTGGCGTTCGGCAGGCTTGGCCTGCACAGCGAGGTCGACGGCGCCGACATCGTCGTGCCGGGCGGCCAGCGGCTGCGGGTGAAAAGCGACGTGGGGGAGTACAAGGCGAAAATCCAGGACGGCCCGTGGCCGGCCTTCCCGGCCGACCTCACCTCGATTGCCGTCGCCCTTGCCACGCAGGCGGAGGGGTCGGTGCTGATCCACGAGTGGATGTTCGAGAACCGGCTTGTGTTCACCGACAAGCTGGTGACGATGGGCGCCGACATCGTCCTCTGCGATCCCCACCGGGCGATCGTCACCGGTCCCCGCCGGCTGCGCGGCGAGCAGGTGGAGTCGCCCGACATCAGGGCCGGCATGGCGATGCTGCTGGCCGCCCTCTGCGCCCAGGGGCGGTCCGAGATCGGCAACATCGTCCAGATCGATCGCGGCTACGAGCGGATCGACGAGCGGCTGCGCGCCCTTGGCGCAAGGATCGAGCGGGTCAGCGGCCAACCCGTTGCAGCCTGACGCCGGACGTTCCAAAACGGCGGCAGGTAGCCTCCAGCTGATGGTTCACCCCTTGCCAAGCGGCACCCGCGACGTCCTGCCCCAGGAGGCTGCGGAGCTGCGGGAGATCGGCGATGCGCTGCGCGCCGTCTTTTTGCGCCGCGGCTACGGGGAGATCCACACCCCTGCTCTTGAGTACGAGCAGGTGATGGCGCGGGGCGACCTCGATCGGCTGCCCCCGGCCTACCGGCTGTTCGACGAGCACGGCAACACGCTGATGCTGCGCACCGAGATGACCACGCCGATCGCCAGGGTTGTCGCCACCCGTTACGCGCAGGCCCCCCTGCCGCTCCGCTTCTGCTACCAGGCAACCTGCTACCGGGCCGTCCGCCCGGCGCGCGGCCAGGCGCGGGAGCTGGTCCAGGCGGGGGTGGAGCTGATCGGCGCGCCGGCGCCGGAGGGCACCGCCGAGGTCCTCTCCGTGCTTGTCGAGGCGCTTGCCGCCTGCGGTTTGCGCCGGTTTCGGGTCGGCGTCGGCGACGCCTCCTTCTACCCCCGCCTGCTTTCCCGCCTCGGGGTTGGACAGGAGCAGGGCAGCAGGCTGCACGCCGCCCTGGCCGCCAGGGACCTGGTTGCCCTCTCCGAACGGGTTCGGGAGGTGGGGATCGCCGGCAGGGCGGCCCGGATCCTCGTTGAGGCGCCCCAGCTGCGGGGCGACCGCAGGATGCTGGAGCGGCTTGAGGGCGAGGCGCGGGAGGCGGCCCAAGGCCTGCTGCGGCTTGCCGCCTTGCTTGAGGAGGAGGTCGTTGAACGGTTGATCTTCGACCTCGGCCTGGTCAGGGAGATCGGCTACTACACAGGCGCCGTCTTCGAGGTCTACGACCCGGCGCTTGGCCAACCGCTTGGCGGCGGCGGCCGCTACGACGAGCTGCTCGGCCGGTTCGGCAGACCGCTGCCGGCCGTCGGCTTCGCCTTGAACCTGGAAAGCCTGCACATCGCCCTTGCCGGCGAGGAACGGGGGGAGCGGTGAACCCGCTTGCCGGCCTGAAGCTTGCCGTCCCCCGGGGAACCCTGTTCGAGCCCACCCTTGCGCTGCTCGAGCGGCTTGGCGTGGAGACCGCCGAGCTGCGGGCAAACGAGCGGCGGCTGTTCTTCCCCGAGCTGGGGGTGATCACGATGCGGCCAAGCGACGTCCCAACCTACGTCGAGGCCGGGGTCGCCGACCTGGGGATCACCGGCCGGGACGTGCTGCTTGAGCAGTCCAAGCTCGACTCCCGCCACGGCCGGGTCGTCTACGAGCTGCTCGATCTCGGCTACGGTCGGGCGACGCTGGTCCTTGCCAGCCCGGCGGGGGCGGAGGACCCGGCGGCAAGCGCCCTGCGCCGGCTCGGCGTGGTCAGGGTGGCGACAAAGTACCCGCGGATCGCCGCCCACTACATGGAGCAGACCGGCCGGCAGGCCGAGATCGTCGAGGTCAAGGGCTCCGTCGAGCTTGCCGCCGCCGTCGGCCTTGCCGAGGCGATCGTCGACCTCACCGCAACGGGCCGGACCCTGCGGGAGAACAACCTTGTCGTCCGGGAGGAGATCGCGGTCTGCACCGCCCGGTTGATTGCAAACCCGGTTGCCTATCGGCTGAAGGCCGAGGCGATCGATCGCCTGCTTGCCAGATTGCGAAAGGATTTAGGCGATGGAGCCGAAGATCGAGCGGATCGCGATCGCTGAGCCAGGCGAAGTCGCCCAGGCGGCGCGGCGGCTGCGCAGTGCCGCCCTGCCCTCGCGGGAGCTATCCGAACAGGTCGAGGAGATCGTCGCGGCGGTGCGCAGCGGCGGCGACGCCGCCCTCCTGGAGTACACCCGCCGGTTCGACTGGCCGGAGGCGACCGCCGAGCGGTTGGTTGTCGACACCCACGAGCTTGACGAGGCGATCGCCTCCCTTGAGCCGGCCGTCTACGCCGCCCTTGAGACCGCGATCGCAAACGTCGCCCAGGTGGCCTCGGCAGCCGTCGGCGAGGAGCAGACCGTCCGCCTTCCCCAGGGCCAGCGGGTGACGGTGCGGGCGACGCCGGTTCAAAGCGCGGCGATCTACGTGCCGGGCGGGAGGCACCCCTACGCGTCGACGGTGGTGATGGGGACCGTCACCGCCAGGGCGGCCGGCGTCCTGGAGGTGGTGATCGCAACCCCGCCGGGGCGGGACGGCAGGATCGATCCCTGCGTGCTTGCCGCCTGCCGGATGTGCGGCGCAAGCAGGGTCTACCGGATCGGCGGCGCCCAGGCCGTTGCCGCCCTTGCCTACGGCACCGAGACGATCGCCCCCGTCCAGCTGATCGCCGGTCCCGGCAACCTCTACGTCCAGGAGGCCAAGCGCCAGCTGGCCGGGGTGGTTGGCAGCGACGGCTTTGCCGGCCCTTCCGACCTGCTCGTGCTCTTCTCGACGGCCAGCCACGCCCCCTGGCTCGCCCTCGACCTGGCCGCCCAGGCTGAGCACGGCCCGGGGACGATCGTCGTCGGCGCCTCCCACGATCAGGAGGCGCTTGCTGCGCTGGAGCGGGAGCTGGAGGCGGTCTACGCCGATCACGCCGGCCCCGCGCAGGCGGAGCTTGCCCTCGTCAAGCTCCCCGATCCGGCAAGCGGGATCGAGCTTGCCAACCGGTTTGCCCCCGAGCACCTCCAGCTGGTCGGCGAGCCTTACGAGGAGCTGGCAAGCCAGGTTTGGGCGGCCGGCTGCCTGCTTGTCGGCCCCCACGCGGCAACGGCGTTCAGCGACTACATCGCCGGCTCCAACCACGTGCTGCCAACCGGCGGGGCGGCCGCCTTTTCCTCGGCGCTGAGCGCAGCCGCCTTCCTGAAGCGCAGCTACGAGCTGCGGATCGACGCCCAGGCGGCCGGCGCCCTTGCCGAACTGGCGGCCCCGCTTGCGATCAGGGAGGGCTTCCCGCTGCACGCCCGCTCGATGCGCGCCCGCGGCGAAGGGGGGTGGCGGCGATAGAGCGGCGGGCAACCGTTGCGCGCAGGACGGGGGAGACCGAGATCTCCCTTTCGCTTGCCCTGGACGGCAGCGGCCGGGGGGAGCGGCGGACCGGGGTCGGCTTCTTCGACCACATGCTCGACCTGCTTGCCGACCACGGCCGCTTCGACCTGGAGGTGAGGGCGGGGGGAGACCTCCAAACCGGCGCCCACCACACCGTCGAGGACGTCGCCATCTGCCTTGGCCAGGCGCTTGCGCAGGCGCTTGGCGAGCGGCGCGGGATCAGCCGGTTCGGCTCCGCCACCGTGCCGATGGACGAGGCGCGGGCGATGGTTGCCCTCGACCTCTCCGGCCGGCCGCTGGCGGTGTTTGAAGGGGAGCTCCCCGCCGGTTCAACGGGCGGCTTCGAACACGAGCTGTGCGAGGAGTTCATCCGCGCGCTCGCCGGCGCCGGCCGGCTTACCCTCCACGTCCGCCTTGAAGCCGGCAGAAACGCCCACCACATGATCGAGGCGACCTTCAAGGCGCTTGCCCTTGCGCTGCGCCAGGCGGTCGCCCGGGATCCGAGACGAGAGGGGGTGCCCAGCACAAAGGGGACCCTTTCGGGGTGAGCGGACCAAGGGTTCTGGTCGTCGACTACGGGATGGGCAACCGCCGCTCGGCGTTGCGGGCGCTGGAGCGGGTTGGCGCGCAGAGCGGTCTTTGCGCAAAGGCGGCTGGGCTTGCCCGCGCCGACGGCCTGCTTTTGCCGGGGGTTGGCGCCTTTCCCGCCGCCGTCGCCGAGCTGAAGGGGCGGGGGCTGTTCGAGCCGTTGAGGCGGCTGGCCGGGGAAGGGATGCCGCTGCTTGGCGCCTGCCTGGGGATGCAGCTCCTCTTCGAGCGGTCAAGCGAGCAAGGCGGGGCGGAGGGCCTTGGCCTGCTTGGCGGCTCGGTGCGGATGCTGGCGGCGGCCGGCAGGAAGCTTCCCCACATCGGCTGGACCGCCGTGGAGTGGGTTGCCCCTCCCGGCAAACCGCCGGGCTGGCCGCTGGCGGCCGGCCTGCCCAACCCCACCTACCTCTACCACGTTCACTCCTACGTCGTCCAACCCAGCGACCGCTCCGTCGTGCTTGGCGAAGCGGAGTACGGCGAGCGGTTCGTCGCCGCCGTGGGGTCGGGGAAGGTGTTCGGCACCCAGTCCCACCCGGAGAAGTCCTCCGTCCACGGCCTGCAGCTGCTGCGCAACTTCGTGGCGATCTGCGCCGGCAGGGAGCCGGAGGGGCCACCGCCGGGCGCGGCCGGGGAGGGCTAAGGTCAAGGCGATGGAGCTTTACCCGGCTCTTGACATCGTCGACGGCGGGGTGGTGCGGCTGCGCGAAGGTCGGTTTGACGCCCTCACCCGCTACAGCGCCGATCCCGCCGGCCAGGCCCGCGCCTTCCGCGCCGAAGGGGCGCGCTGGCTCCACCTGGTCGACCTCGACGGGGCGCGGACCGGCAAACCGGTCAACCTGGCGGCAATTGAAGCCGTCGCCGGGGAGGCAGACCGCCTCCAGGTGGGCGGCGGAATCAGGGACGAGCGGGCGCTTGCGGCCGTCTTTGCCGCCGGGGCGACGCGGGCGGTGCTTGGCACGGCAGCCCTTGCCAACCGGCCGTTCGCGCTCCGGGCGCTTGAGGCCCATGGGCCGGAGCGGATCGCGATTGCCGTCGACGCCCGCGGCGGGAAGGCGCTTGCCCAGGGGTGGCTGGCAAGCACCGAGGTGGCTGCCGAGGAGCTGCTTGCCGAGCTGGTGGAGGCCGGGGTGCGGACGCTCGTCTTCACCGACGTGGAGCGGGACGGCACCCTTGCCGGCCCGGCGCTGCAGCGGTTCCAGGAGGCCGTTGCCGCCGCCCGGGGGGCGGAGCTGATCCTCTCCGGCGGGATCGGCTCCCTTGCCGACCTGGAGGCGCTTGCCCGACTTGCGCCGCCGCCGGCGGGGGTGATCGTCGGCAAGGCCCTCTACGAGCGACGGTTCACCGTTGCCGAGGCGCTGGCAACCCTTGCCAGGGTGGGAGGGTAGCGGTGCACTGCAAGCGGGTGATCCCCTGCCTGGACGTGAAGGACGGACGGGTGGTGAAGGGGGTGCGGTTTCTCGGGCTGCGGGACGCCGGCGATCCGGTCGAGCTTGCCAAGCACTACGAGGAAGAGGGGGCCGACGAGCTCGTCTTCCTCGACATCACCGCCACCCGGGAGGACCGCAAGACGATCGTCGAGCTTGCCAGCCGCAGCGCCGAGGAGCTGTTCATCCCGTTTGCCGTTGGCGGCGGGATCGGCTCCCTTGCCGACGCCCAGGCGGTCCTTGACGCCGGCGCCGAGAAGGTCTCCGTAAACTCGGCGGCGCTCCGCGACCCGACCCTGATCGAAGCGCTTGCCAACCGGTTCGGCAGCCAGTGCGTGGTGCTTGCGATCGACGCCCGGCGCAGCGGGCGCGGCTGGGAGGCCTACGCCGCCGGCGGCACGGTGCCGACCGGCCGGGACGCCGTCCAGTGGGCGCGGGAGGGCGTTGAGCGGGGGGCGGGGGAGATCCTCCTGACGAGCATGGACAGGGACGGCACCACGGACGGCTACGACCTCGAGCTGACCGCCGCCGTCGCCCGGTCCGTCCCCGTCCCGGTGATCGCCTCCGGGGGAGCCGGCGAGCTCGACCACCTGGTGGAGGCGATCGAGGCGGGGGCCGACGCCGTGCTCTGCGCCTCGATCTTCCATTACGGCCGCTACACGATCGCCCAGGCCAAGGAACACCTTGCCCGCGCTGGGATCCCGGTTAGAGCTGCTTGAGCAGGCCCTCGCGCTGCCGGGCGGGGAGCTGGTCGCCCGGCTGGCGGCAGCCGACGTCCACCTGGTCGGCGGGGTGGTCCGCGACCTGCTGACCGGCCGGCGGCCCCGGGAGCTGGACCTGGTGGTCGAGCGGCCGCTTTCGGAGCTGCTACAGCGGCTGCCGGGGGCAAAGGTGATCCACGGCGACTTCGAAACGGCAACGGTCCTCACCCCCGAGGGCGCCAGGGTCGATCTCGCCCGCAGCCGCCGGGAGCGCTACCCGCGCGGGGGCGCCCTGCCCCAAGTCGAGCCGGCAGGGCTTGAGGAGGACCTTTGGCGGCGCGACTTCACGGTGAACGCCCTTGCCCTCACCACCGGGGGGCCGCAGCGGGGGATGCTCCACGGCCTGCCCAGCTCCCTTGCCGACCTGGAGCTGCGCCGGTTGGAGGTCACCCACAGCCGCTCCTTCCAAGACGATCCAACCCGCCTGCTGCGGCTCGCCCGCTACCAGGCCAGGCTCGGCTTTCAGCCCGGCCCAACCACCCTTGCCCTCGCCCGGGCGGCGGTGGCGCTCAACCGGTTGGCAACGGTCAGCTGCACCCGGATCGCAAACGAGCTGCGCCGCAACCTGACCGACGGCAACCCGCTCGCCCAGCTTGAGGCGCTGAAGCGGCTTGGGATCCCCCGCGCCCTGCGGCTCGCCCAGCCAAGCGGCCGGACGGTCGCCGCCGGCCTTGCCGTCCTGGGGGAGCGGGGCGATCAGACGGTGCTGCTTGCCCTGGCCTTGGTGGCCGGCTCCCCCAAGGCGCAAGGGGGGCTTTCCTTCCTGCATCGGGCGGGGCTTTCCCGCGGCGAGATCGCCGCCCTGAGGGCATCCCTCGATCGCTTGGAGGAGGCAAGGCACCTGTTGAGCGGCCGAACCGAGCTTGCGCCGCTCCACCGTCGGCTGAGGCAGATGCCGGCCGAGGGGGTGGCCTGGGCGGCGGCAGCCGCCGGCGGGCCCGCCCTGCTCCACGGCGCCCACTACCTCCGCCGCCGCCGGGCAAGGGTGGCCGTTGGCGGCAGGGACCTGATCGCCGCCGGCCTGCCGCCGGGGCCGGCGATCGGCAGGGCGCTTGCGGCACTCGAGGAGCTGGTTGTGGCCGGCGCCGTTGGCGAGGGAGCGGCCGAGCAGCTGCGCAAGGCGCTTGAGTTGGCTAAGGATTGAGGGGATGGCGAAGACCGGCGAGGTGATCCCCCTTTCCGAGCAGGTTCGGGCCTACTTCTCCAGCAAGGCAGATGGCGACCTGCGGCGGGGAAGCGGCGGGGCCGCCGCCCGCCGCGCCCTGTGCAGCCGGCTTGGGCTGCGCGGGCTGGCGGCGATGGAGCAGGTCCACGGCAAAGGCCTTGCGGTCGCCCGGCCCGGCTGCGAACCGCAGGCAGACGGGCTGCTCCTCGGCGAGCGGGGCGTCGGCGCGCTGGCCGTTGGCGCCGACTGCCTCCTTGCCGCCCTTGCCGGCCGCCGCCACGCCGCCGCGCTCCACCTCGGCTGGCGATCCCTTGCCGCCGGCCTGCTCGGCGAGGCGATCGCCCGCCTGAAGGCGCTTGGCGAGCGGCGGCTGACGGTGGCCCTTGGCCCGGGGGCGCGGGGCTGCTGCTATGAGGTCGGCCCGGAGGTTGCCGCCGCCCTCGGCCTTGCGCCCAGGCGGGGCAAGGTCGACCTTCCCGCCGTCGCCGCCCGCCAGGCAAGGGAGGCCGGGATCGGGCGGGTGGAGGTGGTTGGCGAGTGCACGATCTGCACGCCCACCCTTTTCTCCCATCGTCGGGAAGGGGAGGGTGCAGGCCGCCAGGGGGTGGTCGTTTGGCTTACCGAGTGATCGACCGGCTCGACCCGGCAAAGGTGGAGGAGAACCTGGCGGCGGTGCGCGGCCGGATCGAGGCGGCGGCCCGCCGCGGCGGCCGCGATCCCGCCGCGGTGACGCTCCTTGCCGCCACGAAGTACGTGCCCGCCCACCAGCTGGCGGTGCTCCTGGAGGCCGGCCTGACGGTGTTCGGCGAGAACCGCGCCCAGGACCTCGTCGAGAAGGCGAAGCTGGTTGGCGGGGCGGCGAGGTTTGACTTCATCGGCGCCCTGCAAAGCCGCCGGGTCGCCGAAATCGCCCCCTACGTCCACCTGATCCACACCGTCGCCTCCCGCTCTGCCCTGCGCGCCCTGGAGCGCCATCCGCCGGCAAGCGGCGCGGGGGTGCTGATCCAGGTCAACCTCTCCGGCGAGCCGCAGAAGGCGGGGGTGGCGGCGGAGGCGGTGGGGGAGCTGATCGCCGCCTGCCCCCTGGAGGTCGTCGGCCTGATGACCCTGCCCCCGCTTAGCGAGGACCCGGAGCGGAGCCGGCCCTACTTCCGGGCGCTGCGGGAGCTTGCCCGCCGCCACGGCCTGCGGGAGCTTTCGATGGGGACAAGCCAGGACTTCGAGGTTGCCGTCGAGGAGGGGGCGACGATCGTGCGGATCGGCACCTCGTTGTACCTTTAGTATCTGAGCTTGCAGGTAATCTAGGCAAGGCGGCGAAAAGGCCAACGAGATGTCCCTTCGCGACAGATTGCATGACGCCCTCGTCTACTTCGGGTTCGCCGAGGAGTACCCGGAGGAGGAGTACCCCGAGGGGGACGAGGAGGAGGTCGTCGCCAGCCGCTACCGGGAGCGGCCGACGGTCCGGCGGATGCGGCGCCGCGATGAAATCGACGAGATCTTCGCCGAGGAGGAAGGGACGCGGGTCATCTCCTCCGCCCGTCGCTCCCACCTGCGGCCGGTCCCCAGCAAGGGGGGCGGCAACGGCGGGGACGTCCGGGTGCACCTGGTCGTCCCAAAGTCCTTCAACGACGCCCAGCAGGTCGCCGACCGGTTCAAGGAGGGGGTGCCGGTGATCCTCAACCTCCAGGGGACGGAAACGGAGCTCGCCAAGCGGCTGATCGACTTCGCCAGCGGCCTCACCTACGCCCTCGACGGCGGCATGCAGAAGATCGCGGAGAAGGTCTTCATGCTCACCCCCCGCAACGTCGAGATCTCCGCCGAGGAGCGGGCCCGGCTGATCGAGAAGGGCTTCTTCAACCAGGCCTAGGCGGCCGTGCGGGTTGGGCTGATCGGCGCCGGCAACATGGCAGCGGCCCTGGCTCGGGGCTGGGGTCTGCCGGTGCTCTGCCACGACCCGGTGAGGGAGCGGGCGCAGGCGCTTGCCCAGGCATACGGGGGGGAGGCGCTGCCCTCCAACCGGGCCGTTGCCGAACGGGCCGACCTGGTCGTGCTCGCCCACAAGCCGGCTCAGCTGGAGGAGGTTGCCGCCGAGATCGGCCCCGCTGCAAAGGCGGTTGCCTCGATCCTCGCCCTCACCCCCCTTGAGCGGCTGAAGGCCGTCTACCCGAACCGGCCCGTCTACCGGTTCATGCCCTCCCTGGGGGCGGCCGTTCGCGCCGGCACGCTGCTCAAGGCGCAGGACGAGCCTCAGGAGGAGGGGCTCGATCGGGAGGTGACGGCGCTGTTCGGCCGGCTTGGCAGGCTTGTGGTGCTGCCCGACGGGCTGCTTGACTGCGGGATGGCGGTGATGTCCTGCGCGCCTGCCTACCTGGCGCTTGTCGTGGAGGCCCAGGTCGACGCCGCCGTGCGCAGGGGGCTCCCGCCGGCGCAGGCCGGCGAGCTGGCGATCGGCGCCCTCGAGGCGACCGCCGCCCTGCTCAGGGAGCGGGCCGGCGACACCCTCGCCCTGCGGCGGGCCGTCTCCTCGCCGGGCGGGGCGACGGCCCGGGGGCTGGACGCCCTGGAGCGGGGCGGGGTGCGGGCCGCCTTCAGCGCCGCCCTGGATGCCGCGCTTGGCGACCGCTAGCCACCTATGCTGGGAACGGTGCGCAGCGAAGTCGCCGACTTCATCTCGACCGTCCTCTACGTCTACACGATCCTGATCTTCGCCTACGTGGTGATCGGCTGGCTCCTCTCGCTCGGCATGCGCCTTCCCTACAACCGCGCCAGCGATGCGCTGCTCACCTTCCTGCGCGACCTCTGCGAGCCGCTGCTGCGGGCGATCCGGCGGGTCGTCCCCCCGCTTGGGCCCCTCGACCTCAGCCCGCTGATCGCGATCATCCTCCTCGAGGTGATCAACCAGGTGGTTGTCCAGGGGGTCCTCGCTTGAGGGGTCGGCGGCTTTGGCTGGCCGTCGCCGTCGGCGCCCTGGTCGTCCTCTTCGATCAGCTCACCAAGCACCTTGTCGCCGACACGATCAAAAGCGGCGAAAGGATCAGGCTGACCCCCTTCCTCTCGCTTGTTCACACGACCAACAAGGGGGTTGCCTTCGGCCTCGACCCCGGGGGATCGGCGCTGCCGGCCGTTGCGATCGCCTTGGCGCTGATCGCCTTCACCCTTTTCCTGCTGCGCACCGCCAGCAGGCTGATCTGGCTGCCGGCCGGCTTGATCCTCGGCGGCGCGATCGGCAACATCGTCGACCGCCTGATCAACGGCGCGGTAACCGACTTCATCCAGCTCCCGCTCGGCTGGCCGCCGTTCAACGTGGCAGACGCGGCGATCACCGTCGGGGTGGTGGTGCTGCTTGCGATCTCCTGGCGGGGAGGCGAGCAGCCGCGCCCGCTCGCCCGGCGGAACACCGCGCCAACCGACGCCTGAAGAAGGTGGGCCGGCCGGGGAAGCGCCCAGAGGGCCTGCAGCCGCCGATCCTCTACGCCGACGAGGACCTGGTGGTCATCGACAAACCGGCGGGGCTCCTCGTCCATCCGGCGCGGGGCGGCGAGGCGCAGACGGTTGTCGGCCTGCTCGGCGGCCTGCTTGGCGGCGGCGAGCCGGGCAGGGAGGGGGTTGTCCACCGGCTCGACCGGGACACCTCCGGGCTGCTGGTGCTCGCCCGCAACCAGGCCGCCTACGCCGCTCTGCGGGAGGCGATCAGGCGGCGGGAGGTGAGCCGGGAATACATCGCCCTGGCCGGCGGGCGGCTTGCCCACCGGGAGGGGACGGTGGAGGCGCCGATCGGCCGCGACCCCCATGCACCGACCCGGCGGGGGGTGGGCGGCAGGGGGGTGCGGGAGGCGCGCACCACCTTCCGGGTGCTTGCCCTGCTCCCCGACACCACGCTGCTTGGCGTCCGGCTCCACACCGGACGCACCCATCAGATCAGGGTCCACCTCGCCGCCCTCGGCCACCCGCTGGTTGGCGATCCCCTCTACGGCGGCGCCCAGCTGCCGGGGCTGAACCGCCAGTTCCTCCACGCCGCCCGGCTGGCCTTCCGCCACCCGCGGGACGGCCGGGCGCTGCTGTTCACCTCGCCGCTGCCGGCCGACCTGGCGGCGGCGCTCGCCAAAGCGCAAGCCGCCCCCGTTACAATCCGCCGGCGGTAGGCAAGCGAGACCGCCGCTGCGGCAGAGGCGTCCCTGCCCGGCAGCAAAGGCCGGGTCCGCGCTACGGGCGGCGGATGGCAGTTTCAAGACAACAAGGAAAGGGAAAAACCATGCATGTGAAAAGCGAGACCGGGGGCGGCGATGGTTGAGGTCGGCGTCGCCGAACTGCTTGAGGCCGGCGTCCACTTCGGCCACCAAACCCATCGCTGGAACCCGAAGATGCGCCCCTATATCTGGGGCGAGCGAAACGGGATCTACCTGATCGACCTGCTCCAGACCGAGCGGCTGCTGCGGGAGGCCCAGCAGTTCGCCTTCGAGCTGGCAAGCAAGGGCGGGACGATCCTTTTCGTGGGGACGAAGAAGCAGGCCAAGGACGTGATCGCCGAGGTCGCGCGGTCCTGCGAAATGCCCTACGTCAACCACCGCTGGCTTGGCGGCCTGCTCACCAACTTCCGGACGATCTCCCAGCGGATCAGGAGGCTGCACGAGCTGGAACGGCTTGCCGCCGAGAACCAGCTTGCCTTCCTGCCGACCCAGGAGCGGATGGCAGCCGAAGCCGACCTCGAGAAGCTGCGGGCGAACCTCGGCGGGGTGATCCAGATGGACCGGCTGCCGAACGCCGTCTACATCTGCGACGTCAACACCGAGGCGATCGCCGCCAAGGAGGCGAAGCGGCTGCGGATCCCGATCATCGCCCTGGTCGACACCAACTGCGATCCGGAGGGGATCGACTACGTGATCCCCGGCAACGACGACGCGATCCGCTCCTGCGCGCTGGTCACGCGGGCGATCGGCGAGGCCGTCGCCGAGGGTCGGGCGCGGTTCCTCCACGCCGAGCGGGAGCGGCAGCTGGCCGAGGAAAAGGGCGACCAGCCGGCCGAGGACGGCGAGGAGGGGCCGGAGCCTTCAAGCGAGCCGGTTGGCCAAGCGCAAGCAAGCGAGAACGGAGGTGAGAACGGATGAGCGCGATCTCAGCAGCCGAGGTGAAGGCGCTCCGGGAGCGGACCGGGGCCGGGATGATGGACTGCAAGCGGGCGCTTGAGGAAGCAAACGGCGACGTCGAGCGGGCGCTGGAGATCCTCCGCGTCAAGGGCCAGGCGCAGGCGGCAAAGCGCAGCGAACGGGCAACGGCCGAGGGCACCGTCGAGTGCTACCTCCACTTCAACCGGCGGGTGGGGGTGCTGGTCGAGGTGAACTGCGAGACCGACTTCGTCGCCCGCAACGAGGAGCTGGTCCGGTTCGCCAAGGACCTTGCCGCCCACATCGCCTTCGCCAACCCCCGCTACCTCTCGGTGGAGGAAGTGCCGGAGGAGGTGCTTGAGGCAGAGCGGCGGGTGCTCCGCGAACAGGCGGCCGATCGCCCGGAGCAGGTTCGGGAGCGGATCGTCGAGGGCCGGCTGGAGAAGTGGTACGAGGAAAACGTGCTGCTCAACCAGCTGCACATCAACCAGGAGCGCTACGGCAAGCGGACGATCGAGGAACTGCGCGCCGAGCTCTCCGCAAAGACCGGCGAGAACATCGTGATCCGCCGGTTCGCAAGGTTTGCGATCGGCGAGTAGCGGCGGTGGGCCGCCCAATCTACAGGCGGGTGCTCCTCAAGCTCTCCGGCGAGGCGCTGATGGGGGAGCGGCCGTTCGGCACCGATCCGGACCGGCTCCAGGCAGTTGCCGAGGAGGTGGCGAAGGTGCGGCGCGCCGGCGTGGAGATCGCCGTCGTCGTCGGCGCCGGCAACATCTTCCGGGGGGTGAGCGCAAGCGCCGCCGGGGTCGATCGGGCGACCGGCGACTACATGGGGATGCTGGCGACGCTGCTCAACGCGCTGCCGCTTCAGGACCGGCTCGAGCGGCTCAGCTGCGAAACGAGGGTGCTCTCGGCGCTTGGCGTCTCCGAGGTCGCCGAGCCCTACATCCGCCGGCGGGCGATCCGCCACCTCGAGAAGGGGCGGGTGGTGATCTTTGCCGCCGGCACCGGCAACCCCTTCTTCACCACCGACACCGCGGCGGCGCTGCGCGCCGCCGAGATCCGCGCCGAGGTGATCCTGATGGCCAAAAACGGCGTTGAAGGGGTTTACACCGCCGACCCCAACGAGGACCCCTCCGCCCAGTTCATCCCCGAGCTCACCCACATGGAGGCGTTGGAGCGGAGGCTGCGGGTGATGGACTCCACGGCGCTGGCGCTGTGCATGGAGAACGGGATGCCGCTGTGCGTCTTCAACATGGGCGATGCCGCCAACATCTCTCGGATAATCTCCGGCGAGCGGGTTGGCACCCTGATCCACTCCCCCGGTCAGGAGGTCTCCAAACAAGGGATTGCAAGCCAAGGAAAGGAGGGGCGATGAGCGCGCCAGGAACAGATGTGAACAGCCTGCTTGCCGACGCCAAGGCGCGGATGGCGAAGTCGGTTGAGGCCTGCTCCCAGGAGCTTGCCACCGTGCGCACCGGTAGGGCGAGCCCGGCGCTGCTTGACCGGGTGACCGTCGACTACTACGGCGCCCCGACGCCGCTTCGCCAGCTCGCCAACGTCGCCGCGCCGGAGCCGCGGCTGCTGACGATCCAACCCTACGATCGCTCCTCGATCGCGGCGATCGAGCGGGCGATCAACGAATCCGATCTCGGCCTCACCCCCTCCAACGACGGCACCGTGATCCGGCTTGTCCTCCCGGAGCTCACCCAGGAGCGCCGCCAGGAGCTGGTCAAGGTGGTGAAGGGGCTGGCCGAGGAGGCGAAGGTGGCCGTCCGCAACGTCCGCCGGGACATCCTCCACGCGCTGCGGGAGCGCAAGCAGGCCGCCGAGCTCTCCGAGGACGACGAGCGCCACGCCGAGGCCGAGCTGCAGAAGCTGACCGACCGTTTCGTCGGCGAGATCGACCAGCTACTGAAGCGCAAGGAAGCGGAGATCCTCGAGCGTTGAAGGCGGCCGGGGGGCAACCGGCTGCCGCCGCGGGCACGCCCCGCTACGTCGCGATCATCGCCGATGGCAACGGCCGCTGGGCGCGCAAGCAGGGGCTGCCGGTCGAGGCCGGCCACGAGGCGGGCGCCGATCGGGTCAGGGAGCGGCTGCGGGACGCCGCAGAGTTCGGGATCAAGGAGCTGACCGTCTTTCTGTTCTCCACCGAGAACTGGCAGCGGCCGCAGGAGGAGGTCAACCACCTCTTCGAGATGTTCCATCAGCGGCTCCACCGGGAACTGCCGGAGCTGATCCAGGAGGGGGTGCGGCTGCGGTTCATCGGCAGGCGAGGCGGCCTTCCCGAACACCTCGTCGCGGGGATGGAGGACGCCGAACGGCGGACCGCCTCCCTTCAGCGGATCACCCTTTACGTCGCCTTCAACTACGGGGGGAGGGCGGAGATCCTCGACGCCGCCAGGGCCTTCTCCGGATCGACCGAGGAGGAGTTCCGCCGCTGCCTTTACGCCCCGGAGATGCACGACCCCGATCTGATCATCCGCACCTCCGGCGAGCAGCGGATCTCCAACTTCCTGCTCTGGCAGGCGGCCTACGCCGAGCTGGTCTTCCGCCCCGAGCTTTGGCCGGAATTCAGCCGCGAGGTCTTTGCCGCCGCCCTCGAGGAGTACAGGGAAAGGCAGAGGCGGTTTGGCAGGAGATGAGCTTCAAGGGCCACCCCGCTCCCGTTCGCCGGCACCGCTCCGAGCTGGTGGCGCGCACGGTGGTGGCGATCCCCGCGATTGTCGTCGCGCTCCTTTTGATCGGGGTCGGCGGCCTTGCCTTCTGCATCGGCCTGCTTGCCGTCGGCTGGCTCGGCCTCCACGAGCTCTACAGGATGTACCCCCGGTCAAACCCGCCCCGCCTGGCCGGCTTCCTCGGCGTCGCCGCCCTTCTGTTCGCCGCCTACTACGGCGGCCCGCCGGCCGTGCTGGGGGCGTTGATCTCCTTTCTGCCGATCCTCTTTTTGATCGTGCTCCTCCAACCCCATCCCCGCGCCGGGGGGGTCGGCCTCACCGTGCTCGCCCTCTACTGGATCGGCCTGCCCCTCGCCCACGGGGTGATGTTGCGGGGCCTGCGCCACGGCGGCGGGGTGGTCCTCGACGTCGTGCTGGGCACCCTGCTTGGCGACACCGGCGCCTACCTCGGCGGCCACCGCTTCGGCCACCGCAAGCTTGCCCCCCGGATCTCCCCGGGGAAGACGGTCGAGGGGCTTTTGATCGGGGTGATCTGCGCGGTGGGCGGGGTCTGGCTGGCCAGCCGCTTCCAGGAATGGCTGACCGCCACCCACGCCCTGCTCCTTGGCCTGGGCGTTGGGGCGGCCGGCCCGCTTGGCGACCTCTTTGAGTCGTTCATCAAGCGGGACGCCGGCGTCAAGGACTCCGGGAGGGTGTTTGGGCCCCACGGCGGCGTCCTGGACCGGCTTGACGCGCTGCTGTTCACCGCTGTGGTCGGCTACTACATCTGGAGGGCGTATGTCTAGGCGGCTGGTGGTCCTGGGGGCAAGCGGCTCGATCGGCGTCCAGGCCCTGGAGGTGGTCGCGGCAAGCGAGGAGCTGAGCCTTGTCGGCCTGGCCGTCGGCAGCGCCTGGGAGGCGGCGGTGGAGGCGGCAAGGCGGTTTGGCGTGGAGGCCGTTGCCGTCGCCGACCCGGCCGCCGCGCAGGCGGCGCGCGGCGCCTTTGCGGGGAGAGTCTTCAGCGGCGAGGAGGGCGCGGTGCGGCTGATCGAGCAGACCGGCCCCGACCTGGTCCTGAACGCCGTCGTCGGCGCCGCCGGCCTGCGGGCGACGGTTGCAGCGCTTGAGGAGGGGATCGACCTCGCCCTTGCCAACAAGGAGTCGCTGGTCGTCGGCGGCGAGCTGGTCTGCAAGCTGGCAAGCGCAAGCGGCGCGGCGATCCTCCCGGTCGACTCCGAGCACGCCGCCCTCCACCAGCTGCTGGAGGGGGAGCGGGCGCGCGGGGAGGGGACGGTGAGCAGGCTGATCCTCACCGCCTCGGGGGGGCCGTTTCGGGGCCGGCGCGCCGGGGAGCTTGCGCAGGTGAGCGTCGAGCAGGCGCTTGCCCACCCGACCTGGTCGATGGGGGGGAAGATCACGATCGACTCCGCCACCTTGATGAACAAGGGGCTTGAGCTGATCGAGGCCCACCACCTCTTCGGCCTTCCCTACGAGCGGATCGCTGTGGTCGTCCACCCCCAGTCGATCGTCCACGGCCTCGTCGAGCTGTGCGACGGGGCGCTGCTTGCCCACCTCGGCCACCCCGACATGAGGGTGCCGATCTCCTATGCCCTCCACTACCCGCGGCGCCTCCCCGTCCCAACGAGGCGGCTCGACCTCGCCGCCCTCGGCTCCCTCACCTTCGAGCCGCCCGACGAGGAGACCTTCCGCTGCCTGCCGCTTGCCCGCGCCGCCGCCCTGGCCGGCGGGACCGCCCCCTGCGTGCTGAACGCCGCCAACGAGGTGGCCGTTGCCGCCTTCCTGGCCGGCCGTCTGCCCTTTCTGGGGATCCCAGAGGTGATCGAGCGGACGCTGGAGCGGCTTGCCCCGGAAAGGCTCCACTCCTTCGAGCAGCTGCTTGAGTGCGACCGCCTCGCCCGCCGGGAGGCCCTCTCCCTGGTGAAGCGGCTGGCCGCCGGCGCCGGCAGCGGCTGAGCTCGGGCCGCGCGCGGCACCGCCTCCCTTGTCACACTGAAGCGGTGAGCTGGTTTCTCACCGTCCTGGGGATCGTCGCGCTCGTGTTGATCCACGAGGGGGGCCACTTCCTGGCCGCAAAGGCGGTGGGGATGCGGGTTGAACGGTTTTCGCTGTTCTTCCCGCCCACCCTCTTCTCGGTGAAGCGGGGGGAGACGGAGTACGCGATCGGCCTGCTGCCCCTTGGCGGCTACGTGAAGATCGCCGGGATGAGCGCCGCCGAGGCGGAGCACCGCAGCCGCTTTGGGGAGGGGGCCCGCAACTACTTCAGCCAGCCCGTTTGGAAGCGGGTCCTCGTGATCGCGGCCGGACCGGCGGTCAACCTCCTTGCCGCCTTCCTCATGCTGTGGGGCCTCTACGCCTTCTCCCGCCAGCACCTCCTGCCAAACGAGGTGCGGGTTGCCGGGGTCGAGCAGGGGACGCCGGCCGCCGCCGCGCTGCGCCCCGGCGACCTGCTGGTCGCCGTCGACGGCCGGCCGGTGCGGGTGAGCGAAGGGGGGGACAACTTCACCGCCGGAATCGCGCTCGACCGCTGCGCCGGGCCGCTTACCCCCGGCTGCCCGGCCGCCAGGCCGGTCACCCTGACCGTCCGGCGCAACGGCCGGCTTCAGACCCTCACGCTGCGTCCCCGCTACAACCCCCAGGCCCAGCGGATGGTGCTGGGCTTTCTGTTTCAGTACGTGCTGGTCAGGCAGGGGGCGGTTGCCGCCGCCGGCAGCGCCCTGCGGGAGATCGGCTTCGTGACCGAACGGACGATCACCACCCTCGCCCGCTCCTTCACCTCGGCGAAGGCGCGCAGCCAGCTCCACGGGATCGTCGGGGTCAGCGACGCGGTCAGCGAAGCCTTCAAGCTCTCGACGGCGACCGCCCTGTTCATCCTCGCCCTCCTCTCCCTCGCCCTTGCCCTCTTCAACCTCTTCCCCTTCCTGCCGCTGGACGGCGGCCACATCTTCTGGGCGCTGGTCGAGGGGGTGCGGGGACGGGCGGTGCCGTTCTGGGTGATGGAAAGGGCCTCGATCGTCGGCGTGGCGCTCGTCGTCGGCCTTGCCGTCCTCGGCCTCTCCAACGACCTCCACGCGATCGCCAACGGCTCCCTGACCGTGCACCGCTAGGGAGGCGCCAGCGCATAGAATCGAGGCAAATGGCCTCGAAGCTCCAGATCGAAGTAGGCGGGGTGAAGATCGGCGGCGGCGCCCCGGTTGCCGTCCAGACGATGACCAAGACCGAGACGGCAAACGTCGAGGCGACGCTCAAGCAGATCGAGACCGTCGCCCAGGCCGGCGCCGACCTGGTCCGGGTTGCCGTCCCCAGGGAGCAGGACGCGATCGCCCTGCGGGAGATCGTCAGGCGCTCCCCGATCCCGGTGATCGCCGACATCCACTTCAACCACACGCTTGCGCTGAAGGCGCTGGCAGCCGGCGCCCACTGCGTGCGGATCAACCCCGGCAACATCGGCGGCCCGGAGAAGGTGGCGGCCGTCGTCGAGGAGGCGAAGCGGCTTGGCACGCCGCTGCGGGTTGGCGTCAACTCCGGCTCGCTGCCCCGCCACCTCCAGGAGCTGGAGTTCGCAAACCCGGTCGAGGCGTTGGTGCGGGCGGCGGTGGAGACCGTCGAGCTGATGGAGCGGCTTGACTTCCGCAACTTCAAGGTCTCGATGAAGTCGACCTCGGTGCCGGACACGATCGCCGCCAACCGGGAGCTCGCCCGGCGGATCCCCTACCCGCTCCACATCGGGATCACCGAGGCCGGCACGAAGTGGTCGGGGACGATCAAGTCGGCCGTCGGCCTCGGCACGCTGCTTGCCGACGGAATCGGCGACACGATCAGGATCTCCCTCTCCACCTTCCACGCCGAGGAGGAGGTGCGGGTCGCCTGGGAGATCCTCAAGGCGCTCAAGCTCCGGGAGCGGGGGCCGGTGCTGATCGCCTGTCCGACCTGCGGCAGGCTGCAGTTCGACATGGACACCGTCGTCGCCGAGATCGAGCGGCGGCTGGAGGCCTACGAGGAGCCGATCACGATCTCGGTGCTGGGCTGCGCGGTGAACGGGATCGGCGAGGCCCGCCACGCCGACTTCGGGATCACCGGCGCCAAGGACATGGGGATGATCTACGCAAAGGGCAAGCCGCTGCGCAAGGTCCCCACCGAGCGGCTTGTCGATGAGCTGTTCAAGGAGATCGACCGCTACTACGCCGCCGGCAAGAAGGTGCAGGTGGACGCCGAGCAGGCCGCGGCAGCGGCCGCCTGGCTGGCCGAAAACGAGGACAGCGGCGCCCTTACGCCGGAGCGGCTTGCCGAGCTGGAGTCAAAGGCGGCGGCCGCCGAGGCGGAGGCGGAGGCGGCGCTGCAGGCGGCCTTTGACGGCGCCGCGCGGGAGCGGCCGCAGCCGCCCCCGCGCAAGGTGGAGGGCCGTCGCTTTACAAGGCGCTGAACCGCTGCGCCACGAACTCCCAGTTGACGGTGTTCCACCAGTTGTCGATGTATTCGGGACGGCGGTTCTGGTACTTCAGGTAGTAGGCGTGCTCCCAGACGTCGATGCCCAGCAGCGGCGTCATCCCCTGGGAGATCGGGCTGTCCTGGTTGGGCGTGGAGACGATCTTCAAGCCGGAGCCGTCGTGAACCAGCCAGGCCCAGCCTGAGCCGAACCGGCCGACGGCGGCGGCCTTGAACTGCTCCTTGAACTGGGCGAAGGAGCCGAAGGCGGAGTCGATCGCCTGGGCGAGGGCGCCGCTCGGCTCGCCGCCGCCCTGCGGCTTCATCATCTGCCAGAAGAGCGTGTGGTTGTAGTGGCCGCCGGCGTTGTTGCGGACCTTTTCGCGCACCTGCTCGGGGATCTTGTCGAGGTTGGTGAGCACCTCCTCGACGGAGGCGTTGGCGTAGGCGGTGTTGGCCAGGCCGTCGTTGGCGTTGTCGACGTAGGCCTGGTGGTGCTTGTCGTGGTGGAGTTCCATCGTCTGCTTGTCGATGTAGGGCTCCAGCGCGTCGTAGGGGTAGGGCAGAGGTGGAACTTCAAAGGGCATCGCTTGCTCCTTCCTCTTCTCGCTTGCAGGTACGCCTTGGTTTCTATCAAAGGCCGACCAAAGGCCAATAAAGTTGCGCATTGCCACCCGCGGTGCAACAATCGAGGGTGCGGCGCCGGCCGCAGCTTTCGGGTCAAACGGGAGGTTTAGGAGATGCGCAGGTTTGCCTTGTTGACCGCTCTGCTCCCCGTTGGGGGGCTGCTTGTCGCGATGCTCGGGCCGGGGGCGGCGACGGCCGCCGCGGAAACCCTCTGGCTTTGCAAGCCCGGCCTTGCCCACAACCCCTGCCTGGCCAGCGAGGAAACGACCGTTGTGCTCGGCAACGGGGCGACCTTCGTGGTCCGCCCCCGCCCGGCTGCCCACCCGCCGATCGACTGCTTCTACGTCTACCCGACGGTCTCCAGCGATCCGACCCTAAACGCCCCCGAAGAAGTCCAGCCGGAAGAGGAAGCGGTGGCCGAATCGCAGGCCTCCTTCTTCTCCCAG
>Ga0209061_1002445_pt1 | contig 23537 bp, 17 predicted proteins | sample Coa_R1_10_FD_187157 | JGI IMG/M metagenome (GOLD analysis project Ga0209061, IMG submission 187157) | Surface soil microbial communities from Centralia Pennsylvania, which are recovering from an underground coalmine fire - Coalmine... | ecosystem: Environmental > Terrestrial > Soil >...
ATCGCCAACATTGTCACCAGTGCCCATCACCTTTCCGCCACCATGGTCACCAGCCGCATACACCGCATGACTGAATTGTTCGCCAGGCTGGCGCCCGACCAGGATCTGAATAGCGCGCGTGCGGAATTGCACACTGTCTACGCGCGCATGAAACGCGAGCACCCGGAAGCCTATCCGGTTCGATCGGATTTCGAAATCAGCGCGGTGAGGCTGCGCGACCAGCTCACGTCCGGAGCGCGAACGATACTGCTGGTCCTGATGGCCACATCCATTCTGGTTTTCATCATCGCCTGCTCGAATGTCGCCAATCTGATTCTGGCTCGCAGCGTTCGCCGCGAATCTGAGTTGGGCATCCGAGCTGCTCTCGGCGCCAGCGCTGCGGCTTTGCGCCGTACTTTGCTGGCCGAAAGTCTGCTGCTCTGTGTCAGCGGAGCGGCGCTCGGCCTGCTCTACACGCAGGCCCATCCTGACAAGGTACTGGCCTTCATCGGCGTAAACGTGCCGGTTTCCACGCGCCAAGGTCAACAAGCGGAGTACGCGTTCGTTTTGGCGGAGGCGGCACGCCTCAAGGATAATGGGGCTTTGGCTCATCTGAGGAAAATCGGTCCTCCACCTTACAAAACGGTCGGCCAAGTGCTAGCAATGGAAAAGCTGGCCCAGCGCTATGGCGGCATTTTTCACAAAGAACCGAGCCGGATTTGGATCATGGTTCGGGCCGTGTTTAGCGGTCTCGTCACGCCGTGGGAAATCCCGCGCCTCATTCACGCCAACAACGTATCGCTTGAAGCGATGAATGAGGAACTCCTCGGCTTGGACTTGGCCCGTTCGGTCCCCCGCATGGACGTGCCAGTTCTGTTCTTTCTCGGTCGATACGATCGGCACACAGATGCGAGATTAGCCGCCAGCTATTTTGCGACCCTGTGCGCCCCGGTCAAGCGGCTGGTTTGGTTCGAGAATTCCGCGCACAACGTGCCGTTCGAAGAGCCCGATTTGTTCAATGTCACAGTTGTGCGCGAGCTGAAGTCAATAGGCATTCGAGCTGCGGCTGACGCCGCAGGCTCCCGGTAAGAAACGAGGCGCTTCTGAGATTCGACGGTACGATGTCATATAGAGGTTCAGGATGTAGGTGAGATCGATGGACACCCCTAAGGCAGGGTTCAGAGAGCGGGTTTTTGCCTGGGCGCTTGCCCGTTTCAACTCACGCTATGAGCATTTCATGTCGCAGCACAAGAGAAGACTGTTCGCAGATGTTGCCGGCAGCGTTCTCGAGATTGGACCGGGTACAGGGGTCAATCTCCGCTACCTCATGCCAGACAGGACGCGCTGGATGGGCGTGGAGCCCAATCCGTTCATGGAGCCCTACCTTCGCCGAGAAGCGCGCAGGGTGGGTATGCCAATCGAGACCCGAATCGGCACGGCAGACACATTGCCAGTTGTCGACGGGAGCGTGGACACCGTGATCGGCACGTTGGTTCTCTGCTGCGTGCCTTATCCGCAACCCTGCCTTCAAGAAGTGCTGCGTGTGCTGAGGCCTGGCGGGCGCTTCATCTTCATCGAGCATGTGGCTGCGCCGCCGGGGACCCGGTTGCGGCGAATACAAGACTTGGTTACGCCATTTTGGAAGCGATTAGGAGATGGCTGCCACCCCAATCGCGAAACCTGGGTAGAAATCGAACGTGCCGGATTCCACATGCTTACCTACGAGCGTATTACCGCTCCAACACCGATCGTCAGCCCTCAGATCGTGGGTGTGGCGGTAAAAGCCGCCTAACACCGCGCCATAGCCTCATGCCAAGCTGATCCGATTCCGGCCGCCAAAGTATGGGCAACTGCCAAGCTGAGGGCACCTAGTCACCAAAAGTCGGAAATTCAGCATAAGAACTGAGATCGGCTTACTTCTTGTCATAACGGTTACATGACCTTAAGCGTTGGCCAGCCTCATCAGCGCTTTCCACTGGGCTTCGGAAACCGGCATCACCGAGAGTCTCGGCAGCCGCACTAAATCAAAATCGCGCAACGAGGCTTGCTTCTTGATTTCTTCCAGTGTCACTGGGCGCGGCAAAGCCTCGCGAGCCTTGACGTCCACGACTGTCAGGCGCGGGTCCTTTTGTTTCGGGTCAGGATAAGGTTCGCTCACCACTTCCGCGATGCCGACAATCGCCTTCTCGTCTCCCGTGTGGTAGATCAGCGCCAGATCGCCAGGCTGGACAGCGCGCAGATGCTTTAAGGCAAGGTTGTTGGAGACCCCATCCCACACCGTGCGCCCTTCGCGCTGAAGATCAGAAAAAGAATAATGGTCCGGATCACTCTTGAAAAGCCATTTGGCCGCCATCCGTCCCCCTGATCCTGCATTTCATAAGTTTGCCATGTATTTGCATTTCCCCCCACCCGTCGCTTCGCGCCGCCTTCTCCCCGCTTGGGAGAAAGGTCAGGGGTAAGGGTTCCGTCCGGAAATGTATCGTCAAGCGGTCGGGCGCGCTTCGAGAACATTCGGAGCGTTGTGGATGAAGCCCTTTGGGGCGCTCACATAACCTGAGATCGAATTTTTCCCCAGCTTATTGACCACCAGTTCCAGCGCGCTTGGCGCTCCCTGCATATAGAAATAAACCGGCTCGTCAATCGCCTCGTTGCGGCGCTGAGAAACTTTATCGTCGAAATAGAGATTAACCGTAAACAGATTGTGCTTTGTGCTGGTCTTCAGAAGCTGCACCTGCAACGAACCGATCTTCTGCTTGGCGCCCTTGTTTCCCAGGTGAAATTCAAAGTAGTCGCGGTCGGTCCGGTGGGCCAGCTCCACCAGTTCAGCATGAGTGCGCGCAATAGCGCCGGAGAGTTCGCCCTTGGCGCCGGTCAGCGCCTCCTTGGTGGCTTCGAGATCCTTCTGAGTTCCCGCCAGGCTGCCGGAGAGGTTGCCAAACTTGGCGTTGGCCTCAGATTGAAGCTGATTCACCTGTTGAGCGCTGGCCTTTTGAGCGATCGCGGCATTCAACTGCTGCACAGATTGTTGTTGGGCTTTTTCGATATTGGCTGCCAACTGCCGCGCGCGGGAGAGCTCTTTCTGGGTCAATCCCAGCCGCTCGGCGGTCACCTGGAACCGCGCGCTCAACTGGGCATAGCGATCATCCATCGAATCCGCGCGGCGTGTGAGGAGGTTGATCTGATCGGACTGGGTGGCAATGGTCTTTGCGAGCTGGTGACGGGCCATGAGGACGAGATAGAGATTCACGCCTGAAAGGATCAGCAGGATAATGACCAGCCATCGCAGCCCGCTGCCGCGCGGGGAGGGAGTAGATGCGGGAGGCGTTTGGACATAAATGTATTGCGGAGGTCCGCCCGTGGGCGGGGAGGCATTCTCCGGCTGCGCCGCGTGGTAGCTTGCGCTCGGGCCGCTCGCCTGTGGCGTAGGCCCGCTTGCTTGCGAACCTCGTGGCGCCTGGGGAGCTTGCGGGCCAAAACTGACTCCAGGCGACGTATAGCCTGGCGCTCCCTGGCCTGTTTGCGATGGGGGAGTCGTCGCCTCCGGGGTCTTGGGCCCGGGCCGCCCAGGTTGGCGGTCAGCATCAATGGGCACGTCGTCCAGGCCAAACATGGCCTTGGCGGGATTATAGGGTTTCTTGGGATCAGCCATACGGTCCTCACTCTATCCAGGACTGATGAAATTGCTGCAAGTCCTTGAAAGTATAACCAATCAGATGCCGGATTTCCGCAAAAAGTTCGATGGAAACTTGCCTATTCCACCGCCGAAAACAAGAGTTTGTTGCCTGAACGGTCGATCCGATCGAGACGAACCCTGACGTTATCCCCCAGGCGATACGCCCGCCTTGAATCTCGATGCACCAGCGCGCGCAGCCTCTCGCGGTAAATCCAGCGAGGGTCGCCAAAGCTCTCAAGGGGGACAAAGCCCTCAACAAACAGATCTGTTAATTCAATAAAGAATCCGTGCTTGCTGAGACTGATGATGAGGGCTTCAAATTCTTCTCCCAGCCGTTCCGCCATAAAAGCGACCTTCTTCCAATCCATCAGTTCCCGCTCGGCGTCCGCTGCGCGCCGTTCGCAATCGGAGGTCTCAAGGCCCAAAACATGAAGCTCTTCCGAAGGGATCAAAGCGCCCCCTCCAAGCCCGCCGTTTGTATCGGCAGCCGCCCTGCGCCGCTTCAGCGCTTTGGGCTGCTCTTCTCTCATCGGAGCCGCTCGAACCTCATCGGGCCTGAACCGTGCGCTGCCGCCTTCCTGCTGAAGAGCCGCTTTCAGGATGCGGTGAACGATGAGGTCAGGATAGCGGCGGATGGGCGACGTGAAATGAGTATAAGTAGAAGAGGCGAGAGCAAAATGGCCCACATTTTCCTCCGAGTAGCGCGCCTGTTTTAACGACCGCAGCATGAGATACGAAAGGATGCGCTCTTCCGGCTTTCCGGCAATGCGTTGCGTCAGGCGCTGATAATGGCGGGAGGTGATTTTCAACTCTTCGCTGCCAGGAAGCTCCTGAAAACGCGGATATCGTTCTCGTTCATCGCGGCCATGCAGGCGCACACGGCGCGAGGTCGGCAGCTCAATTCCGAGGGAATAACCAAAAGTGGCGGCAATCTCCTCAAACTCCATCACTTTTTTCGGGTCGGGCTTTTCGTGAATCCGATAAAGCGAAGGAATGTTGCGGCCCTCAAGATACCCCGCCACGACTTCATTCGCCGCCAGCATAAATTCCTCAATAATGCGATGTGCCATTGTCCTTTCCGTACGCGTGACTCCCATCATCTGCCCGCGCTCATCGAATTCAATGGCCGGCTCGGGAAGGTCGAAATCAATCGAGCCGCGCGCCTGGCGCTTTCGGTTCAGAATCCTGGCAAGCCCTTCCATCAGCTTGAAATTTTCGATCAAGGCGGGATACTGGCGCGAGACCTCGCGATTGCCGGAAAGAATGGCCTGAACGGCAGTATACGTCATGCGCTCGGCGCTGTGAATGACGCCCGGCGTCAAAAAGCATTCGAGAATTTGCCCTGTCTCGTCAATTTCCATCAGGACGGACATCACCAGCCGGTCCACTTGCGGGTTAAGGCTGCAAATCCCGTTGGAAAGCTCCAGCGGCAGCATCGGCACGGCGCGGTCGGGAAAATAAACCGAAGTGCCCCGCAGCCGCGCTTCGCGGTCGAGCTCCGTCTGCGGTCGAACGTAATGCGCAACGTCGGCGATATGGACCTGGAGGAGATAATGCCCCGTGGGCTGGCGTTCCACATAGACAGCATCATCAAAATCCTTGGCGCTTTCGCCATCAATCGTGACAATGGGCAGCGCGCGGAAATCCCGCCGTCCCGCGAGTTCGGTCGCTGAGATAAATTGAGGCGTTTCCTCAGCCTCACTCAGAACCTCCGGAGGAAAGCGATGCGGAAGGTGAAACTTTCGGATCATGATTTCCACATCCACTCCGAAATCGCTGCGCTCGCCGAGAACCTCTATGACGCGCGCTCGCGGCAGCGACGTGCGACTAGGGAAACGGGTGATCTCGACATCCACAATGAGGCCATCGAGGCCCCTCTTTCTCAAGTCAGACTTCCCGGCAGGCGCGCCGCCTTGCAAACTCAGCCCAGCAGACTCCCCGCCAAACTGCCGCTGCCGGCTGCGCGCTTTCTTGTTCAAGTCTTCCGGCCATTCTTCGCCGCGCGGAATCACAATTTCGCGCGCAATCCGGTGGTCAAAGGGGATCACATAGTTGTAGCGGGAGCCGCAATGGAATTCTCCCACCACCGTCTTCTGCGCGCGGTCTGTAACGCGCAGAATCACCCCCTCCAGCCGCTGGCATCCAGGCTCGCGGACATCCGGCCTGGCGCGGAAAACCTGCGCTTCCACCCGGTCGCCGTGCATGGCATCCTTCATGGCATCGGGAGGAATAAAGATATCCTGATCGATACCTTGTACCGGCTCGTCTGGAACGACGAAGCCGTAGCCGTCCCCGTGACCAATAAGCCGTCCGGAAATAACATTAGGGGGGCGACGCCCGATCTGAACTTTATGATTAAAAGCAGGCCGGTCTTCACGCCGTGACCCGAACCGCGCCGGGCTGAAATCGTTCAGAACCCCAAAGTCATCGGCTGTTCTTGAGCGGCCCATCATGGAATGGCGGCGATCTGCTAAAACAAAATGGTTCTTCCTGAGGTAAAGAATTTTGCGTTTTTTGGAAAGTTCTTTGAGCGCGGATTTCAATTGCCGGGCCTGGCTGCTGCGCAAATCAAGCTCCTGAACCAATTCCCGCAAGCGAAAAGTCTTTTCAGGATGGGTTTCGAAGACCCGGAGGATTTCTCCTGATGATGGAAAAGACTGCATAGGAATAGCGTACAACAACTGAAGAACCTTCGCCTCAGGCCCGACGAGGCATAGCTGAAATACGTGACCTATCTCGGAGCGATGATGTCATGCTGAGCCCTTCGCCTGTCATTCTGATGCTGAGCGCAGCGAAGCGGAAGAATCCCTGTATTAACAGAATCATCAAGCCAAGAGAGGGATTCTTCGTCGCCTTCGGCTCCTCAGAATAACAGGTTGTGGAAGCTTTGGCTTTACATGCCTTCGCAACTCGTAACTGCACTTTGCGTTGACTTCATTGGGTTTTACAGTTTACGATGAGAATGCGGTTTTTATGGACGCAGCCGCAATGGGAACTGATGCTGGTTCCCGAAGCGAACCGGAGGGCATGCGTTGGGCCGCTGGTCTTCGGATTCCGAGAGCCTGAGTATCCTGGTCAGGCGTTGTTACCCCCTAAAGCGATGATGCTCGAAGAGAAAGTTGAAACTTCGCAAAGCGTTGCCGAGAAGCCAGGCACATTGCTGCTATTGGGCCCTCGCGGCTTTTGTGCCGGAGTGGTGCGCGCCATTAATATTGTGCAGCTGGCGCTGGAAAAACTGGGCCGCCCGGTGTATGTGCGCAAGGAAATTGTCCACAACCGCTATGTGGTCGACGAGCTTGCCGAGCAAGGCGCGATCTTCATCGAGGAACTGGATGAAGCTCCGGAGGGGTCAGTCGTTATTTTCAGCGCGCATGGCGTTTCTCCCGCTGTGCGTCAGCTCGCCCGGGAGCGCAAGCTGCGCGTCATCGACGCCACCTGTCCGCTGGTCACCAAGGTGCATCTTGAGCTCATTCGCTATGTGCGCGAAAACTATTCTGTCGTGCTCATCGGCCATCGCGACCACGACGAGGTGATTGGGACGTTGGGCGAGGCGCCGCCAGAACGCGTGCACCTGATCACTTCCGTTGAGGACGTGGAAAAGCTTCAGGCGCCTGATCCTGAGCGCCTGGTCTACCTCACCCAAACCACCTTGAGCGTGGACGATACCGCTGAAATTGTGGCCAAGCTCAAGGAACGCTTTCCCGCCATCACGGCCCCTCCCGCGGAAGACATCTGCTACGCCACCCAGAATCGCCAGACGGCCGTGAAAACTGTGGCCTCGCAGATTGATCTGCTCCTTGTGGTCGGAGCGCGAAACAGTTCCAATTCCAATCGGCTGGTTGAAGTGGCTGAACACGCCGGCACGAGGGCCTATCTGGTGAACAACTCCCTTGAGATTCAATCCCAGTGGCTGAGCGGTTGCCGGCGGATTGGCATTACCGCCGGCGCTTCCACACCCGAAGTCCTGGTGAGAGAGGTGGTCGCGCACCTCAAGAAAAAGGGCTACACCCACATCGAGGACGCGAACATCATCCAAGAGGATGTCCGCTTTGCCCTGCCGGCCGAACTGCGAGCCTGAGCCCCCTTTCGATCCTCTTCTCGGCGCAACTCCCGGAGGCCCATGGCACAAGAAGCGACCAAAACTCAACTCCTGCAACCGTTACCCGAGAGCCCATCCAAGCCGGGTCTGAAAGAGCGGTTACAGCAGGCGATTGATCGCACAACTCATTATCTTCTTTCCATTCAAAAGCAGCCTGGCCACTGGGTGGCGGAGCTTGAAGCTGACACCACGCTGGAATCCGACTATATCTTTTATCTTCACATTCTGGGCAAAGCGGAGCGCGACCGAGTTGCGAAGCTGGCCAACACGATCCGCCGCGAGCAGCTTCCGGACGGAGGCTGGAACATCTATGCCGGCGGCCCTTCCGAACTGAATGCCACGGTCAAAGCCTATTTTGCGCTGAAGCTGACTGGCGACTCACCTGAAGCCCCTCATATGGCCGCCGCTCGCAAGCGCGCGCTGGAACTGGGTGGCCTGGAGGCGACGAATTCCTATACGCGCTTCTACTTCGCTCTTTGCGGCAAAATCGGCTGGGACCTGGTTCCCGCCATGCCGCCTGAATTGATCCTTCTGCCGAACTGGTTCCCCATTAACCTTTACGAAATGTCTTCCTGGACGCGCGGCATTGTGGTGCCCTTGACCATTCTCTTCGCCCTGAAACCCGAGTGGCGGCTTCCCGAATGCGCCAGCGTCCATGAACTCTTCAAAGATCCGCAGCGGAAAATCCACTCGCTTCAGTGGGATCGTCGCCCCTTCACTTGGCATAATTTTTTCCTCGCGGCTGATCGGGTTTTCAAACTCTACGAATCGCTGCCGTGGAAACCCTTGCGCGCCTGGGCGCTTCGCCGGGCCAGCCAATGGCTGCTGGAGCATTTGGAACGCAGCGAGGGCCTAGGCGCCATCTATCCGGCAATGGTCAATGCCATCTTCGCGCTGCTGGCGTTGGGTTATCCGGCGGATGACCCCTTGACGGCGCGCGAGCGAGGGTTTTTGCAAGACTTTGAGATTGAAGAGGGAGATACGATTCGCCTTCAGCCCTGCCTGCCACCGGTATGGGACACGGCGCTGACAATGGTCTCTTTGGTTGAAGCGGGCATCGCGCCTCATCACCCCGCGCTTATCCGCGCCGCGCAATGGCTTCTCAAGAAGCAGGTGCTCGGGCCTGGCGACTGGCAGGTGAAGAACCCGGGGATCGATCCGGCAGGATGGGCATTTGAGTTCCAGAATGATTTCTATCCTGATGTGGACGACTCGGCCTTTGTCCTTATGGCTCTTCAACCGGTGGCCTATCCTGATCCGGCGCGCCTGAAGCATGCCTTGAAAAAGGGGCTTGACTGGGTCATCAGCATGCAGAACCGCGACGGCGGCTGGGGCGCTTTTGATAGGGATAATGACTGCGCCGTGCTCACCCGCGTGCCCTTTGCCGACCACAACGCCATGATTGATCCCTCCACGCCCGACCTCGCGGCGCGCGCGCTCGAATGCCTGGGACGCTTTGGATACTCCGCCTCACACCCCGCTGTCCGCCGCGCCATCGAATATCTCAAAAGAGAGCAGACTCCCGAAGGCGCCTGGTATGGACGTTGGGGTGTGAATTATATTTATGGAACCAGCGGAGTGCTCCGCGCTCTCGAAACGGTGGGCTTCCAGAACGCTGAATTCGCCCAGCGCGCGCTCGCCTGGCTTCGCTCGGTGCAGAATCCCGATGGCGGCTTTGGCGAGTCCATTGCTTCCTACGACGACGCTTCGCTGAAAGGCAAAGGGCAGAGCACTGCGTCCCAGACCGCCTGGGGCCTGATCGGCTTGCTTGCGGCCGGCTCGCCTTCAGACCCTGCCGCACTGCGCGCGGTGAATTATCTGCTGGATCATCAGAACCCGGACGGAACCTGGGATGAAACCCTATGGACAGGAACCGGCTTCCCTCGCGTCTTTTACCTGAAATATCACCTCTATCGAATCAATTTCCCGCTTTACGCCATCGCGCGCTTTCGCAATCTGCTGGACTGACGAAGGCAGCGCCACGAAGTGAGAAGTGATGAGTGACGAGTGGCAAACAAGAGCCGCTCCTGAGAAGCCCTCTGCACCTTCATTTGTCATTAATGGGATCTGCCAATTACAGTGACAACATTTTCTGTAGCGGCGCTGTCCCCAGCGCCCGAAAAATCGCCGGTGGGGACACCGGCGCTACAGCCGAGGCGGTCACCGTAATTTACAGCCATCAATAGCAACCTTACCCCTGTCATTCTGAGGAGCGAAGCGATGAAGAATCCCTGCATTGGCTCAATTCCACAAATACAGAGATTCTTCGCTACCGCTCAGAATGACAGTCCTCAGGTTTCTCAGCAACCTCTCAGAAGATCAGCTTCAGCCCGAACTGGAAGATTCGCCCAAGCCCAGCGGTGCCGGGATGGAGAAAGCTGTTTGCGCCGACACAACTTGGATCCCCAGCGGAGTTGTTCGTCCCGCCATAGCAACTGATGCCTGTATTCATGGAAGTCCACCGAACGTCATTGAGCACATTGAATGCCTCAGCGCGGAATTGGAGATAGGTCTTTTCGCCATGGAGCGGGATGTTCTTGAACAGACCCGTATCCCAATCCCATTGGCTGGGCATGTAAAGGATGTTGCGTCCGGCATCACCGAAGGTCAGCCCGCGCGGCGCGCAAAATGCGCCGGGGTTGTAAAGCAGAGGGGCAAGGATGCCGGGAATATTGGTTTGAGAGGGAGCCTGATTAATGTTGCCGCAAATATCTGGATAGGATCCGGTCCCGACGCCGTTCGCCACACCGGCATTATCACCGAAAACGCCATTAGTGACACTGAAGGGCGTTCCGGTATGGAAGCTGACAATGCCGGAAAGCTCCCAGCCTCCGAGCGTACCGCGCAGTACAGGATTGGCATGCTGGAAGAATGGCAAGTCATAAACGTAGCTGCCCGTCAGGATGTGGCGCTCATCAAAGTTGGAACTGGCGCGCGTTCGCTCCAGGTTATAGGAGTTCACAAAAGTCCCATCGTAGCGATCCGACGAGTTGTCGATGGAATGGCCGTAAGTATAGGCGAGGCTGAATTGAGCATGGCCCACCGTGCGGCGCAAATAGAGTTCCAGGGCGTTATAACTCGAATTCGCCTGGGTTTCGAGAAACGTGATGTTGCCATATCCAGTAATGGGACGGTAGGGGTCAGGCGTGGTGACGTTGCCGCAGGCCACATTCAGATTCACGGCAGCCTGGCCGGTCACCGGCTGCCCATTCACCGCCAGAGGGCTGGAACTGCAAATGTCTGAAGTGATGGGCTGGCCGGGAGCAAACGGATTCGCGGAAAGCGGCAGCGGGAAAATCTGGTTTAAATCGCGCTGGTCGGTCAGGTGCGTCCCCTTGCTGCCTACATAGGCGACGCTCAGCACCGTGTTCGAGCCAATATTGTGCTGCACGTCCAGATTCCACTGCTGCATGTAGGGCCAGAAGATTTGAGGCTCAATCGACGTTAAAGCGAGCGGGAAAAGCAGAGCCTGGGGGCCGCTGGCGCTCGGAATGTTTGTGTAGCCATCAATGTTGAACACCGTCGGAGTCAGCGCGTAGGGCGGCGTGCCTTCCAGCGACTCACTATTGGCCTCGTTGCCGTTGGTGTGGTCGTAGAAAATGGCGTAACCGCCGCGAATGGCTGTTGTCCCGTGGCCGAACGGGTCCCAGGCAAAACCGATGCGCGGCGAAGGGTTGAACAGGTGGCCCTTCATGCAGCCCGGCGGCGCGCCGCCCACGCCGCACTGTACGAGACCGTCAAAGGGATTGCCCACGCCCGGAACCAGGGCGCCTGCCTGGCCGGTAATGCTTCCGTCCACGTCGATCTGTGGCGCCTTGGCCGGGTCGTAAGCCTGCTGCTCAAAATTGAACTCATGGTGATAGCGGGGCCGGAATGTGCCGAAAAGCTCAGCCCGAAATCCAAGGTTCAACGTCAGCTTGCGGCTCACGTGCCAGTCGTCCTGGATGTAAGGCGAAAAGGTCTTATAACGATTGTAGTACTTGGCCTGGAGGCTGGTCTGCGAGAAGTTGGCAATCCGGCCCAGGAGGAAGTCGGCCCAGCCGTTCCCGGTGGTGATTGCCGAATCCGTGCTGTCGAAACTCAGGAAGCCTTGAACGTCCGGCGTCCCCTGCTCGTTCTTCTGGTAAGCAATAAAATCGCCGCCAAAGGTCAGGTTGTGATTGCCGGCGATTTTGGTGGCCATGTCCCTGAAGGTATAGATCGGATTGGAATTGTAGATGGGGCTCGACGGATTAATGAACCCTGGATCTTCGCCGAAGCCGCCGCCGTATGTCGCATTACAGCAGATGCTGACTCCGGTCAGTTTGCCGCCGAAACCGTTATTGAAAAGCCCCGTCATCGTCATCGAAGAGGGTCGCTGCCACGTCCCCTTGTTTTTGAGGATGATGTGGTCCGCCGTATAGCCAAAGATAAACTCGTTCAGCAGAGTCGGCGAGGCGCTTGCCGCCAGTTGAGTGACAAAGCTGGTGCCGGGGCCGTTGAAATCGGTGTTGATGGTGGGGAAGCTTCCGGTGCTCCAGAGCGTGGTCGGCGTCACCGTGAACCATGAGTCATGGATGTAATGCACCATCATGCGCACCTTGGGCGTGATGTTCTGATCCACGCGGATCAACTCCTGGCGCCAGGAGGTCGGGAAAGACGCCGAAGCGCGATAGAAAGAAAGCGCGCCGCTGCCCGAATTGGGCGCGGGAATCATGGCCATTTCCGCAGTGGCATTGGGATCGATCGGTACCTGATTGCCGGGAAAGGGCGCGCCCGTTACCGGATCAATGGGGCAATTCGTTCCCGGACAAATGTCTGTAAAATCCCCCTGCCGCTCCAGGGTGGAGGGAACCTGAACGTCAAAGGAACTGGGATTCGTTTGTTTTTGCCACTCCTCAGACCAGAAGAAAAAGGTTTTCGTCTTATCGGTGTTGTAATGCCCGGGAATGTAAAACGGGCCGCCAAACGTATATCCGTAGTCGTTTTTCTTGTAAGCCGGCCGGCCTACGTCAAAAAAGCTGCGAGCGTTGAAAATTTCGTTGCGGTTAAATTCGTAGGCGTCGCCGTGAAATTGACTGGTTCCGGATTTGATGACGGCAATGACCGTCCCGGAGGCGTTCTGGCCGTATTGAGCGCCGTAGTTGGAAGTCAGAACCCGCGTTTCGCCGATCGCGTCCACGCTGGGGTAAACATTGATGGTTCCATTGCTGCCGGTATCCAGAATGCTGACGCCATCCACTTCCCAGTTGTTGTATTCGGTGCGGCCGCCGTTCACGCTGTAGCCGACGCTGCCGTAAACGCCGACTGTGCCTTCTTCCTGGCCTGTCTGGTTATTCACTCCGGGCACAAGCGTAATCAACTGAGTGAAATTGCGGCCATTCAGCTCCAATTGCGTAATCTGTCTGCCGGTAACCGTCCCGCCCAGTTGGGAAGTCTGCGTCTGTACCTGGCCGATGTTCACTCCCTGAACTGTAATCTCGGTCGAAACAGCGCCCACCTGCAGGGTGACGTCGGCCCGAATCTTGCGAGCAGCCTGCACGACAATGCCGCTGGCGCGATAGGTTTTGAATCCGTTGGCAGAGACCGTAAGGTTATACGTCCCGGCAGGCAAGGCGGGTACAAGATAACTCCCTGCGCCGTTGGTTATGGTTCTGCGGGTCACACCCAGCGAGGGGTCGCTAACAGTTACGGAAGCGCCCGGGACAACTGCCCCGGAGGTGTCCGTCACCGTGCCGGTAATCGAACTGGTAATCGCTTGCCCCCAAAGCAGGCTCGTAACGCACAAAGCGGCAAGCAACATGCTCAAACGCAAAATGGTTGATTTCATTTTGGCCCTCCCAGCAAAGATTTGCTTGATGTGTCTTCATACCGCTCTTGTAAGGCTTGCGCCAAGCCTTTCCTAAAGATTCCTTACAAAGCTTACAGGGTATATACCTCCGGAGACGCGTAATGTCAATAGAATTTCCGCGCTAAGTAATCTTCCCGTTGCAGATCCTCACAATAACAGGGGAAGAATTCAGAATGACAGGCGAAGGGATCAGCTCAGCAGCCTGCAAGAGGCTTCGAGCAACCTGTTAGAATGATCGAAAGAAGGAGGCGGTAGGATTTGCGGAGGTGGACTCTCGGCTTCGTCGCGCTGGCGCTTGCAAGCTTGATCCTTTCTTTTTGCGCGACATCGGTCTGCGCACAGAACGCAGGGCGGCCCGAGGAACGCCGTTCCAGTCTGAAGGACCTTTTCATCTCCGGCCAGCAGGCTCTCGCTCGAAACAACCTGGATGAGGCGGAAAAAGACTTCCGTCAGGTTCTCTCGCTTGACCCGAATAATGCCGGCGCTCATGCAAACCTGGGGGTGATCGCGGAGCGCCGGAAGCAGTGGACGCGCGCTCTTGCCGAATTGAAGGCGGCTGAAAAGCTGGCGCCCGGAGTTCCGGGCGTTCGCCTGGATATCGGTCTGGTTTACTATCGCCAGGGTGACTATCCATCCGCCATTGCGCCGCTGCGATCGGTGGTCCGCGATGAGCCGCAATCGACGCAGGCGCGTTACCTGCTGGGCCTCTGTTATTTTTTCACCGAGCATTACGCCGAAGCTCTTCAGGCCCTCGAACCGCTCTGGAACCAAGAGTCAAAGGACATGACTTATCTTTACGTGATAAGCGTGGCGAGCGACAAGGCAAACCAGCGCGCGTTGGAAAATCGGGCCGTGGCACAACTTCTTGCGGTGGGCGGCGACTCGCCCGAAATGCACCTGCTCATGGGCAAGACCGATCTGGCTCGCCTGGCGAATCACCGGGCGATTGCGGAGCTTGAACGCGCCGCGCAGGGCAATCCCAGACTTCCTTTCGTTCACTTTTATCTGGGGATTGCCGCTCGTCGGCTGCACGACTTCGCGCGCGCCAAGGCAGAGTTTCTGAAGGATCTGATGATTGACCCGGACGTCCCCTACACCTACGACGAACTCGGGCTGGTTTGCTCTTACCTCCAGCAGAACCAGGAAGCCCGCCGCTATTATCGCAAGGCTTTACGGCTCGATCCGCGCCTTGCGAGCGCCTATTACGGGCTGGCTGAGATCGGCTTGCGGGAAAAGCAATACGACGAAGCCCTGAACGCTCTGGATCAAGCGGGGAAGCTTGACCCCCACAGCGCCAGCGTCTATTACCTCCGGGGACGGGTGCTGCTCGGCATGGGTCGCCGCGCGCAAGCGCAATCTCAATTTGAGACTGCGGCTCGGATGCAGAAGGCCGTCCGCGATGAATTACAGCATGAAATCAGCGGCGCCAAGCTCCCGGAAGTCGGTCAGGCCGCGATGAACTGAAGGCGGCTTGCAGGGAGTATAAAGCGTCATCTCAGCGTGGCGCAACACGGGATGTATGATGCTCCACCCACGATTGAAAATAAAGGTCGGCAGTGAGGCTACCGTCGCTACAAGACTCTTTGCGCTGCTTCAAGCTACAGCAGGCCAACGGTGGAATGGATGATGTTAAGGAGAGTGGTGGGATAGACGCCCACCCAAACCAGCAGGATAGTGAGCACGGCCAGCACAACGCCGCCGCTGATTGAAAGCGCGGGAGCTAGCGAAGAAGATGAAACCGTGGTTGCGCCGCCCACCGCATGAGCTTCTTCATGGGCGAGGCCGGAATAGAGAGCGACCAGAATGCGGAGATAGTAGTAAAGCCCGAAGACGCTGGTCACAATCAGGACAAAGACCAGCAGCCAGATGGCGGAAGAAGCGCCCGCCGAAATGACGTAGAATTTCCCCACAAAACCCGCCGTCACGGGAATGCCAGCCAGCGAAAGCAGCATGGCGGTAAAAACCGCCGCCAGCGCCGGACGGCGCCAGAACAGGCCTCGATAGTCCTCAATGCGATCCGCATCCCGGTCGCCGTCTGAGATCAGGGTGATGACCCCGAAAGCGCCGATAATGGTGATAAAATAAGCCACCAGATAGAACGTGACCGCCTGAACGGCCAGTTGTCCTCCGGCCTGAAACGCCACCAGCACGTAACCCATATGGGCAATGGAGGAATAGGCCAGAATGCGTTTGACGTTCGTTTGCAGCATGGCCAGGATATTGCCGGCAATCATCGAGGCGATGGCAATAATTGTGAAGACCAGGAAGACAGCGCCGAAATGGTGCGTCCCCGACCAATAGAAATAGCGCAACAGCAGCGCAAACATGGCGCCTTTGGAAACCGTCGCCACAAAGGCCGTCACCGGCGCCGGAGCGCCTTCGTAAATATCGGGCGTCCACAAGTGGAACGGCACCAGGGCCAGCTTGAAGCCGAAACCGGTGATGATGAGCGCCGTGCCCGCCAGAAGAACCGCGCGGTTCAGATCAGGCGAAGTTGTCACCAACTCGCGGATTTTGGCAAAATCCATCGTGCCCAGTTCGGCGTAAACCAGCGCCATGCCAAACAACAGAAAGGCCGCCGAGGAGGCCGCCAGAATCAGATACTTGATGCCCGCTTCAAGTGGCAAGCTCCACGCGCGGATGTAGGCATTCATCGCGTAGAGAGAGACGCTCAGAATTTCAAGGCCGAGGAAAAAGGAGATGAAGTGACTGCTGGCCACCAGCACGGCTGACCCGAGCGCCGCGAGCAGAAGCAGAATATAGAGCTCTTCGGGATTCCCCGGATGGCGCTCGAAATAGCCGTAGCAGAGCAGCGCCACGGCAAACGTGGCCGCAATCACCAGCCCGGTATAGAAGATGGCGTAGCGGTCGATCACCAGCAGCGACGTCACCTGCCGGGGGGCTTCCGGCGCAATCCACCAGAGGGAAGCAAACGCCAGCGCCAGGCCGATCAGTGTGAGCGTCAGAGTCAGGATGTGGCTGCGGCGGATAGCCACCGCAATCATCACCACAATCGCGGCGCCGCCCAGAATCAAGAGCGGCAGCAAGGTGAATAAGTCCGTTACGTTCACGGGCGATCTCCACGCAATGGCAGCAGACTCATGATCGAGGGCCCTTGAGCATTCTGGACAGGCCGCGCCGTGTACTGCTGCAATTTCATCAGGGTTGAGTTAAAGGTGTTGAAAATGGGCTGCGGATAGACCCCCAGCCAGATCAAAACCACGATCATGGGGATGAGCGCGACCACCTCGCGGGGAACAAGGTCCTGCACTGACCATTGATTGGAATTGGGTCCGTGAAAAGCGCGCTGAATGAAGCGCAGGGCATAGAGGGTTGAGGCCAGAACACCCAGCGTAGCGACAATCGTGAGTCCGATCAGGTGCGCCTCGTAAGTCCCCAGCAGAACCAGGAATTCTCCGATAAAGTCGCCCAGCCCCGGCAGGCCCATGGAGCCCATGGCGAAAAACAGCGCCGCTCCGCTCATGCGGGGAATGGTAGCCCACAGCCCGCTCAGCCGATCCATCTCCCGCGTATGAGTGCGCTCCTGAAGTTGTCCCACAATCATGAAGAGCGCTCCGGTTGAGATGCCGTGAGCGATCATCCCCATCAGCGCGCCATCCAGCGCCCAGGCATTCCAGGCAAAAATTCCCAGCAACACAAACCCCAGATGGCTGACGCTGGTATAGGCCACCAGGCGCTTGAGGTCGGTCTGGCCAAACGCCAGAAGCGCGCCATAAATGATGCCGATCACCGCCAGAATCATGGCGATGGGGGCGAACTGGCGGGCCGCGTCCGGAAAAAGCGGCAGCACAAAGCGCAGCATCCCGTAAGCGCCCGTCTTGAGCAAAAGTCCCGCCAGGATTATGCTGCCCGCAGTGGGCGCCTCCGTATGCGCGTCGGGCAGCCAGGTGTGGAACGGGAACATCGGCAGCTTCACGGCGAAGGCCACGAAAAAGCCCAGCATCAGGAGCAGCGCCGTATGCGGCGAAAGGCGTGTGCCCAGCAGATCATCATACTCAAAGGTGTAAACACCGGTGAGATGATGATGAATGAAGTAAAGCGACAGAATGGCAATCAGCATCAGCAGGCCGCTGAGCTGGGTAAAGATGAAGAACTTGATGGCCGCATATATCCGGTTTTCGTGGCCCCAGACGGCGATGAGGAAATACATGGGAACCAGCATCAGTTCCCAGGCAAAGTAAAACAGGAAGAGGTCCACGGCCAGGAAGACGCCGATGATTCCGGCCAGAATCCACATCAGGTTCAGATGGAAAAATCCGACGCCATCCTGAATTTCCCGCCAGGAAGCCAGCACCGAAATGATGCCCAGCAGGAAGGTGAGCATCAAAAGGAGCAGGCTCAGCCCGTCCAGAGCCAGGTGAAAACGAATCCCGAACTGCGGGACCCAACTCCAGTTCACCTGCTCCACCCAGCCATGGCTCGGAGCCAGATGCAATTCGCCGCCGTACCTGCTCCACAGGACCAGCCCCAAAACAAAATCAATCGACACCGCAATCAGCGAGATCCAGCGCGCCGCCAGCGCGCTCCACCGGCCCGCAAACCAGGCGAGGACGCCCGCAATCAGAGGTATGACAATCAACCAGAGAAGTATCATGCGAATAAGACAATCGCCACAAAGATGATCGAACCGAGCACAATCCCGGCGGCATACCAGCGCACCCGGCCAGTTTCGGTGGTCCTCAGGCCGCGATAAAAGGCCTGGCTGATCAGCGCGAGACCGTCATAGAAGCTGTCCACAATATCGTTCCGGTCGATCCGCGCAAGCCAGACGACCGGGCGAACGAACAGATGATCGTAAAGCCAGTCCATGCCCCAGTCAGAAAACCAGAAGCGGTGCAGAGCCTTCGAAAGAGCCGGGGCTGTGAGAGCTTCCACCAGGCTCGGCTTCACCATGTAGAGGTAATAGCTGACCACCAGGCCAATCACGAAGGCCAGCGTGACCCACAGTTCCGAGCCTAACTCGCTCATGCCGACCGCATGCGCTTCGACCACGGCGGGCAGAGCCTGATGCAGGAAATCCGTAAAGGCGTGGACGTCGCCGAGGAAGCGGGGCGTTTCCACAAAGCCGCCGACAATGGAAAGCACGGCCAGAACAATGCAGGGAACCTTCATGCTGTAACCCGGCTTGTGCTCCACATGAGTTTTCGCTTCGCCGAAGAAGGCCACAAAGATCAGGCGGAACGTATAAAGCGAAGTCAGCAGCACGCCGATCACCGCCAGAATCCAAAGCGTCTGATTGCCATGTTCAGCCGCTCGCGTTTCCCAGATGATCAGCCCTTTGCTGTAAAAACCGGCCGTAATGAGCGGCAATCCGGCCAGCGAACAACCTGCGATGAGGAATGTCCAGAAAGCGACCGGCAATTCCTTCCACAAGCCGCCCATTTTGAAAATGTTATGTTCGTGGTGGCAGGCGTTAATCACAATGCCCGCACCAAGGAAGAGGAGCGCCTTGAAGAAGGCATGGGTCATGAAGTGGAAAATGGCGGCAGACCAGGCCCCCACGCCCAGAGCCAGGAACATGTAGCCGATCTGGCTGACGGTGGAATAAGCCAGCACGCGCTTGATATCCCATTGCGTGAGCGCGGCAAAGCCCGCAAGAATCAGCGTGGCCGTGCCCACCACCGCCACGGCTAACTGCGCCGCCGGAGCGATGCTGTAAAGCATGTGCGTGCGGGCAATCAAATAGACTCCGGCAGTCACCATGGTGGCGGCGTGGATCAAGGCGCTGGTCGGCGTTGGCCCGGCCATGGCATCCGGCAACCAGGTTTGAAGCGGAAGCTGCGCGGACTTGCCCACCGCGCCGCCCAAAAGCAAAAAGCCCGCCCAGACCGCAAGCGCCGAACCCACCGGCCATTGTTGCTGCGCGCGATGCATGAGTTCCTGAATATTGAGCGTGCCCAAGTGCGTGAAGAGAAGCAGAAGCCCCAGGGTCATCGCCGTGTCGCCCACGCGGGTGACAATGAAAGCCTTGCGAGCCGCTCGCCCGTTCACAGGATCGGTATACCAGAAACCGATCAGGAGATAGCTGCACAACCCCACGCCTTCCCAGCCGAGGAACAACAGCAGCAGATTATCGCCCAGCAGCAGAGTGACCATCGAGGCGACAAAGAGGTTCATGTAGGCAAAGAAGCGGCTGTAACCTTCATCGCCCAGCATGAACTCGGTGGAGTACCAGTGAATGAAAAAGCTCACGAAGGTGACCACCAGCGTCATGAGCAGGGAGAGGGCGTCCAGATAGAGAGCGATGCGAGGGTGAAAGCCTCCCACGTCCAGCCACGTCCACAGATTCTGAACGAAAACATGGTCTGGCGGAGGAGAAGTGATAAAGCTGTAGGCGATCAGAATGGAGATGATGCCGGAAACAGCAATCGTTCCCGGCCCAATGATGGCCACAGCCTTGTGAGCCATCTTCGGGCCAAAGACAATGAGCACGAAGGCGCCCGCGAAGGGGAGAGCAGGAATAAGCCACAACCAGTGCAACACGTTAACCCCTCATCTCGCTGATCGCGTCGGCATCCACCGATTGATGACGGTGATACAACTGAAAGAGCAAGGCTAGGCCCACGGAGACTTCCGCCGCCGCCATGGCCAGAATGAAGATGAACATCACTTGACCATCCGCCTGCATCCAGCGCGAGCCCGCCACCACAAAGGCGAGCCCCGCCGCGTTAAGCATGATCTCGATCGACATCAGCATGAAGACCAGATTACGGCGCACCAACAGGCCGATCAGCCCCAGCGCGAACAAGATCCCGGCCAGCAGCAGTCCGTGATTCATCGGTACGGTTGCCATATTCTTTCTCCCCTTTTTGGGGCTTCCCCATGCCCAGATGATAAGCGCCCACCAGCGCCGCAAGCAGCAGGAAGGACGCAAGCTCCACACCAATCAGGTAAGGACCGAAGAGCGAGATGCCCACCTGCTTGGGCCCGATTTCCACGGCGCCCATCGCCGGTCCGCCCGTTCGGGTGACCAAAAAGATGACTTCCAAAATCAAAATTGCCGCCAGAATGATCGGCCCCACCCACATTCCGGGCTTCAGCCATGCGCGCTCCTGCTCCACCTGTCGTTTACCGAGATTCAACAGCATCACCACAAAGACAAAGAGCACCATGATTGCGCCGGCGTAAATGATCACTTCCAAAGCGGCCATAAACGGCGCGCCAAGGGTGAAGAAAACAATAGCCACGGCCAGCAAGGAAACGATCAGATAGAGCAGCCCGTGCACGGGGTTGAGCCGCGTCAACACCATCAGCGTGGCAAAAATAGCCACGGCTCCGGCGACATAAAACAAAATAGCCATAAGGTTTTTGCCTGATCGTAGCGCCGGGGCTTATACCCAGCGGCACCCTCCTGCAAGGCAGCGTTACGGAGTATGCGTATTTCCACGCAAGTCTACGGCATCAGGCTGCGCAGGTCTGCGGGCGGGTCTTCTCTTTCCGACTCGCCTTTGCCCTTTCCGCCGATCTCGACTCCGGCCACCCGCCAGAAGCTGTAGTCCGGGTACTTGCCCGGACCGCTGATCAACAGATCCTCTTTTTCATAGACCAGATTCTGCCGGTTATACTCGCAAATCTCGAAATCCGGCGTAAGCTGGATGGCGTAAGTGGGGCACGCCTCCTCGCAATAGCCGCAGAAAATACAGCGCGAAAAGTTGATCCTGAAAAACTCAGGATAGCGGCGCCCTGTCTCATCTTCCGTAGCCTGCAGGGAAATGCAATCCACCGGGCAAGCCACGGCGCAGAGATAACAGGCCACGCACCGCTCGCCGCCATCCGGATCGCGGGAAAGAATAATCCTCCCCCGATAGCGCGGGGCGAGATAGGGCTTTTCATCCGGGTACTGAACAGTCACCCGCGGATGAAAAGCGTGCAGGAAGATGTGCCAGAGTGTTCTGATGACGCTCAGCATCGATTCCTTCTTTCCCCAATCCAGACTCGTCGCGCAAAGTTCGTTGCGGGGGCCTCAGGTTGTTGAAACAAACAGAATGCCCGCCGTTGCCAAGCTAACGTCGCCCGGCCGTTACCTTACCGCCAGAACGATGGCTCCAGTCACCAGCAAATTGGCTAATGCCAGCGGAAGCATCAGCTTCCAGCCCCAATCCATCAACTGATCAAAACGCGGACGCGGAAGCGCTGCCCGAAGCAGAATAAAAAACCCGATAAAGAAGAACATTTTGATCAGGAACCACACGATGGGCGGCAGGACCGGGCCGAGCCATCCGCCGAAAAACAGGATCGAAATCAGGGCCGAAATCAATACGACTCCCACGTACTCGCCAACAAAGAACATCCCAAACTTCATTCCAGAGTATTCGGAATGAAACCCGGCGACCAGTTCGCTTTCCGCCTCCGGAATATCGAACGGCAGGCGGCGCGTCTCCGCAACTCCGGCAATCAGGAACAAAACAAAGCCAAGAAACTGTGGAATCACAAACCACATTTTCCTCTGCGCTTCGACAATTGCCGACATGCTGAAAGAGCCCGCCATCAGCACCACGCCCATCAGCGAAAGCCCCATAAAAACTTCATAGCTCAGCATCTGAGCCGCGGCGCGCAGCCCGCCGAGAAGCGCGTATTTATTGTCCGAAGACCAGCCGCCCAGCACCACGCTGTAAACACCCAGCGAGGACATGGCCAGAACGAAAAGCAGACCGATGTTCAAGTCCGCAACGGCGATGCCGGGCGCAAACGTCAGCACCGTGAAGGACATCAGCACGGTGAGCATCACGATGGCAGGCGCCAGGATAAAGACCCATTTATCCGCAAAGGGAGGAACCCAGTCTTCCTTGAAAAAGAGCTTGATGGTATCCGCCGCCACCTGAAGCAATCCAAAAGGCCCCACGCGGTTCGGCCCGTATCGATCCTGCCATAAGGCCAGCAGCCGGCGCTCAACCCAGATCAGTCCTGCGGCAATATTGAGCACCACAAAGAGCACCACAAGGACGGTCACAACGTGAATGATGATTTCCTGCATCGGATTCGCAACGATATTCGTTTTGTTTCTCGCCCCTCATCGAAGGCCAATCGCCTCTGGCGAGCGACCTTTTACCTCTCGGAAAATGGCTTATCGGCTTTGACCCTGATTCTAATAAAACCGGTCAGACCCGCGTAATCTTGCCCCAGGCAGGGAGTTCCACAGTCTCAACTCCCGGCAGACCCACCGGCAAACCTGCCAGCCCCTTCGGCATCTCCGCCCGCAGCCGAACCACAAACCGCTGAGTTGACCCATTCAGTCTGACTTCTGCTTCATCGCCCTCTTTCAATTGCAGCCGGGCGGCATCCTCCGGAGCGATAGCAATATAAGGCTTGGGAATAAGCTCTGCGACTGCGGGCGCCTGCTGGCTCAATTCTTCAGAGCCGAAAATGTGATAAAGGGGCACAAAGAACCGCTCTTCTTCGCGCACCGAGAAAGCCTCAGGCGGCGCCCCGCGATAAGCCCCGTTCGCTTCGCTTCCCGGCCCCGGCTCGATCAGCCTCACTCCCGGATCGCCGCCGCGCAAAGGTCCGGCAATTTCTTCCTGAAACTTGTTAACTGCCTGGATCGAATTCCAGGCTGGAGACCAGAAAAACGGAATCAGAGGCGACGGAGGCTGATCCGGATATCCTTCCATCGAGAACGATAGCGGCGAATCGGGATCATCCGGCGGCTTCGGCTCACTCACGTTGATATTGGCATGCATCGCGGTGCGCCCGCTGTAGCGATGCGGCGCGCGCGGAATCTTGGCTCCCGCCTCGCGGAACGAAGCCGAAGGAGCCGCCTTCGTCACCGCAGCAAGAGCCGGCAGAGCCTGCGCGAGCGCCTCATCCACGTGGTCGAGCGTTTCCAGGGCCGCGGCCTCGCGCCGCCCGGCCGCAATCATCATTTCTCGCAACCAGCGCCAGCTTTCTTGAATGTCTCCCTGGGGCACAAAGACCTGGAAGAATCTTTGCGCCCG
>Ga0209061_1002446_pt1 | contig 23532 bp, 19 predicted proteins | sample Coa_R1_10_FD_187157 | JGI IMG/M metagenome (GOLD analysis project Ga0209061, IMG submission 187157) | Surface soil microbial communities from Centralia Pennsylvania, which are recovering from an underground coalmine fire - Coalmine... | ecosystem: Environmental > Terrestrial > Soil >...
CCACATGCGCGTGAGGTTAATCATCTCCGTCATCTGCACAAAGCCGCGAGCGATGTCGCCGACGAGGTACGCCTGCGCGCCATTGAGCGTCACCTCGCCCGTTGCCATCGAGCGCGTGCCAAGCTTATTTTTCAGACGATTGATGGTGTAGGTGTTGCGCTGCCCGTTTTCCAGCACCTTTGGAACGAGAAAGAGGCCGAGGCCGCGAGTGCCTGCCACAGCGCCCTCTGGCCGCGCCAGCGTGAGAATCAGGTCGGCGGAGACATTGGAGCAAAACCACTTATCGCCCCACAATTCCCACTCCGGCTGTAGCTCTCCAGTGGAAGACGTGTCGGCTCGCGGCTTCGCAATGGTGCTGGTCAGACCCACATCGGAGCCGCCCTGTTTCTCAGTAAGAAACATCGCTCCCTGTTGCAAATCTTCTAGGGAGAGCGCGGTCAGACCGGGCAGGAAACGCTGTTTGAGCGGCTCACTGCCGTAGCGTTCGAGCACGCGAGCAAGGGCATCGGTCATTGAAACGGGGCAGAAGACCCCTGCTTCGGCCTGCATGCCGAGATAACCGAGGGCAAACTTGACAGGCTGCGGGACACGACCGGGCCAGCCCAACACGCCCTCACGGTGCGAGCAGGCAGCAATGGCGAAATCCTGGTACGCGATGCGCTCCAGTTCGCGATAGGCGGAGGAATAGAGCACTTCGTCGACGCGCTGCCCGCGCTTATCGAACTGCTCCAGCACCGGCACCTGCCGATCGGCTGTCGCGGCCAGTTCGTCCATACGCCGCGAAGCGACGGCACCCATGCTCGTCAAGATCGGCTGAGCGCGTTCATACTCGTCTTCCGAGAGATGCTGGCGCAGCAAAAACGCCAGGTCGGGGTCGACTGTATAGAAATTGAGATCGGCGGTGTCGGGCATCAGGCCGACGGGAGGATGTACTTCCAGCATAGCACGTTTTCCTTCCTGAAAAGCAAGGTGTATTCTTACCTGTCGAGTTTTTCGTATCTAAATTATGAGAAGCAATGTGTCGTACTTCAAAAGCCAGCAGATGCTGAGCATATTGTAGCATACACATCATGTCATGAAAAATCAGTTCGGATATGTCACTCTTCGCTGTCGCCCAGAACGACATCCGAGAGAGTCTTTTTCACAGCATGCAAGTAGATTTTTTCAGATTAGTTTGTTAAAAGGCAATACTCTATGCGTGTAGCGTTAATAATGAACCCGGCTTCCGGGATATCACCACTGGCAGCGGCTGATGGCACAGGAGAGGAGCACGAACAGGCGATTCTGGCCGCGCTGCGGAAATATGATATTGAGCCGGAGGTGTATCATACGACGCTGGAAGATCCCGGCAATGGGTTGGCAAAGCAGGCGGCGAAAGAGGGGGCGGAACTGGTCATTGCCGCCGGAGGAGATGGCACCATCCACGCCGTGGCTACCGGTCTGATCGGCACGAAAAGCACGCTCGGCATTATTGCCATTGGCACCATGAACAACCTCGCCCACAGCCTGAGCATTCCTGATACAATTGAGGGAGCGTGTGAGGTGATTGCGCAGGGAGTCACACACGCCATAGATATCGGAGTCATTAATGAGCACCCCTTCATCGAGGTGGCCGGGATCGGGCTGGAAGCGGCGCTCTTCCCGGCGGCGGAAGAGATCAAGAGCCCCGGCAACCTCTCGACCATCGAGGGCATCATCGGCGCTTTACGCACGTTGTTTACGTTCAAACCGGCCACGTTGAGGATATCTCTCGATGAACGACGAAAACATCCTTATAAGGCTATCGAGGTGACTATCTGTAACTCGCCTTACTACGGCGCGCATTTCCAGGTCGCGCCAGGCACTGTGATGGATGATGGATTACTGGATGTGGTCATCTACAAGAATTTCAGCAAACTCGAATACCTCCTGCAAAGCGCGCTGCTCATCTATCGGCACCAGCGTCCTTTTGAGAGGAAAATGATCCACAGGCGGGTGAAATCCCTGCGTGTCGAGGCGCTGCAGCCGATCGCGATTCAGGTCGATGGTTCACCGGCGGGCTTTACACCCGCAGAGGTGCATGTGCTTCCCGATGCGCTTCAGGTACGTGTAGCAAGTAGGAATGTCGTGGGATTGTGCGGCAGGCAAGCCACGAGCAAAACACGGGCAAAGAGCGTGCAGGTATCTACACACATAAGAAGGGGAGTTTGACTTTATGGCAGGCAATACAGATCAACCTACAGACGTAGCTAACACAAATGCGGCAGCGGCGAATCCGGTCAGCGCAGTACCCCAGGTTGTGACAACAGTGGAGCAGAACGTCAAGCCGGTGGTCAAGGAGGCGCAGCGCATCGCGGCGCAGACCTCCGTTTCGGGACGGCGCTCCGTCAAACGCGGCACCATTCTGCTGATCTTCTACCTGTGGTTGCTCTCCGGCGCGGCCATCTTCACCTTCATTGCCCGCTATACCGATCTATTTCCCGGCGATAAGGGGATTGCGCGCACGCTGCAAAAGGAGCATAATCCCGTCTTCCGCGCTGTGATGGAGTTCGTCTCGGTCTTCGGCTATGCAAAGGTTTCAACACCCGTCACAATAGCCGTGTCCGGTATCTTCTGGGCGCTGCGCTTCCGGCTGGAGGCCATCTTTGTCCTGCTGACCTCGACATCCAGCATTCTGAGCAAAGCCGTCAAATATCTCATCAGGCGACCACGACCGACGAACGAACAGGTGAAGGTAGTCCATATCATCAACGAACCGAGCTTCCCCAGCGGCCACGTTATGCATTATATCAACTTTTTCGGCCTGCTCATCTACCTGCTCGCCACCAACTGGCCTTCCGGGCGCATCCGCAACAGCCTGATCGCCTTCTGCTCCTTCATGATCGCCCTTGTCGGCCCTTCGCGTGTCTATCTGGGCGCGCACTGGCCCAGCGATGTCAGCGTTGGCTATGTCTACGGCGGTCTCTGGTTCGCTGGTCTGATGTCACTCTATCTGCGTATCAAGTCCATGATTCACCCGGCAACGGGCAAGACGCCGCCGGTGATGGAGCCATTGAAACAGCCGGGGGATGATGGGGAACAGGCAAAGCGGCGAATTTTTGCTTGACAAACAGCAACGAATAAAGTACAATCCTTGTGTCAGTTCATTCTATGAACCGACTGGCCGCGCCTCGTTCGTCTAGTGGCCTAGGACGCCGCCCTTTCAAGGCGGAGATCACGGGTTCGACTCCCGTACGAGGTACTATTTTTGCGAAGCCTGGCAGAGCCATTTTATTTGCTCTGTCAGGCTTCACTGTCTGGCGGAAGGAGATGAGCAGCAATGATCAGTGTGGAAGAGGCGCTGGAACGCATTCTGGCGCAGATTCAGCCTCTGGAGGTGACGACCGTACCACTGGCGCAGTCGCAGGGACTGGTGCTGGCGGAGGATGTAGTGGCGCAGGAAGATATTCCCCCGTTCGCCAACTCTGCTATGGATGGCTATGCCCTGCTCAGCAAAGATAGCCAGCCGCACGAGGGGCAGCCACCACGTTTGCGCGTGAGCGGCGGCGTGGCGGCTGGCTACGTGGCCGAACACGCGGTGGAAGAGGGGACGGCCATGCGCATCATGACCGGCGCGCCCGTTCCTCCCGGCGCGGATAGTGTGATTCAGGTGGAACTGACACGCTCCGAGGGGCAGGACAGCGAGTGGGTGGAGATTTTGCAGGAGGTCGCGCCAGGGAACAATATTCGACCGGCGGGTGAAGATATGCGGCGCGGGCAAAATGTGCTGGCACGCGGCACAGAGATCGGGCCGTGGGAGATCGGCGTGCTGGCAACGCTCGGCTGGGCCAACGTTCCGGTGATTCGCCGCCCGCGCGTCTCCATCCTGGGAACGGGCGACGAGGTGATTGATGTTAACGAGCCACTGCGCCCCGGCAAGATTCGCAACAGCAACAGCTACCTGCTCGAAGCAGCGGTACGCGAGGCGGGCGCGGAACCCCGGCGACTGGGCGTTGCCCGCGACACGGTGGAGAGCCTGCGCGAAAAATTTACCGCGGCGGTGCAAGCTGACCTCATCATCACGTCAGGCGGCGTCTCCGTGGGCGATTTTGACCTTGTGAAGGACATTATGCGCGAGCAGGGGGAGATCAATTTCTGGCGCATCAACATGCGCCCCGGCAAGCCAGTGGCTTTCGGTCACATTAGCGGCGTGCCACTGCTGGGCCTGCCCGGCAACCCCGTCTCTGCCGCCGTCACCTTTGAACTCTTCGGTCGCCCGGTCATTCGCAAGATGCTGGGGCATACACGCCTGCTGCACCCACAGGTAGACGTCATTGTTGAGGATGGCGTTGACGAAGTTGTCTCGCGCCGTCATTATGTACGCGCCCGCGTGGAACTGCGCGCAGGCCGCTTTGTTGCCCATACGACAGGCAATCAGGGTTCCAACATCACCACCTCGCTGCTCAACGCCAACGCACTCGTCATCGTGCCTGAAGGCGGTGTGACAATCCGTCCTGGCGATACAGCAAAAGCGATTATGCTGGATTGGCCGGAGGTTTAGCCTGTCCGGCTTGCAGCCGGTAGCGTAACTGATCGCGGGAGATGTGCAGGAGAGCAGCGGCCTGCACCTGGTTACCATGACAGCGCGCAAGAGCTTCCTGAATGAACTTGCGCTCTATCTCGCTCAGAAAGGCGCGTAGATCGAGACCGTCGGGCGGCAAGCTCAACTGCTGCTGAATTTCATACAGATTTGACGAGGCGCTGCTCCCGGCCTGCTGTATCTCCTCCGGCAGGTCCTCAGGAAGAATGATGCTGTCATTGCAGAGGATATGGCCGCGTTGAATGACGGCGCGCAACTGGCGCACATTGCCCGGCCAGGAATAGCGTTGCAGGAGTTCAAGCGCCTGCGGGCTGATGCGCAACGGCTTCTCGCCCTCAAGCGTTTGCAGGTGCAGGAAATGCTCCACCAGTGGCTCGATATCTTCTGGTCGCTCGCGCAGGGGTGGGAGCGTGATGGTAATGACCTTCAGCCGGTAGAAGAGATCGTCACGGAACGCTCTGCGGGCGACAGCGGCCTGTAAATCTACATTGGTGGCGGAGACGACGCGCAGGTCGACATGTAGTTCCTTTGTGCTGCCGACGCGGCGAAAACTGTGCGTCTCCAGAAAACGCAGCAGTTTGGCCTGTAAGACCAGTGGCATGGAACCAATCTCGTCAAGGAAGAGGGTGCCCCCATCGGCACGCAACAGGTAGCCCTCACGCGAGACTCTGGCATCGGTGAAGGCACCGGCCTCCACGCCGAAGAGTTCGGTTTCCAGCAGCGTCTCAGGAATGGCGGCGCAGTTGATATCGACAAATGGGGCGGTTGCGCGCCGACTCAGCGCGTGAATCATACGGGCGATCACATCTTTGCCGGTGCCACTCTCGCCCTGTAGAAGCACGGTCGTCATCGGGTAGAGTGCTACCTGGCGCACCAGTGCGGCAATCTCCTGCATCGCCCTGCTGCGGCCCACCACAATCCCCAGACGCTCTATAGGATCAGGCTCAACTTGCACACCAGGCACACTTTCCTGTGCTTGCTTCCCAGAAGATGCACTACGTCCCTGCATCGCATATACCCCCTCACCACATAAACCCCAGCCACGATTGGCAACAACGAAGTGGGGACGGGGACAAGCACAAGGCCCCCACCATCCCTTCATCTACCCCTTTTCCCTACAGCAAACCATCAAAAAAGATCACTCGGATGCCGTTCTGAGCGCAGCGAAAAAGCCCGCGTGAGCAAAGTCGACCAACTGGTTGCCGAGATTCTTCGCTGCGTTCGGAATGACATGTTCAGGCCAGTTTTTCACAGCATCTCATTTCCAATCCTGGTTGATCACATTCATTGTTGTCCGATCCTGTACTGCTAGCGCGTACCGGCTACGTAAAGTGGGCTACTGCTATTAGCGGGTGCCAACGATGGCTGAGGACCGGTAACCCAGCCGCGTCCTGGCACAAACATTGCCCCATTAGCGCCATTTCCCCATTGCGACTGCGTTTCAAGCGGTCCGCTAGCAGGAGCCGGGTAAGCGGAAGCCAGCACATCAGAAGCAGGCATGGGAGCCACCCCGGCTCGCCAGGGATTGGCCGTTGTGGCGACAGCGGCAGGAGCGACGGAGCTACTCACGGGTACACCGCTCATCATCTGTTGTGAAGCCGGTACAATCCCATCATTCACTGCTCCCGGCAAGGCTATGGAAACGAGTCCCATAGCAAGCAATTCCCCGGCGAGCTGGCAAATCACCTCGGGCAGCAAGCCCAGTTGCATACAGGCAGTCCGCAGCGTCGTGCGCCCATCAACCCTGGTGAGCAAGCACCACTGGGGCGGCGTGATCTGAACGCGCTGGCTGCTATTGCGCATGAGCGAGAGGTCAACCGGCATAAGAATGGTATCGGGCAACAAAAATGAGGTATCGATTCGCCCGGGCAACACAGGAGTTGCCACCGGTGTGGGAATGAGTGGATCAATGTCAGGTTGAGGGGGCCGCACAGGTTCCTGTTGGAGCGATTGCAACGGAAGAGCGTCGAGATTCCCAAGAAGGTTCACAGCCGATAGAGATGTATCTGGTAGATCAGGGGTAAGAGATGGATATTGTGTCTCTGACTCTTGCTCAAATTGCCTGGACTCAACAATTGCTGGCGCGTTTACACTTTTGGTGCGTACTGTTTCCTGCTCTGGAACCAGTCGCGTCTTCTGAGAAATACCGGGAGTGCCAGCGCGAGCAGAGATAGCGGATAAAAGCGTTGAGAGAGAGAGAGAAACCAGAAGTCGGCCAACCGGTGGTGGTACCTCTTCCTCAAAATACAGTTCTCCACTCGTCAATGTAAGAAGTTCTTGCAATACCTGGATGGCCTCTTTCGTGGCCCAGGCCCGCAGTTCTTCGCGTTCAACAGAGCCGAGGTCCATCAGAGTAATCACCAGGCGCGTCTCATCGGGGAGTTCTTCGCCGGTAGCAAAGATGGCCTGCTGAAGATCTTGCGCTGAAATAACTCCACTCTTTACCAGCCGTTCTCCCAGTGGCATATCGACGTGCTGCTTGCTGATACACATGAGCCGACCTTCACGAAGATACAGGTCCACCCACCGCGTTCCCTGCTGTATCTTGAACAGCCCCGTCTTTTCATGAGCCTCGATGCGCTGTAGAACGAGCGCGAGATTAAACTGCTCCAACGTACCTATGAGTGACACAATAATTCACCGTCCGTCCAAAAACGGCCCCTGACGCTCTGACAGGGCTTGCCCACACAAACAAACCCGACCATGAACGAGCAGCCAGGAGTCCCCTACGAAAGCTGCACTACAAAGAGAATGCTCTCAAGGTTAAACAGGAATGTCAGACCAACCCAAAAAGCAATCAAGCAATAAGGCAACGCTGCCTTCGGGCGGAGGGAGAGGGATTCGAACCCCCGGGGCTGTTAACCCAGCTGTTTTCAAGACAGCCGCAATAGACCACTCTGCCATCCCTCCGCGCAATATTTCCTTCAACGCGCTCTACAGGCAGCTTCCCGATGTTTGTCCGTTAAAACAGACGCGAGACAAATCACCAGAACAGCCGCAATAAGAGCCGTAACAGACGCAATACACTAGTATATTAGCACCGACTTACCAGGAAGTCAACGAGTGGGATAAATACCCTATAGTGATGGGTGAGTAACAGGTATGTCTGATTGGTTGTCTGCCTGGTAGGAATTAAGCCGTTTCAGGAAAGGAGAGAGGAGAAAAGTGATCGGTGGGCGCTCATTCCCGGGCTTATCCTGAAGGTGTCCCCGGCTCATCCCCCTCTTCATAAAGCTCAGTAAGAAGCAAATAATTGGAGTGTTGGTATATACCTTCTGTCCCGGCTTTCGGGAAAAGAGGCTACTTTTTTTCAATAATATCACAGGGAAACACAATAGTGGGGAAAGTCCTCTTCTGATCGGATTGGACAGCATAATATACTGCCTGCCTACCGTCTACTTCTCTCCCACTGGCCTGCCGCGCCACCCATTTGATTGTACCTGTGTAGATTTTATCATCCTGCATGAAAGTGATACGATCGTTGCGTTTGTAATCGCTGTGTTCGGCCAGCGGCCCAAAAAATGCCTCAAACTCTTTATCATTCATGCTGATTCCCCTCAGCTTCGTAATCTCTCCCGTCAGGTCAGGAGTTACCATCACTATAAAAATTATACTCCCTTGCTATAGACACGGGTGGCATCACTTCTTCGTGTCATTTAGAAGAGATATTCCCATATAGGGGCGCAGTACTTTGGGGACGATGACGGTGCCGTCTGCTTGCTGATAGGTTTCGAGGATGGCGGCAAGGGTGCGGCCAACGGCAAGGCCGGAGCCGTTGAGCGTGTGGACGTATTCGGCGCGGCTGCTGCTGTTCGGGCGATATTTGATGTTGGCACGCCGGGCCTGGAATGCTTCGCAGTTGCTGATAGACGAAATCTCCACAAAATTTTGCTGACCAGGCATCCATACTGCGAGATCGATAGTTTTGGCGGCGGCAAAAGGGAGATTGGGAGCACTGAGTTCGACAACGCGATAGTGAAGCTCCAGGCGCTGCAAGATAGATTCGGCATGCTTCACCATCTGCTCCAGCACCTCGTAAGATTCTTCGGGCGCGACAAACTGGAAAAGCTCGACTTTGTTGAACTGGTGCAGGCGCAGGAGGCCGCGTGTCTGCCGCGAAGCCGAACCTGCCTCGCGTCGGAACGCTGTTGTCCAGGCGACGTAACGCAGCGGCAAGGTGTCGGGGGGCAAGATGGTATCACTGTGCATGCCAACGAGCGGAACCGCGGCAGTCGGGTTCAAAAAGAGTTCATCTTCAGTGCAGAGGTAGGCCTGATCTTCGAACTTGGGAAGCTGCCCGGCGCCCTGCATCACGGCGCGCTTCGCCAGAAACGGGGGCAGAATTTCTGTATAGCCATGTTCCTGCGTATGCACGTCAAGCATGAAGGCAATCAGAGCACGCTCCAGCCGCGCGCCCATTCCCCTCATGGTCACAAAACGGCTCCCGGCGACCCTGACACCGCTCTCCCCGTCGATGAGATGCAGGCGCTCGCCCAGGTCCCAGTGCTCTCGCGGCTCAAAGTAGAATGAGACGGGTTCGCCTCGACGCCGCAGTTCTCGATCCGACGCGCTTTCCCCGCCCGCGACGCTCTCGTGCGGAATGTTCGGCAGGCGCAGCAGCAGAAATTGCAGGCGCGCATCGATACCGGTCATCTGCGCTTCGATTTGCTGAAGTTGGCCGGTGATCTCCTTGATCCGCTTATTCAGTGCTGCACGTTTCTCGAAAGCCGCGCTGCGCACCGCCTCTTTGAGAGGCTTCTGCACAGCATACAGCTCATCGCGGCGGGCCAGAACGTCGCGTTTCTGCTCAGCCAGGTACAAAATCTCGTCAATCTGCTGCTCGTCACAACGACGGCGCAGCCCTTCGCGCACAACATCAGGATGCCTGGCAATAAAATCCAGATTAAGCATAGCTTCAGTATAACATATAGTTTCCCGAACAGAGCTGCCGATTGCCTGCCAGTCCTCCCAGAGCCTGCGCGCCCCTGTGAGCATTCGTCAGGAAGCAGCGTCCTTGCGGCCAGCCAATGCGTAACATACAATAGGGCTATCAATACCGGTCCGGATAGGACGATTCTGCAACAGCCAGAACCGGGAATGAGCGGAGGTATCCTGTAGGGACAGGTTCTCCGTGCTGCTTCCGGCTGCAATGTTCATTGTGGCGTAAGCCTCTCCATAATTTAGAACGCATCTGGAAGCCATTTAAGGAGAGTTTTTTCTTGCAAGCTATTACATTCGCACCAATTTTCTGCCCCAACATGCCGTTTTCTATGAGCATTGCGGCTTCAGCCGCTGATTGGAAGGGATGATCGGCGCATGAGCGGAACGATGCCATTGCTGTGCTCAACAGGAGCTTTCAGCCGCTACCCGGATTATACCGATTACCGGGCGGTGCTCACCTATGGACCACAACTGGCTGTCGATGGCCTGGAGTTAATGTTCTACCCGGCGTGGGTGAGGCAGCTTGACGAAGTTGTCGCCACACTGGGACAATCGAGGCTGCGTTTTCCGGCGCTGCACGTGGAAAAAAGTGTTGGAACGATGCTGGGAAGTGTGCAGGAGGAGGAGCGCGAACAGGGGCTGCGCATGCTGGAGGCGAATTGTCGCCTGGGTCACGCGCTCGGCACGGAATTGCTCGTTCTCCACCTGTGGGGCTGGCCGGAACTGGACGACAGGCTCGAAATCAACCTGAGCCATCTGGCACATTGCCTCGATCTCGCGCAGAGATACGGACTGGAACTGGCGGTTGAAACCATTCCTGCCCGGAACGCCGACCCTTTGAGCAACGTGCTCCGGGCCGTCGAGCAGGACAGGCGGACGAAGGTCGCGCTGGATACCGAATTTCTCGCCCGCTACGGTCAGGTTGAAGAAGCTCTGGAGACGGCGTGGCTCTGGCAAGAACCCATCGTACGCCACATCCACATCAAGGATTTTGAGGCAACACTTTTCTCTCGTGAAAACAGCCGCCGCTACCTGCACCCCGGCGAAGGTGAAATCAACTTCGCCCATGTCTTTGCCGCCCTCAAAGCGCACAACTTTCACGGCAATATCAGCCTGGAAGCCTCGGCTATCAATGCTGAGGGCGTCGTGAATGTCGAGCAGCTTCAAAAAAGCCTGCATCTGTTACGACAACTCATCAACGGTCAGGCGACCCAGTAGTGGGTGACAAACAGTAAGGAGTTTACTGCCAGCATCGCTATCGCTATGGCAAGGTAGAACTGGTTGAAGCGCTGTCGTTTTCCCCAGATGGCAAAGATGATAAAAACGGGAAAGGCGCTCATCATATAGCGAGGCTCAGAAGCCAGAGTGTTTAGAGAATGCTGCGGCGAAAGTGTGAAACTGAGCGAAAAGAGCATGATGCCGAGCGCAAAGAGGCTATAGTGAAGCGGTAAAAGCTTCCAACCTACAATTAATGCGATGACGGGGAGTAAGATAAAGGCCAGATCCACGAGATTCTGCACCACAGTCAGCGAGAAGAAGGGATACACGAGAATCCTCTGGATGGGAACGGCAAAAGTAGACCAGAGAGGGCTGAATTGACGATGCCAGTAGTGCGCCTCTTCCCACTGAAAAATAAAAGGATTGCCCGTTACATGGCCCAGATACGCCAGATAGGCAAGGATAGCCGCCGGTATCAGCACAAGCGGAAGCAGGGCCACCAGCTTCTGTAAGAGCCTGGATTGTTCGCGTTCCCCCGACAGCCAGAAATGTTTTAAGTACACGACAAAAAAGGGGATGCAGAGCATCACCCCTGTAGAGCGCGTCAGGGTAGCCAGAAATCCCAGGCCACCTGCGACCCACCAGTCTAACATCTTCCTCCGCCGCAAAAAGAAGAAAACCGCGACACAGAGCAAGACAAACAAAGATTCGCTGTAACCTAGAAAGAAAAACAAGGCGTAAGGATAGAAGGAGAGATAGAACAGGGCGCGGCTGGCAAGCGATGGCTCAAAATCCTCAGCAAGTAGCAGGTAAAGCAGGACGAGCGTAAAGAAAAAACAGATATTAGAGATGAGTAATCCCGCTACATAATAGGAGGATTGGTAATCTGGCCCCAGCAGCCAGCCTCCCAGGTGCATTACAGAAGGCCAGAGAGGGAAAAAAGCGGTATCTGGTAGATTTTTATACCCCTGGAACGCAATACGAACATAGGCATTCGCATCCCAGTAGTTCCACACATTGAGACAGGGATTGCCCAGTATTGGCCCTGTACAGGTCAAAGGAGGAATCTTAAATTGGGGTATAAGAACAACTCCAATATAGCCTGTCACTAATATGATAAGGCGGCTGAGGGAAAAGACCCATGCCGCTTCTTTCAGTGCAGTACGAAACGCAGGCATAACAATCCATCTACCAGTAATTCTATCTGGCAAGTAGCAAGCCAATATAACGCCTTACACCATTGACACATGAAAAAGAAGCAAACCGTCTTTATACGGCAATATTAAAGACGCTCTATAACCGGGCAGGTAACAGGCGGCAAGAAAATAGTAGAGACAGGCAAAACAGTAACGCTCATGGCGCTTCTATGCGGTTATGGTTAGAGCAAAGTTTGCGTGTTGGAGAGACATAGGGTACACTGTCATATAAATCTAGAAAGCAGGGGAGAGCTATCAGGATATGGGGCAACGCACAGTAACGGTGGTGAAGCTGAATCCGGCAGGAGAGGAGAAAGTTCAGTATCAGGGAGAGGTGATACGGGAGGCTCCTCACGAAGTAGTGTTGCTGGCCTACTGGAAGCAGGCGGCGCGAGACCTGGGCTATACCATCTTCGAGCCGGGTGACCGCTTTACCGAATACTACTTCAGCAATCACTGGTTTAACATCTTTGATATCGCCAATGCACAGGGGAAACGGAAAGGCTGGTACTGCAATATAGCGGAGCCAGCGGTTATTACTGAACATCGTATTGAGCAAATTGATCTGTTGCTGGATGTCTGGGTTGATCCGGCGGGCAATATCAAGATACTGGATGAAGATGAATTTGCCGCCGACACGTCGCTCAGCGAGCAGCAGCGCGAGGGAGCGCGCGCGGGATTGCAATCCCTCTTGCAAAGCATCGCGGTGCAAGACGAGCCATTTCATTACTCGGTTGACTGAACGACTGGCTGATTGGTTGATGCTCAATCAGAATGTGAGTTAGATCGGACTATAAGAAATGCTAGAAATTGAGATTCCACAACGAGAAGCACTTGTCCTACACAATGCAGTCTTCGACATCAATGGTACGTTGGCCGTCGATGGCCTCCCGATACCAGGAGCTATTGACCAATTGCAACAACTTTCCGGCCATCTCTCCATTCACCTGCTGACAGCAGGGACGCACGGCAATATGGATATACTGCGGGATATCTTCGGCTTCCCTTTACGGCAGATACAGACCGGTGAAGACAAGGTGCGCTTTGTGCAACAGCTTGGTGCCAGTGGCGTTGTCGCCTTTGGCAATGGAGCTAACGATGCCGGAATGTTACAGGCAGCCGCGCTTGGCATCGCGGTGCTGACCGAAGAAGGGATCGCGACCAGGGCGCTGCAAGCCGCGGATGTGCTGGCCTATGGCCCCCTCAATGCCATCGACCTGCTCCTCCACCCCAAACGCCTGATCGCCACCCTGCGACCTTAAGGCTTTTTTCGCGAGGCAAAAGGGAACCAGAGAATGATTGCTTTTCAAGTGGTTGGGCATGTTGTATGGAGACTGCCACGATAATCGCCGTTTCTCATCTATGCGTTATATCCTTCAAGATGACATAGCTGATTTCACGATCATGCTTGCCGGTCGCGGCGTCGTGAAGGCGGAGAGACCAGTCTGTCTGGCGAAGGATAAGATGGGCGAGGTAGACGCTCAGGACGTCAGGGCTGGTGCGCGTCAAGATATGCTGCCCGAGCTGCTCGCGCAGGGAGGCATCATCATAGACGCAGTCTCCGACAGTGGCATACAATGATCTACACGCCTTGCACGATAAGAATGTTAGAGTTGGCCGAATTATGGCGCATACCCATGATGGCTGAGTATGCCGGTGAATTGTACCAGGCTTTCAACTGCTCGATGTTTGGAAACTCGATGATGACGATGCGTTTTGGCTGCCAGTCGCCTTCCAGAGCCTCCGGTTGGCCGCCGCGCACGATAAATTTTCCGCCATACGGCTCGAGCGTTCCCGGCGTTTGCCGGGCGTAACGCTGATACTCTTCGGGGTCTGTGACTTCGATATCGGCCACGATATAAGCTGCCATAATGATCTCCTTGTAACGTCTACTTGATAGAAATCAGGCTCGGTTTCAGACGCGAAAGTCCGCTCGGATGTCATTCTTCGCTTCGCTCAGAATCGCGGCGGCCACTCATGTCCTCTGGTAGTTACCGCGATTCTGAGCGAAGCGAAGAATGACATGTCCAGCAAGTTTTTTTATGGCATGCCGAGGTCCTTTCCTCTAGCATGCACTCTGGGCTACTGATACATCCTATAACGCTCTGTTGCATTTTGCAAATGTTCATGGTTGGGCGCTGGGTACGGCGGCGGTGAAGACTTGCTGGCTGCCGGTGCGCGTATCGTTCCAGAAGGGGTGGGCAAAATGGTTGTCGGAGGCGAGGCCCTGGTAGCAGCCACCATCATGTGAGGTGTAGTAGCCGATCTGGAATACGATTTTCAGGCTCTTTCCCCTCTTCCTACGCTGTTCGGCACCCAGGCCCACAAGTAGTTGAATACACGGTGATCCTATTGATAGAGACGCCGGAGAGGCAAAAGTATTGCAACAAGAAAGCCGGACGATGCATAGCATGTCCGGCTTTCTAAGCGCCTTATCTTATTCGGCTAACAGCGCCTCGAACTGCTGGCGCTTGAGGTGTTCGTGCTCCATGAGGGCGCTTGCCAGTTTGTGGAGCTGGTCGGCGTGTTCAGTGAGCACGTTGCGCGCCAGGTCGCGGCCATCGTTGAGGATGCGTTGCACTTCACGATCGATGAGCGCGTTGAGCGGGATGCTGCTGCCACTGCTGGCTGGCGCGGCCATGCTCATCATGAGAGGGCGCTGCGCGGGCAGCTCGCCGCCGTTGAGACGAAACTGGCCGCTGGCATCAATGACCAGGGAACGAGAGCGCGGCTCAAGGTCGAGGTCGGTGCGGCTCATGTTGAGGCCCATGCCGTCGGCGTTGGCCCGGTAATCGGCAAAGATGACGCCGACCTGCTCGCTCATGCCCCAGCGCGTCACCATGCGGCGGGCAAGATCGGTCACGACCTGCAGATCATTTTCCGCGCCGGTGGTGACACGTTGCGCGCCGAAGGTGAGTTCTTCGGCCACGCGGCCACCGAGGCCAACGGCGATGCGCGACATCAGGAATTCCCGGCTGTAGTTATATCTATCTTCCTCTGGAATGAACTGTGTCACGCCGAGACTCTGGCCGCGAGGTAGAATGGTCACAGCGTTGACGGTATCCGCTTCTGGCAGGTGATAGGCGACGAGGGCGTGTCCGCCTTCGTGGTAGGCAATCACGCGGCGATCTTGCTCGCTCATGACAAGAGGGCGCAGCGCGCCTAGCTGTACCCGTGCCAGCGCCTGCTCAAAACAGTCGTGGTTAAGAGATTCAAGATTATTGCGTGCCGCCAGGAGCGCGGCCTCGTTGACCAGGTTAGCGAGATCGGCTCCGCTCATGCCCGTTGTCATGCGTGAGAGACGTTCCAGCGAGACATCCGCGTGGAGCGGCGTCTTGCGCGTATGCACCTTTAAGATGGCCTCACGCCCGGCGCGGTCGGGATACGAGACGGTGATATGCCGGTCAAAACGACCAGGACGCAGCAGGGCCGTATCGAGGATATCGACCCGGTTGGTAGCCGCCAGCACGACAACGGCCGCGCGGCTGTTGAAGCCATCGAGTTCGACGAGCAACTGATTGAGTGTCTGGTCGCGTTCGTCATTACCTGAGATGCGCATCGAACGTTTGCGGCCAACGGCATCGAGTTCGTCGATAAAGATGACGCAGGGCGCCGCCTGACGCGCCTGCTGGAAGAGGTCGCGCACGCGGCTGGCACCGATGCCGACAAACATCTCAACAAATTCAGAGGCGCTCATGCTGAAAAAGGGTACACCGGCCTCACCGGCTACGGCCTTTGCCATCAACGTCTTACCGGTTCCGGGCGGGCCAACCAGCAGCGCGCCACGGGGGATACGCGCTCCCAGCCGCTCATACTGCTGCGGATCGCGTAAGAAGCGTACAATCTCTTCCAGTTCAATACGCACTTCATCGATCCCCGCGACATCCGCGAAGGTCACAGGTGGCAGAAGATTGGCAGGAGTGACATTTCCTCGCGTCACCGGTGCGGTAGCCGACTTTGCGGGAGGCTTCACCTCCTTTGAGGAGCGCGCCTCACCCTTTTCCCTTGCCGCGCCATCGTAGCGGCGCGCCCTGCCTTTCACCATCTGATTGATGCGATCATCAACGGCACGAGATGAATGCGGTGCATTGGCCCTGCCGTTACGTGGAGCAAGAATCATGGCCATAAGCAGGATCAGGACAAGGATTGGAAGAAATTTCCACAGCAGACCCAGCCACGCAGGTGACTGAGCAGCAGGTAGCGTAGCCACGGTGACGTGCTTGCTTATCAACAATGGCATAAGCTGGTTATCGCCGCTCGCGGGCAGAGTCGTATAGAGAGCGTTCTCCGGGTTAACCGGTGTCTCTGTTGTTGTAGCAGGCCAGTTTGGATAGCCAGCCCCGAGGTAGTGACTCCATGCAGCGAAATTAGCAGCTTGCTGACTCGGGCTGCTGGTCGCGACAGGCGTTGCCGAAGCCTGACCTGTTCTGGTCGGATGATAAGGCTTGATGAGCAGAGCGTTGATCTCTTGCCCCTGAATCCTCACAGCCTGGACATTCCCGGCTTCTACCTGATGGATAAACGTGCTGTAGTTGACAACGGTTACTCCTACAGGTGGAGTACTTGTCGTGCCTGGCGCTGGCAGCAGGCTAAAAATGCCAAAAAGCAGCACCGTTATTGCCGTCAGAAGTACGCCTGTGAAGACACCTCGTTTATTCTCTACGAAAAACTTTGTAATCGCTTTTTGATAGTCCTTTACATTTCTCTTCTGCTTTTTTCCCCGACGCAGCGCTGGCTTCCGCCAACGCACACCCTTGTCGTCCATATGTTTACCTCGCCTGAAAAGTCGTACCATGCTCTGTTGTTTTACCGGACAGAGCCATGCACGTACATCACCATTCCCCCGTCACCATAGGTAGCTCATCGGGCAGGCGGGCGTTGAGGTTTGGTTTCCTCTTGACCATCTTCAGTGATAGAACCCTGTCCCCTACCGGGAGAATCCTTCTTTACATCCCTGCGATAAGATGCAGGAAAAAGGCCACAATGATTAAAAGATTAACAACGAAAACAGGCGTGTTTTCTATGGACGCTCCAAAATAGTGTAACGCAGAGCTCCGTCACTGACACTACGCTAAGCGAGTTTTCAGTACTTTCTTCTTATTAACTCCACCATTCCATACTATTTCAAATTGTACCATCACATAACAAGATCGAATATTAAACGGATGAAAAAGGGGATCAGTTACATGACGATAACGTCATCTAATAGACGTTCCCACCCTCCCAAATTGGGATATGAGTTCCTCTCTAATTCTTATACGTTGAAAGTTACCTTGCAGGATGCATTCTAATAAGATAGATACGCTCTGGATTACAGACAGCTTAAAATGCTTCAAACATTTGATTGCCTGGACCTGTGTACCAGTTCAGGCAACATATCTCCTGGAACAGGCGCCATAGCCAACCGCCAGACAACGGGGAAGGTAGTGCTGATAGTTTAACATACCCGCGAACAAGAACAGGGGATGACATTGCAGCATCCCCTGTTCTTGTTCGCGGGTATGCTAGCTTAAGCCACGTGCCGCTGTGGTGGCTGTTCGTTTGCTGATGGGGGCTTTTGCAGACCCAGGCTGCGATGCACTTCAATGTAGCGGATAATAGCATCACGACTGAGCAGGCCGACAACACGACCATTTTCCACGACGGGCAACTGATTCACGTCCCGGTTCGCCATGAGTGCGAGCACATCGTTCAGGTTCTGTGTGGGAGAGACGGCATGCAGGCGATCCAGAGGGATCATCGCCATGCCAACCGGCGTCTGCGGCCACTGGTCGCGCGGCACGCTGCGAATGTCACCGAGGGTAATCAGACCTGCCAACTGCTCGCCCTGCACAACAAGGGCGGAGCGCAGGCCATAGGGCAGGAAGTACTCATCAACCAGCCGCTGCAGCGAGATGTTGGCAGGGACCGTCACAGGATTGCGGTTCATCACCTCGCCCACGGTCACGCCCTTAAACATGGACTCCAGCATGACCTGAGAATTGGCAGTACGCGCCGCGTTCAGGAGGAACCAGCCAATGAAGCCCAACCAGATGCCATCGAAGACATTACCACTGAATAACACAAGGACGCCTATGACGATAAAGAGGACGGCCACAACCTCACCGACTAACGAGGCAGCGCGAGTGGCTGTGCGCAGGTTGCCGTTAATTTTCCAGATAATTGAACGCAGAACGCGCCCACCATCCAGGGGGAAGCCGGGAATCAGATTGAAAATGCCCAGCAGGATATTGGTGATCCCCAGATAGTCCAAAATGGCTGCTAGCGGCGAATTAGTACGCGCAATGGGCAGGTAGAGCAGGAAAGCGATAATACCGATGACGATACTGGTAATGGGGCCGACAATGGCCATCCAAAATTCAACACCCGGGCTCTGTGGCTCGCGCTCGATATTGGAGACACCGCCAAAGATGAAGAGGGTGATGCTTTTCACCGGTAATCCTCGCGAGCGGGCAACCAGTGAGTGCGCCAGTTCGTGCAAGAGTACAGAGACAAACAACAGAATGGCCGCTATGAAGCCGACAATCCAGTAGGTAGCGGTTCCCCAGCCGGGGTAAATCGCCATGAACGACGTGGCAAGCGACCATGTGATAAGCACTACAATAATAATCCATGTGTAATTGATATCGATTTCGATACCTGCGATCTTCCCGAGATGAATTGATCCAGGCATATTTCAACTCCTTTCCCAGACAGACGGCGTAGCGCCAGCAACTTGTCTGGTTTTTCGCGAGAGCGATGAGTGATGCAGCGCGTACAATGCTCAACAGCCTCACCACCACTCTTGATATGAAGGCCCGGTATTTTTACCCATCCATTTCTGCCTTCTATATCTATTACGCCGTAAGAGGATGAGAAGTTGATGCATCTGGAGGAAGATACGGAGTATTTTGCAGGGTTCATAATGCCGAGATATGATATTCCGCAAGAGAAACATTTGTAAGGAGTGTGTCGATGGCTGAGATAGAACAAGATGAGATCGGGTCATTGAAAATTATGGTGTGTATCAAGCAGGTGCCGCTGCTGTCCGCCTTGCGCTTCGATCAGGAAACGCGGCGGCTGGTGCGCGATGGCGTGCCACTGGAACTGAACGAACTGGATGTCTACGCGCTGACGGAGGCGCTTCGCCTGCGCGAGCGGCACGGGGGAGAAGTTATTGCCATTACAATGGGGCCACCGCAGGCGCACGAGGCACTGGCAACCGCACTGGCGATGGGCGCAAACAGGGCTATTCACCTGAATGACCGGGCCTTCGGCGGCGCGGATACGGCAGCCACGGCGCGCGCCCTGGCGCTGGCAATCCAGCCAGAACAGCCCGATATGATTTTCTGCGGTCGGCACAGCATCGACGCGGAAACGGCGCAGGTGGGGCCAGAACTGGCAGAGATGCTCAATCTACCACAAATCAGCGCGATAGAGAAGATTGAGCTGCGACGAAACGCGGGCAGGCGAGAGCTAATCGCCACGCGCGAAACCGACGAGGGCAGCGAGACACTCATAGCTCCCCTGCCCGCGCTGGTCACAGCAGCGGAGAAGCTGAACGAGGGCATCTGGCCCGACGAGCAGGCCACGCGCGAAGCCAACCAGCGGGGGGAACGCTACCAGGTGCTCCGCGCCGCCGACCTGCACACCGACCTCAACCTGCTGGGGCAAAAAGGCTCACCCACATGGGTAGCCAGCGTCGAGGAGGATACGTATGCCCGCGCCGGAGAGGTCATCACGGAAAGCGACCCGGCAAAGGCAGCGGCGTTGTTGCTGGATGCGCTGGAAGCACGCGGTCTCCTGCGCATGGCAGTGGAGCATCCGGCTGTGCAGGCAGAGAAAAGAGCCATACAGGCGAGAGAAGGCGCACCACAGCCGGGAAGAGCGGTGTGGGTAGTGGCGGAACGCTCTGCTGAGGGCATACGCCGCGTCACACTGGAACTGCTGGGCAAGGGAGCCGCGCTAGCGGCGGAGCTGCGCGGAGAACTGGCGGCTGTGCTGATAGGTGGAGCGGATGCCACCAGTGATGCGCAGGCACTGGCAGCTTATGGCGCGGAACGGGTCTACGTGGCGGCAGATGCGGCCCTGGAAGCGTATACAACGGACGGCTATACAGCAGTTTTAGCCGCAGCGATTGAGCGATACCATCCGGAGGCTGTGCTGCTCGGCTCGACCGCCAACGGACGCGACCTCGCCCCTCGCGTAGCAGCCCGGCTCCATCTCGGTCTGACCGGCGACTGCATCGATCTCGGCATCGACGAGCAGGGACGGCTGGTACAGTACAAACCGGCCTTTGGCAACAAAATTCTCTCTTCCATCCTCTCCTCGACGCTTCCGGCCATGGCAACCGTGAGGCCGGGCATGCTCTCGGCCATTTCACCCGATTTCAGTCGAAAAGCGATCATCGAAACGCTGCCGACGGAAGGTGTGGCGGAACAGATTCGCACGCGCATTGTGAGCCGCGAGCAGCGCGATACGGGCGTGGCGGAACTGGAAGCGGCCAGCATTGTGCTGGGTGTTGGCATGGGCATGGGCGAGCCAGCGCAGTACGGCGTGATGTACAAACTGGCAAAGTTGCTTAACGCGGCAATCGGAGCGACGCGCAATGTAGCCGATCAGGGCTGGCTGCCGAAGCAGAAGCAGATCGGCCTCACGGGCCGCGCCATCTCACCGCGCCTCTATATCGCGCTCGGCGTGCGCGGCGCGGCGGAACATATCGCGGGCATTCGCAAGGCTGGCTTCGTCGTCTCAATCAACAAAAACAAGCGCGCCGCCATCTTTCGCCATTCAGATATCGGCGTGGTAGCAGATGTACACGCCCTGCTGCCACACCTGGTTGAGCGATTGGAAAGACGAAAGCAATAAGAGGAGCGGGTCATGCAAGAGCGGCAAGCGTGTCGACACGCTTGCCGCTCTTGCATGACCCGCTCCTCTTATTTTGTCCCTCGCAGGTATTGATCGAGGAAACGGGCGATGGCGGGGTAAACGATAAGGCGGTTGACGCGTTTGACGATGCCGTGGCCCTCGTCCTCAAAGCGCAGGTATTCGACGGGGACATTGCGGTTGCGCAGGGCGGCCACAATCTGCTCGGCCTCGCCGATGGGGACACGAGGGTCGTTCGCGCCATGCACGACGAAGAGCGGGGCAGTGATGCTGTCGACGTGACGAATGGGCGAGATTTGCTCCAGGAACGCGCGGTCGTGTTCGAGGCTGCCGTACTCAGCCTCGCGCAGTTTGCGCCGCCAGGGGCCGGTGTTTTCGAGGAAGGTGACGAAATTGGCGATGCCGACGATATCGACGGCTGCCGCCCAGATATCGGGATAGGTGGTGATAGCGGAAAGCACCATGAAGCCGCCATAGCTGCCACCCATGACCGCGATACGGTTCGGATTGGCAATGCCGCTCTCACGCAGCCAGTCCGCGGCGTAGCGCAGGTCCGCCACCGAGTCCATGCGTTTGCGCACGTCGTCGAGGCTCTGGTACTCGTAGCCATAGCCGGTGCTACCGCGCACGTTGGGAGCGAGGACAGCATAGCCGTGCGCGACAAGATACTGGATGACGCGGTTGAAGATAGGACGCGCCTGACCTTCCGGGCCACCATGCACGTGAATCACCACGGGCAGGTCGCGCGGCTCCTTTCCCTTCGGCAGGTAGAGGAAGGCTGGTATTGCGCGGCCATCAAACGTCGGGTAGCGCACGAGCGCAGGGGCGACGAAGGCATCGCGCGGAATGCCGCCCAGCGTGCTGCGCGTGGCATGCCAGAGAATCTTCTCCGTGAGATCCCAGACCCATACATCCGGCGGGTAAGTGGGACTGTCGAACGTGAAGGCAAGCCGGGTGCCCTCCTGCGACCACGTGAGGCCATAGATGGTGCCACCCGCCGGGAGTTCCGGTGCGGCTAAATCCCGCCGCGCCTCCCAGCCATTGGAGACATCGAAGAGCCGCAGGCGCGAGTAGCCATCTTCATTTGTAACAAGGGCCATCTGCCTGCCATCTTCGGTCAGCGCCAGCTCTTCCTGATCCCAGTTCTCATCGAGCAGGTAGATCATTTCAAGCGTGGAGAGATCCAGGTATGCCAGCGAGAGAAACTGGCGGTCACGATTGCTGAGCAGGTAGAGGCCCTCGCGATCCGCCGACCATTGCCCGCCCACGTGCAGTGCCGGGCCTTCACCTTCGGCAGTTTGCGGCGTCAAGGCACGTGCCTCTCCCGTGATCGTATCTGCAAGCAGCAATTGATTGCGGACATTAGAATTGTAGTGGCTGACGAGTACAGAACGGCCATCAGGAGAGAAGCCCGCAGCATAATTGGTGCCATCCTGGACATATAATTGCTTAATAGTATCGCTTGCCATATCACGTTCATAGACATCGAAATAGCGGCCATCGCGCTCATTGCTGGAATAGACAATGCGGCTGCCATCGGGCGACCAGCCGCCGAAGAGATACATGACTTCGGGACGGTTGGTCAGGGGAACAAAGGTCGAGCCATCGGCGCTCAAGGCGTAGAACTGCGTGCGCTCGTTGCCCCCCACGTCGCAGATAGCCAGCAGGACATTTTCCGTCGGTGAGAAGACCGCCCCGGCCACACGATCACCCTGAAAGGTAAGCTGCTGCGGCCACGCCGGAGTGGAAGCATGCAGATCAACGGGAACGCTCCACACCTCGGCCACCCCGGCAATATCCGTCAGGAACGTCAATTGCCGCCCATCCGGCGAAAAACTGGCCCCATAGGCCGCGCCAACATTGAGATAACGTTCAAAGCTATATTCTGGCACTGGCTGTACTCCATTTCCGCTTATTTCATGTGCTTGCATTGTAACACGAAGTTATTGACTTTCACAATTTCCTATGTTACATTTCTTTTACGTACTAATTTTATAGTACGTCATAAGAAGATTGTATGACGGGAAGGAAAAGCATGACGGCAGAATTTCGGAACGCGGATGAGGAGAGCGAGGCGGTCTTGCCGGAGGATGTGCCGGTGAAAATGCCGGAACTGCCTTTGAAGCTGGTGGTCAATACGGCGCAGCAGTTTAAGGCGATTGGCGAGCCGCTGCGCTGGCGCATTTTGAGCATTATTCAGAACCAGCCAGCGACGGCGAAGCAGATTGCGCAACGGCTGAAGGTCTCGCATGGCACGATAGGCCACCACTTGCAGGTGCTTGAGGAAGCAGGGCTGGCGCGCGTGGCAGCGCGGCGGCTGGTGCATGGCATCGTAGCGAAGTATTACACGCGCACAGCCCGTATCTTCATGTTTGATGTGCCGCATGAGGTCACAGGCGACATAGAGATGGGTTTGCAGATTTTGACAGATGCACGTGATGAATATGCCGAATCGCTGGCAACCATACAAAAAGGAGACATCTTTCCGTGCAGCGCATTTCCTCATGCGCGCCTCTCGCCTGAGCGTGCAAAAGCCTATAAAGAGCGGCTGGATGCGCTGATAGAAGATTTCTTACAAGAAGCGCCTGATCCCGATGGGCAAATCTATGGCCTCTTAATCTCCATATTCAAATCTCCGGCTTATATGCAGGGACCAGCTACCGTGTTTCCGGCGCAAGAGACAGCCGACGAGGATGAAACACGCTGAAGAATATGAGTATATAAGGAGCGACTTATGGAAAGGCAAGTCGAAAG
>Ga0209061_1002447_pt1 | contig 23531 bp, 15 predicted proteins | sample Coa_R1_10_FD_187157 | JGI IMG/M metagenome (GOLD analysis project Ga0209061, IMG submission 187157) | Surface soil microbial communities from Centralia Pennsylvania, which are recovering from an underground coalmine fire - Coalmine... | ecosystem: Environmental > Terrestrial > Soil >...
GGCGCCCCCGAGCGGCTTGAGGCGATCCTCACCCGCGCCGAGGCGGACGGCGAGCCGGCCGGGCTGTTCGTGCTCTGTCGCGGGCAGGAGCGGCTGGGCGGGCTGGCGCTGCAGCTCGTCAGCGCCCGCAGCCGCAGCTGCGAGCTGACGCGGCTGATGATCGATCCCGCCCGGCGACGGTCCGGCTTCGGGATGCAGGCCGTGCGCCTGGCCGTCCACCACGCGCTCGTCGTCCACGGCTTTCACCGCGTGCAGGCGGAGACCTACGGCGACAACCTGCCCGGCCAGAGGCTGTTTGAGCGCGTCGGCTTCACCCGGGAGGGGGTGCGGCGACGGGCGTACTGGCGGCGGGGCCGGTGGCTGGACGGAGTGCTGTTCGGGATCCTGGTCGAGGAGCTGGGTGCGCGGCCGGGGGATTGGGTGCACGGCGGGGGAGGTGGGTGAGGCCGGGGGATCGGGTGCACGGCGGGGGAGCTGGGTCAGGCCGGGGGAGTTCACGGGCGGGCGGGTGAGCCTGCGCGCCCACGGGTAGAGCGAGGGTGACCGGCAACCGCTCGATGAGGGAGAGACCATGGCATCTGTGATCGAGGACGTCAGCCGCCTGCCGGGGGAGACGGTGAACGATCAGGAGGGCCACAAGATCGGCCAGGTCAAGGAGATCTACGCCGTCGGGGAGGGCGGGAGCGCGATGTGGGTGACGGTCGAGGTGCCCACCGGCATCGGCCGCAGCCGCATGGTGTTCGTCCCGCTGGCCCGGCTGAAGCGCGAGCGCGACGAGCTGCGGGTGCCCTACAGCCTCCAGCACATCCGGGAGTCGCCCGAGGTGGAGGCGGGCGAGGAGCTCTCCGTGGAGGACGAGCGGGCGCTGCGCGTCTACTACGGGATCGGCCTGGCCGACCAGGAGATGGTCGACAACGCCCAGTCCTACGCCAGCCAGGTTCCGGACGAGAAGGGCCCCTCCCGCCGGGTCGACGCAAGCCAGGTGGAGGGTCGGGTGCGAGAGATCGACGAGACGCCGCCGGCCGAGCGCGCCGCCCAGGCCTACGACGCCGACCGCGAGGAGGCCGGGGAGGAGCACGCCAAGCCGCGTCCGGCGACCGCCTCAGACGTGCTGGGCGGCGAGGACGAGGAGTAGACGCGCGCGGGCGCGGACGGCTCGTGATGGCCCCGGTGAACCCGGCCGCCTGCAGCGGATTGGGTGCGCGGGCGCGGACGGCTCTGGGGGGTCCTGACCCGGACGGCTCTTGCGGGGTCAGCCTGACCCGTCGGCCAGCGGCGCCAGCCGCTGGGCCCAGGGGAGCGCCCGCTCGAGCTGCGTGGCCAGCGCCAGCAGCGTGCCCTCCCCCAGCGGGCGGCCGATCAGCTGCACGGCCAGCGGCAGGCCGTCCTCGCCGTGGTACAGCGGGAGCGCGATCGCCGGCTGCCCGGTGACGTTGCAGATGGCCGTGAACGGGGTAAAGTAGCCCGAGCGGCGATAGTTGCCCCATGGATCCGGGCCGCGGCCGTGGATCTCCCCAAGCCGCACCGGCCGCCGGGCCAGAGCCGGGGTGAGAACCGCGTCATACGGCTCCAGGAAGGCGACGATGTTCCGGGCCAGGCCCTTGAGCGCACCCTCTGAGAGCAGGAAGGTCACCGTGTCCTGCGCCCGCGCCCGCTCCCACATCATCCAGGTCAGGGGCTCCACGTCCTCGGGGGTCGGCTCCCGACCGCGCAGCCGGCCGCCGATCGCCGTGACCAGTGAGACCATGGGGCCGAACGCCCGGGTGAACTCGGGGAGCAGATCGTGCTCGGGCCAGGGCGGTGAGATCTCCTCAACCTCGTGCCCCAGCTCGGCCAGCAGACCCGCCGCCTCGCGCGCCGCCCGCTCGCACACCGGATCGACCTCGGCGCCGGCCAGCGGCGGGCTGACGGTCAGACCGATGCGCAGACGACCCGGCTCGCGTGCCGCCTGCTCGGCGAACGGAGCCGGGGGCGGGGGGGCCCAGGTGGCGTCGCCTGGCTCATAGCCGGCCAGCACGTCGAGCGCCGCGGCGGTGTCGGCCACCGTCCGGGTGAGCACGCCGTCGCTGACCAGGAAGCTGTCGCCGGCGTCCGGGCCCACCGAGACCCGGCCGCGTGCCGCCTTCAGACCCACCAGCCCGCAGCAGGCGGCCGGGATCCGCGTCGAGCCGCCACCGTCGTTGCCGTGGGCGATCGGCACCATGCCGGCGGCAACCGCGGCCGCCGAGCCGCCGCTCGAGCCCCCCGGGGTGCGCTCGAGCGCCCACGGGTTGCGGGCCGGGCCAAAGCGGCGCGGCTCGGTGGTCGGCAGGATCCCCATCTCGGGGAGCTTGGTCTTGCCCACGATCACGAAGCCGGCCGCCTTGAGGCGGCGCACCAGGTGGGCGTCGTGGCCGGCCACGAAGTCGCCGAACAGATCGCTGCACATGGTCAGGGGCATGCCCGCCACGGGCCGGTTGTCCTTGATCGCGATCGGCACGCCGGCAAACGGCCGCGGGTCATCGGCGCCGATCCCCTCGGCGGTCTGCAGCGCGTACTCGTGGGCGACATGCGTGAAGGCGCCGACCTGCGGCTCGAGCTCCTCGATCCGCGCCAGCGCGGCCTCGGTCAACTCGCGGGCGGCGAGCTCGCCGGCGCGGATCAGCGCCGCCAGCTCGAGCGCCGGGCGGGTGAGGAGCTCCTTCACCCGGCGCACCCTAGCGGGAGTCGCCGGGGCGTGGGCGCGTGCCGGGAGTGGCTCGGGGGCGTGGGCGTGCCCTCGCCGAACCGCTGCCGGGAGTCGCCGGGCACGCGAGCATGCCGGGGAGTCGCTGGGGCGTGGGCGCTCAGCCCCGGTAGGGGCCGGCCAGGTACTCGGAGAGCATCCGGGCGGCACAGAACCGCGGCGCCAGCGAGCGCAGCGAGGCGCGCATCCGCGCCAGCCAGCCGGACGGCAGGCCGCGCTCATCCCGCTCGTAGAAGGCGGGCAGCACCTCGCCGGAGAGGACGGCGTGCAGCAGCTGCGTGTCGCGGTCATCCTGGGCCGCGGGGTCCTCGAGCACCTCGCCCGGCAGCGCCCAGCCGTTGCTGCCGTCATAGCCCTCGGCCCACCAGCCGTCGAGCACGCTCAATTGCAGCCCGCCGTTGACGGCGGACTTCATCCCGCTGGTGCCGCTGGCCTCGAGCGGCGGGCGCGGGAGGTTCAACCACAAATCGCAGCCCCGGACCAGCACCGCCGCGGTGGCCAGGTCGTAGTCGTCCAGATACACCACCCGCTCGCCCACCACCCGGGCCACCTTCAGCCCGAACAGCCGCTGCAGCGAGTGCTTGGCCTCCTCGTCGCGAGGGTGGGCCTTGCCGGCCAGCACGACCTGGATCGGCCGCTCGCCGGTGAGAAGCTCAAGCGTCGCCTGGGGATCGCGGGTCAGCAGCTCCAGGCGCTTGTAGGTGGCCACCCGGCGGGCGAACCCGACCGTCAGCACGTCGGGGTCAAACGCGCGGGCGGCGGCGCCGACGTAGTCGCGAAAGTCGGCCCGCAGCAGCCGGTCCTGCGTGCTGCGCGCGCGCACGAACTCCACCAGCTCGGCCCGCTGGCGCTGGCGCACGCGCCAGAGCTCCTCGTCCGGGATCCCCTCCACCCCCTCCCAGGTGCGGGGATCCTCCGCCCGCGCGCACCAGTCCGAGCCGAGGTGGCGGTCGAGCAGCTCGCGCATCGGCGCCCCCATCCAGGTGGGAATGTGCACGCCATTGGTGACGTGGCCGATCGGGACCTCGTCGGGCCGCCGGTCGGGCCACAGCGCCGCCCACAGCGCGCGTGAGACCTCGCCGTGGCGGCGGCTGACGCCGTTGGCCGCCTGGCTCACGCGCAGCGCCGCCTGGGTGATGCCGAACGGCTCCTCGACCGCGTCCGGGTGGGTTCGCCCCAGCGCGATCAGGCTCTCGGCCGAGACCCCCAGCTCCCCGGCCAGGCGGCCGATCGCCTCCCGGACCTGCGCGGGCGGATAGGCGTCGTTGCCGGCGGGCACCGGGGTGTGGGTGGTGAATACCGTCCGCACGGCGCCGGCCGCCGCGCCGTCGCCGTCCCGCAGCGCCAGCGGGGCCAGCGCCGCGTGGCCCTCGTTGAGGTGGATCACGCTCGGCTCGATCCCCAGCGCCCGCAGGGCGCGTGCCCCGCCCGCACCGAGCAGCACGTACTGAGCCAGCCGGGTGGTGGGGTCGGCCTCGTACAGCCGGGCGGTGATCCAGCGCTCGATCGGCCCGTTGCGCGAGATGTCGGCGTCCAGCAGATACAGCCGCACCCGCCCCACGTCCACCCGCCAGACGTAGGCCAGCACCTCGCTGTCGTAGATCGGCACGCGGATGGTGAGCGGCCCGCCGTCGGGCCCGCTCACCCGCGCCGCCGGCAGCCGCTGCGGGTCGGTGTCGACCCAGTACTCGTGCTGCCAGCCGCTGGCGTCGATGCGCTGGCGGAAGTACCCCTTGCGGTAGAGCAGTCCCACCGCCACCATCGGCACCCGGCGGTCCGAGGCCTCCTTCAGCAGATCCCCGGCCAGCGCGCCGAGACCGCCGGAGTAGATCGGCAGCGAGACGTGCACCCCGTATTCCGCGCAGAAGAACGCCACCGGCCGGGCGGGATCGCTGCCGGGCGCCCACGGCCGCTCGAGCTCGGCGCGCACCCGGGCCTCAAGCTCGGCCGCCCGCGCGATCAGATCCGGGTTGGCGGCCGCGCGGCGCAGGGCGCGACTGGAGGCCTCCTGCAGCAGGCGCACCGGGTTCTGCAGGCACAGCTCGAAGCGCTCATGGTCGATCGCGGCAAACAGCTCAGGACCGCCGGGCAGCCACGACCAGCGGTAGTTGTAGGCCAGCCGGGCCAGCGGCGCCAGCTCGGCGGGCAGCCGCTCGGCCAGCTCGGCCGCGGCGCAGTCGATATCCCGGCTCCCGTCGCACACCGTCGCGCGCGGCTGCGCGTCCGCGCCTCCGCCCAGCCCGTGGGGCACCGTCGCAGTGCCTGGATCGCACGCCACCCCCCTGATTATTCACACGCCGGGGCGCGGGCGGCGCCAGCACGCTGGTGCGCGGGCGGGGTCAGTATCCCGGCGGCGCGGGCGGTGTCGGCGGTCGGATGCCCGGGCGGTGCGCCTGAAGCCAAAGCGTGGCGGTGCGTCTGATGCGCAACCGAGGCGGCGCGCCTGATGCCGCAACCGAGGCGGTGATCATGAGGAGGACCGGATCTGATACCCGTTGCCGTCACCGATGCCTGACCCGCACCGCAGCCCGGGCGCGCACCTCGGCGTCCTCGCCCTGGGCGACTCGATCACCAACGGCGGCGGCGAGCTGCAGTGGGGGGTGGCGCTGCAGTCCTGGGCACTGTGGGTGGCGCGCGGCCTCGGCCTCCCCTACACCGGCTACGCCACCGACGGAGCGCGGGTTGAGGACGTGGTGGGCGAGCAGCTGCCGGCGGCGGCGGCGCGGGCGCCGGCGCCGGACGCCCGCTACGACCTCGGCTGCCTGTACATCGGCGTCAACGACGTGCGCGGGTTCGACTGGGATCCCGAGCGCTTCGAGCGGGGCTACCGTCAGGCGCTCGGCTTCCTCGGCGAGCGCTGCGAGCGGGTGCTGGCAGTGACCGCGCCGCTTGATCTGGGACGGCCGCGGGCGGGAGCGAAGGTGGGCGAGCTGAACGCGGTGATCCGGCGGCTGGCCGGCGAGCACGGCGCCCTGGTGCTCGACCTGAGCGACTTCGGCGCCCGCAACCTGGTGATGGCCGACCACGTGCACCCGACCGCCTTCGGCCAGATCGCGATCGCCGAGCGCGCGCTCGACGTGCTGGCCAGGGATGGCATGCGCGTGCTGGTCCGCCCCTCCTCGCTGATCCGCTACAGGACGACCCGCTGGGGACGGCTGCGCGGCGACGCCACCTACGTCTACCGCCACCTGAAGGTCAGCGCCCGGGCGGCGGCGTTGCGGCTCTACTTCAGCCTTCGTCGCCCCAGAACTCGCCGCTGACGATCTCGCCGTCGCCCTGGTGACGCGGCCCGAAGGCGAGCAGCTCCAGGCCGTCGGGACCAGCCTCGAAGGCGCGGGCGACCTCCGGGGAGACGCGGACCGCGTCCAGCGGCCCGACCTCACGCACCTCCTCATCCAGCTTGATCCTGCCCGCGCCGGACAGGATCACGTAGATCTCCTCGGCCTCGCGGTGGCGATGAGCGAACGCCTGACGGCAGTTCGGCTTGACGCGATGAAACGCCAGCCCGGTCGCCTGGGCCTCCAGGTCGCCGTGGGCGAAGCGGGCCTCCTGAACCGAGTCAAAGCCGAAGCGCGGCGCCACGTCCTCCACCTCGCGCAGGTTCTTGATCGTGAAGCTCATCGGTGTGATCGTGAGGCGCCATCGGTGGCGACAGCGCAACTCGCTGACATCAACGTTACGCGGCGTACGGCCACGGCCTGTCGTGCAACGTTAAGGCTGCTCAGCAGCACAAACGTTACCTCGGCGGCGAGGCCGGCACGGCGTGCGACGTTAATGACACGCACCGGCCACCTCCCGCTCCGGCGGACGCCGGAAACCCACCTCCCGCGCCGGCGGACGCCTGGAACGACCCGGCGCCGGCGGACGCCCACCGGGGCGCCGGCGGACGCCGGTATCCCCCGCGCCAGGGCCCAACTCGCACCTACAGGCGCCCCGCCTCCTCGGTCGCCTCGCGCAGGCGCCGCGCCAGCGCCGGCGTGAGCGCGCCCCGTTCCATCTGCCAGCGCCAGTTGCCGGCCGCTCGCGAGGGGGAGTTCATCCGCGCCTCGCTGCCCAGCCCTAGCACGTCCTGAGCCTGCATGATGGCCAGCCGGGCCGGCGAGGAGAGGGCCAGGCGGATCAGCCCCCACCAGCGCTGGCGCTCCAGAAACCCGCGGGCGCGCAGCGCCGCGTCCACCTCGCCCCGCACCGCCTCATCCAGCCCCTCGTACCAGCCGCGCAGCGTGTCGTGGTCGTGGGTGCCGGTGTAGACGACGCGGTTCTCCACATGGTTCTCCGGCCGGTGTGGCCCGTGGGGGTCATCGGGGTCGAAGCCGAACTGGAGCACGAGCATTCCGGGGAGCCCGAGTTCGTCGCGCAGCCGCTCGACCGCCGGCGTGATCACGCCGAGATCCTCGGCGATCAGGGGAAGCGCACCGCCGGCCGCGCCGCCAGCCCGGCCCACCGGAAGCGCACCGCCGCCAGCGCCGCCACCCCCGCCGACCGCAGCACCGCCAGCGCCGCCACCCCGGCCCACCGCAACCGAGCTGCCGCCCTCGCCCAGCCCCCCGAGCCCCGCGGCCATGGCGTCGAACACCGCCCGCCCCGGCCCCCGCTTCCAGCGCCCGGCCCGGGCCGTGCGTGACCCCGCCGGCACCGCCCAGTAGGCGACAAATCCGCGGAAATGGTCGATCCGCGCCAGATCGAACAGACCAAGCGTCCGCCTGAGCCGCTCCACCCACCACCGGTAGCGCCGCCGCCGCATCGCCGGCCAGTCGTAGAGCGGATTGCCCCACAGCTGGCCGCTGGCCGAGAAGGCGTCGGGCGGGGCGCCGGCCACGAAGCCCTCCTGGAAGAGCTCTGGGTGGGCGCGGTGATCGGCGCTGCCGGGCGCCACGTAGATCGCCACGTCACCGATCAGCCGCACCCCCCGCTCGGCCGCGTAGGCGCGCAGCGCCCCCCACTCGCGGGCGAAGCGCACCTGATCGTCCACCGCGTCGCGGCCGCCGAAGCGCTCCCAGTCGGCCAGCCACCAGGCGTTGCGCTCGCGGAACTCGAGGCGCTCGGCGGCGCTCACGGGCGCCCGCGGGGAGCCGAGCAGGCGCGGGGAGGCGGCGAACGCCGAGCGGGCCTTGTACGGCGAGCCGTAGCGGTCGGGCGGCCCGAGCGGCAGCACCTGCCACCAGGATTGGCCGGCGGCGGCCAGCCAGTCGACGAACCTGAACGCCTCCGGTCCCAGCCGACCGCCGGGCAGCGAGGTGACGTGCAGCAGAACGCCGCTTGTGCGGGGAAGCTCGATCACCCCTGACATCTACCCCAGGCGCGAGACCCGACCACGTCCCGATACCCACCCACCCGGCAAAAGGCTCCACCACCGCCAACCAGGCCCCCGGCCCGACCACCTCCACCACCGCCAACCAGGCGCACAGCCCGACCGCCTCCGACATCTCGGCCCAGCCCCCCAGCCCGACCGCCTCCGACATCTCGGCCAGCACCCCCAGCCCGACCACCTCCGACATCCCGGCCCAGCCCCCCAGCCCGACCGCCCTGAACGTTTACCCCCACGCCCGGCCTGGATATGTTCAGAGCATGAGCTCCACGACCGATGTTCGGGCGGCCGTGGCCAGAAGGGACACGCGCGCAGACACCTCCAGGTCCAGACCCCGGGGCTCACAGCCACCGTCGCGGATCGTCATTCAGTACCCCTCCCCGGCGGTGGACGGCGGGCGCTACCCGGCCAAGCGCTGCGCGGGCGATCGGGTTCGGGTGGAGGCGGATGTGTTCCGGGACGGCCATGAGCTTCTGCGCGCCGTGGTCCGCTATCGCCCCGTCGGCGGACGCTGGCGGGAGGCGGAGATGCGGCGGATCGACGCGCACCTGGAGGGCGTGCGCTGGGCGGGGGAATTCGAGGTGCAGCGCACCGGAACCTACCTGTACACGGTGCAGGCGTGGAGCGACACGTTCGGGACCTGGCGCGATGAGCTCCAGCGTAAGCTGGCCGCCGGCCAGCACGATCTGTCGGGCGAGCTGTCCGAGGGGGCCCTGCTGCTCCGCGACGCGCTGGCCCGGGCCCAGACCAAGGCGGACCGAAAGCTGATCGAGCACGCGCTGGTGACGCTTGCCGACGAGGCCGTCCCCGAGGCGGCCAAGCACGACGTGGTGCTGGGCGGCGAGCTGTTCGAGGCGGTCGAGCGGGTCCAGGAGCGCCGCGACGCGGTCACGCTGGAGCCGGCGCTGAGGATCGAGGTCGACCGGGTCCGGGCCCGCTTCGGGGCCTGGTATGAGCTGTTCCCGCGCTCCTGGGGCGGCCTGCGCGGCGTCGAGCGGCGCCTGCCGGAGCTGGCCGAGCTGGGGTTCGACGTGGTCTACCTGGCCCCGATCCACCCGATCGGCCACACCAACCGCAAGGGCCGCGACAACGCCCTCGTGGCCGGTCCCGAGGACCCCGGCTCGCCCTGGGCGATCGGCGATGAGACCGGCGGCCACGAGGCGGTCCACCCCGAGCTGGGGACGGTGGAGGACGTGCGCCGGCTGACGCGCACGGCGGCCGAACACGGGATCGACATCGCGCTCGACTTCGCCATCCAGGCCTCGGCCGACCACCCGTGGCTCACCCAGCACCCGGAGTGGTTTCACCGCCGACCGGACGGGACGCTCAAGTACGCCGAGAACCCCCCCAAGCGCTACCAGGACATCTACAACTTCAACTGGGAGTCCGCCGACTGGCGCGGCCTGTGGCAGGCGTTCCTGGACATCGTGCTGCACTGGGTGGACTGCGGCGTGCGCGTGTTCCGGGTCGACAACCCGCACACCAAGCCGTTCGCCTTCTGGGCCTGGCTGATCGAGCAGGTCCACGCCCGTGACCGCGACGTGGTCTTCCTGGCCGAGGCGTTCACCCGCCGCGCGGTGATGCGCCACCTGGCCAAGATCGGCTTCAGCCAGTCCTACACCTACTTCACCTGGAAGAACTCGCGCTGGGAGCTGACCGAGTACGTCTCCGAGCTCGCCTACTCGGGCGAGCAGGAGTACTTCCGCCCCAACTTCTTCGCCAACACGCCGGACATCCTGCACGCCTACCTGCAGCACGGCGGCCGCCCTGCGTTCGAGGCCCGGCTCGTGCTGGCCGCCACCCTCAGCCCCAGCTACGGGATCTACTCGGGATTCGAGAACATCGAGAACGTGGCGGTGCGCGAGGGCTCGGAGGAGTACCTGCACTCCGAGAAGTACGAGATCAAGCAGCGGGAGCTGAACGGCGAGCTGCTGCCGCTGATCCGCCGGCTGAACTACATTCGCCGTGAGAACCCCGCCCTGCAGCACTTTGCCAACGTGACCTTCCTGGACACCGCCAACGACGCGCTGATCGCCTACGCCAAGCGCACCCCGGATAACGTGATCGTGTCGGTGGTCAACCTCGACCCCCACCAGGCCCAGGAGGGGCTGGCGGTGGTGCCCGCCCACCTGAACCTGCCGCCCAGCTTCACCGCCCACGACCTGCTCAGCGACGAGCGCTACGCCTGGCGGATCGGCCCCAACTACGTTCGCCTAGAGCCCGGAGTGCGCCAGGCCCACGTGATCCGGGTCGAGAGCTAGTGCCGGCCGCCGTCTCACAGACCAGCGCCCTGATGTCCGTCGGCGCTCCCACCCTCACCCACCTGCTGGCCGCCGAGCGCCCACCCGTCAACCCAGCGCCCTGATGTCCGTCGGCGCTCCCACCCTCACCCACCTGCTGGCCGCCGAGCGCCCGCCCGTCAACCCAGCGCCCTGATGTCCGTCGGCCCCCCCACCCTCACCCACCTGCTGGCCGCCGAGCGCCCGCCCGCCCGCGCCGCCGGCGGCGACGGCGCCGAGGCGCTCGCCGAATCCCAGGCCCAGACCCGGCAGTGGTTTGAGGCCGAGCCGCTGTGGTTCAAGCGGGCGGTCTTCTACGAGGTCCACGTGCGCAGCTTCTTCGACGCCAACGGCGACGGGGTGGGCGACTTCCGCGGGCTGACCGAGAAGCTCGACTACCTGCAGTGGCTGGGGATCGACTGCATCTGGCTTCTGCCGTTCTACTCCTCGCCGCTGCGCGACGGCGGCTACGACATCTCCGACTTCACCAACATCCACCCCGACTACGGCACCCTGGACGACGTCCAGGAGCTGATCGACGCCGCCCACGCCCGCCGCATCCGGGTGATCGCCGATCTGGTGATGAACCACACCTCCAACGAGCACCCGTGGTTCCAGCGCGCCCGCCACGCCCCCCGCGACTCACCGGAGCGCAACTGGTACGTGTGGTCGGACACCGTGCACCGCTACGAGGAGGCCCGGATCATCTTCGTCGACACCGAGTCCTCGAACTGGACCTGGGACGACGTGGCCGGCCAGTACTACTGGCACCGCTTCTTCTCCCACCAGCCGGACCTCAACTACGCCAACCCGGATGTCCGCGAGGCGATGCTCGACGTCCTGCGCTTCTGGCTGGACATGGGGCTCGACGGCTTTCGCCTGGACGCCGTGCCCTACCTGTTCGAGCGCGAGGGGACCAACTGCGAGAACCTGCCCGAGACCCATGCCTACCTCAAGCGCATCCGCCGGGAGGTGGACGAGCGCTACCCGGACCGGGTGCTGCTGGCCGAGGCCAACCAGTGGCCGGCCGATGTCGTGCAGTACTTCGGCAATGGCGACGAGTGCCACATGGCCTTCCACTTCCCGGTGATGCCGCGCATGTTCATGGCCCTGCGGCGCGAGCAGGCGGTGCCGATCTACGAGATCCTGCGTCAGACCCCGCCCATCCCCGAGACCTGCCAGTGGGGGCTGTTTCTGCGCAACCACGACGAGCTGACGCTCGAGATGGTCACCGACGAGGAGCGCGACTACATGTACGCCGAGTACGCCAAGGACCCGCGGATGAAGCTCAATCTGGGCATCCGCCGCCGGCTGGCGCCGCTGCTGGACAACGGGCGCGACGAGATCGAGCTGATGCATGCCATCCTGTTCTCGTTGCCCGGCTCGCCCGTCCTCTACTACGGCGATGAGATCGCGATGGGCGACAACGTGTTCTTGGGGGATCGCGACGGCGTGCGCACGCCGATGCAGTGGACGGGCGACCGCAACGGCGGCTTCTCGCGGGCGGACTTCGCACAGCTCTACGCGCCGCCGCTGATGGACCCGGTGTACGGCTTTCAGGCCGTCAACGTCGAGGCCCAGCTGCGCACGCCCACCTCGCTGCTGCGCTGGCTGCACCGGTTCATCGCGCTGCGCAAGGAGCACCCGGTGTTCGGCTTCGGCACCTACGAGCCGCTTGAGCCCTCAAATCCGCGGATCTTCGCCCACCTGCGCCGGTTCGAGAACGACCTGGTGCTGTGCGTGCACAACCTGGCCCGCTCCGCCCAGGCGGTCGAGCTCGACCTGTCCGCCTACGAGGGCCGCTATCCGGTGGAGCTGTTCGGCCACTCGCGCTTCCCCCGCATCGGCCAGCTGCCCTACCTGCTCACGCTCGGCTCGCGCGGGTTTTACTGGTTCGCGCTGGTCGAAGAGGGGGAGGCTCTGGGGGATGGCTGAACCCGTGCGCCTGCAGGGCGTGGACATCGCCCGCCTGCTCGACGCCGAGCGCCTGCGCGAGTGGATCCAGCTCCAGCGCTGGTACGCCTCCAAGGCGCGCTCGGTGAGCAGCATCGAGATCGTCGAGAGCGTGGTGCTGGAGGAGGACCCGCCGCTGGTGCTGAGCCTGGTGCAGACCCGCTTTGCCACCGGCACCCACGAGCTCTACCAGCTGCCGCTGGCGCTGCGGGCGGCCACCGAGGAGGAGCGCGAGGAGCCCGACCGGATCGGCCGCGTGGACGGCTGGGACCTCTACGACGCGCTGGCCAACCCGGCCCAGGCGCTGGTGCTGCTGCGCCGGATCTGCGGCACCGAGGAGATCGACACTCCCGATGGCTGCTTCAGCTTCCACTGCACGAGCGAGTTCGTGCCCGCCGCCGACGACGCCGAGACCCGCCCGATGGGGGTGGAGCAGTCCAACTCCTCGATCGTGGTCGACAACCGGCTGGTGCTCAAGGCGTTCCGCAAGCTCGAGCCGGGGGTGAACCCCGAGCTTGAGATGCTGCGCTTCCTCACCCTGCACAGCTTCCCCCACATCGCGCCCCTGCAGGGCTGGTACGCCTACGACGGCCACGCGCTGGCGGCCACGCTGGGCGTCGTGCAGACGTTCCTGCCCGGCGCGGTGGGCGGCTGGGAGCTGGCCCTGGAGCAGATCCCGGCCGACCCCGAGGGCTTTCTGGAGCGGCTGGCCGCCCTGGGCCAGGTGACCGCCGAGATGCACAACGTGCTCGCCTCGGACTCCGGTGACCCCGCCTTCGCCCCCGAGGAGCCCTCCACCGAGGCGCTGTCGCTGCTCACCGCCACCGTCGATGAGGACATCGAGCGGATCTTCGTGCGCCTGCCCGACGACGAGCGGGTGGCGCCGATCGCCGGCCGCGGCCAGGACGTGCGCGAGCGGCTGGCCGCCCGCGCCCAGCTGGGCAGCGGCGGGCGCTCGATCCGCACCCACGGCGACTACCACCTGGGCCAGACGCTGTCCACCCCGGGGGGGTGGGTGATCATCGACTTCGAGGGCGAGCCGGCCCGCCCGCTGCCCGAGCGCCGACAGAAGCGCTCGCCGCTGCGCGACGTGGCCAGCATGCTGCGCTCGTTCGCCTACGCCACCTCGGCGGTGGAGATCCTGCGCGGGCAGCGGCCGCCCGAGGACTTCGAGGAGCGCGCCCGGACCCGCTTTCTGGAGCGCTACCTGCAGACGATCGATCCCAGCCTGCTGCCGGCCGGTGAGGCGGCGATCGCCAGCATGCTGTCGGTGTTCGAGCTGGAGAAGGCGATCTACGAGCTGCGCTACGAGCTCAACAACCGGCCCGACTGGGTGGCCATCCCGGTGGCCGGGATCGTCCGGCTGCTGGAGGAGGCGTGACCGGCCGTCCGCCCGACCCGGCCGGCCGCCTGTCCCCCCCGAACGGCCGCCCGCCCCTGACCGGCCGCCCGCCCCGCGTGAGCGACGCCCCGTCCCGCGTGAGCGACGCCCCGTCCCCCCCGACCGGCCGCCCGCCCCAACAGACGGTCCCGCCCGCCGGGGAGCCGACCCGATGAGCGCCGTCGCCAGCACCGAGCTGGACGCGCTGGTTCGCCGCGAGCACGCCAACCCCCACGGGCTGCTCGGCGCCCACCCGGTGGACGGCGGCGTGGTGATCCGGGCGCTGCGCCCGGCCGCCTGCGCGATCACCGCCCAGCTCGAGGACGGGAGCACCGTCGAGCTCGAGCAGATCCACCCCGGCGGCGTGTTCGAAGGGGTGGCCGACGGCGCCCGCCTGCCGCTGCGCTATCGCCTGGAGGTGGACTACGGCCAGGCGGGCACGTTCACCATCGAGGATCCCTACCGGTTCACCCCCACCCTGGGCGAGCTCGACCTGTATCTGATCGGCGAGGGCCGCCACGAGCGCCTGTTCGACCGCCTGGGGGCGCACGTGCTCGAGCACGAGGGGGTGAGCGGCACCGCCTTCGCCGTCTGGGCCCCGTCCGCCCACGCGGTGAGCGTGGTGGGCGACTTCAACTCCTGGGACGGGCGGCTGCACGCGATGCGCTCGCTGGGCTCAAGCGGCGTGTGGGAGCTGTTCTTGCCCGGGGTGGAGCCGGGGCAGCGCTACAAGTTCGAGATCCTGGGCGCCGACCGCGAGCTGGTGCTGAAGGCCGACCCCTACGCCCAGGAGGCCGAGCACCCGCCGCAGACGGCCTCGATCGTGTTCCGCTCCTCGCACCACTGGAGCGAGGGCGACGGCCGCTGGCTGGCCGAGCGGGCGGCGCGGGAGCCGCTGCGCGTCCCGATGTCGATCTACGAGGTGCACCTGGGCTCCTGGCGGCTGAACACGCTGGAGGGCAACCGGCCGCTGAGCTACCTGGAGCTGGCTGACGAGCTCTCGGCGTACGTGACCGACATGGGCTTCACCCACGTGGAGCTGCTGCCGATCATGCACCACCCGTTCAGCGGCTCCTGGGGCTACCAGGTCACCGGCTACTACGCGCCCACCCCCCGCTACGGGCGGCCCGACGAGCTGCGGATGTTCATCCAGCGCATGCACGAGGCGGGGATCGGGGTGATCCTCGACTGGGTGCCGGCCCACTTCCCCCGGGACCAGTTCGCGCTCGCCCGCTTCGACGGCACCGCCCTGTATGAGCACGCGGATCCCCGTCGCGGCTCGCACCCGGACTGGGGCACGCTGGTGTTCAACTTCGGCCGCCACGAGGTGCGCAACTTCCTCACCGCCAACGCGCTGTTCTGGCTGCAGGACTACCACGCCGACGGCATCCGGGTGGACGCGGTGGCCTCGATGCTCTACCTGGACTACTCGCGGCGCGAGGGCGAGTGGGTGCCCAACCAGTTCGGCGGGCGCGAGGACCTGGAGGCGGTGGCGTTCCTCAAGCAGCTCAACGAGCTGATCTACGGCCGCGAGCCGGGGATCGTCTCGGTGGCCGAGGAGTCGACCGCCTGGCCGGGCGTCTCGCGCCCCACCTACGTGGGGGGGCTGGGCTTCGGCTTCAAGTGGAACATGGGCTGGATGCACGACACCCTGGCCTACTTCCAGCAGGACCCGATCTATCGCCGCTACCACCACCACGAGTTGACCTTCAGCCTGATGTACGCGTTCTCGGAGAACTTCATCCTGCCCCTCTCCCACGACGAGGTGGTGCACGGCAAGGGCTCGCTGTACGGCAAGATGCCCGGCGACCGCTGGCAGAAGCTGGCCAACCTGCGGGCGCTCTACGCCTACATGTGGGCGCACCCGGGCAAGCAGCTTCTGTTCATGGGCGGCGAGTTCGCCCAGGAGGCCGAGTGGAGCCACGAGCGCTCGCTCGACTGGCACCTGCTCGAGTCCCCCGAGCACGCCGGCATCCAGGCGCTGGTGCGCGACCTGAACCGTCTGTACCGCGCCGAGCCGGCGCTGTGGGAGCTGGACTCCGAGCCGGCCGGCTTCTGGTGGATCGAGCCCAACGACGCCGACGCCAACGTGATCGCCTTCGCCCGCCAGTCGCGCGACGGCGAGCGGGTGCTGGTGTTCGCCGCCAACCTCTCGCCCGTGCCCCGCCCCGGCTACCGCCTGGGCCTGCCCCGCTCCTGCCGCTGGCGGGAGGCGCTGAACACCGACTCGACGTTTTACGGGGGCAGCGATGTGGGGAATCTGGGCGGCGTGGAGCCGGAGCCAATCCCGTGGCATGGTCAGCCGTTCTCGGCGCCGGTGACGCTGCCCCCGCTGGCCGCCGTGTGGCTGGTGCCCGAGTAGTGCGCTACCCGTGGGAGCGCCCGCTCGGCGCCCGGCCGCTGGACGGGGAGCGGGTGGAGTTTCGCGTCTGGGCGCCGCGCGCCGAGCGCGTGGCGGTGCGGCTGGGGGGGCGGGAGCTGGCGCTCGAGCCGGTCGGGTTTGGCGTCTATGAGGTAGTCGCCCCGGCTCGCGCCGGGGACGACTACCTGTTTGTGCTCGATGACCGGCCGCTGCCCGATCCCTGCTCGCGCTGGCAGCCGGCCGGGCTGCGCGGCCCCTCGCGGGTGCTGGCGCCATCCCCGCCGCCGGCGCTGACGGCGATGCCCGCCCCCGAGGAGCTGGTGATCTACGAGCTGCACGTGGGCACGTTCAGCCCCGAGGGCACCTTCGCCGGCGCGATCCCCCACCTGGAGGGGCTGGCCGCGCTCGGGGTGCGCGCGATCGAGCTGATGCCGGTGGCCGAGTTCCCCGGGGCGCGCGGGTGGGGCTATGACGGCGTCTACCTGTCGGCCGCCCAGAGCTCATACGGCGGCCCCGAGGGCCTGCTGGAGCTGGTGGGGGCCGCCCACGCGGCCGGCCTGGCGGTGATCCTCGACGTGGTCTACAACCACGTGGGGGCCTCTGGGGTGCAGGCGCTGGAGGCGTTCGGGTCCTACTTCACCGAGAGGTACGAGACGCCGTGGGGGCGGGCGATCAACTACGACGACGCCGACTGCGACCCGGTGCGCGAGTGGGTGCTGCAGAGCGCCTGCGGCTGGGTGGCCGAGTTCGGGATCGACGGCCTGCGGCTGGACGCGATCCACGCGATCTTCGACTCCAGCGCCGAGCACATCGTGCAGGCGGTGGCGCGCCGCGTCCACGGCGTGCGTCAGGATGCGCTGGTGATCGCCGAGTCGGGACTCAACGATCCGAAGGTGATGCGCCCGCCGGCGCGCGGCGGCTACGGCTGCGACGCCGCCTGGGCGGATGACTTTCACCACTCGCTGCGCACGCTGGTCACCGACGAGCGCGACGGCTACTACGCCGAGTTCGGCGCCGTCGGGGACCTGGCCAAGGCCTTCCAGCGCCCCCACGTGCACGACGGCACCTACTCGAGCTTCCGCCGCCGGCGCTTCGGCGCCCCCGCCGACGACGTGCCGGTGCAGCGCTTCGTGGTCTTCTGCCAGAACCACGACCAGGTCGGCAACCGGGCCTTCGGCGACCGTCTGCCGGCGCCGGCCCGTCCGCTGGCCGCCTTCTGCACGCTGCTCTCGCCGTTCGTGCCGCTGCTGTTCATGGGCGAGGAGTACGGCGAGCAGGCGCCGTTTCAGTTCTTCTCCGACCACATCGACCCGGAGATCGCCCAGGCCACCCGCGAGGGGCGCCGGGCGGAGTTCAGCGCCTTCGCCTCCTTCTCGGCCGAGGAGGTACCCGACCCCCAGGATGAGGCCACGTTCGTCCGCTCGAAGCTCACCCGCCAGCGCGACCCGGCGCTGGCGGAGCTCTACCGCGCGCTGCTTGAGGTCCGCCGGGAGCTGCCGCCGGGCGACGTGGACGAGCTGGAGTTCGACGAGGATGCCCGCTGGCTGCGGGTCAGGCGGGGCGCGTTCGAGCTGGTCATGAACTTCTCGGCCGCCGACACGCTGCGCCTGCCCTGCCGGGCGCGGCGCCTCCGCCTGGCCACCGCCGACGCCGTGAGCCTGGCGCCGGCGGCCGCCACGGCATCCGCCTCTCCTGGCGCGGCCGCCGCCTCTCCTGGCGCGGCATCCGCCTCTCCTGGCGCGGCCGCCGCCTCTCCTGGCGCGGCCGCCGTCTCTCCTGGCGCGGCCGCCGTCTCCCGAGGGGCTTCCGATGCCTCCCGAGGGGCTCCCGGTGCCTCCCGAGGGGCTCCCGGTGCCGCCGGGGGGGCGCCGGCCACCCAGCCGCCCCCGCCCGCCGCCTGGCTGACCCTTCCCCCCCTGTCCGGAGCGCTGCTTCAGTGACCGAGGTCTGGCCGGGAGATCCGTTTCCGCTCGGAGCCAAGTGGGACGGCTACGGGACCAACTTCTCGCTGTTCTCCGAGCACGCCGAGGCGGTCGAGCTGTGCCTGTTCGACGACGATGACAACGAGCAGCGGATCGAGCTCACCCAGCGCCGGGCGCTCAACTGGCACTGCTACCTGCCGGGGGTGGGGCCCGGCCAGCGCTACGGGTTCCGCGTCCACGGCCCCTACGCTCCGGCCGAGGGCAGTCGCTTCAACCCCGACAAGCTGCTGATCGACCCGTACGCCAAGGCGATCGACGGCGTGGTCGACTGGGCCCACGACGCCAACGTGCTGCCCTACGTGCCCAACGGCAGCGAGGACGCCGACCTGGAGCGCGACGACGAGGACGACGCCGCGGCGATGCCCAAATCGGTGGTGATCGACGACGCCTTCGACTGGGAGGGGGACCGCCCGCCCCGCATCCCGTTCGTCGACACGATCATCTACGAGACCCACGTGAAGGGGTTCACCATGCGCCACCCGGGGGTGCGCGAGGACATCCGCGGCACCTACGCCGGACTGGCCTCCGAGGAGGCGATCGGGTATCTCACCGACCTGGGGGTGACCGCGGTCGAGCTGCTGCCCGTTCACCACATCTCCGACGAGTCGTTTCTGGCCGAGCGGGGGCTGCGCAACTACTGGGGCTACAGCACGATCGGCTACTTCGCCCCCCACTCCGAGTACGCCGCCACCGGCCGCCGGGGCGAGCAGGTGCGCGAGTTCAAGGGCATGGTCAAGGCGCTGCACCGGGCGGGGATCGAGGTGATCCTCGACGTGGTCTACAACCACACCGCCGAGGGCAACCACCTGGGGCCGATGCTGTCCTTCAAGGGGGTCGACAACCAGTCCTACTACCGCCTGTCGCCGGAGGATCCCCGCTTCTACATGGACTTCACCGGCACCGGCAACTCGCTGAACCCGGTGCACCCGAGCGTGCTGCGGCTGATCATGGACTCGCTGCGCTATTGGGTGACCGAATGCCACGTGGACGGCTTCCGCTTCGATCTGGCCGCCGCCCTGGCCCGCGAGTTCTTCGAGGTCGACCGCCTGTCGGCGTTCTTCGACACGATCCACCAGGACCCGGTGCTCTCCCAGGTCAAGCTGATCGCCGAGCCCTGGGACGTGGGGCCGGGCGGCTACCAGGTGGGCAACTTCCCGATCCTGTGGTCGGAGTGGAACGGCGTCTACCGCGACTCGATGCGCGACTGGTGGCGAGGCTTCACGCCCTGCGGGGAGTTCGCCTCCCGCCTGTCGGGTTCCTCGGATCTCTACGAGGCCGACGGCCGGGACCCGTTCGCCTCGATCAACTTCATCACCGCCCACGACGGCTTCACGCTGCGCGACCTGGTCTCCTACGACCACAAGCACAACGAGGCCAACCTCGAGGACAACCAGGACGGCACCGACGACAACCGCTCGTGGAACTGCGGTGCCGAGGGCGACACCGACGATCCGGAGGTGCTCGCCCTGCGTGCCCGCCAGCAGCGCAACTTCCTGGCCACGCTGCTCATCTCCCAGGGCACCCCGATGCTGCTGGGCGGCGATGAGATGAACCGCAGCCAGCGCGGCAACAACAACGCCTGGTGCCAGGACAACGAGCTGTCCTGGTACGACTGGCGCGAGCAGCCCGAGGACCGGGCCCTGCGCGACTTCACCCGCCGCCTGATCCGCCTGCGCCGCGAGCACCCGGTGTTCCGCCGCAACACGTTCCTGCGCGGCGTGGAGGGCGAGCGCACGGGCCTGCCGGATGCCTGGTGGTTTCGCCCGGACGGGCGCAAGATGACCCGCCGGGACTGGAACGACGGCGAGCACGTGCTGGGGCTGTTCCTGAACGGCGAAGAGCTGGGGATGCTCGGCCACCGCGGCGAGGAGATCGAGGACGACTCCTTCCTGGTGCTGGTCAACGCCCACCACGAGGACCGCACGTTCATGCTGCCCCGGCGGCGCTTCGGCGCCCAGTGGGCGCTTGAGCTCTCGACCGCCGACCCCGAGGCGGCCGCCGGCAGCGCCACCTTTGGAGCGCGCACCGAGGTGGAGGTGATCGCCCGCTCGCTCCTGATCCTCAGGCGGGTGGCGTGAGCGTCGGGCGAGGTGGCGGGAGCGAGCTGCGCGCCACCTACCGCCTGCAGCTGACCGCCTCCTTCGGCTTCGCCGCCGCGCGGGCGCTCGTCCCATACCTGCGCGACCTGGGCATCTCGCACCTCTACCTCTCCCCGTCGCTGCAGGCCCGCCCGGGGTCCACCCACGGCTACGACGTGGTCGACCCGCGGCGGCTCTCGGAGGCATTGGGTGGCGAGGCCGAGTTCCGCCGGCTGAGCGAGGAGGCGCGCGCGGCGGGCATGGGCATCATCCTCGACGTCGTCCCCAACCACATGGGCGCCGACGAGTCCAACCGCTACTGGTCTGACCCCGAGCTGCGGGCCCGCTTCTTCGATGTCGACCCGGTGACCGGCCACCATCGGCGGTTCTTCGACATCGACGAGCTGGCGGCGGTCCGTCAGGAGGACCCGGAGGTGTTCGAGGAGACGCACGCGCTGACCCTGGCGCTGGTGCGCGAGGGCCTCCTCGACGGCCTGCGGGTCGACCACCCGGACGGGCTGGCCGACCCCCGCGGCTACCTGGAGGCGCTGGCCGCCCGCGGGGTGCAGCGGGTGTGGGTGGAGAAGATCCTCGATCCGCGCGAGCGCCTGCGGGACTGGCCGGTGTGCGGCACCGTCGGCTACGAGTTCCTCAACGACGTCTGCGCGCTGTTCATCGACCCGGCCGGCGAGGGGGCGCTGAGCGCGCTCTGGCGCTCGATCTCCGGCGACGCGCGCGGCTTCGGCGAGGTGGCCCGCGAGGCCAAGCTCGAGCAGGCGCGCGGCACCTTCCGGCGCGAGCTCGAGCGGCTGGCCCGCGAGCTGGGCGAGGGCGAGCCCCCGGGAGGGCTGGAGGGCCTGGCGGAGGCGCTCAGCTCGCTGCCGGTCTACCGCACCTACGTGGAGCCCGCCAGCGGACGGGTCGAGGCCGCCGACCGGGAGGCGGTGGCGGGACTCCCCGAGGAGTACCGGCGGCGGCTGCTGCTCGAGCAGCCCGCGCCGGCGGGCTTCGTCACCCGCTTTCAGCAGACCACGCCCGCGATCATGGCCAAGGGGGTGGAGGACACCGCCTTCTACCGCTACGGGCGGCTGCTGGCGCTCAACGACGTGGGGGGCGACCCGTCGCGCTTCGGCCTCTCCGTGCCGGAGTTTCACGCCGGCTGCCTGGAGCGCGCGCGGCGCTTCCCCTCGGCCCTGCTGACCACCATGACCCACGACGCCAAGCGCTCAGCCGACGTGCGGGCACGGATCGGCGCCCTTGCCGCCGTGGCCGAGGAGTGGCGCGGGCAGGTGGAGCGCTGGCTCCAGCTCACCGAGCCGCTGCGCTCGGGCGGAGCGCCGGATGACGTCGAGCGCTACTTCCTGTTCCAGACGCTGGTGGGGGCGTGGCCAATCGAGCGCGAACGGATCGAGGAGTACATGGTCAAGGCGCTGCGCGAGGCCAAGCGCAACACCAACTGGGTCGAGCAGAACCACGATTGGGAGCGGGCGGTGGTGCGCTTCGCCGGTGCCCTCTACTCCGAGGGCGCGTTTCTGCGCGAGTTCGAGCCCTTCGCCGCCCGGGTGGCGGCCGAGGGTGAGCGGGCCGCGCTGGGGCAGCTGGTGCTCAAGCTGACCGCCCCCGGCGTGCCCGACATCTACCAGGGCGATGAGCTCGACTACCGGGCCCTGGTCGATCCGGACAACCGCCGCCCGGTGGACTGGGAGTGGCGTCAGGCGCTGCTGCGCCGGCTGATGGGCGGCTCTCCTCCCACGGCTCAGACGCGCAAGCTGTTTGTCATCCTCCGCCTGCTCGGGCTGCGTGCCCGCCGCCCGGAGGCCTTCTCGGCCGGCGGCTATGAGCCGCTGGAGGCCGGGGACGGAGCGTGCGCGTTTCTGCGCGGCCAGGACGTGCTGGTGGTGGTGGGTGTCCGTTCGGCGGCCCCGGAGGGGCGGCTGGCCTGCCCGGGGGGACGCTGGCGGGATGTGCTGCGCGGCGAGGAGCGCTCGTTCGCCTCCTCCGAGCCCCTCGCCGGGGTGCTGGACGAGCGGGGAATCGCCGTCTACGAGCGGCTGGAGCGCGCCGGTCGGTGAGAGCGTCAGCACGCGCACGCCTGGCGCCGCCCGCCGGCCTCCAGACGGTAGGTTGTTGTCGATGAGCACCCCGCCCCTGCCCCGCCTGCGCCAGGCCGTGATCGCCGCCCGCGATCTGGACGCGGTGGCCGAGCAGCTGCGCAGCCGCCTGGGTCTGGCCGAGCCCTACTCGGACCCGAGCGTCGAGCGCTTCGGGCTGCGCAACGCCGTGTTCGCCCTGCGCGACACCTTCCTGGAGGTGGTTTCGCCGATCCGTCCCGACGCCCCCGCCGCCCGGCTGCTCGAGCGCCGCGGAGGCGACACCGGCTACATGCTGATGTTCCAGGTTGACGATCTGGACGCGGCCCGCCGTCGGGTGCGCGAGCTGGGCGTGCGCGAGGTGTTCGACGTCTCGCTGGACGGGATGGCCGAGGTCCATCTGCATCCGGCCGACATGCGCGGCGCGATCGTCTCGCTCAGCCGCCCCCAGCCCCCGGAGGAGTGGCGCTGGGGCGGGCCGGGCTGGCGGGCGCGCAGCGCCCCGTTCCGGCTCACCGGCGCGACCGTGACCGTCACCCAGCCGGTGGCGGTGGCCGACCGCTGGCAGTCGGTGCTGGGCACCGAGCTGTTCAACGTCGGCCTGCGCATCAGCGCCCACGAGGTCGACCGGGGGCTGACCGAGGTGATCCTCACGCCCGACGACCCCGACCGCGTGCCCCAGGCCCGCGGCCCGCTGGTGATCGGCGGGGTGCAGTTCGTGTTCGAGTCCCAGGAGGCGATCGACACCCGCCTCAGCACCACCGTGTTCGAGCCCAGCCGTGGGTGAGGGGTGAAGGACGGTAGCCCCTGCCCCCTGCAGACCTGCGCCGGTCGAGGTGCGCGGATGAGTGTGCGACGCCAGCCTGATGCGGCTCACGGGGCCCGGATGAGAAACGGGCTCGCGCGGCACCCGCGCAACCTCGGCGCCTGCGACCCCGGCGACGGGGGCTTCACCAGACGGCTGGCGAATGAGCTCAGGCGCGATCGTGGCCTCGACGCTGGTTTCACCCGGTATGCGGCCGATCAGGTCAGGCGGGATCGCGGCCTCGACGCTGCAGGTTTCACCCGGTATGCGGCCGATCAGGTCAGGCGCGATCGCGGCCGGTCGCCGCTTGAGCCTCCCGGCCGCAGGGTCATCCCGCGACCCCAATTCAAGGCCGCATGACCCCGCGGCAAGGCGGCGACGCGGAGCTGGTCCTGATCGAGGTGGCCGATGACGTCGCGCTGCTGACCCTCAACCGTCCGGAGCGACTGAACGCCTGGACGCCCGAGCTCCAGAGTCGCTACTTCGACCTGCTGGAGGAGTGCGCCTCCCGAGCGGACGTGCGCGCGATCGTCCTCACCGGCGCCGGCCGCGGCTTCTGCGCCGGGGC